>Ga0213824_1000361_pt1 | contig 36635 bp, 31 predicted proteins | sample MC6MC0906MG_FD_179892 | JGI IMG/M metagenome (GOLD analysis project Ga0213824, IMG submission 179892) | Enriched soil aggregate microbial communities from Iowa State University, Ames, United States - MC6-MC0906-MG | ecosystem: Environmental > Terrestrial > Soil > Unclassified | place: USA: Iowa...
GATGGCAAAGCAGTTTTTACAAAACATGGATTATGAAGTAGTAGATGCAGAGGAGAATGTAGAGCTTGCCACAAGGTTTGGGATTATGCAGGCCCCTACTCTTGTGGTTATAAAGAACGATCAGATCCAGAAGATCACAAATGCCTCTGAAATCAGGAAATTTGCGGAAAGCACGATCTGCTGAAAGAGATCCCTTCTTCCGCCAGTCCATCATTAAGATAAGGTAGTCAGTCAAAAGATTCTATGCTATAATGGCATGGAATCTTTTGTCATTTCAAGCAGAAGAGGGGCTGAGGGTATATAAGAATAACGGCCTCGTTTGGAAAGATGGCGGATAAAATATGACTGAAGAGGAGCTTAGAAAGATGGGTAGAGAAAAATTTTCATCACGTCTGGGATTTATCCTGATCTCAGCGGGATGTGCCATTGGCCTTGGAAATGTCTGGCGTTTTCCTTATATTGTGGGGCAGTACGGAGGAGCGGCTTTCGTATTGATTTATGCGGTGTTCCTACTTATTTTGGGGCTGCCGATTGTGGTAATGGAATTTGCCGTTGGACGTGCCAGCCAGAAGAGCATTGCGTTATCCTATGATGTTCTGGAGCCAAAGGGAAGCAAATGGCATTATGCCAAGTACTTGGGAATGGCGGGAAATTACATTCTGATGATGTTTTATACCACAGTTTCCGGTTGGATGGTTTTATATTTTTTTAAGATGGCAAAAGGAGATTTTGCAGGTCTTGATGCGGAAGGAGTAGCCGGGGAGTTTGGAAACATGCTGGCTAATCCTGTTATTATGGGAATATTTATGATCATCATAGTGATAGGCTGCTTTTCTGTTTGTGCCAGAGGGCTTCAAGGCGGTGTTGAGAAGATCACAAAATGGATGATGTTATGCCTTTTGGGTCTAATGGCCATACTGGCTGTTCATTCGGTGTTTATGGAAAACAGCAGGGCAGGGCTGGAATTTTATTTAAAGCCTAATTTTAGCAAGATCAGGGAAGCGGGGATCGGTGAAGTCATATTTGCCGCCATGGGACAGGCCTTCTTTACCTTAAGCATTGGAATCGGGGCGCTTGCCATCTTTGGAAGCTACATCGGCAAGGAGCACAGGCTGGCCGGAGAAGCCATCAGTGTGGCGGTTTTGGATACCTTTGTAGCTTTTATGGCGGGACTTATTATTTTCCCTGCATGCTTTGCTTTCCAGATCGAGCCAGGCCAGGGGCCAAAGCTGATTTTTGTGACCCTGCCTAACGTATTCAACAACATGGCAGGCGGAAGGCTGTTAGGAACCCTATTTTTCCTATTTATGTCATTTGCAGCTATTTCCACTGTAATTGCAGTTTTCCAGAATATCGTTTCTTTTGCAACAGATTTAACCGGATGCTCTATAAAAAAAGCGGTATGGGTCAATGCGGCTGCCATTATCCTTTTGTCCCTGCCCTGCGTGCTGGGATTTAATGTGTGGAGCGGTTTTATGCCCTTTGGCGAAGGAAGCAATGTGCTGGACTTAGAAGATTTTATTATCAGTAATAACCTGCTTCCCTTGGGAAGCCTGATCTATCTGGCCTTCTGCACCTCAAAATATGGCTGGGGATATGAAAAATTCATGAAGGAAGCCAATGAAGGAAAGGGAATCAGGTTCCCCAAATGGGCAAGAGCTTATGTGACATTTGTTCTTCCTGTGATTGTTCTGGTGATCTTTATCCAGGGCTATGTGGCTAAATTCTTCTAAAAGGCAAATGCCATCCGTATAACAGCACAGAGGCCCGCAGGCCCAAACCTGCGGGCCTCTGTGCTGTTATCTTGCCTCATGAGATCATATCAGATTATTTTGAATGGCAGGGAAAAAAATAGACTTGTAAAAATAAATATGGTATATTATGTCATATCATGCAATATTTTCATGGCGGATTTCATATGCCATGTATCAACGCATCCAATTACATAATAGAGGACAATACAGATGGATAAGCAGGATTTGAATTATAAAGAGTATGTAGAAATTGCTGAAGGAGTTTACTGGGTTGGTTTTTTTGATGAAAGTGCAGGTCTTCACTGCAATCCCTACTTAATCGTAGACGGTGATGAGGCGGTGCTCATCGACAGCGGCAGCCGGGATGATTTCAGTACCGTTATGTTGAAAGTTATGCGTACGGGGATCAGTCCGGGTAAGATCAGCCGGCTGATTTACCAGCACTATGATCCGGATTTATGCGGGAACATTCCTCATATAGAAACGCTCATTAACAGCGAAGATTTAAAAATCATATCTCATCGTGAAAATAATATTTTCATCAATTATTATTCCATGAACACGCCGAAGCAGTGCATAGAAGAATTGGGGTTTCATTTTGAATTTGCAAGCGGCAGGCGTCTGGAATTTATAAGGACACCGTATTCCCACTCGCCAGGCAGCTTCATTACTTATGATGTGAAAACAAAAACATTATTCAGCAGCGATATTTTCGGAAGCTATGATTACAACTGGGACTTATATACACGGATTGGTGCGGAATGCAGAGACTGTACCCCTCAGAAAATCTGTCCTATCACCCAAAGAGTATGCCAGATAAAGGGCATCATAAATTTTCATCAGCGAAATATGCCATCGAAAAAAGCACTGCAGTATGCTCTTTTGAGAATCGAGGAACTGGATATATCCCTGATCGCACCTCAGCATGGCAGCCTCCTCGATACTCCTGCGGCACAGGAAGCTGCAATCAGACAGCTGAAAGAATTGACCAATGTGGGGATCGACTTTTTTCTGAAAGAGGAAGCACATTGAGGCGGGCTGAGGAAATCCTGCTGGGACAAAAAATTGTAATGGAACGAACGCGTTCGGATGAATATGTAAAAGCCATGCTTGATCATTTTGTAAAACAGGCGGATAACCAGATTTATACCGAGCTGGTCTCGGAGATTATAGAACGGTTTGTAGACATTTCAAAACAGCTGGAAACAAAGAGCAGAGAATTGGAGAAAAGTGACGCCTCCCGCCGGGAAGCCCAGGAGATAGCATTAATAGGAAACTGGGAGCTGAATCTTTGTACTAAGCAGCTATGGTGGTCGGACACCATGTACAGAATATTGGAAATAGACCAGTCTGTAGAGCCGGATCTTATGATTTATTTCCAAAAGGTTTATCCCGATGATAAAAAGCTGGTGAACCAAATTTATTATGATATGCAAAACGGAATGGTGCCCAATGAGTACCGGTACCGGCTGCTGGTGGAGGGAAAACGGATCAAGTGGGTTCAGCTCCGGTTTTTGGGATCAAAGGATTCTAGTGGAGTGCTTACCAAAGTCCATGGTACAATCCAGGATATCACCAGTACGAAAGCAATTGAGGAAAAGCTGGAGGAATATAATCATCATTTGGAAGATCTGGTCCGGAAAAAGGTGGCGGAAGTATCTGCTTCTCAGATGGCCACGATCTATGCACTGGTGAAGCTTTCGGAGTCCAGAGATGATGAGACAGGGGAGCATATTGTCAGAACGTCGCAATATTGCCGCCTCCTTTCGGAAAAACTTTGGGAAATGGGGGCTCATCAGGGAGAAATAGACTGGTCCTTTATTGACAGCATCACCCAGGCCAGCCCTTTGCATGATATTGGAAAGGTTGGGATTCCGGATGCGGTCCTGTTAAAACCCGGCAAACTGACGCCTGAGGAATTTGAAATCATGAAAACTCATGCTACCATTGGGTATGAGACCCTGGCCAGCGTTGAAAAGAAGGATACAGGAAGCGCATTTATCAAAGTTGGGATGGAAATTACGCTTTGTCATCATGAAAAGTGGGATGGGAGCGGATACCCAAAAGGGCTAAAAGGAGAGGAAATTCCAATATCAGCACGCATCATGGCTTTGGCGGATGTGTATGATGCACTGCGCTCAAAACGCGTGTATAAAGAGAGTTATTCCCATGAGAAGAGTTTAGAGATCATTACCCAGGGGAGAGGCAGCCATTTTGATCCTTTCCTGGTAGATCTGTTTCTTGAAAATGATTCCGCTTTCCGTGATATATTTGATGGGACTGTGCTGCAAATTTAAAAAGTTCGTGTTCTCCTTTGCCTTGGGAGAACACGAACTTTTATATGCCATTGTTTAGATTTCGTAATAGTTGGCCTGGCCATCCAGCCTTTTTTGCTCTTCTACCAGATCTGCCAGGGTAATGCCGTCCACCACATCGGAGATCGCATGATCAAGCTTCTTCCATACAAGGAGTGTGGCACAATTATTGGAACGGCTGCATGGGTTTACTTCTTCTTCCAAACATGTTACGGGAACCAGACTTCCCTCTGCAAGACGCAGGATCATTCCAACGGTATACTCCGAAGGATCCTTTGTCAAATAATAACCGCCCTGAGCGCCTCTTCTGCTTTTTACGTATCCAGCCCTGCTTAAAATGGTAACAATCTGTTCCAGATATTTATCCGAAATTTCCTGGCGTTCTGCCACCTGATTGATTTTTGTGCACTCGCCCGGATGAAGTGCAAATTCAAGCATCATACGTAGGGCATAACGTCCTTTGGTAGAAAATTTCATGGTTAAAAATCTCCTTCCTAATTATTCTTATCTGTTTAGTAGGATATAAAATGATTGTACACGAAACCACCTGAAAAGTAAACCTCAAATTATCCGGCTTCCCAATTTATAAAAATGGATGTATACTAATACTCATTGGGGAATTGGGAAAAGAAGGGAGGATATTTGTGAAAAAAAAGCAAAGTACAAACCAGATCATCATGACGGAAGGTGAAATCTGGAAACAGCTCCTTGCTTTTTCTGTGCCTCTTCTGGCCGGAAACTTATTTCAGCAGCTTTATAATACCGTGGACTCTGTGGTGGTCGGCAATTTTATCGGAAGCGATGCCCTGGCTGCCGTAGGCTCAAGCAACTCTTTAATCAATTTAATCATTGGCATGTTTATGGGAATCGGTACAGGTGCAGGAGTCATAATATCCCAGTATTATGGGGCAAGGGATGAAAAGAAACTTCACTGGGCGGTTCACACCAGCATGGCATTAAGCCTAATTGGAGGCCTGATCCTGATCGTTTTAGGGGTGCTTATGTCCCCTTTTATTTTAAACTGGATGGGAACGCCTGAAAAGGTCATGCCCAGTTCTGTAGCGTATTTAAGAATATTTTTCTGCGGTTCTCTGTTTAATCTTGTATATAATATGGGAGCGGGAATATTAAGGGCGGTGGGAGATTCCAAAAGGCCTCTTTATTATCTTTGCGTGTCTTCTGTGATAAATATCGTCCTGGATCTGGTTTTTGTAGTGGTCTTTGGCATGGGAACGGCAGGAGTTGGATATGCAACCGTTATTGCTCAGGCAGTATCTTCTATCCTGGTCGTATGGGCATTGATTCGAACAGACGATATCTACCAGCTGGTTCCGAGGAAAATCAGGATAGACAAAAGGATGATGGTGCGTATTTTAAAGCTTGGCATCCCAAGCGGCATCCAGCAGTCTATTATTTCCCTGTCCAATGTCATAGTTCAGGCGAATGTCAATAGCTTTGGCTCTGCCGCTATGGCTGGATTCGGCGCTTACAGTAAGATTGACGGATTTGCCATGCTTCCCCTTCAAAGCTTCTGTATGGCGGCTACCACCTTTACCGGACAGAATATCGGAGCCAAAAAATCAAAACGGGTAAAGCAGGGGGTAATTCAGGGCATTGCCATAAGTATGGCATATACGGCGTTTATTTCCGTAATTTTGTATTTTAATGCAGAACATATCCTTAAAATCTTTTCACCGGATGAAGAAGTGATTGCCTATGGGTATTCCACCATGCTGATTCTGCTTCCCTTTTACTGGACCATAGCCATTCACCAGATTTTAATGGGCAGCATCCGGGGCAGCGGACGGACAATGGTTTCTATGCTGATCGGCGTGGGAAACATGTGTGTACTGCGTATGATATACATTAATCTGCTGGTGCCATTTTTCCCCAGTTTTGGAGCGGTGATGTGGTGTTATCCTATAACATGGATTACAACGATGCTGATGGACTGTGTTTACAGCATAAAGGCTAAATGGATACCAAATGGAAGCAATGAATAGATAGGAGATAAAAGAGATGAAACATGGATATATCCGGGTTGCCGCGGCAACCCCTGACGTAAAGGTAGCAGACCCGGAATTTAACAGAGAACGGATTTGTGAGCTGATAAAAGAGGGAATCAAAAGGCATGCAAAACTCATGGTGTTCCCGGAGCTTTGCCTGACCGCCTATACTTGCGGCGATTTATTCGGGCAGGACGCTCTGTTAAAAAAGACCCAAAAGGAACTTAAAGAGATTTTAAAAGCAACAGAAGGCCACGATCTTTTATGCTTTTTAGGAATGCCCTGGGAATGGGGCGGAAAGCTTTATAATACGGCTGTCGCCATTCAAGACGGAAGGATTCTGGGTATCGTTCCAAAGACGAATCTGCCCAATTATTCAGAGTTTTATGAACTGCGTTATTTCCAGCCGGGTAACGATATACCGGTGATGGTAAAATGGGAAGATGAACAGATTCCCATGGGTACCAATCTGCTTTTTGCATGTGAGGACAATCCGAAACTTGTGGTGGCAGCGGAAATCTGTGAGGATGCATGGGTTCCAAATCCTCCGTCTATCCGTCATGCAACCGCAGGAGCGACAGTGATTGTAAACTGTTCTGCCAGTGATGAGACAACGGGTAAGGATATCTACCGGAGAAGCCTTATTACGGGACGTTCCGCCAGTCTGGTTTGCGGTTTCATCTATGCCAACGCGGGAGAGGGAGAATCCACTCAGGATCTGGTTTTCGGCGGTCAGAACCTGATAGCAGAAAACGGCGCTCTGCTTGCAGAATCCAAACGTTTTGGAAATGAGACCATATACGGGGATATGGACTTAGAGAGGCTGATTCATGAAAGACGCCGAATGACCACGTTTCCTCAGGCCGACCATACGAATTATATGGTGGTTCCCTTCAAGATGAAACAGGAGGAGTTGGAATTAAAGAGATACATTGATCCAAGGCCCTTTGTCCCGGATAATGCTAAAGAGCGGAACAGAAGATGTGAGGAAATTCTTTCCATTCAGGCAATGGGCTTAAAAAAAAGGCTTGCCCATACCGGCTGCAAGCATGGAGTGATAGGAATTTCCGGAGGCTTAGATTCCACCCTGGCCCTTCTTGTCATAGTCCGCGCCTTTGATATGCTGGAAATTCCCAGAAATCAGATTCATGCGGTGACCATGCCATGTTTTGGAACAACGGATCGGACGTATCAGAATGCCTGCACGTTAACAAAGACCCTTGGAGCAGAGCTTATAGAAGTGAATATCAGGGAAGCCGTAAGCCTTCATTTCCGGGACATCGGACAAAGGGAAGACGTCCACGATATAACCTATGAAAACTCCCAGGCAAGGGAGAGGACTCAGGTGTTAATGGATATGGCAAACAAATTAAATGGAATGGTCATTGGTACGGGGGATATGTCTGAACTGGCTCTTGGATGGGCCACCTATAACGGTGACCATATGTCCATGTACGGAGTCAACGCTTCCGTGCCAAAGACCCTGGTGCGCCATCTGGTGCGCTACTATGCGGATACCTGCGGGGAGGAGGCTTTAAGCCATGTGCTTCTTGATGTTTTGGACACGCCTGTAAGCCCGGAGCTTCTTCCGCCTAAGGATGGAGAAATTGCTCAGAAGACAGAGGATCTGGTAGGCCCCTATGAGCTTCACGATTTCTTCCTGTACCAGATCTTAAGGTTTGGATACCGGCCTGAGAAGGTCTACCGCATGGCAGTCTACGCCTTTACAGGGCTTTATGAGAAGGAAGTCATTTTAAAATGGTTAAAGGTATTTTACCGCAGATTTTTCAGCCAGCAGTTTAAGCGTTCCTGCATGCCTGACGGCCCTAAGGTGGGTTCTGTGGCAGTATCCCCAAGGGGAGATTTACGCATGCCAAGTGATGCCGTGAGCCGCCTGTGGCTTGAAGAACTGGAAAATTTATAAAAGAGAGGTACATTATGATAACCAGCAGTGCCAATGCAAGGGTGAAACAGGTGATGAATCTAACAAAGAAGGCCAAAGCCAGAAACGTAAACGGCCTCTTTGTAGCGGAAGGCCTTCGCATGTTTAAGGAAATTCCGGCGGACAGGATTGACAGCGTTTTTGTATCGGAAAGCTTTTTAAAGGATGAGACCCATAAAAAACTTTTGTCGGAAGTAAACTACGAGGTTGTTTCGGATGATGTGTTTAAGGTGATGTCAGATACCCAGACACCTCAGGGAATACTGGCCATTGTGAGACAGTATGCCTACAAGGAGGAAGATTTGCTGGCTGCACCTGGCCCGTCGTTTTTAATGATTTTGGAAAACATTCAGGACCCGGGGAATCTTGGGACGATTTTAAGGGCCGGGGAAGGAGCTGGAATCACCGGCGTGCTCATGAGCGATACCACGGCAGATGTTTATAATCCAAAGGTAATCCGCTCTACCATGGGTTCTGTTTTTCGCGTTCCATTTGTTTATACAGAAGACCTTACGGCTTCTTTAAAGGCCCTAAAAGCCGGCGGAGTCAGATTGTATGCAGCACATTTAGACGGCAGGAATAATTATGAAAAAGAGGATTATACTGTTGATACAGGGTTTTTAGTGGGAAACGAAGCAAACGGCCTGACGGATGAAACGGCAGCACTGGCGGATGCTTATGTGAAGATTCCTATGAAAGGAAAGGTGGAATCCCTAAACGCGGCGGTTGCGGCCTCTGTATTGATGTTTGAGGCTGCCAGACAGCGGCGGATGTAATTGTCAGAAAATTGTAAGGCTTTTTACAGGCAGAAATATTGAGAAATATTGGAACATATAGTATGATAGTATTAGTTCAGCCATACATGGCTAAACGATAGCGCATGTCCACAGATAGATTTGCCGGGCAGCTTTGCCTACAATGACAGGGAAGGGGAATGATAAGATGGCAGCAGTCTATTGGCTTATTGTATTTGTAGTGCTTCTTGGAATTGAAGCGGCCACCATGGCCTTAACGACCGTCTGGTTTGCGGGAGGAGCATTGGTTGCATTTGTGCTGGCGCTGTTTGGGATAAATACCCAGGTGCAGCTGGCGCTGTTTGTAATTGTATCCTTTATCCTTCTGTTCTTTACCAGGCCTTTTGCTTTAAAGTATGTAAATCGGAACACGGTTAAAACCAATATGGATAGTCTTGTTGGAAAAAAAGCCAAGGTTACGGCCACGATTAATAATGTGGAGGGAAAAGGCGCAGCAATCCTAAACGGTCAGGAATGGACAGCCAGAGCGCTGGAGGACGACAGAGTATACCCTGTAGGCGCTATGGTGGAAGTAAAAGAAATAAGAGGCGTAAAATTAATTGTGAGTATGAATCAGGAGGAAACATAATATGGGAGCAGTTGGATTTACAGCAGTTATTATTATATTGATAGTTATTCTTGCGTTATTGTCATCCTGTATAAGGATCGTTCCCCAGGCACAGGCACTGGTTGTAGAGCGTTTGGGTGCATTCTTAGAAACTTGGTCCGTAGGCGTTCATATTAAGATGCCTATCCTTGACCGGGTGGCAAAAAGGGTCAATTTAAAAGAGCAGGTGGCGGATTTCCCACCACAGCCGGTTATTACCAAGGATAACGTTACCATGAGAATTGATACGGTAGTATTTTTCCAGATTACAGACCCAAAGCTTTATGCATACGGTGTAGAAAATCCGATCATGGCCATTGAGAATCTTACGGCTACGACCCTTCGTAACATCATTGGTGATCTGGAACTGGATCAGACATTAACCTCAAGAGAGACGATCAATGCAAAGATGAGAGAAACCCTTGATATTGCTACTGATCCGTGGGGAATCAAGGTTAACCGTGTGGAGCTTAAAAATATCATGCCTCCGGCAGCAATTCAGGATGCCATGGAGAAACAGATGAAGGCAGAGCGGGAACGCCGTGAGGCCATCTTACGTGCGGAAGGAGAGAAGAAATCCACCGTTCTTGTAGCAGAAGGAAAGAAGGAATCCGCGATTCTTGATGCAGAAGCTGAAAAGCAGGCTGCGATCCTTCGCGCGGAGGCAGAGAAGGAAAAGAGAATCCGTGAGGCTGAAGGCCAGGCGGAGGCAACCCTAAAGATCCAGCAGGCAAATGCGGATGGAATCCGTATGGTCAAGGCTGCCGGTGCGGATCAGGCAGTTTTAGTTCTTAAGAGCCTGGAGGCATTTAAGACGATTGCTGACGGTAAGGCGACCAAAATCATTATTCCTTCTGAGATTCAGGGCCTGGCTGGGCTGGTTTCTTCCATTACGGAGATTCCTAAGGATCCGGTGGAATAATATCCCGATACCTGATGGGCAGCCGGACTACCATTTAAATATACCGCAGCAGGGGGCAGATGCCCTCTTGCTGCGTTTTTGGCATAATTAGCCGTTCGACGAGTTAAGGGAGAATGGAACTTCTTCAGTTGGTTTGAAAGGAGGGGTTATGGAACTAAAACTTGATTTAAGCAGAGAGTATGGACTGGTACTTGAAGGAGGAGGGGCCAAGGGGGCTTACCAGATCGGTGCCTGGAAGGCCCTGCGGGAAGCAGGAGTAAATATAAAGGGAGTCGCAGGCGTTTCCGTTGGTTCCTTAAACGGAGCTCTCATCTGCATGGATGATTTGGAACGGGCAGAGGAGATATGGAAAAACATCGAATACTCTCATGTCATGGCGGTAAATAATGAGACCATAAAGGCGTTAAAGGAAAGAGATTTCAAGAACTTAAATATTCCGGAGCTGTTAAGCAGCGGGTTTCAGATTGTAAAAGATGGGGGATTTGATATCGCTCCGTTAAAAAGCCTTATCGAGGAAGTGGTGGGAGACGAGGAAAAGTTACGGAACTCAAAAAGGGAGCTTTTCGCCGTAACCTATTCGGTTTCAGATAGGAAAGAACTGGCTGTGGATATCAGAAACGGCGATGCAGGGTCCATCAAGGATATGTTGTTAGCCAGCGCCTACTTTCTGGCTTTTAAAAATGAGAAGCTGGGCGGGAAACGGTATATGGATGGCGGAGGAGTCAACAATGTTCCTGTAAATGTGCTTCTTGATCATGGGTATGAAGACATCATCGTGATCCGTATCTATGGCCTGGGGTATGACAAAGAACGGGTGACGGAGATCCCGGAGGGAAGCCGTGTGTATCATATAGCGCCCAGGCAGGATCTTGGGGGAATCCTGGAATTTGATAAGAAGCATACCAGAAAAAATATGACTTTGGGATATTTTGATGCGAAAAGGTTCTTATATGGCCTTTACGGGCGTATTTATTATATTGATGCACCAAATACAGAACCTTATTATTTCGATAAAATGATGTCGGAAATAGAACTTTTTAAAATATATATGCAGGATACGCTTAATGAGGAAGGGATGGCGGCCCTTACAGGCTACCGTGCATTTACGGAAACGTTATTTCCCAAGCTTGCTGAAGAATTTAAACTGAAGGAGGACTGGGATTACAAGGATATGTACCTTGGCCTGTTAGAGGATCTTGCAAAACGTTTGAAGGTCAGACGTTTTCAGATTTATACGGTGGACCAGTTGGTGGAAGAAATCGGGAAGAAGCTCCGGGCACTTGACAAAGTGAAACAACCCTTTCATGCATGAATATACAAAAATAAAAAAAGTATTGCATAACTATGCGAAGTATACTATAATAATGTATAAAAATACAGAGAGAAAAGCGGAGGATGCAATATGAACTTAAAAGGAAGAAATTTTATCACATTAAAGGATTATTCACCGGAAGAGATTGGATACTTACTGGAATTAGCCGCTGATTTAAAAGCCAAGAAAAAACAGGGAATTACGGGAAACTCCCTGAAAGGAAAAAACATTGCCCTTATTTTTGAAAAGCCGTCAACCCGTACCAGATGTTCTTTTGTTGTCGCTGCAGTCGATGAAGGTGCACACCCGGAGTATTTAGGGAAAGATGATATCCAGCTGGGACATAAGGAAAGCGTTGAAGATACGGCAAGAGTTTTGGGAAGAGTATTTGATGGAATCGAATTCCGCGGATTTAAGCATAAGACTGTGGAAGATCTTGCAAAATTTGCCGGAGTTCCCGTATGGAACGGACTGACTGATGATTATCATCCCACTCAGATCCTGGCGGATCTTCTTACTATGAAAGAACATTTCGGATATTTAAAGGGACTCCGTTTTGTATATGCAGGGGATGGACGTAATAACATGGCTAACAGCCTTATGATCGGAATGAGCAAGATGGGCGTTCATTTTACCATTCTGGCTCCTGAGAGCCTTTGGCCTAAGAATGAGCTGGTGGAATTATGCCAGGGTTATGCCGCGGAAAGCGGAAGTACCATCACTCTGACAGAGGATACGGATGCGGTTAAAGATGCAGATACCATTTATACTGACGTATGGTGCTCCATGGGAGAAGAGGACAAGGCTGCCCAGCGCATTACACTTTTAAAGCCATATCAGGTGAATAAGGAACTGATGGGAAAAACAGGGAAAGACACTACCATATTCATGCACTGCCTGCCGGCTGTCAAAGGAAATGAAGTGACAGAGGAGGTTTTTGAATCCGGCGCATCTGTGGTATTTGATGAAGCAGAAAACAGAATGCACACCATTAAGGCGGTAATGGTGGCAACATTAGGAGAGTAAAACATGTATATACAAGAACGAGGAAGAAGTTTGAGAAACGCTTCCATGATTGTGGATGTCCTCCATATTGTAGTAGGAATCCTGATTGTAACATTGGCCGTCATATCATTTTTAAACCCGGAAGATCACATGTTTCTGTTCCCGGCAATATTTTTTCTGGCCGGTATGCTTAACTTGGTCAATGGAATTTATAAAATCAGACTGAGCGGCCGGGAGAAAAAGAAGAAAGCGGCAGGTATCGTTGTCCTTCTGTTTGGATTTCTTCTTATCGCCCTTACTGTAATCAGTGCGGTGAGCATCTGGTGGGGGTGATATCATTGAAAACTGAGATTCTTAAACTACTAAAGGAAAGTGACGGTTACTTATCCGGGCAGGAGCTGTGCGGCCGCTTTGGAGTTTCCAGGACGGCCATTTGGAAAGCCATCCGCCAGCTTGAAGAAGAGGGATATCAAATTGAAGCGGTTCGAAATAAAGGGTATCATTTCATCGGTTCTTGTGATATAATGACGAAAACGGAGATAGAAAGTTGTATTGTAGGGAGATTTGGCCGGGAGGTGGAATACCACGAGGTCATTGATTCCACTAACATAAGAGCCAGGCGCCTGGCTGAGGAAGGGGCTTCCTCCGGAACCCTTGTTGTATCTGACTGCCAGAGTGCAGGGCGGGGCAGAAGAGGGCGCGCCTGGGTGTCCCCGTCCGGGAAGAACATATTTATGAGCCTGATCTTAAGGCCGGATATTCTTCCTGCTTCCGCTTCCATGATCACATTGGTGGCTGCTCTGGCGGTCTATGACGGGATAAAGGACGTTACGGGCCTTAATGCCGGCATTAAGTGGCCCAATGACATTGTGGCAAACGGGAAAAAGCTATGCGGCATTTTGACGGAAATGAGCGCCGAGCTGGAAGGAATCCATTATGTCGTGGTGGGGATCGGAATCAACGTTAATATGGATGAATTTCCGGAAGAAGTAAGACAGACGGCCACTTCCCTGCTTCTGGAAACAGGGGAAAAGGTGAGAAGAAGCCGGCTTGTTGCCGCTATTATGGAGGCATTTGAACAATATTATGAAGAATTTATCAGCCAGGGTGATTTATCCGGGCTGATAAGTGTCTATAATAAGCATATGGTCAATACGGGAAAGGAAGTAAAAATTCTGGATCGATCAGGTGATTATATTGGCACGGCACTGGGAATTAATGAAAAGGGTGAGCTTCTTGTGGAAGTTCAGCCGGGAGAGGTAAGACATGTGATCTCCGGAGAGGTATCTGTCCGGGGAATCTATGGATATGTGTAATGAAGAACCATTCGCTTTATGATCAATTACAAGTTTTAGAACCCCAGGAAAAAGAACTGGACACAAGGGAACGTTTAAAGGCAATGGAACGCCCGCTTTTGTCCTGGTATAAGGAGCATGCCAGGGCTCTTCCCTGGAGGGACAGGCCGGAACCATACCGGATATGGATATCGGAAATTATGCTCCAGCAGACTAGAGTGGAGGCTGTAAAGCCGTATTTTGAACGTTTTATGGAGGCTTTACCAGGGATCAAGGATTTAGCGGCGGTGCCGGAAGATCGGTTATTGAAACTCTGGGAAGGCTTAGGCTATTACAGCAGGGCAAAAAATTTGAAGAAAACAGCAGAGCTTCTTGTAGAGCAGCAGGTCGGAGAGCTTCCGGCCTCCTACGAGGAGCTTAAAAAGCTTCCGGGAATCGGGTCTTATACCGCAGGTGCCATTGCCTCCATAGCCTTTGGCATTCCTGTTCCGGCGGTTGACGGCAATGTTTTGCGTGTGGTATCCAGGGTGACAGGCAGCAAAGAAGATATTTTAAAACAGTCAGTCAAACGCCGCATGGAAGAGGATTTAAAGGCGGTGATGCCGGAACTGGAAGCCAGTTCTTATAATCAGGGTCTCATTGAAATCGGAGCGATTGTCTGTGTGCCAAACGGTTCGCCTCTGTGCGGCCAATGCCCCCTGGCCTCTATCTGCATTGCCAGGATCAAGGGACTTACCGGGGAGATTCCGGTGAAAACCCCCAAAAAGGCCCGCAGGGCGGAGGATAAGACAGTTATGCTCTTATGGCAGGATGGACGAATTGCCATCCGAAAGCGGGATGATACAGGGCTTTTGGCTTCTCTTTATGAGTTTCCCAATGTGGAGGGACACTTAGATGAGGATGCACTGCTTGCCAGACTGGGAGTAGAGGATGCTAAAATTACTCCTCTTCCTGCTGCAAAACATGTATTCAGCCATGTGGAATGGCATATGATAGGATTTCGGATTGAACTTGGAGAACGGCCCAATGGAGATTTTTTATGGGTTACTGCGGAAGATTTAGAAAAAACTTATTCCCTGCCAGGTGCATTTAAGTCGTATACAAAATTGATCAGGTGATATAATGAAAAAGATTCTATTTATATTTAATCCGCGTTCCGGGAAAGCTCAGATCAGAAATAAGCTGATGGATATCCTGGATATATTCGCAAAGGCCGGTTATGAATTGTCGGTTCATGTAACACAGCGGACAGGTGATGCAATGGAGGCTGCTGCAGCATATGGGGATCGTGTTGATCTGGTTGTTTGCAGCGGGGGAGACGGAACTTTGAATGAAACCATAAGCGGTCTCATGAAATTGGATCATATTCCGGACTTGGGGTACATCCCTGCTGGTTCCACCAATGATTTTGCCTCCAGCTTAAAGATTTCCAAAAGCATGGTAAAAGCGGCGGAAGCGGCGGTTTTTGGCGAACCCTATTCCATTGATATTGGCTGTTTCTGTGGGGACAGGTACTTTGTTTATATTGCCGCGTTCGGGGCTTTTACAGAGGTTTCTTATTTAACCCCTCAGGATAAGAAGAATGTTCTGGGGCATCAGGCGTATATGCTGGAAGGCATGAAGAGTCTTGCTTCCATAAAGTCCTATGAGATGCGGATCGAGTGTGACGAGCTGACACTGGAAGGGGAGTTTATTTTCGGCATGATAACCAATACGATGAGCGTCGGGGGCTTTAAAGGACTTGTGACACAGGATGTGGCTCTTGACGACGGCGAATTTGAAGTGCTGTTAATTCGAACACCCAAAACTCCTCTTGATTTGACCAACATCATTAATTATATGTTTCTGAAGGAAGAACCAAATGAATACGTCCATAAATTTCGGACAAGGTCTTTGAGAATTCTATCGGAAGAGCCTATTGACTGGGTATTAGATGGGGAATTCGGCGGGACCAGGAGGGAAGTAAATATCATTAATTTAAGGAAAAGAATCCGAATTATGAGGAAAACGCCGAAAAAGCAATAAAACTGCTTTTTTGGCAGAAATATGTTGAAATATGGATTCCGGTAGTATATAATGAAAAGTTGTGTGGGCTTTATGTATACCTCTTAGCGAAAGGACGTTATTAAGTGGAAAAGGATAATTTTTTAGATAAGCTTGGAAAACTGGTCGAACTTGCAAAAACGAAGCATAATGCGTTGGACGTAACGGAGATTAATAACTTCTTTATGGGGGAAGAACTGACAACAGAGCAGATGGATCAGATTTATACGTACCTGGAGAATCGCGGCGTAGACGTGATCCCGGTCATTGACGATTCCGTTTTAACTGATGATGTGCTCATGTCAGACGACCTGCTTTTGGATGATGATCTTGATGACGGCTTTAAGGAAATGGATGAAGAAGATATTGATCTTGATGCCATTGACTTGCTGGAGGGCATCGGAACGGAAGACCCTGTCCGCATGTACCTGAAGGAAATTGGCACGGTACCTCTTTTGAATGCAGAGGAAGAACTGCGCCTTGCTAAGAGAAAAGCGGATGGCGATGATGATGCCAAAGAGCGCTTGATCGAAGCAAACCTTCGCCTTGTGGTCAGCATTGCAAAGCGTTATACAGGTCGTGGAATGAGTTTCCTTGATTTGGTTCAGGAAGGGAATTTAGGCCTTATTAAAGGTGTGGAAAAATTTGATTATACCAAAGGATATAAATTAAGTACATATGCTACTTGGTGGATACGCCAGTCTGTGACCAGAGCCCTTGCAGACCAGGCCAGAACAATCCGTGTGCCTGTGCATATGGTAGAGACAATTAATAAAATGTCCAAGATGCAGAGAAAGCTGACTCTTGAGCTTGGATATGAGCCGTCTGTTTCAGAACTGGCGGAAGCTCTTGACATGACAGAAGATAAGGTAATGGAGATCATGCAGATCGCCAGAGAACCTGCATCCCTTGAAACTCCTATCGGTGAAGAAGATGATTCAAACCTGGGAGATTTCGTGGCTGATAATAATGTTGTAACTCCGGAAGGCAATGTAGAATCCGTTATGCTGAGAGAGCATATTGATGCTCTTCTTGGAGATTTAAAGGAGAGAGAGCGCCAGGTGATCGTACTCAGATTTGGTTTGGAAGATGGCCATCCCCGTACTTTGGAAGAAGTTGGGAAAGAGTTTAATGTTACACGGGAGCGAATTAGGCAGATAGAAGCGAAAGCTCTTAGAAAGCTTAGAAATCCTGTTCGAAGTAAAAGGATCAGGGATTTCCTATAGGAAACAAGAGGCGTGGCAGGCTACTGCAGACGCCTTTTTGTGCTTTTGAAAACAGCAGGGAAGGAGCTACCATGAACCAGAGGAATTATCAGAAGGAATTGGATCAGGTCATTGCAGGATTGGAGGAGCAGGGAAAAGTCCCCAGGCTGCTTTTGCACAGTTGTTGTGCGCCGTGCAGCAGTTATGTGCTGGAATATTTATCCCGCTATTTTGAAATAACCGTGTATTTCTATAATCCCAATATAGATCAGCCGGAGGAATACAAAAGAAGGGTGAAAGAGCAGCAAAGACTTATTGCATCTATGGATTTTATTCATCCTGTAACTTTGGAAACAGGAGCTTATGAACCGGAAGAATTTCACCGGATTGTGAGAGGTCTTGAAAAGGAGCCGGAAGGCGGCGCCAGATGTTTTAAATGCTATGAACTGCGCCTTCAGGAGGCGGCAAAGGTTGCTCAGGCCGGACGCTTCGACTATTTCACTACCACTCTGTCCATAAGCCCTTTAAAGAATGCGGAAAAGCTCAATGAGATCGGTGAGAAGCTTGCAAAGGAGTATCGTGTCCCTTATCTTCCCTCTGATTTCAAGAAAAAAAATGGATATAAGCGGTCTGTAGAGCTTTCTGAGAAGTATAATCTATACAGACAGGATTACTGTGGCTGTATCTATTCCCAGAAAGAAAGGCAGAAACTTTCGGAAATTTCCTAAACAAGAAAATGCTTTGTAAAATATGTAAAAGACATACGGGTTTGTCTTGACACAAATTGGATATTGTAATAAAATTAACTGCAAGGAGTATAAAAAAATTGAGGATAAAGGAGATTATGATATGTTATCAAAAACACTGACCGTAGTAAATCCATCCGGGCTTCATTTAAGACCAGCAGGGGTTCTGTCTCAGACAGCTATGAAATTTAAATCCGATGTAATTATCGAATATGGAGAGAAGAGAATCGTTGCTAAGAGCGTGTTAAACGTTATGGCAGCTGGAATTAAGTGCGGAACAGAGATTAAATTGATCTGTGAAGGCGAAGATGAGGCAGCAGCAATGAAAACCATGACGGAAGCGATTGAAAGCGGCCTTGGAGAAATGTAATCCAGTTTTTGTTTTATGAAAAAGTTAGTATAAGCCCTGGGAAGAGATTCCCGGGGCTTTTTCTGCGTAAAAAAGGGTGGAATATGCAGGGGTATCCGTTTGAAGGCTTTGAAAAAGAAGTATAGACTTAATTATTGAAAGCATGAGCTTCAAATAATTAGAAATTTGCACCAGAGTTTTAAAAAGGTTTGAGAGTTGTACCATATCAGGAGAAAAAATATCATTAAAAGCTATAATTATAAGAATATAGCCGCATATATATCGAGATTTCAAATTATCTGAAAACTTAAGAATAAAATACGTTTACAAGAGGAAAAAAATGTAGTATTATCAACTAAAAATTTACTGTTACCCATTGGCACCCAAAAGCATGGGCAGGAAAGAGGAAAGGAAGAGGTTATGGATAAAGGTTTACAATCCCCTAATAAAAAGGAGTTGCCGGGCCTATATGATCCCCGCTTTGAGCATGATAACTGCGGCATTGGAGCGGTTGCCAACATAAAGGGCGTGAAGACTCACAAAACGGTGGAGCAGGCTCTCCATATCGTAGAGAATCTGGAGCACCGTGCAGGTAAGGATGCGGAAGGAAAGACAGGAGACGGAGTTGGAATCATGCTTCAGATCTCCCATAAATTTTTCAAAAAGGTAACAAAGCATCTGGGCATAGAGATTGGAGAGGAGAGGGAATACGGCGTAGGCATGTTTTTCTTTCCTCAGGACGAGCTTGCCAGAAACCAAGCTAAAAAGATGTTTGAGATCATCGTAAAGAAAGAAGGGCTTGAATTTTCAGGCTGGAGAGATGTGCCGATTCATCCGGAACTGATCGGTGCCAAGGCAGTGGACTGTATGCCCTGCATTGCCCAGGGGTTTGTAAAAAAACCGGCTGATACGGCCAGGGGATTGGAGTTTGACCGGAAGCTTTATGTATCAAGGCGGATTTTCGAACAGAGCAATGACAATACTTATGTGGTTTCCTTAAGCAGTAGGACCATTGTCTATAAGGGAATGTTTCTGGTGAAGGAACTGAGGAAGTTTTTTCCGGACCTCCAGGATAAGGATTATGAATCTGCCATTGCAGTGGTACATTCCCGCTTCAGTACCAACACGAACCCCAGCTGGATGAGGGCTCATCCCAACCGCCTTATCGTTCACAACGGTGAGATCAATACCATTCGCGGAAATGTGGATAAGATGATGGCCCGGGAAGAAAATATGGAGTCCGAGTATTTCCGGTATGACATGCATAAGGTCCTTCCTATCATTAACCAGGAAGGTTCCGACTCTGCCATGCTTGACAATGCGCTGGAATTTATGATGATGAGCGGAATGGATCTTCCCCTTTCTGTTATGGTGACCATTCCTGCACCATGGGAACACGACAAATCCATGCCTCAGGAAATTAAGGACTTTTACCGTTATTATGCAACCATGATGGAACCCTGGGATGGACCGGCTTCCATCGTGTTCAGCGACGGGGACTTGGTTGGGGCCGTTTTAGACCGCAATGGCCTTCGTCCGTCCAGATACTACATTACTGACGAGGATCAGATGATCCTGGCTTCTGAGGTTGGCGCCATTGATATTGAGCAGAGCCATGTAGTGAGAAAAGAACGCCTTCGTCCAGGCAAGATGCTTCTCATTGACACAGTGAAAGGCTGCCTGATCAGCGATGAGGAACTGAAGGAATATTATGCAGCCCGTGAACCTTATGGCGAATGGCTGGACTCCAATTTAATTGAACTGAAAAAGCTCCCCATTCCCAATAAAGGGGTTCCTGCCATGAACAAGGAGGAAAGGGCAAAGCTGCAGAAGACTTATGGTTATACTTATGAGGAATACAAAACCATGATCCTTCCTATGGCCTTAAACGGTGCGGAAGCAGTTTCTGCCATGGGAGCGGACAGTCCTCTGGCAGTATTAAGCAAAAAGCATCAGCCTCTGTTCAATTATTTCAAACAGCTCTTTGCCCAGGTCACCAATCCGCCCATTGACTCCATTCGTGAAGAAATCGTAACTTCCACAACGGTTTATGTGGGAGAGGAAGGGAATATCCTGGAGGAGACGGCGGAAAACTGCAAGATACTAAAGGTCAATAATCCCATTCTTACCTGTACAGACTTACTGAAGATTCAAAATATGAAGAAGCCTGGCTTTAAGGTGGAAGTGATTCCCATCACCTACTATAAAAACACTTCCCTGGAAAAAGCCATTGACAGGCTGTTTCTGGAAGTTGACCGGGCACACCGGGATGGAGCCAATATCATCATCTTATCAGACCGGGATATAGATGAAAACCATTTGCCCATTCCTTCCCTGCTTGCAGTTTCTGCGTTGCAGCAGCATCTGGTCAAAACAAAGAAGAGAACCTCCGTGGCACTTATACTGGAAAGCGGAGAGCCAAGAGAAGTACATCACTTTGCCACCTTGCTGGGATATGGAGCCTGCGCCATTAATCCATACCTTGCCCAGGAATCCATTCGTTCCCTTATTGAGATGGGCATGCTGGATAAGGATTATTATGCGGCTGTGGAAGATTATAACTCGGCAGTACTTCACGGCATCGTAAAAATTGCTTCCAAGATGGGGATTTCCACCATACAATCCTACCAGGGAGCCCAGATTTTTGAGGCAATCGGTATTTCAAAGAAAGTAATTGATAAATATTTCACAGATACGGTGAGCAGAGTGGGAGGAATTACCTTAGATGATATCGCCAATGATGTGGATGTCCTTCACTCAGCAGCCTTTGATCCCCTTGGCCTTGACGTTGATTTAACCCTGGACAGCGTGGGAAGCCATAAGGAGAGGGCAGGGCAAGAGGAACATTTATACAATCCTCTTACCATTCATCTCTTGCAGGAAGCGGCAAGAACCGGCAGCTACGAGACTTTCAAAGAGTATACCCGCGCCTTGACGCAAGAGGGGCAGACGATTAATTTAAGAAGCCTTTTGGACTTTGATTATACTAAGACAAAGGAAATTCCTTTGGAAGAGGTAGAAAGCGTAGAATCCATTGTGAAACGGTTTAAAACAGGTGCCATGTCCTACGGATCCATTTCCCAGGAAGCCCACGAAACCCTGGCGATCGCCATGAACCGGATTCATGGAAAATCCAACAGCGGCGAGGGCGGCGAAAGCCTGGAGCGTCTGACGGTAGGTGCAGACGGCGTAAACCGGTGTTCTGCCATCAAGCAGGTTGCTTCCGGGCGGTTTGGAGTAACCTCAAGGTATCTGGTCAGCGCAAAGGAAATCCAGATTAAAATGGCTCAGGGCGCAAAGCCAGGGGAAGGGGGACAGCTTCCGGGAGGAAAAGTATATCCGTGGGTTGCCAAAACCAGACACTCCACGACCGGAGTAGGCCTTATTTCCCCACCGCCTCACCATGACATTTATTCCATTGAGGATTTAGCTCAGCTGATTTATGACCTAAAAAATGCCAATGCCAATGCCAGGATTTCTGTCAAACTGGTTTCTGAGGCAGGCGTGGGCACAGTGGCCGCAGGTGTTGCAAAGGCCGGTGCACAGGTAATCCTCATTTCCGCCTTTGACGGCGGAACCGGAGCGGCTCCAAGAAATTCCATTTATAATGCGGGACTGCCTTGGGAGCTTGGCGTAGCGGAGGCCCATCAGACTCTGATTATGAATGGGCTGAGGGATAAGGTGATCTTAGAGACTGACGGAAAGCTGATGACAGGGCGGGACGTTGCCATTGCCTGTGCCCTGGGAGCGGAGGAGTTCGGCTTTGCTACGGCCCCCCTTGTGACCATGGGATGTGTCATGATGAGAGTCTGTAATCTGGATACTTGTCCGGTTGGCATTGCTACCCAGAATCCTGAGCTTAGGAAGCGCTTTAAAGGGAAACCTGAACATGTGATCAACTTCATGCATTTTATTGCCAAAGAGCTTCGGGAATATATGGCAAAGCTTGGTATCCGTACCGTAGATGAACTTGTGGGAAGGACGGATCTGTTAAAGAAGAAAGCCGGTATGCCGTCTGAACGGGCAGGTAAAGTGGATTTTACCGCCATTTTAGGAAGTTCATATGCAGGAGAGAAGCTTTTAGGCTACGACAAAAAGCAGGTGTATGATTTTGAACTGGAGAAAACCACAGATGAAAAGGTCATCCTTAAGAAATTAAGAGAAGCCTTACGTGCCGGCCAGAAAAAGAGCCTTCATATTGATGTTTCCAATACAGATCGGACCTTGGGTACCATATTTGGCTCGGAAATCACCAGCCTTTATCCGGAGGGGCTTTTGGAGGATACCTTTACCATCAACTGTTCGGGCAGTGGCGGTCAGAGCTTTGGAGCCTTTATTCCAAAGGGCCTTACTCTGGAGCTGGTGGGCGACAGCAATGATTATTTTGGAAAAGGGCTTTCCGGCGGCAAGCTGGTGGTTTATCCGCCTCAGGGTGTCAAATTTAAGGCCGAGGATAACATTATCATCGGAAATGTGGCCTTATACGGCGCTACCAGCGGAAAGGCATTTATCTGCGGAATCGCAGGCGAACGTTTCTGTGTCCGGAACTCTGGTGCCACCGCTGTCGTGGAAGGCGTGGGAGACCATGGCTGTGAATACATGACAGGCGGGCGTGTGGTGGTACTTGGTTCCACCGGCAAGAATTTTGCTGCAGGAATGAGCGGCGGCATTGCCTATGTACTGGATGAAAAGAGAGATTTATATAAGAGGCTTAATAAGGAAATGGTCTCCTTTGAAGAGGTTACCAATAAATACGATGTTCTTGAATTAAAAGACATGATCAAAGAACATGTGGCTTATACCAATTCCGCAAAAGGAAAAGAGATCCTTGATAACTTTGGAGAATATCTTCCAAAGTTTAAGAAAGTCATGCCTCATGATTACAGACGCATGCTTAATACCATCGTCCAGATGGAGGAAAAAGGGTTAAGCAGCGAACAGGCACAGATTGAAGCATTTTACGCCAATACAAAGAAGTGAGGAGGAGCAGATCATGGGAAAGCCAACAGGATTTTTAGAATATAGCAGAAAAACAGGAAAAGCGGTAGAACCCAAGACTCGTATTAAGAATTATAACGAGTTTCACCTGCCTCTTTCTGAGAAAGAACAAAAATGCCAGGGTGCACGCTGCATGGACTGCGGCGTCCCCTTCTGCCAGTCCGGTGTGATCTTAAAGGGCATGGTTTCCGGCTGCCCACTTAATAACTTGATCCCGGAATGGAATGAGCTTGTATACACAGGGACTTGGCAGCAGGCTTATAACAGGCTGAAAAAAACCAACAGCTTTCCGGAATTTACCGCCAGGGTGTGCCCGGCTCCTTGTGAAGCCGCATGTACCTGCGGCTTAAATGGAGATCCGGTGAGCATCAAGGAAAATGAGTATGCCATCATTGAACGTGCTTATGAAAGCGGCATAGCAGGCCCTGTTCCGCCAAAGATCCGCACCGGGAAAAAAGTAGCCGTCATCGGTTCCGGTCCGGCAGGTCTTGCAGCAGCAGACCAGCTGAACAAACGAGGGCACAGCGTTACCGTATTGGAAAGAGAGGACCGTATAGGTGGTCTTCTCATGTATGGGATCCCCAACATGAAAATGGAAAAGCAAGTCATAGACCGGAAAGTGGAGATTATGAAGCAGGAAGGTGTGACGTTCTTTACAGGCTCTGATATCGGAAAAACCCAGAAGGCGAAAGAACTGTTAAAGGAGTATGACCGTATCATCCTGGCCTGCGGGGCTTCCAACCCAAGGGATTTAAATGTCCCGGGAAGAGATGCTGAGGGGATATATTTTGCAGTGGATTTCTTAAAGTCCACCACAAAAAGTCTGTTGAATTCCAACTTGCAGGATAATAGCTATATATCAGCAAAAGGAAAGCACGTCATTGTCATCGGCGGCGGCGACACTGGAAATGACTGTGTGGGAACGGTTATCCGCCATGGCTGTGCTTCCGTTACCCAGCTTGAGATGCTGCCAAAGCTCCCTGATAAAAGAACCCCTGATAATAACTGGCCCGAATGGCCGAAAGTATTGAAAACTGATTACGGCCAGGAAGAATCCATTGCCGTATTCGGAAAGGATCCCAGGGCATATCAGACCACGGTAAAGGAGTTTATCAAGGATAAGTCCGGCAAAGTAGTGAAAGCTGTGCTGGTGGGATTAGAACCAAAGACAGACGAAAAAACCGGCCGCACGAACATGGTACCCGTAGCCGGCAGTGAAAAAGAAGTTCCGGCGGATATTGTTTTGATTGCGGCAGGATTTCTGGGCGCACAGACTTATGTTGCTGATGCTTTTGGCGTGAAGTTAAACGGCAGAAGTAATGTGGAGACGGAAGACGGGAAATATAAAACGAACGTGGATAAGGTGTTTGCGGCCGGAGATATGCGCCGTGGACAATCGCTGGTCGTTTGGGCGATCAGAGAGGGCCGGGAAGTGGCTAAGGAAGTAGATATCAGTTTAATGGGGTACTCCAACCTGGCATAGTTAGGAAGGAATAAACCAGGAAAGAAAAAGGCTTTTGTAATATAGCTGAGCGCTCAGCTATAGAACAAGAGCCTTTTTTTTCTTAATCAACGATCAATTCCAGTAAAACGAAAATATGATGCATCACTAGCGATTATTACAACCTGTGAAAAAACCACATTCCTTATTATAGTATTAGTGGAAGGTAACAATTGTTTTCTACAGAAGAGACGGAGGGAATGGGGAAATTGAGTAAAAAACTTTTTAAAGGGTGTTTCAGAAATTGCTTTATCGGCTACGGAATCAAAGCAACTCTTTTCATATCGGTTCTTGCCGTATATGTCATAGCCAGATGGCTTTGAATTAAATGGAAAAAGCATCCTAATGGAGGAGGGAAGCCTCTTCACTAAGATATTTTTTTGCTAAAGGAATGAGGCTTCCCCCTACCAAATTTCCTGCAGAAATAACCATTATATAAAGGAATGCTTTTGCACCCCAGGCATTTCCCATAGTAAAATAAAACATATCTGCTATGCTATGCTCATATCCGGAAAGGATGAATACCATAACCGGTAAGACCAAAGATAAATATCTTCCAATACCGTCTTTTATGGTTTGATATCCTACCACTGCGATGCACATCATAATACCGCACATGACTGCCATGATAAACGTGCTGAACAGGGTGTCCGACAGCTTCATATTCACAAGTTCTCTTGTATGATCTATGAGTTTGGCCAGTTTGGTATGTCTGAATACAATCCCGGCTCCAACCGTTCCCACAAAATTCCCTATGTATACAATAAGTATTGTTGATAAATAGGAAGGCTTTTCATTAACAATATAACATACCTTTCCAGTGTACAGATTAAAACCAAAGGAATATATGGTAAATAATCCGATTGAAAATAAAAAAGAACCAGCGATGTGGTTTTCGAGAGTTAAATAAATGACTCCGCCCATACTGATGGCAATCCCGGCTATAATCGCGTTAATAAATGTTTTCATTGGTGAATACTCCCTTTTCTTTTTTAGAACGTTTGCCTTGACTGCAAAAAAGGTCTTTGCATGGCCACGTCATATTATAGCATAAGAAAAGAGGTTTACAAGAAGAATCTTCTTATTGAGATATTTTCCTGGTTCAGAGATAAAATACAAAAATGTTCACACTCGCACAATGACTAAAATTGTGGGAATCTAACAAAGGGTGAATTGGATGAAAAAAAGGTGGGCATATGCTGAAAATAGCGATTTGTGATGATGAACAAATAGTTTGTGCTGATATAGAAAAAATTATTTTGGATTTTAAAAAAGAATCCGGTCTGGATTTGGAGGTCGAGGTATTTAATTCGGGGACTGATTTATTTAAATTTATAGAAAATGAAAATACATTTGATTTAATATTTTTAGATATTGAAATGCAGGATTTAAATGGTATTCAAATTGGGATCAAACTTCGAAACGAACTGGAAGATTATGTTACAAAGATCGTGTACATATCTTCAAAAGATAACTATGACCGTCAACTGTTCGAAGTGCAGCCCATGCACTTTTTATCCAAACCGATAGATAAAGAGAAAATTATTGCTGATATTAAATTAGCATTAAAAATTCTGGGGAAGAGCGGTGGTGTATTTTCGTACAAAATAGGGCATAGCGTTCACAAGATTCCTATAAAAGATATCTTATATTTTGAAAGTATGGACAGGGAAATAAAATTAGTTTCAATAAAAGGTACAGTTTATTTTTATGATACGATAGAAGCGGTTTTATCGCAGGTTTCCAGCTTTCAATTTATTCAAATTCATAGATCCTTCATCATAAACTATGCTTATGTATCTAAATTTAGATATGAGGAAGTTATAATGCAGAATGGTGAGTGCCTGCTTATAAGCCAGCGTAGAAGGAAAGATGTCAGAGATCTGCTTATATCATATGAGAAGGAGGAAACTCAGTGCAACTAAGCATGTATGATTTAATTTATCTTATCTCTAATCTCTTTAGAACATACGTTATTTATAAGTTTATGATGGTGTTATTTGACCGCAACCAGTTACAGGTAGAGGGAAAATGGGAGTTTGCATCTTATGCATCCTGTTATGCATTTATTTCAATCATTTACTTATTGACAAAGATTTCAATGGTAATGCTGGTTTCCAATATCTGCTTTCTTTTTCTGCTGACATTTAATTATAAAGGATCACTAAAAAAACGGGTGTTTTCGGCCATGGCAATTTATCTGACCCTTATGTGCATAGAGGTATTGCTAGTTCTGTTCATAGGATATTTTAAACTTCCTCTTCTAAAACAAAACAATTTTGACTCTGTCTTCGGTATTGTTGTAATGCAGATTATCTCTTATGCAGTGGTTTTAATTTTATCTAAGTATAAACATATTAAAAAAGGGATAAGTATCCCCTCAACTTATTGGATGTGCATTTCGTTTATTCCTTTCGCATCAATATATTTAATGCTGTTGCTGCTTTCAACCGGCAATTTGAAGGTTTCATATGTTGTAGTCGGGATAATATTGATTTTGGTGACTAACTTTTCAGTGTTTTATCTTTATGATAAGTTATCTGAAATGTTTTTAGAACAAAGCCAGAAACTTTTATTTGCGGAGCAAAATAAATATTATGAAAAGCAGCTGGATATTATGAAATCTTCTTTGGAAGCAACCCAATCCATCAGGCATGATATGAAGAACCATTTGTTAACATTACAGTCTCTCGCACAAAACCATTGTTATAATGAGCTGATGCAATGTTTAAATGACATTATCAGTGCCTGTGAAGATCAAACAGTATTTTCACATTCAGGAAATGTCGTTGTCGATAGCATATTAAATTTTAAATTACAAGTTGCTACCAAACTTGATGCGGAAGTTTTTCTGGATATCAATTTGCCAAAGGATTTACAAATACCTGCTTTTGATATGGCAACTATCTTAGGAAATTTACTTGATAACGCCATTGATGCACTTGAGGCAATCGAAGATAAGCGCATGGTTTCAGTAAAAATCAAACTTAGCAGAGGACAATTTATAATTAAAGTTTCAAACACTTTTAATGGAATTGTCATAGAACGAGCCAATAATTTGATTACCAAAAAGAAGGATGACAGCAGTCATGGTTTGGGCATCAAAAACATTAAAAAGGTTTTAGAAAAATATAACGGTTCTATGGATATAGAGTATAATGCAACGACTTTTACTTCTATTTTACTGATGTATGTTGATTAAGAGCAGGGGATTTTTACCCCTGCTCCTTCTCTTTCTTAATTCTTCTATCGTTCACTACAAAAACATATATCGTTCACATCAAAAACTCGCACAATAAAATATTTATGTTATAATCAAATAAAATACAAAGGAGGTAACGATTTATGAGGAATTGGATTATTAAATTTGGTGGGGTAATTTCTGCGCTGGCTCTTATGATAACAACCTTAAATGTTAATGCAGCTTGTACCTTTTACGCACACCAGCCCAAACTCCCGGATGGTGCTGAGAAACTTCGTAAGTTTTAACAATGACTGTTTTAGCAGAACGAGTGGCTGCTATATTGCAGGAAAACGGATTCATTAGAGAAGAAGACAAAGAACTGTATATTTATGGGTTGCAGCAGGGGAAGAGCATGATATTAAATATATTGACCACCATAGCTATTGGCATTATCTTTGGTCAGGTTTGGGCATGCATATTATTTATGTGTGCCTACTTTCCACTTAGATCCTGTGCCGGAGGATATCATGCAAGAACCCCTTTGAGATGTTATCTGTTTTCAATTATGATGGTAATAGCAGCACTTTCATTCATGAGATTACCTGTATGGAACAATGTCATTAGTTTTATTTTGGTGATAGTATCCAGCATGGTGATTATGTTTTTGGCACCGGTGGAAGATAGTAACAAACCATTGGATGAAAAGGAAACTATTGTTTTTAAAAAGCGGTCCAGAGTTATATTGTGCGTTTTGGTTGGTATGATATTGATATTTCGAGTTATGGGGCTGCTTGAAATTTCAATCTGTATCATGATAGCATTAATTATGCTGTCTATTATGCTAGTATTAGGTAAACTTAAAAATTTGAGTAATAAAATATGGAAGACTACGAACTAACGAGCCAATAGAAAAGGTAAAGGTTCAAATGAAAAAGAATGACCGATACGATGATATTACAATTGAAGAACAGAAAAAAACAATTGCAAAATATTTTGATCAATTCGGGAATTTAAAGCAATTTCCGGCAAAAGAAAAAGAGAAAATTATAATTTTGGGAGAAATTGCAAAAAATTTTCCAAGCGGAGTACATTATAATGAAACCGAAATAAATTGTATTTTGAAAATAATTTATTATGATTATTCATATATCCGGCGCTTATTAATCGATTATGGTTTTTTAGAACGTTCGGATTCTGGTTCTGAATATTGGATTAAGGAGTAACCAGCCTGTTGATTCTGTAAGTAATTCTTTACTCTGGCGTTGTTTCGACAGGTAGGGGCAGATGTTACTTATATAAATAAAAACAGGAACTTAACTGATGTGTCAGGTTCCTGTCTTTATCCTATATGCGTTCATAACACGTTCTATACATTAAAGCGGAATAGGACAACATCGCCATCCTTAACCACATATTCCTTGCCTTCCAGACGAACCAAGCCTTTTTCTTTTGCCGCGTTGTAGGTTTTGCAATCCAGAAGATCCTGGTAATTCACAACCTCTGCGCGGATAAAGCCCCGCTCAAAATCAGAGTGGATCTTACCGGCAGCCTGGGGCGCTTTGGTTCCTTCTTTGATGGTCCATGCTCTTGTTTCAGTAGGACCGGCAGTTAAGTAGCTGATAAGCCCCAATAAATGATAACTGGCAGCGATCAGTTTTTCCAGACCGGATTCTGTAAGACCCAGATCTTCTAAGAACATCTTTTTCTCGTCTTCTTCTAATTCTGCGATTTCCTGTTCAATCTGTGCGCAGATAACAAAAACTTCACTGTTGTTTTCTTCTGCAAATTTGCGGACCTTTCCCACGTAATCATTAGAAGCACCATCATCAGCTAAGTCATCCTCACAGACATTGGCAGCGAAAATCACAGGTTTAAAGGTGAGAAGATTAAGAGTGGAAATAAATTCTCTTTCATCCTCATCCTCAATTTCCAAGCTTCTTGCCAGATTCCCATCCTCTAAGTGAGCTTTGATCTTCTTTAAAATCCCCAGTTCCTTTGCAAGAGACTTATCATTCATAGCGCCCTTGGCGGACTTGGAGATGCGGCGGTCTAAGATTTCCAAATCGGAAAAGATCAGTTCCAAATCTATGGTTTCAATATCACGCAGAGGATCCACACTTCCATCCACATGGATTACATTGGTATCCTCAAAGCAGCGTACCACGTGGACGATGGCATCCACTTCGCGGATATTGGAAAGAAACTGATTGCCCAGACCCTCTCCTTTGGAAGCTCCTTTTACAAGTCCTGCAATATCGACAAATTCGATTACGGCAGGGGTAATTTTTGCGGAATCATAAAGGGCGGCCAGCTGACCTAAGCGCACATCCGGAACAGGAACTACTCCTACATTGGGATCAATGGTACAAAATGGATAGTTCGCAGATTCCGCACCGGCTTTTGTAAGAGAATTGAACAAGGTGCTTTTACCTACGTTTGGCAATCCGACAATACCTAATTTCATAGCAATTACCTTCCTAATATTGTTTATATTCATAGTTGATTTTTATCTGCAACTAATATAGAATAGCATATTATCCGCAAAAATAAAAGAGAAAAACACAAGAATCAACGCTTTGTCGAATTATAGTTGAATATGTCGGGCGAATCTGTTTGATTTTTGTGTTTTCCCGGGGTAAAATAAAGAAAACATCGAAAGGAGAAGACGAATGGCAAATACGGCAGATATTAGTTTTGTTCATTTGGGAATTACGATAGACCATTTGCAAAACAGTATCTCAATATTTGGATTCCGCATTGCATTTTACGGGATTATCATTGGGTTTGGAATATTAGCAGGTCTCTGGGTTGCGACAAGGGATGCAAAACGCAGGGGGCAGGACCCGGATATTTATCTGGATTTTGTTCTGTATGCAATCATAATTTCTATCATGGGAGCCCGAATCTATTATGTTTTGTTTGATTGGGACAATTATAAAGATGATCTGCTTCAAATTTTAAATCTCAGGGCGGGAGGACTGGCCATTTATGGAGGTGTCATAGGGGCCGTCATAACTCTAACTGTTTATGCCAGGGTGAAGAAATTATCCTTCTTTTCCTTGGCTGACACCGGATGCCTTGGATTGATAACCGGGCAGATTATAGGAAGATGGGGAAACTTCTTTAATTGCGAGGCGTTTGGCGGATATACCGACAGCCTGTTTGCTATGAGAATCAGAAGAGCGCTGGTTAATGAGAATATGATATCGAGAGAGCTTTTGAACCATTTAATTGTAAAGGACGGAGTAGAATTTATACAGGTGCATCCTACCTTCCTTTATGAATCAGTCTGGAACCTCTGCGTACTGGCATTCATGCTTTGGTACAGGAAACGTAAGAGATTTGATGGGGAGATGCTTTTTATATACCTGCTTGGCTATGGTTTGGGACGAGTGTGGATAGAAGGACTCCGCACGGACCAGCTAATATTCTTTAGTACTGGCATTCCGGTGTCTCAGGCACTGTCATTAATTCTGGTAGTGATATCTACTCTTGTGCTCTTCTGCAAACACAGACAGATACGAAAAAAGAGCAAAGGAGAAGTAATGATATGATGATGTCAAAAGAAGAGTTAATACATGATATTGAAGAAGCTAGAGAAAGATTGAATAAAAGCATTGAGCATGACGATGAAGATGTTATTTATCACAGGAGTGTGGAGCTGGATAAATTGATTGAACAATATATTGCTGCAGGCTACTGACACCGTAGGCCTGTTATGTGTTATACGCAAATTTAAGTAAAACGCGGAAAGAGAAGGAGCTCTTTCTGCGTTTTTTTTAATGGATCAACAATTATCGCAAAAGTAATTTGACACAATTCACAGTGGGAGGTAATATTTATCTATGATTTGTAGAAAACTGTTACAAAGACGGTAACTTTGTCCGGAGGTGGGGAAATGAAGCATTTGTCGTTTCGAATGAAATTGACTCTGGTGTTTATTATAACAGCCATGATCGAAGGGGCTATTATAGGGAGTCTCTCTTTTTCCCATAGCAAGGCGATTGTTGTAAAGAATAAAAAACAGGAAATGTCGGATACCATTAACCGCATTGATATCAATATCAATGTTAAGGTCCGCTATATCATGGGAATTCTTGACAATGCGGTGACCAGCCAGCTTGTACGTGATGCATGTACCCCCGGCTGGGACAATGGGGATAAGGGAGTCAGCCGTACTTATCTAGATGATTACTGCAGAAGTCTCATCAAATCAGTAGGGGAACAGATGGATATTTCCATCATCAACGCCTCCCGTGTAATGTATACAACGGTCAATTCCAATGGACTCGATACCGGAACTATTTCGGGAGAAACATTTAAAAGTTATGAAGATGCCATAGGCGGCAGAACCAATAAGACTGTCTGGCTGGGTATTATGCCAAAGCTTTTTTCCGATCCCGGAGAAGAGCATCAGGCGGTTACCGTGGTCAGGGCCATTAAGGACAGGGATGAAGAGAAGAGTCTGGGAATTATGGTGATTGAGCTGGATCCGGACATGTTCAGCAATCTGCTTTTAGGAAATCAGGGGCTGTTTCAGTATCAGTACTTGTTTATCTTAGACCAGAAGGGACAGATAATCTGCAGCAATCCCAAAATAAACAATGGATGGCAGGAAGAAATTAATGACCGGTTCGAGCGGGGGATCCGTCGCTTTGAGCTGGTATGGAACGATAAGAGGTATTATGTCTGTGGACAATATAACGGCATCACCGGCTGGAGATCTTATTCGGCCATACCATTTGAAGGGCTGTTTCCCCAGGCGGGAGATTTGTATAAAGCCATTTGGCTGGTAGGAGTGGTGAGTACCCTTGGCATTGCAGGGGTCATCGTTCTTTTGGTTTATACCATGGCGAGGCCGATCAAGCGTCTTTCAAAGGCAATGGGACAGGTACAGAAAGGGGATTTTGCTGTCCGGGTTCCCAATAAAAGAAAAGATGAAATTGGCGAGCTGACAGAATCCTTTAATTACATGCTGGAAGAGATTAATACCCTGATCAAGCAGGTTTATCAGGAAAAGATTGCCCAGAAGAATGCGGAGGTCCAGGCGCTTCAGGCACAGATTAATCCTCATTTTCTCTACAACACCCTGGATTCTGTCAACTGGATGCTGATTGACCGGGAAGAATATGATATCAGTGACATCATCCTTTCGCTGGCAGGCCTGATGCGCTACAGCATCGAAGATGAGAATGCCTTTGTGCCCCTTGAAAAGGAAGTTGGATATGTGCTGTGCTATCTAAAAATTCAAAAGAACCGTCTGGAAGAGCGGTTGGAATATTCTGTGGAGACAGAGGAATCTCTGGCGGCTGAACGGGTTCCAAAGCTTATCCTGCAGCCCATTGTGGAAAATGCAATCACTCATGGAATCGAGCCGAGAAACCGAAAGGGAAGGATCCGAATCATTTTAAAAGATCTTGGAGATGAAATGCTTATATCGGTTGAAGACAATGGAATCGGCATGACTCCGAAACAGCTTAATCATCTAAGGGAAGAAGTGCCTGATATAGAGAAGGAAGGTCATACCGGAATCGGAGTTAGGAACGTGGACCGGCGGATCCGGCTCCATTACGGAGAAGCCTATGGAATCTTTATAGAAAGCACATACGGAGAAGGAACGATTGTAAGCCTGCGCATACCCAAAGACCATGAAGCTGTTACGGAGGGCGAAGGAAAGAAAGGAGAAAGCGTAAGGAATGAAGCTGATCATCGTGGATGACGAACCGAAAATCAGAAAAGGACTTTTTAAGCTGTTGGAAGCCCAGGAAGGCTTTCAAGTTACCGGTGTATTTGAAGACGTCCGTACGGCTCTTAAAGCCTTATATGAATTGGAAGCCGACGTGATCATTACAGATATAAAAATGCCGGAAGTATCAGGTCTTGAGCTGATCCGCCAGATCAGGGAGAGGAACTTAAATATCCGCATCATTATTTTAAGCGGGTACAGTAACTTTTCCTATGCACAGAAGGCCATTGAGCTGGGAGTAACCAGATATTTATTAAAGCCCACGGACCCGAGAGAACTTTTATCCGTATTAAGAGAATTGGAACAAGAGCTTTTTCCGGAATCTCATGAAAAAGAAGAAATGCAGGACAGCTCTGCGGAAGGGGAAAATGAGGTTGGAAATTTATTGGTTTTAAAAGCAATTCAGTATATTGCAGTTCACTACGGAGGCAGGATTACGTTAAAGGATATGGCAGAGGAGCTTCATCTGTCCCCCAATTATCTTTGTGAGCTTTTTAAGCGTCATACAGGAAAAAACCTTATGGAATACGTAACCGAATACCGGATGCAAAAGGCGAAGTCATATTTAAACCATGTGGAATATAAAGTGGCAGATGTAGCGGAAATGGTAGGTTATAAAGAGGCGAAATATTTCAGCAGCGCATTTAAAAAAGAATATGGGATCACGCCCCTGGAGTATAGGAACAGGCGGCAGAGCCATCTGATATAATTCAAAAAAGACGGGAAAATGACTAAAAAGTTTCTCCTGTCTTTCTTTTATTTGGTCATAATAACAAAAAACATAATATTTTGGTGTAAATAGTAATCTGATAGAATTGCGAGGATTGTCGAGAAATGATAATCTATTATCACAAACAACTTACAAACGTCTGTGAAACGAGATGTATGCTCGGAAACTGTCAGATATTATCGCGATTGGACGAAAAAAAAGGAGGAACTTGGTATGAAGAAAAGATTTGGTGCATTACTCATGGCAGCAGTAACGGCAGCAGCACTCGTACTTAGTGGCTGCAGTACTGGTGGAAAAACAGAGGGTGCAGCTGAAACAAAGGCTCAGGCAGGAGGGAAAAGCGCGGCGGATTATAAAATTGTCCTTATCCTTCCAGGGCCGATCAATGACCAGAGCTGGAACGCCACAAACTATGCAGGTCTTACCGCTTGTAACGAAAAGCTGGGTACCAAAATGGAATATGTGGAAAACGTGCAGGCATCTGACTATGAGTCAACCTTCCGTGAATATGCGGAACGAGGCTATGACCTCATTATGGCAGCTGGTTCCCAGTTCGATGAAGCGGTAGCAGCAGTAGCCCCCAATTATAAGGACACTACTTTTTGTGCGGTAAATGGTTCCAAATGTGAAGGAGTCAATGTGGCTCCCATTTTCCCAAAAGAATATGAAGCCAGTTATATTGCTTCCATTCTTGCAGGAAATGTGACAAAGAACGGAAACTTTGCAACCATCGGAGGTTTCCCCAATGAGCCGATGGAACATTTAATGGATGTATATGAAAAGAATTCTGTTAAGATCGCAGAAAGCCGGGGCATTACCGGTGCAAAGGCGACCAGAGCATATGCCAACAGCTGGAATGACGTAGCCCTTGGCAAACAGATGGCAGAGCAGATGATCGATAACGGAGCAGATACCATGTTTGTATACGCCAATGAAGTAGGTCTTGGAAGCATTGAAGCAGCTAAGGCAAAAGGCGCTAAATTTATCGGCTTTTCCAGTGACCAGACAACCATCGATCCAAATACCGTTGTAGCTTCTGTAAATTTTGATTTCAAGAATTTCTATATCTGGGCTCTGGGCCTTTATATGGACGGCAAACTTTCCGGAAATATGGTTCATGAAGCTGGTATTAATGAAGATATCTTTGTACCGGTATATACCGATAATATTTCCCAGGAAGTAAAGGAAGCAGTAGACCAGGGAATCAAGGATTTTAAGGACGGCAAGGTAGATTTACAGGCGATGTTTGAGAAGTAAGATATAACCGGAGGGCTGACGCAGGAGAAAAACAGGATTGTTTGAACTGCGTAGCCCTCATCGTATGCGCGAGCAATGAGCTGGACGAATATGCTTGCATATTCATTCGACGAATGCCGCGACAACTAAGAAAAACCCGCAAAGCGTGTTTTTCTTAGTATGAAGAGGAGGAGCTTCGTGAATACACCATTTTTTGAATTAAAGAATGTATCAAAATATTTTGCCAGGGTCGTGGCAAACAAGGACATTTCTTTTTCTGTAAATAGGGGAGAGGTGCTGGCACTATTGGGAGAAAACGGGGCAGGAAAAAGCACGGTTATGAAAATCCTCTATGGCCTTTATAAGGCGGATGAGGGGCAGATCCTGATGGATGGAAAAGAACAGAAGATCACATCCCCAAAAGATGCCATGGCTTTGGGAATTTCCATGATCCAGCAGCACTTTTCTCTGGTGTCCGCCCATACGGTTACGGAAAATATTATTTTAGGCAATGTAAACGGCGTGATTGATTACGAGAAATGCAAAAAGGAAGTAGAAGAGCTTTCTTCCCAGTACGGGTTTCAAATTCCTGTGGATGCAAAAGTGGAGGAGCTTGCGGTTGGAGTGCAGCAGAAGGTGGAAATCCTTAAGGCCCTTTATTTAAAGACAAGCCTGTTAATTATGGATGAGCCTACGGCAGTGCTGACGCCCCAGGAAGCGGAAACGCTGATGGAATTTGTTAAAGAGTATACCTCCAGAGGAAATTCAGTCATTTTCATTACCCATAAGATGAAGGAAGTCATGGAGGTGGCGGACCGGATCATCGTTATGCGAAACGGAAGGCTTACGGGAGACCTTTCTGCAAAGGAAACAAATGAGGTGGAGCTGACAAGGCTCATGATGGGGAAAGAAATGGTGCCCCCAAAGCGGGAGCAGGCAGAAGAA
>Ga0213824_1000365_pt1 | contig 36492 bp, 35 predicted proteins | sample MC6MC0906MG_FD_179892 | JGI IMG/M metagenome (GOLD analysis project Ga0213824, IMG submission 179892) | Enriched soil aggregate microbial communities from Iowa State University, Ames, United States - MC6-MC0906-MG | ecosystem: Environmental > Terrestrial > Soil > Unclassified | place: USA: Iowa...
TTCTAAAATTCGAATATGCCTTGATTGTTGAAGATGTATACCAACTCGGATATCTTTTAGTTCAATAGCTCTTAGCTCTAAATTATCCGCCTCATTAGCAACAATTCCTTTATTTTTTGCTGTTATCCTTATATTTTCTATGGAAACATTCGATACATGTTCAATTTTTAATACAGGTTCATCATTTTGAGCATAAAGCTCAGTCCCTTTTTGTCCGTACAGTTTGATCGGTTTCTTCACCGTGAAATTCCCTTGGTAACGACCAGCAGGAATATGAATACTATCTCCAGCTTTTGCTTGATCGATAGCATATTGAATATCAAATTCTGCATACGCCGTTTGACTTGTCATGAGAAAAAATAAAAAGAACAACATGATTTGCTTCATCACTTTCCACCTCCTCATTCAGCAAGAAAAGACTAGAGGATTTCCCCTAGTCTATAATTTAATGACCGTGCCCTTCTTGATTCATCTCATTCGAATGCATAGAACCGGATGCATCTTTTTCATCCTCAGCCTTTTTTTGCATCATTTTCTTACGTCTCTCCAATGCATCATCTTTAATTTTTTGTAGTTCCTCCACATAAGCTTTCGAATTTTCTTGCATATATTTATCTGCTTCAGCCTTGTCCACGAAATAAATATAGCCCCAGTTCATCGGAGATTTCAGCTCTGTTTTTATAATTGTTACATCTTCAATCTTTGCCCAATCTTTCGACACAAAATCACGTACAAATTTTTCGTTTTTTTCTTCATTAGCAACCTCTGCATTTAATAAACAGCCAATATCGTCATAAAAAGCGATTGTTCCATCTTCTTTTATTGCCTGTGCTGAAAATACACCCATCTCATGGTCTTTCATATAAACTTTCATATTACACATTTCACAAGTTGTCTCTTCTTCAGGCTCTTGTAACCGTGTATCTACTAATGAAGCAACTTGCACGGTTTCTGATTCATTTTTCGTAGTTTCTTGCTCATTTTCCGTTTCTTCTACCTGTTTTTTTTCGCTACCACAAGCTGCAAGTACAAATAATAATATTAGTGCAGGTAACCATAATTTTTTCACAACTTTATCCTCCAAGTTTAGTTTTTTGTTGCCATCTCCTACACTACAGATTAGTTGTGAAATTAGTTAAAAATCGCTGTGAAGAAATGGAAAAATTACCTTGAACATTCCATGAACATCTTCACTTCAAATATTTTGAATTTAGTACTTTCATTTACTTCCCCTCAAAAATAAAAACTCTCCACACTGATGTGGAGAGTTTGGCTTATATGGAAGAACGGTAACTATTGAGACGCTTCTTTTGTTTGTTTAAACGACTGAGCTTTAATGCCGTTTCATTTAATTCACGGCGAATTTCCAAATCACTAGCGCTATCTATATGGATAGGTGTAATCGGTTGCTGCTGTTGTGAATTTACAGAAATAGTTGTTGAATTGTACGTCTTCTCTTTATTTTTTTGTAATCTATTCCGAAATTGCTTTTGTGGATTTTGCCCAAAGTTATGGCTGAGATCACCAGCATGTAAATACTGTTGTTCCTGCCGAAAAACACTACTTGTCGTTGCACTCACTCTAGAAGTCCTCATAAAAAGTTACCCTCCCCTACATTTTATTATCCTTATAGGTAATTATATCGACATTATATGCTGACAATTAACAACATAGAACCATAATACATAAAAAAAGAGTGAAAAGAGCTATTTTTATTATAACCCTTTTCGCTCATCTTACTTCCAAAAATCATCAAATATTGTAATTGGCATATGACGTTTATGTTGGGAACGCAAATAATACCCTTCTAATCTTTGGCGAGGTTCTTCTGGAATTTCTTTCCCCTCTAAATAATCATCTATTTGATCATACGACACACCTAGCGCCACTTCGTCTGGCAATGAGGGACGATCTTCTTCTAAGTCTGCTGTAGGCACCTTTTTATAAAGATGCTCAGGGCATTGAAGTTCTGCTAACAATTGCTTTCCTTGTCGTTTATTTAAACGAAAGATTGGCATTAAGTCTGCTCCACCATCACCAAACTTTGTATAGAAGCCTGTAATAGCTTCCGCAGCATGATCTGTTCCTAATACAACCGCTCCATTCATTGCAGCAATTGAATATTGGACCTTCATACGCTCACGAGCCTTTTCATTCCCTTTCACAAAGTCATTCAGCTCAACCCCCGCATTTGTTAGAGCTCTCACACTAGCATCCACTGCGTCTTTTATATTTACTGTATAAACCTTCGTTGGCTTTATATAATCAATGGCATCTTGGCAATCCTGTTCATCAGCTTGTACGCCATATGGTAATCGTACAGCGAAAAACGAATACTTCATTTCTCCCTCTTCTGCATTTAATTCATCAATAGCCAACTGCGCTAGTTTTCCTGTTAATGTTGAATCTTGACCACCAGAAATACCAAGAACAAAACCTTTTACAAAACTATAGCGTTTTGCATATTCCTTTAAAAAATCAATTGATTTACGTATTTCCCTCTGTACATCAATGTTAGGCAGTACGCGTAATTCCTCAATAATTTGTTGCTGTAAAGTCATTGCACCCGTCACTCCTTTTTACATTCGTTTAACCATCGCATGCACTTCTTCAATATTACGCATCTTATTATCCCAGCATTTTTGACTGAGATCGACCGGATATTCTTCAGGATTCATCGCACGCTTATATTCATCCCACAACAGCTCTAAATTCTCCGCCGCGTAATCACGCATTTCCTCTAATGTAGGGTTTTGATAATTGATCGCTCCATTTTTAATAACATGCTGATGTAAATTTTTTGCTTCAAAATTTGTGACAAACTTTGAGACAAACGTATGAATCGGATGGAACATTTTGATACGTTCCTCAGCTTGAGGATTTTCATCGTGCATTGTGATGTAGTCTCCTTCTGCCTTTCCATTCTTTTTATCGATAATACGATAGACATTTTTCAAGCCTGGCGTTGATACCTTTTCCGCATTAGCTGAGATTTTTATTGTATCTTCAAGTTGCCCTTCGCTATTCTCGATAGCCACCATTTTATATACTGCACCTAACGCAGGCTGGTCGTAAGCTGTAATAAGCTTTGTACCAATTCCCCAAACATCCACTTTTGCTCCTTGAGCTTTTAAATTTAAGATGGTGTATTCATCTAAATCGTTTGAGACAATGATTTTGGCATCATGGAAGCCTGCAGCATCCAACATACGACGAGCTTCTTTTGATAAGAAAGCAATATCGCCGCTATCTAAGCGTATGCCAATAAAGTTAATTTTGTCTCCTAGCTCTTTAGCTACTTTAATTGCAGTTGGCACCCCTGATTTCAATGTATTATAAGTATCTACCAAAAACACACAATCGCGATGACGTTTTGCATAAGCATGGAATGCATCATAATCATTTTTATAAGCTTGCACTAATGCATGGGCATGTGTACCAGAGACAGGAATTTTAAAAAGTTTACCTGCTCGAACATTACTTGTGGAAGCAAAACCACCGATAAACGCGGCACGTGTTCCCCAAATAGCAGCATCCATCTCTTGTGCACGCCTTGTACCAAATTCCATTGCCACTTCATTTTTAATAATTTGCTTGATACGGCTAGCCTTTGTAGCAATTAATGTTTGATAGTTAACAATATTAAGTAAGGCTGTTTCAATTAGCTGCGCCTCTACTAATGGAGCTTCAATTCGGACGATTGGTTCATTAGCGAAAACCAGTTCCCCTTCTACCATGGAATACATTTCTCCAGTAAATCGGATGTTCTTTAAATACTGGATAAAGTCATCTTTATAACCTACTTCATCACGTAAATACGCAATATCCGATTCACTAAAATGAAAATCACGTAGATAATCAAGCATTCGCTCTAACCCAGCAAATATGGCATAGCCATTACCAAAAGGTAATTTTCTAAAATACAATTCAAAAACCGCTTTTTTATTATGTATGCCATCCGCCCAGTAGGATTCTGCCATATTGATTTGATATAAGTCTGTGTGTAGCGCTAAGCTATCATCTGCATAGTTTGATCTCAAAAGAAACCCCTTCTTCCGCTTTGATAATTAGTCCTAGTATACACTATATACCCAAATTCTTGCGTATTACATTCCCTCTTGTAGATGTTAGGTTTTCTAACATAAATAGTCAGAAAATTTAGAACTGTACACATTTTAGACACAAATTTTAGTACCGCTTTCATTCCCTTTATAAAAACCTTTTTTCTAAAATACTTCGAGACTAGAAATATTCTGTGTAAACTAACCTTACATAGAATTCAAAAAAACAATTGCACTGTTTTTAATACCGTTTTAACATGTAAATTAAATTTACGCAAGGAGCTGGTACACATGAAAAAAATTGAAGCAATCATTCGTCCTGAAGTTTTTGGAGCTGTTCGGGATGGTCTTGCACAGGAAGGAATTGCAGGGTTAAGCGTTTCTGAAATCGCTGGTTGTGGTCGTCAGCTAGGTCGAACAGGACTCTTCCGCGGCAATACGTATGAAATTGAATTTTTACCTAAATTAAAATTAGAAATGATTGTAGACGATGGCAAAGTTGATGCCATTGTAGAGATTTTATTGCGTGAAGCAGCAACCGGTAAAGTTGGGGACGGGAAGATTTTCATTTATCCAGTAGAACAAGCAATTCGTATCCGAACAAAAGAAGTCGGATCGATTGCAGTAGAATAAAGGGGGCGATATAGATGGATGAGGTACTATTATCTGTTAATTTAATTTGGGTGATGCTTGGCACTATTTTAGTATTCTTTATGCATGCAGGTTTTGCTATGGTTGAGGCTGGATTTACCCGCTCAAAAAATGCAGTCAATATCATCATGAAGAATTTTCTTACCATTTCTCTTGGTGGAATCGTCTATTTTTTATGTGGCTATGCCATTATGTTCGGAGACTCAGTAGGTGGCATTTTCGGCACAAGTGGCTTTGCTTTAAAAGGAGTAGATGATCTTTCTTTCTTTATCTTCCAAACGATGTTTGCTGCAACTGGAGCAACTATTTTATCGGGGGCTGTTGCAGAACGTACTAATATTTTCGCTTATGTTGGAGTTATTATACTTATGTCTTTAGTTGTTTATCCTGTAGTAGGCCACTGGGTTTGGAGTGGTCAAGGTTGGTTAACAGATTTAGGTTTTGTTGATTTTGCTGGCTCGACAGTTGTCCACTTAACAGGGGCTGTTGCAGCATTTGTGGCAGCAGTTATGGTTGGACCTCGACTAGGCAAATATGAAAATGGGCGAGTAAATGTTATTACAGGACACAGCATTCCATTAGGTGCATTAGGCGTATTTTTACTTTGGTTTGGTTGGTTCGGCTTCAATGGCGCTTCTACATTAGCAGCTGATCCAGAGCTAGTTCCTAGTGTTATTGCTAATACGTTTTTTGCAGCTGCAGCTGGTGTCGTTGCCACTGCTTTCTATACAAAATTTCGATACGGACATATCGATGGCTCTCTTACATTAAATGGTGCATTAGCTGGGCTTGTAGGGATTACTGCTGGTGCAGCGAATGTCAGCATTTTTGGCTCACTTATCATTGGTTTAATTGCTGCCCCTTTACTTGTGGAAGGTGTACGCTTCCTAGAGTGGAAGCTAAAAGTTGATGATCCTGTTGGAGCAATTGCTGTTCATGGTATTTGTGGTATTTGGGGAACACTGGCAGTTGGACTATTTGATATTGGTGGGCAAGGCTTATTTTATGGTGGGGGTTTTGGTCTATTAGGTATTCAAGCAATCGGCGTTATTGCAACTATTGCTTGGGTTAGTGTATCTGTAGCTGCAGGTTTATTGATCATCAAAGCATTTGTCCCATTACGAGTAACAGCTGAAGAAGAAATTGCTGGATTAGATGTAATGGAACACGGAACGCCTGCCTACGAATACCAAGATATTTTCAAAAGCTCCGCTGTGCGAGGCGAAACCTTCGCTCATCGTTTAACACATTTCGGTAAAACGCAGAACAATGTTCAAGAAGAACAACATGTATAGCTAGTTCATCTGCTCCTTTATCTTTGGATAATGGGGCAGATTTCTTTTGGTGCACTCCTACATGTGAAACTGTTCGTTTACAGAGAAAGAAGATTACTTTGTTTGAAGTGATCTAATCCATAGAAAAAGCGCTCTTTCCATTATTTCGCAAGAGACTAACATTTACCGCTTCACTCGTTCTATTCCTTCTCTAACTCAAGTAAAAATTGTTTCATAGCTAAGCCGCTTCTGAAGCCTGTTAATTGACCATTTTTGCCAATAACCCGATGACATGGAATAATTGCCAGGATTGGGTTTGCTCCAATAGCAGTCCCCACCGCTCGAACCGCTTTGGGATTACCAATGCGTTGAGCAATATTTCCATAAGTTGTTGTTGTACCATAGGGTAATTCTTTTAATGCATCCCACACTGCTAATTGAAATGCTGTCCCTTTCACATGGATTGGAAGATTAAATTCAATAAGTTCCTTCTTAAAATAGGCTGTTAACTGCTCTTTATATGGGAGCAACTTTTCTGAATTCTCTTCAAAACAATATCCTTTAAATGGTTTTATAGCCCACTCCTTTACTTCATCGAATGGTGCATTTGGTGTACCTATATAAACAAGTCCTTTGTCTGAAGCCACAACATACATATCGCCTTGTGCATATGTTAATGTATCGAAATACAATATTTCCATTCCCAAATCCCCTTCTTTCTTTTATTTCAACACCATCTTCCAGTCATTTCATGCTACAGTTATTTTACTGACTAAAGTAAAGGAGTTTCAATAGATGAATATGTTATATGAACCTGCCATTCACTTTCAACAAGTTCATTTTTCAGTAAATGACAAAATGATATTAAAGTCAATTACTGGGTCATTTCCGAAAGGGCAAATCACCACTCTCGTTGGCCCCTCTGGCGCTGGTAAAACAACATTACTTAAATTATGTAATGGCCTTCTCTCACCATCAAATGGGCATATACTCGTCGATAATCAACCTATTTCTACATATGATCCAACAGCTTTAAGAAGGCATGTTGGTATTGCTTTACAGGCAGCTCCTATGATAGCAGGTACAGTGTTAGAGAATCTTGCACTTCCCCGTACACTGCAAGGACAAAAACTTTTGCAGCAGGAGGCTATTCAATATTTAGAGGACGTTGGGTTAAACGAAAGCTTCCTGCATCAATCTACAAATGATCTATCAGGCGGACAACGTCAAAAGGTATCCATCGCTCGAACACTTATCAATAAATCCTCTATTTTATTATTAGACGAAATAACGTCTGCCTTGGATCGTCAATCCGTACAGGATATTGAAAAATTGATTGTCACCATTAACAAAAAATACAATGTTACCATGATTTGGATTACCCATAATTTGCAACAAGCGCTAACGATTGGTCACTATACATGGGTTATGATGAATGGGGAGCTCGTTGAAACTGGTAAAAGTTCATTACTCGATGCACCAACAAATCCACGTGTTGCCGAGTTTGTACAGGGGGTAAACAAATGACATATACAGCCTTATCACTGACATTAATTTTTGTTTGTATCCCTTTACTATTATCCAAAATATTAAAATTAGACCTTGAAAAAGATACGCTTATTGCAACATTACGCTCCATCATTCAATTGCTTGCTGTCGGCTATATATTAAAGTTTGTGTTTGATGCAAATAGTTATAGCTATATTTTCCTGATGGTAGCACTAATGATTATCGTAGCCACGTTAAATGCACGAAAAAAAGGAGCAGGTATTAAAGGAATCACCTGGAAGATAGCACTGACTCTTGTCATGATAGAAATAATTACACAAGGTGTTTTGCTAGGCTTTCATATTGTTCCAGCAACCGCTCAGTATATCATTCCCATTAGCGGGATGCTAATTGGTAATTCCATGGTGCTATCCATTTTATTCTTAAATCGTTTTACAGCTGAAATTATTAACCATAAGGATCAAATGGAACTAATACTATCCCTGGGTGGCACACCAAAACAGGCTATTCATCGCCAATTAATTAATGCCATAAAAGCTAGTATGATTCCTACGATTGAGAGTCAAAAAACAATCGGGCTAGTACAGTTACCAGGTATGATGAGTGGTCAAATTATTGGGGGAGCCGACCCTATTCATGCAGTCCAATTTCAACTTTTAATTATCTTTGCTCTCTTAACTACTGCAACATTATCCAGCGTTATGATTGGCTTTTTAAGTTATCCTGCACTATTTAATGAACGTATGCAATTACTCGAAATGAAATAATTGTTAGGCTGAATGTAATATAGTTTAAAAAATTTATGTTATACTAAAAAGAAAATGCAGTTAGGAGAATGACCATGTTATTACGCGATTTTTTCATCCACTTATCTGAGAACCAACTATTAAATAGTGCTGCAAAGAAATATGGCCTAAAATTAGGAGCACAAAGTGTAGTAGCTGGTACAAATATCGAAGAAACAATTGCAAGCATCAAAGAACTAAATGCACATAATATTTCTTGTACAGTAGATAACCTAGGTGAATTTGTTTCAAGTAAAGAAGAAGCGACTGCTGCTAAAGAAAAAATCCTTACTGTGATCGAAGCTATTCACGAAAATGGTGTAGCGGCACATATTTCATTAAAGCCATCTCAATTAGGCTTAGATATTGATGTTGATTTTTGTTATGACAATCTGTATGAGATTGTAGAAAAAGCCGCTTCATACGATATCTTTGTTAACTTTGATATGGAAGACTATGGACGTCTACAAACTTCCTTCGATATGGTGGAAGAATTATCGAAAACATTTAATAATGTTGGTACAGTCATCCAATCATACTTTTACCGTGCAAAAGATGATATTGAAAAATTTAAGGACTACCGTTTACGTATCGTAAAAGGTGCTTATAAAGAGCCAGTTGAAGTAGCCTATCAAGATAAATTAGATATTGATTTAAACTTTATTGAGTTGATTGAATATCACCTACTAAATGGTAAATTTACATCAATCGCAACTCACGATCACAATATTATTGCGCACGTAAAACGCTTTGTAGCTGATCATAATATTCCGCTTGATAAATTTGAATTCCAAATGCTATATGGTTTCCGTACAGATATGCAAAAAGAACTTGCAAAAGAGGGCTATAACTTCTGTGTGTACGTTCCATTCGGTGAAGATTGGTACGGCTATTTCATGCGCCGTTTAGCTGAGCGTCCTCAAAACCTTAATCTTGTCACAAAACAAGTATTTACGAAAAAAACGAATACTGTTCTTGCAGTAGCAGCAGGTGCATTCGTTCTTGGCCGTTTAACTAAACGTAATAAGTAAAAAAAAGAGAACCTTTTCGCTTATGATGCAAAAAGGTTCTCATTTTATTTATTCCATCCTTTTTCTTTAAAGCGTGCAATGGCCTCAATTCGATTGCCGACGTTTAGTTTTTCTAAAATCGTCGAAATATAGTTACGAACTGTGCCAGCAGACAAAAACAGCTCAGCAGCAATTTCCTTTGTCGTCTTGCCCTCTGCTACAAGTGTCAGAACTTGACTCTCTCGCTCCGTTAAAGGATTTTCACTATCATCTTCATAGACAAAATCAACGAGCTCTGGCGCATAAATGCGTTTACCGTCCATGATTGTACGGATTGCGCTCACTAACTCCTCTATAGGGCTATCCTTTAATAAATAGCCTCTGACACTCGCTTTTCTAGCACGTTCGAAATAACCAGGTCTAGCAAATGTAGTTAAAATAATGACTTTACAACCTGAGCCAGTGCTATGCATTTCTTCTGCTGCATCTAGTCCCGTTTTCACTGGCATTTCAATATCCATAATACAAATATCAGGCTGATGCTCTTCCACAAGCATCAATGCTTCCTCACCATTTTTTGCTAAGCCAACAACCTCCATATCCTCCTCCATACTAAGTAAAGAGCGAAGCGCGCCTAATAGCATCCCCTGATCTTCAGCAATCACAATTCGTATCATGTCACAATCCTCTTTTCTATATATTCTTCAGATTGTCTTTGACATTCTGATGCGTAATAGCTACTGGGATAGTTACCGTTAATGTGGTGCCCTCAACACTTTCAATTTTGAAGGACCCATTAATAAACTCTAAACGTTCCCGCATTCCTTTCAATCCATTACCAGTTCTCCAGGCTTGTTTTTTCGTAATGCCCTGTCCGTTATCTCGCACTACTAAGTAAACTTCTTTAAAATTTTGATGGAAGGCAATTTCACATTTTGTTGCTCCACTATGTTTGACAACATTATTAACCGCCTCTTTTAAGCACATAGATAAAACATTCTCTACAAGTGGTGGAACTTGCAGTGCGTTTTTATCCCCCTCAAAGACAAACTCCATTTCAGCTGCCTTTAGTATTTGTGAAATACGCATGATCTCATCTTCAAATTTTGCCGTGCGCATATCTGAAACTAATTCCCGAACCTCTTTTAAAGCAATACTAGCCGTCTGGCGTATATCCTTAATCTCAATCAAGGCCTGCTGGGGATTTCGTTCAATCAGCCTAGAAGCTAGATCACTCTTCAAACCAATCATGGACAATTTTTGTCCTAATGTATCATGCAAATCTCGAGCTATTCTTTGTCGTTCTTCAAAAACAATTAACTCAGCAATACGTTCATTGGCTGTTTCTAACTGTCCCTCTAAATTTTCACGTTTATTTTTGGAATAAAGCGTTAGCGGTAAAAGGACAACAGCTAAAATAGTTAATACAACGAAAGGCAACTGCGATAAAAATAGGTTGAGCTCTACAAAGAATCCAGCACCAGTTGAAATAACTGTAAAGCCAATATGTAGACCATACATAATATAAAAGCCGACGGGTCTTCGGATATTGCCAATAAAAAATGCTGTAAAAATGGACAAATAGACATAGCCATACAAGATGGTCATAATAATGTTTATGACCATTTCAAAGCTAATCCACATATAAACTAAACCGCTTTTCGAATTCATGGCAAATCGATAGAAGATAAAATAGAGCATTAAAAATGTAATGCCTATCGAAATTTCGATGTAAGAAGATTTCCTAAAAATGAAGAAAAACGGTAGGAAACAAAAAATTATCCACAAATATACACTGAGCATCGGACTATTCGGAATAATACTATGCCATTTCCTCAACATAATCTCACGCTCTTTCCTACTTTTCCCTTATTATAACAAGAAAATTAAATTTATGCCTGTTCATGCTTTGACCCATATTCTTCTCTTTACATAAAACAGCCATCTCTCTTGCAGAGATGGCTGTTATCAGCTAAGCGGCAATACTGCCTCTTGCTTTACGTTTTATTATTTCATTTACTTCTTTAAACGTTACAAATTTACCTTGATCTTCATCATATAACTTGTAACGTAGTGATTCTAAACTCGTACGTAAAGTAATCGTTGTTGCCATGTGTAATGGCGGTGTCTCATTGTGTGCCTTTTCAAGATTATAATTAGGTACACGAGGAGCTAAGTGATGAACATGATGGAAACCAATATTCCCTGTTACCCATTGTAAAAGTTTTGGCAATTTATAATAGGAGCTTCCTTCAACTGCGGCTTTCACATAATCCCACTCTGAATCGTGTTCAAAATAAGAATCTTCATACGTGTGCTGGATATAAAATAACCAAATTCCTAAAGAACCTGCAATAAATAAAGTAACGCCTTGCACTAATAAAAACGCTTGCCAGCCCATGAAGAAAATTAAAGCGGCACAAATTCCCACAATGACAATATTCGTTAAAATTGTATTGAGACGTTCCTTCTTCTTCGCATCCTTACGATTAAAACGATTTAAGACAAGAACCATATAAAGTGGGCCTAATCCAAACATCACAAATGGATTACGATAGAAGCGGTACCATAGACGTTGCCCTTTTGAGGCTTGCATATATTCTTCAACTGTCATCATATCAATATCACCGATACCACGCTTGTCTAAGTTTGAGCTTGTTGCATGGTGAATTGTATGTTCACGTTTCCATTTTTCATAAGGGAATGATGTTAGCACCCCAGTAAAAAATCCAACCCAGTCGTTTGCCTTTTTACTTTTGAAAAATGAGCCGTGTGTACAATCATGAAAAATAATAAAAGTTCGTACGACAAAACCTGCTGAAATAGCACTTAAGCCGACTGTTAGCCAAGGTGATACATCCACTAACAAGTAACCAGCCACCCATAATGCAATTAACGGTACAATTGTATTTATAATCTGAAAAACACTTTTACGCGTATCTGATTTGGCAAATGGCGCTACATCTTGGCGTAACTTTTTTGTTTTTTCTTTAATAGTTGCCATCTTTTACTCCCTCGTTTCTTTTTTTCTTATGACCTCATCATAAAACAAGAATACAAGTCAGTAACAGACGCAAACATCACAAAAAGGATATGACATTTGTCATATCCTTTTATGATTTCGGTCCAGTCAAATGAAGTTGATAGAACACAAGGTCTAGCCATTGTTCAAATTTATAGCCTGCATTTTTAATGGTTCCTGCATATTCAAAGCCTAATTTTTCATGTGCTTTAATACTACCAATGTTTTCTCCATCAATACCAGCAACAAGCGTTTTGACACCATTTTCTTCAGCGATCGCTATCAGCTTGTTCATGAGCTTTGTCGCAATCCCTTTTTGATAATGTTCTTTATGCACATAGACAGAGTGCTCCATTGTATATTTATAGCCTGGGTAAGGACGGAATTGACTATAGGTAGCAAAACCAGCGACAAGCCCATTATCCTCAAATACAAGTAAAGGATTATCTAATGCTTGTTGCTCCCTAAACCACTGTACTTTTTCATCTAAAGTTTGTATGTCGTATCGATAGACAGCCTTGCTTGTTAAAATAATATCATTATAGATAGCCAAAACCTCGGGAATATCTCTTTCTTCCATGAATCGTATCATTCTGCTCACTTCCCTTAACCAAATGTTTTCTTCTATAAAGGAACAGAGATAGACAGTCATTGAATAGACTATCTATCTCCTCTTATTTTATGCCTTAAACATTGAAGTAGCGAGCATCAGGATGAGCAAAAACGATTGCAGATACAGATGCTTCAGGCTCCATCATAAAGCCTTCTGTAAGATGGACACCAATATCCTCAGGTTTTAATAGGCCGAATAGTTTCTCTTGATCCTCCAAGTTAGGACATGCAGGATATCCGAATGAAAAGCGTTGACCTTGATATTTTGCAGCAAAACGATCTCTCATAGTGAAATCTGTTGCATCAGGGAAGCCCCATTGGTCACGAATTTCCTGATGCATACGTTCAGCAAAGCCCTCTGCTAATTCTAAAGCAGTCGATTGCAAGGCATGACTTTCAAGAAATTTCCCATCCTCTTTTAACTGGCGTGCTTTAGCCATAACTCCTTGACCTGCTGTTACAACCATGAGTGCAATATAGTCCATTTCACCACTCTCTACCGTTTTTAAGAAATCTGCAAGACATAAAAATGGTTCAACCTGCTGACGAGGGAAGGTAAAACGTTCAATTTCTGTCTTACTATCAGCAGGATCATACACAACGACATCATCACCATCTGCTTGAGCAGGGAAAAATTGATACAAACCTGATGGCTTTAATAGATCACTTTTTAAATAATCATCTACTAAATCCTTGAGCTCTGTTGCTCTTGAATCGCCCGCATCAAGCAATTGCTGAACTTGCCCTTTCAAGCCTAGATGGTGTCCCAGTAATGTACGCATATTAACATAAGGGTATAAATGAGATACAGAATAGTCTTTTTTCACATGACGTCGTAAATCCGCTGGTAAAAATACTGGCGCTCCTTTTACTGTTCGTGCAGGCTTTATTGTTACCTCTTTTGCCGGACGAGCAGCTCGTTTTTCATCGGCCGCTAAACGTTTTTGACGGGATTCTTCAATTTCTGCTAAGAAATTTTCACGTGTCCCTTCACCCATTAATAGATTCGCTTGCTCTAAGCCTTGCATAGCATCCTTTGCATAAATAACAGGACCACCATATTCATCTGCAATTTTTGTTTCAGTAAAACGACGTGAAAGTGCAGCACCACCAACTAAAATAGGAACATCAATTCCCGCCTCTTTAAAATCCTGAGCAGTAATAACCATCTGTTGCGCTGATTTCACGAGTAAACCTGACAGCCCAATAAAATCAGGTTTTTCCTTACGAATCGCTTCAATCAATTGGGCAGGAGTTACTTTAATGCCCAAATCGACTACCTTATAGCCATTATTACTTAATATAATATCAACAAGGTTTTTCCCAATATCGTGAACATCACCTTTTACTGTAGCAAGTACCATTTTCCCTTTTCCAGCACTCTCTTCATCCTTCTCCATGAATTGCTCTAAATGAGCCACTGCGGCCTTCATCACACCTGCTGATTGTAAAACCTCTGCTACAATGAGTTGATTATCATTAAATAATCGACCTACCTCAGCCATGCCCTCCATTAAAGGACCATTAATTATATCAAGTGGCGCCTCGAAGATTTCCCGTGCAGCGTCTAAATCCTCAATTAGCCCTTCTTTTGTACCTTCTAATATATAGTAAGCTAAACGACCTTCAACCGTTTTTGGAATATCAGCTTCCGTTTTTTCCTTCTTTTTATCTCGATAAAAATCTGTAAACACTGCTAATGTTTCATCATTTGTATTAAAGAGCAGGTCATTTGCGAGTTTGATTTCCTCTTCAGGGATGGATGCATAACGCTCCAATTTCTCTGTATTAACAATGGCATAATCTAAGCCCGCCTGTGTACAATGATAGAGATAAACAGCATTCAGTACTTCACGACCAACAGGTGGTAAGCCAAATGAGATATTACTTACGCCAAGTACAGTCAATGTCTGCGGCAATTTTTCTTTGATGAGACGAATGCCTTCAATCGTTTCTAGCGCTGAACCAATATACTGCTCATCCCCAGTTCCTACAGGGAACATTAATGGGTCGAAAATGATATCCTCTGGTGCAATCCCCCATTTTTCCGTTAAAAGTTGATAGGAGCGCTCGGCAATTTCGAGCTTTCGATGACGGTCAACCGCCATCCCCTTTTCATCTATCGTTCCAACAACTAATGATGCACCATATTTTTTCACGAGTGGTAATACTGCATCAAATCGTTCTTCACCATCCTCTAAATTAATAGAGTTAATGATGGCTTTCCCTTGTGAAAACTTTAATGCTTCCTCAATTACTTTTTCATCAGTTGAGTCAATCACAAGAGGCACCTTAACCTTTTTTACAACCTCCTGCATAAATCCACGCATATCGGCTAATTCATCGCGATCAGGGTTGGCTAAACAAATATCAATAACATGTGCACCATTTTTGACTTGAGCACGTGCAATCTCTGCGGCCTCCTCAAATTTCCCGTCAATGATTAAATTCTTAAATTTACGAGAGCCGATTACATTTGTTCTCTCCCCAATAAATAACGGACGCATAGAATCGTCATACAATAACGGTTCAATTCCTGATACCGCATGACCATGTGTTTTTTCTGGTAATTGACGAGGTTTTTCATCTTTTAAGATCTCACGAATGGCTGCAATATGAGCGGGTGTCGTCCCACAACATCCACCTACAATATTAAGCCAACCCTTTTCTGCAAAGCCTTTTAATTTTTGCGATAGCGATTCTGGTGATTCGTGATAACACCCTTCTTCATCTGGTAAGCCAGCATTTGGGTAACAGCTAATATAGCCTGTTGAAAGCTCTGCTAATGAACGAATGTGATCCGTCATAAACTCAGGTCCCGTCGCACAGTTTAGGCCAACTGATAATGGTTTAATATGCTCGATCGAAATATAAAAGGCATCAATTGTTTGCCCTGCAAGCGTTGTACCCATCGGTTCTATTGTTCCTGAAATCATGACAGGTAGCTCTTTTCCCGTTGATGCAAAAGCGCGCTTTACGCCAAGTGTGCCTGCTTTGACATTGAGCATATCCTGACTTGTTTCTAATAACAAAACGTCGGCTCCTGCCTCAATTAATGCTTTTGCCTGTACATAAAAATTTTCCTCTAGCTCTTCAAATGTAATACCACCTGTTACTGATAACGTTTTTGTTGTTGGCCCCATAGCCCCTGCAACAAAACGTGGCCAATCTGATGTGGAATAACGATCCACTGCTTGGCGAGCAATTTCCACTGCACGCTTATTAATTTCTTCTGCTTTTGTGCCAAGATCATATTCATTTAACACAAGAGGCGTCCCACCAAATGTATTTGTACAAATAATATCTGCGCCTGCCTCTAAGTATTTATGGTGAATTTTTTCAATAACATCTGGTCTAGTAAGCACAAGATTTTCATTACAGCCATCAAGTTCCTCGCCACCAAAATCCTCTGCTGATAAATTTTCATTTTGTAGCATTGTTCCCATTGCGCCATCAAGAATTAAAATACGTTTCTCTAGTTGCTCTTCAATCGAGTGCTTAGCCATGTATACTTACTCCTTTTTTCTGTTCATCCAATTGCTCTATATATTTCATCAACTCTAGTGTCACATCGTAACGTAAAAATGGTGTAATAAGGTAAATCCCATTGAAATATTGCGTAGCCACTTCTACTAATTCTTTGGCAATAGCAATCCCTTCCAATGTTGCCCTTTCTTTATCTTCTCCACATGCTTTCATTCTTGTTAAGGCATCTTCAGATAATTTGATACCTGGCACTTCATGATGTAAAAATTCAGCACTTTTATAACTCGTAACAGGCATAATACCGATGTAAATTGGAGCTTGTAAATGCTTTGTTGCCTCATAAATCTCTACAATTTTCTCTTTCGTATATACTGGTTGAGAAATGAAGTAGTCTGCCCCATGCTCAATTTTCTTCTCCAAGCGTGTCACAGCACGATCTAACACACGGACGTTTGGATTAAATGCAGCAGCAACTGAAAAATTTGCTTTTTTACGAAGTGGCTTACCTGAGAAAGAGACCCCTTCATTTAATTGCTTAATTAATTGGATTAGCTCCATGGAGGATACATCATAAACACTTGTCGCACCTGGGAAATCTCCTACTTTCGTTGGATCACCCGTAACGGCCAACACATCATGAATACCTAAAGCATTTAACCCCATTAAATGAGATTGTAGACCAATTAAATTACGGTCTCGACATGTAATATGAGTTAGTGGGCGTACACCATGTGAGCTCTTCAACAATGCGCCCATTGCAATATTGCTAATACGTGGAGAGGCCAATGAATTGTCTGCCATCATAACTACATCTGCACCTGCATCATATAATTGCTTTGCTCCTTCAAGGAACCCATCAATCTCTAAATGTCTAGGCGTATCCAACTCTACTATGACAGAACGTTCACGTTTAACTTTTTCATGAAGAGGCTCATACTTTGTTGGCTCCGCTTCCCGAACAATCTCAATCTTTTTAGGCTTCGCAAGCTTCTCCTGAACCGGTGATAACTCTTCTAAATACTTCTTTGCTGCTGCAATATGTTTGGGTGTTGTACCACAGCAGCCCCCTATTAAACGTACACCTTGATCACGCAATTCAACAGCCGCTCGACCAAAATAATCAGCTTCTGATTCATAAACGACACGCCCATCCTCTAAGTCCAGAAGTGATGCATTTGGATAGGCCGACATAAATGCCTTATTAGGAAGTTCTACACCTTCAAATGCCTGAATTGTATGGTGTGGACCTAGTCGACAATTGACACCAACAATATCAGCACCTAGGGCTTCAAGCTCATGGAGAGCATTATTTAAAGACATCCCATTTTGTAAAACACCAGGCTCATGCATAGAAACTTGTGCAATAATCGGCAATTTTGTTTTTTCTCGTAGCATCTTTAAGGTTGCTGTTAATTCTTCAAAATCATAATAAGTTTCAAGTAAAAGGCCATCTGGATTCCCTGCAAGTAAGACTCTTGCTTGTTCTTCAATAGTCGCTAATATTTCATCCAAGGTTGCATCACTTTTACGAATTCCCCGAATACCACCAATTGTTCCTAAAACAAATTGACCGCCATCAGCCGCTGCTCGTTTTGCGATGGTGATAGCAGCTTCATTAAATTGTTGGACACGTGATTCCAATCCATAGCGAGCTAATTTAATGGCATTTGCACCGTACGTATTCGTTTGAATGATGTCAGCACCAGCCGCAATATATTCTCTATGAATCTTTTCAATTAACTCGGGTCTCTGAACATTCATTTCCTCATGGCAATACTCCAATCCATAGCCATATAGCACTGTGCCTATTGCACCGTCTGCCGTCAATACATGCGTTTTTAACCTTTCAAGCAATCCCATAAAATTAGCCTCTCTTCCTATGTCTCTATATAATAAAAAGCCTTCTTTCATAAAAAAAGAAGGCTTTAACGATTCATCATTGTTGTTCCTTCTCATCTTCGACTCAACGGTCTTCTGGATTTAGCACCTGACAATAAAGTTGGTTGCTGAAGCTTCAATGGGCCAGTCCCTCTGCTTCTCTTGATAAGAATTAAGTATGAATTTTTTAAATAATTAAAAGAATCATATCGTTTACTGACGAATGAGTCAAGACTATTTCACATAACAAAGTTTTTTTCCACTTAAAACCTTAGAAATTGGTAAGTTCCTTTGCAAGCTCTTCACCAATTTTTTTCCCGTTTTGAATGCAAGCACCAATACCTACGCCAAAATACGAGCACCCTGCAATCGATAAATTAGGATATTTCTCATGTAATTCTTGTAGTAATCCTTGTAATGCTTCACGATGCGCTAGATCATATTTAGGCATTTGATCAATCCATTTTGTTACATTCACAACGGTTGGCTGCTCCTCTATTCCTAGGCTCTTTCTCACATCTTCTAAAGCAACTGCTGCCAATTCTTCATCCGTCATGGCGCGTAGTTGCTCATAGGCTGGATTGATGCTCTTATAAAAGAGTCGCACAAGTAATTTATTTTCTTTCGATGTATGCTTCCATTTACGACTAGTCCAAGTTGCTGCATTACAAGTTACGTCTGAATTATGGGAAACAATATAGCCCGTTCCATCTGCTGGCAATTTAGCGTCTGGCACATCAAAACCTAAATAGATAGTAATCGCTGACGCTGTCGTAAATTGGTCAAAATAGCGGTTTAAAGATTCATCCTGTAGCAGATTTTGTACAGTATCGTTCGGTAATGCTAAAACGACATAATCTGACTCAATAATTTCACCATTAGCTAAGGAAATTGTGTAGTTCTTATCTTGTTTTTGAACATTTAGTGTAGTAACACCCTTGATAATTTCTACATCGGATAAGGTTTGTTCAAGTCGATCAATTAAAGAAGATAAACCATTTTTAAAGGATATAAATTTTTTGTTCGCTGCTTTAACAAATTGCTCACGATTCGCATCAAAGCCTTTAATAATACTTCCAAAATCATTCTTATAATCAATTAAATACGGTAAAGTAGAGCCAATAGAAAGCTGATGTAAATCTCCCGAATAAACACCTGCAAGGACTGGTGCAATTTGGTTTTTCACCAGTTCCTCTCCTAAATAGTAAGTTAAAAATTCACCAATTGAACTTTCCTTTGTGAAGCCATTGTTTGGCAATGTTAAATCCTTCAACGCTTCTTTTTTTCCCTGCTCGGAAATAAGTGTACTTTCCTCTAAGGATGCTACACTCATCGGTATTCCGAAAGTTGAATCTGCCGGAATAGCATGTAACTCATTATTCGTATAAATATAAGAAATACCTGTTTCGTTGTAAACTAATTCCGCCTCAAAATCAAGCTCCTGCACGAGTTCCATAACGCCTTGATGACGGGCTACAATAGAATCAGCACCCGTTTCCATGATGAAACCTTGTTCATGTGCTGAATATAATTTGCCTCCTAAATATGTATTTTTTTCTATAAGCACTAGACGAACATTTAAATTATGTTCCTTCACTTGACGTTGCAAATAATGCATTGTACATAGTCCTGTAATACCGCCGCCTAAAACAACAACTGTTTTCATCATAACCGCCCCTATTATTCATTCTTTCTACAGTATAATCCTTTTTTCATTGAAAATTACGTTAAACCCTTTACAAATTTAGCAAAAATAGAGCTATTTCATCAGTGAAATAGCTCTTACTTTCTGAATCTCTATAAAATTGATGCTCTATAGCGATAACTTCACAACAAACATTTAAATAGGTACTATAGTGTTTATTACGTCTAAAAATATGAAAAATAGAATGTAAATGTTAGTAGTCTATCCTTTTAAATTTTGCGCAAAGCTCGCTAATTTTTCAGCTGAATTTGTTACCTCAGTAAATGAAGTGCCTAATTCACTTAATATGCCTACAATTGCTTGTATTTTTGTTGCCATACACTCATTTTGATCTTTTGCTTCTGTCATGGCTCCCAATATACTCGTAAATTGGCCTTCAGTTTGTAACATATTTTCTTCACCTGCTGCAACTTCATCTTGAATGTTGGTCAAAGAATACTCTAATTTCTCTGTTCGTTCACCTGTCTTTTTCAATAACAAAGCCACCGCTGTAACAGATTCTTTTGTCTGAATTGATAATTTACGTACTTCATCGGCCACTACGCTAAAGCCCTTTCCCGCTTCCCCAGCACGTGCTGCTTCAATTGCAGCATTTAAAGCCAATAGATTCGTTTGATTCGCAATATTGGTCACAACACTCATAATTGTTTCCATTTCCTTAGACATACCTGATAATTGTTCAATATTTTCTTCTATATCATGAAGAGAATGACTAATATTGAGCATATTTTGTGATTGATTTTTTAAACGCTTGCGACCCTCAAGTGCTTGGTTTTCAGCCAGTGTAGACACATCGAGTGATTTTTTTGCCAAATGTTTAATTTCGTCAGATTGCTTACTTAAGCAGCAAAATGAATTATTGGTTTCCTGCGAGATAGCTGCAAGTGCTTCCGAAGAATCTACAATCTGTCGTTCAATCGCTTCTTTTTCATGAACCATTTTTTCTTTCAGTTGTTCCACAGTGTTTTCAAAAGCTTCTAAAACGAGTTGTTGCTCAAAATTACAAATTTTCGATATAGCTCTGATCGTATTAAATTGATCTTGTGGAAATTCTATATTTTTTTCGACTAAATCAATAAATGATATCGATAAATCTTGGAATGCGCAGATATACCACTGTGTTCTAAGCCCAATGTGGACATGCACCTTTGCAATTTTTACACGCCTTTGGTAATACATCTCATCAATGGTTCCGTTAAACATTTCAATAATATGTTGCCGTAATGTTACTTTAAGCTTTTCTACAGAACTATGATGACTGATAATATCTACCAAATGATGCTCTGTTCCAATCATGTTGTAAAAACGGTTTACGATGTGATCTACATTATCCATAACTATTGGCTGGAAAGCTTTTAAATATTGTAAGTCGTTCTTCGTTAAGTTCAGCATTTCAATTTGCTTCGCCATCGATTGACGAGCGGACAAATCCATTTTCACTGTGTATTGCTGTAAATCCAATACCTTCGTCTTTCTTTGTTTTTGAAAAATCACACATCTTCCCTCTTTCATTCCGTTTACTTTCATCAGGCTGAGAAACATCAAATCCCTTTTAACATATTGATGGATACACGAAAAAATACCGATAAAATCTGATTAGTCAGATTTAATGGTTACATTCGATAGCGCAATTCCGTATGACAAACTTCCTCCAAAAGTATGTCGGTACCCCTTTGCTCAATTTAGCCTAAGGTCATTTACTCTCAGCAAACAGATATAGTCCCTACATGACTAACAGTAAATTATTTACGTATGCTTCTTTTCAAAATCACTCATTTACATTAATCATTTTATAAATGACTGTCAATCTTATTAATACCATTATTTTACACAAAATGTATAAAAAGTCCTTGTTGTTAAATAAAGCGTAATAAACTATAAAAAAGCTACCACAATATTATTGGGTAGCTTTTTTAACTATTTTTTTGTTTATTATGCTTACTTGCTTTATATTTATTCTACTTTTTTATCGATCATCTTCAAATTTCACTATACTAATATTTTTTATCCTCAATCATGATCTATCTAAATACTCGTAAACAGCAGTCTATTTTAGACCAAAATACCCTCATGCCATAGCAACATAAATAATTCTAAAAACCTATGTTTTTTTAACACTAAATTTACAATCCTTTAAGTTCCTGTAATATTTTAGCCGCTTCTTCGGATCCTGCATCTGCCGCGAGTCCATACCATTTAATAGCTTCTTTCAGATTTCTATCTAACCCTGTATCTTTATTAAAAATATGCCCCAACTGTAGCTTGGCTTCCACATCTCCTTGAAGTGCAGCCTGCTTAAACCAATGAATACCTTTTTCGAGATTGCGTATTCCTGCCAGACCATTACTCCATATATAACCTAAATCATAAAAGGCGTCTACATGATATTGCTCCGCAGCTCTTTCATACCAAAACAGACCACGATTGACATCTTTCGCTTGGCCTAAGCGCCCCTCTAAATAAATTCCACCAAGTCGATATTGTGCTTCCACATACCCTGCCTCAGCTGATTTTTTATAGGCGTTAAAAGCTTCTTTCTCATCTACCTCAACGCCTAACCCCTGCTCATAAATTATTCCTAACGTAAACATTGCCTCTGCCACATTCTTTTGTGCAGCATAATCAAACCATTTTTTTGCTAATGTATAATTCGTTGCTACGCCCTCGCCATTAAAGTACATATCTGCTAAATTATTGGCAGCATCCGCATGTCCCTGCAAAGCTGCTTTTTCATAGTATGAAAAGGCAAGGGAATAATTTTCCTCCATACCTATGCCCCCAAAGCAAAAATTCCCAAGCATATATTGAGCATCTGCATTTCCCTGGGCAGCGGCTAGCTCAAACCATTTCAATGATTTTTCAGGTTGAAAATGTTTACCCTCTCTAGAATTATAGTATTCACCCAGTTGATATTGGGCATCCCCATCCTGCTCTTCAACCGCTTCTTTATACAAATCAATAATGAGCTCATGATCTAAGTCCTCTTCATCTAGAGCAGCAACTTGTTCATCTTGATGGCGAAAATACCACTCTACAATATCAAGCACATCATCTACTACTTCTATACTGTTTTTTAACTTTTCTAGCGAAGAAATTTGCCAAATGAGTATATAGATAGGCTGTGGAATGGCATCGCGCAAGACATCATCATATTCTGCCAACAGCGTTAATACATTCTCCTGTATCGATTGAGATTGCACTGTATGGACAATCTGTAAATGACGTTGTTGCTGTTCTTTTAATAACCCTCGTACTACTTGATACAGTATTTTCTGCAAGGCTGTTAGGTTAACTTCAGCGAATGTAAGTAATTTTATATTTTGAGCAAACCACTGATCTTGAGTTTGTGTAAGATTTTGTAGGGAAATTATTCGTTCTTTATTTCGCTTGGCTAAAATTTGCTCGTACATTATTTTCCTCCCTTGCACACTATGTAAAAAAACTGCCTTACCACTATTATATGGAAGACAGTTGAAGTTTGGTTACACATATGCTCTCAATAGTAAGCCTACGAATAGCGTAATAATTAAAAATACTGTGACATGGGTCCATTTATACATGGCTAATAAACCTATAAATTCTCGTGTGAATGCATTAGGAACATAGTAAAAAGCAGTTTTTGAGCCAATCCCCTCGGCATCTAATGCTGCTTTCCTAGCATAAATACTTGCGCGAAACACATGGAAATTATTCGTAACAAAAATGGAACGATAGTTCTCTCCATGAGAATGGTGGTCCATTATTTGCTTTGAAAAGATCATATTTTGTTCTGTATTGGCTGAACAATCCTCCATAATTATCTTGTCAGTCGGAAGATGATGTACTTCTATTAGGTATTGTTTCATTGCATATGCTTCTGATACCTTTTCATCATTTCCTTGACCACCAGAGACAATGATATAAGGCTTCATCTCATACTTTATATATTGCTTTACTGCTTCATCTAAACGGCTTGCTAAAAGTGGAGGTACTCTATCGCCAATTAATCCTGAACCTAATGCAATAATGTAATTTGGTTTATAACGTATTGGTGTAAGAAGATACAATATTGAATAAGCAAGGACACTAGTGTATAAGAACATTGTATAACCAAAAATCAAAAACGCATAGAAGAAAAGAATATGCCAAAATACATTTTCAATTTCAATAAAAATGACGAATACATACCATAACATCATAATAACAAAACTTAGCCCTAATATGGCTAACATTAAGTTACGGAATTTGCGTCCTTCCTTTTCCAATAATACTTTACTATTAAAAAACATGGCTATCGATAAAATAAACATAATACTTGGAAAGCTTCCTAATATAATGAATATCCCCATTTCGGAAATAATCCCCTGATCATTTGGCAGCAATAAAGGATAATGAATAATAAACGCTCTGACAATATATATCCCTATCACGCCAAGGGCTACAACGTTGAGAAAGCGCCTTTTTTCTGTTAGGTACAAAATGATAAAAATGGTAAGGAAGATTGATAAAGTTAGTAGCATTTTTTCACTCCTTCCTATTGCATAATTTCTACAATCATTACATCTGCCACTATTTGTCCATATTTTTTGATATAGCTTAATTTTTGAAAGCGTTTGTTTTATTTTTTAATATAGTTCATGTAATATTACTATATAAGAACTAGTTTATGATTAGATTAAAAATTATATTGGAGGAATGTATGTAATGAAAAAAATTCTTGCCGCTCTTTTTGCAGCGACACTGATATTTTCGACTGTTGGTGCAACATTATTTATTTCTGATACGCCAACGGCAGAAGCTAAATCCTATAAATCGGGTAAAAAAGGCTTCTCTAACAATAATAATAGCTCGAATATCCAAAAATCGGATACTACTAAAGATCAAAACAATGCAACAACAAATAAAAACAACTCAACATCTACTAATAAAGCAGATACTACTAAAAAAGGCGGTTTTTTCTCAGGTGGTCTGATGAAAGGATTAATGCTTGGCGGACTTGCTGGATTATTATTCGGTAGTCTATTTAGTGGTATGGGTATACTGGGGAATATTTTAGGTTTACTTATTAATGTGGCAGCAATTGTTGTTATTGTGATGCTTGTTGTGAAGATAATAAATATGTTTAAAGATAAAAAGCGCAAAGAGGAAGCACAATGGCACAAATAATCAACGAACAAGATATTATTAATGCTATTTGTTTATCTCAAGCCTACTATCAAAACATTCGCCCTGAGGATGTTCTTGTTGAATTAACTTACGAGGATGATGCAGGTTTTGGTGCAGAGGTCGAAGTCAACGGTCAAATCGAGGTGCTTAATACAGCAGCCATGATTGGTGCCTTACGTGTTTGGATCAAGGATGTTCTACACGGTGATCCATTCTCGACAGGGATTGAACTAGTTTTAGATGACGAAGAAGGCATTATTGCCAAACTATCATAAAAAAATAGCAGTACAATGAATCGTCCAAAAAATTCATTGTACTGCTATTTTACTTTTTCAAACGTTTTTTAACCTCTTCTTTTTCTTCTTCATTCAGAGAAAAATCTACGATAGAGCGTCCCAGCATTAATAACATGATAAACATTACTCCTGTACCAACAATTAAATAAATCATTGTAAATACTTTAGAATAAGCCGTTGTTGGATATAGTCCTGTTTCGACTCCAGTTGGAATTAAGCTCACTACAGCAAAATACATGGCATCCAACCAGTACCATCCTTCTGTCCCCTTGTAGAATAGAGTTCCTGATAGAATGATTAAAAATAGTGTAGTAAATAATGATAGGAACTGTGGACGTTTAAAGGACCTCCACAGTCCTTTTCCTAATCTTTTAGCAGATAATATAAATGACAGCATCCCATTCTCCTTTATTTAGATAGACTATACTTCGTTTTTTACGAAAACATCAAAAGGTAGAGGAGAAAATCCCCCTACCTTTTAATGATTATTGAATGAGTAGCTGACTAAGATTGGTAAATATTTTAGCTGCTTGACCTCTTGTTGTGACAGCCTCAGGTGAAAATTTCCCTCCATCCCCTGTCACGATTCCTAATTCATACAGCATTGTGATTGCACGTTTGGTTTCTGCATTATATGAAGCGACATCTACAAATGGCACATTGCCTTTTGCAATATACGGCTGATTAGATTGCTGTTCATAGGCGCGATGAATCATTAAAGCTAATTGAGCGCGTGTCACAGGGTGTCCAGGCTTAAATTTTCCATCTGTTCCTTTAATAAGACCATGTACATATGCTGCCGCAATTTCTGCCTGTGTTGCTGCATCATAATTTGCGATATCAGTAAATGGTGCTTTTTCTTCTGTAGTTAAGCCAAGGCTTCTTACAAGAATAGCTGCAGCTTGAGCACGTGTTACACTACTCTCAGGTCTAAATGTCCCATCAGTATAGCCGTTCATTATACCTATATTTGCAGCTGTTTGAATATAATCTTTTGCCCAGTGATTCTGTGTATCTGTAAAGCTAACTGTTCCTTTCGTAGTGAAAGTTACTGTAGGATTTTGAACACTTTCATTACCAGCAGCATCAATTGCTTTGATAGATACATTGTAGGTTGTATTTTCTATTAAATCTTTGAGCGTAATTGTAGTAGTGTCAGCATTTAATGTTGAAGTTAATTTTCCATTCACATAGACAAGGTAATTTGCTACGCCTACATTATCTGTCGCTTCTTGCCAGCTAACCTTAACAGTTGTACGATCTTTTACCTCTACTCCAATAGCCTGCGTGACATCCCATAAAGAGCTTGTTTTAATGATTGGTAAAAATGCTTCATTTGCTACTGCTAAATAACCAGCTTCACTTAAATGAATATTTTCAGGGTTTGGTAGATAGTTGGCAACATCCTTTGCAACAACATCATATGTAGGAACAAAAATAGCGCCTGCTTTTTCAGTAGTTGTTTTAATTGTTGCATTCAATGTAGCTAATAACAAATTAAATTGTTTTTGTAAGTTCTCACTATAGTATGGGAAGGAATTATAATAGCCCATTACATATACTTCAGCTTGTGGATTAATCTTTTTGATTTCAGATAGAATAGTAGCAATGTTCGATACAGCTTCTTTAGTAGCTTTTATGATAGCCACAGTGTCAATTCCCGTTGCTTGAGATTCTTTTAATATTGGCAATAGATCATTTGCCCCAGCTGTTAATGTGATGATTTCAGCTTCTTTAATAGAAGCCCGTAACTTTGCCTGTTCGTCTGTATAGCCAAAACCAGTCACTGTTTTTGCAACATCATTTTGTAGATCAGCTAAAACATTTTTAGTTGTGTAGCCTGACATAGCAAAGCCCTTATTAAAGGAAGTAAGGAAGCCGTCTTGCTGTAATGCCTGTGCAATAAAATCGGTATAGCCTAATCCAATTACACCTACTTCATTCATCCCATGTGCTAATGAATCACCAAGTGCCACATAATCGGTTTGTACAACCCAACTTGGTGCTATATGGTCACCCTGTCCTTCTTCTGCACTAGCTGCTACAGGTATAGCTAATTGCAAAGCCAATACACTTGAAGCTAAAAAACGAAATTTCTTTGATAATCGCATTTACTCTCTCCTCTACTTATAAAATAGTCGTTATTTTCACTATTTTACTAGAGGAACGATAAAAATAGGTTAAATTACAACAATCTTTTTGAAACATTTCATTTTTTATCTAATCAACCTGTATCTTTCCATAAATCCCACCACCACCAACTTCAATGGCTAATTGACCCGTTCTCGCTAAATCGATTAAATGGGCTAGTTTATGTGGCACAATTTGTTCAAGCTGGTCGATTGTTACACGATGCAAAATATTCATTTCTGTACCAAATGCTTCGATTAAACGTTCCATCATTTTAGGACCAATACCTGGAATGAAATCAAGTGGTATCTGATGAATATAAGGTGGTCTATTTCGTTTATCGGGAAAGTCTTCAGATAGCTCCTGTATACGGGTAGCTACTCCCTTTATAATTTGAGTACTCCCACATTCTGTACAAATGGTAGCCTCTTTACTTAGCTGTTGACTACATTTTGCACAAACTGTTTGATGATATTTGCCAAGCAAAGGGTTTAGGCCATAATTGGCTATTACCGCTCGTCCCTCTTGCTCATGCAGGGCCATTTTTAATTCTGTAAAATTCGCTTCTGCTAATCGTAACTTTTGATACTCTCGTGCTAATTTCCCAAGCGAATGTGCATCAGAATTGCTAACGAATGTATATGCTTGTAATTCTTTAATATGACTTACCATATTTGTATCAGAGCTTAAACCTAATTCAATACCATCAATAAGCTGCGGATCAAAGACTTCAGTTAAACTTCGACGAACCCCTTTGCCAAACAAGCTTTTAAATGGTGTAAATACATGTGCAGGAATAAAAATACCTCCCAATTCATGCACCTTTTGCTGCAAGGTCTGACCATCACAATAAATACGCTGTGAACTTAAATGGATATTCTTCATATGTTGTGACATCCATTCTGAGAACAGCTTCATGAGCTCTAGTGTAGGAAAGTAAGCAAGCACATGAATAGGACCCTGACAATGTTGATCATAAATTTCGATCTCTGATCCGGGAATTAAAGTTGTTTCCTGAAATCGCAGACCACCTTCTTTAAGTTCTTGTAGTTCTCCGTGTTCAATCATCCTCACCATTTCTTCGATTACTTCAGGTGAGTGACAGTCAATGATCCCAATGATGTCTAATCCCTTTCTTGCACTAGCCGTCTCTAAAATTCGTGCTAATGTTAACGTTTTACTGCCAGTAATTTTCACTGCCCTTCCACTAGAAGTACGTCCAATATGAATATGTAAATCAGCATAGAATTCATTCAATTCAAACACTCCTTTAAATACATTCTATAAAACGAAAATACCTTACATTACTGCAAGGCATTTCTCACTTCATTATGATGGATGATTTGTAGTAGTGCTATTATTTGACTCAAAAGCGCCGGAACCGTGTGATGGTGTGGAGGAAGCATCATAGGCAACTAATGTTACACCAATCTTTTCTTCAAGCTCATTAATTTTTTCTAGTTGCTGCGGGTCTAATTGTGCAAACTTAATTTCTTTCATGGTCATCAATCCTTTCAATTATACAATTCCCCGAAATATAGAAAATATACTCCTTCGCATAATTGTGGAATTACAAACGAACATTGGATAATAAAAATGACTGATAATCAGTCATTTTTATTGACATTATTTTTCTTATTCTATAACATAATAATTAAGTAAGGCAAAAGTGAGGGATTGCATGTCAAAAGAAGAAAAAATTATTCAAGCTGCCATTGAGGTTTTTCGAGAAAAAGGTATAGAAAAAACAAAAGTTTCAGATATCGTTAAAGCTGCTGGGATCGCTCAAGGAACATTTTATCTTTATTTCCCATCACGCCTTTCTGTTATGCCTGCTATTGCAAAAAATATGGTAGAAAGAATTATTGCTACCTTAGATGAAGGTATTTCAAGTCATAAGCCCTTTGAACAGCAACTTGAAGAGGTTGTGGAAATGGTTTTCTTAATCACGAAAGATTATGGAGATATCGTTGCACTTATTTATGCAGGTATTGCGCAAACTGAGCATTTAAAAGAATGGGAAAATATATATGCACCCTATTATGACTGGATGAGTCATTTCTTATTATCTGGCCAGCAACAGGGAATGATACGTGATTCAATTGACCCAACACGTTCTGCTAAACTGATGATTGGTCTAATTGAATCTGCTGCTGAACAAATTTATTTATTTGATGATAGCAAGGACGAAACAATGAAATTGCTCAAGGTTGAGCTTATAGACTTCCTATCTCACGCACTTGGCCTACGTCACCCATAAAAGTGACGTTCTCTTTTACCCTGAAAATGACTGAATGTCAGTCATTATATTACCTAATAGAAAGGATTTTATTGATGAAAAAAGAATGGATGTACGTCGTTTTAACAAGTTTATTTGAATTGCTTTGGATATTTGGCTTTAACGTAGCAAGCTCATGGTGGCATTGGATAATTATTGTGACAATCATTGCTATAGATTTTCATTTCTTATCGAAGGCTTGTGAGAGCTTACCTACTGGTACAGTCTACGCTATTTTCGCCGGAGCAGGTGCAATCGGTACCACATTAATGGATATTTTCATTTTCGAAGGAGAATTTAATGCCATTAAAGGACTGTTCATGATTATTTTATTATTAGGTGTGATTGGTCTAAAATTAGCGGATAATTCCTCTAAAGAGCAGGTGCAAACGAAAGGAGAGAATGTATAATGGGTTGGGTACTTATTATCTTAGCTGCATTGTCTGAAATTATAGGTGTGGTTGGCTTACGCTTCTATAGTCAGCATAAAACATTACGAAACTTAATGTTATATATTGGTGGTTTTGGTGTGTCCTTTGCCCTTTTATATGCATCCTTCAACTATTTGCAGTTAAGTATTGCCTATGTTGTTTGGGTAGGAATTGGTACTGTTGGAGCTGTACTCGTAAATATCATTTTCTTTGGCGAATCCAAAAATCTATCACGTATTATCAGTATCATAGCAATTATCGTAGGTGTAGCAGGCTTAAAAGCAGTATCTTAATGGCTTTACAATATAGGACGCCACTCTTAAATCGGAGGCGTCCTGTATTCATCTTATTTAAAATGGCATGACGAATAATGGGAGTAATTAAGATAAAAATTCATAAATTCCATCCGCGATAAATTCTGCAGGTCCACGCATCCAGATATGATCATTGTCAGCCCATCGTATGACTAAGTCACCGCCACTAAGTTGGACTACTATCTCTTCTCCCTTCTGACAAAAACCATTTAATATAGCAGCCACTACCGCTGCACAAGCACCTGTCCCACATGCCTCTGTTATACCCGAACCTCGTTCCCAAACGCAGCATTTTAATGCCTTCTCATGAACAACCTCTACAAACTCAACATTGCAGCGATAAGGAAATCTCATATCGTTTGCTATAATACCGCCTAATGTTCCTAATGGTACTTGCTCGATCTCATTCACAAAAACTACAGTATTCGGATTGCCCAAAAACAAAGCTGTTACCAAAAGAGATTGTTGGGGTAAAGGAAATATCTCATTGATGACAAGCTCATTTGGGTTTCCTAACATCGGAATGTCTTTGCGCAATAAGAGAGGTTTGCCCATATCGACAATCACTTCTATTACACGATTGTCTTGCACCACTACCTGTGCCAGCATAATCCCGGATTTCGTTTCAATCGTAATTAGCTCTTGTCGTACAATATGACGTTCAAAAATATACTTAGCAACACAGCGAAGACCGTTACCACAATTTGTCCCCTCAGATCCATCTTTATTAAATACACGCATACCACAGTCAGCAATTTTAGAGGGTTGGATAATAATCAATCCATCTGAGCCAATACCAGTATGGACATTGGCCATTTTTTGAGCCAATTCACAAAAGATATCTTCCTTGTAATCATGTTGGAAAAGATCAAGATAGATATAGCTGTTGCCAATACCATGCATTTTCGTAAAGGCTATTTGCATACAGTCACTCCTTAAAGGATGTTTTATGTATCTAATAGAAGATGACACTTTTCTATATTTGGCTAAACCCCTTCGTGAACTGTTCAGGAACATATGTAAGATACGGCTTCCCTGTCATTGGATGTATTTGAATATCCGCAAAAACACCAAATACACCTTGCAGCACTGTTGGCGTAAGTACTTCCTCTGGTGTACCATGACAAACTATTCGCCCTTGCTGTAAAACGTAAATTTGATCGCAATACATAGCAGCAATATTCAAATCATGTAAAGCTGCTACTACGGTTAAATGCAAAGTCTGAATTAAATCCATAAGTTGAAGTTGATGTTGAATATCTAAATGATTCGTCGGCTCATCTAATATTAATATCTGTGCTTGTTGAGCGAGTGCCCTTGCAACCATGACACGTTTTTTCTCGCCACCAGAAAGCGAACTAAAGCTTCGTTTCTCTAAATGCGATATGCCCGTTTGTCTAAGAGCCTCTTTAACAATTTGAAAATCTTTCTCTTGATCAAGCTCTAACAGCTTTTTATGTGGGGTTCTTCCCATACTGACTAAATCATGCACAGTGAAATCAAATAATACGGGTGTCTCTTGGCTTACAACAGCCAAATTTTTCGCAATTGCTTTACTTGATTGCTTTAATATATCTTGCTCATTTAATACTACTGATCCACTTTCAGGTTTTAGGAGACGATACATATTTTTTAACAATGTTGATTTTCCGCTCCCATTAGGACCAATTAATCCAACAAATTGCTTTTCTTTTATTTGAATGCTTACATCATGCAGTATACGCTGATCGTAAATGGAGAATGATACTTTTTTCGCTTCTAATGTCATGGAAGTTAATCTCCTTCACCGAAAGAATAGTTGTTACGACGGAGAAGCCAAATGAAAAATGGTCCTCCACAAAAAGCTGTAATAATACCAATTGGCATTTCCTGAGGAGCAATAATAATTCGAGCAAAGGCATCTGCCCACACTAAGAATATTCCACCTATTAAAGCACTGATAGGTATTACGTATTTATAGTTTGAGCCCACAATTAAACGCACAATATGGGGAATAATCAATCCCACAAATCCTATAGAACCACTAACTGCGACAAGCACACCTGTTAATAGAGATACTAGTAGTATTAACTGAATACGGAATTGCTGAAGATTAACGCCTAATGTCACTGCCGCCTCTTCTCCTAGTAATAATAAATTTAAATTGCGATAGTGTAGCCACAGTAGCCCAAATACAATAAAAAATACGAAAGCTGGAATCACAATATTATTCCATTTGGCTCCAGCTAAACTACCTAGCATCCAAAACATAACAGCCTTTAAGGCCCCTTCTTGCTTTGACATCATTAAAATAAAGTTAGAGATAGCCGTTAAGATAAAGGACACAGCCATGCCTGCCAATAGCAAGCGGAAAATAGAGACACGTCCCCCAACACGTGATAAGAAAAAGACAAGTGCAATGGCAAGTAATGAACCAAGGAATGCGGATACTGAAAGAGCGTAAATACCTAAAAATGAAAAGGCTCCTAAAATAATCACAGAAGTAGCTCCGACAGCTGCCCCTGAAGAAATCCCTAGAATATACGGGTCTGCAATAGAATTACGTACTAGTGCCTGAATGGCTGCCCCTGCAATAGCTAACCCCGCTCCTACTATCGCAGCTAGCAAAACACGAGGTGCTCTTATTTGCCAGATGATGATTTCCTGAGAGCGACTCCAATCTTGCTCGATCGAATTTTGTATAAAAGGAATTTTAGAAAGAATAACTTTCCATACATATAACGGTGTAACTGAAACTGAGCCAACCATTACAGCAAAGGTCATTGAAACAATTAATACCATGAAAAGTACGAAGGAAAATAACATAAATTTTTTATTCATCTGTTTTAAACTCCTACTGAATATTGATGAATGAAGCAATAAAAAAAGGTATCCCATGCGAAAATGCGCATAGAAATACCCAAGATTAAACAAAGTCAGAAAAATATCCAGCTATTGTCCGTAATTGCTTGCATCCTCGTGGGCATTACAGGTATTACTAAATGGCAGGTCTCCTGGCTTCGATTCACTATCCTATAATTGCCTTCCCATTCTTAAACAGTGGCAAATCATATTATAGGATTCCTCGTTACAGTTGCGGGACAGCGTCGGACTTCCACCGACTTCCCTTTTAAGTGACATTCAAAATGTCACACCAATAGTATTTGAAGTTATAAAATTGTGACGGTTCTATCATACATTTTTATAGATAGATAGTCTACTTCAATTTAATTCAGCAATTGAGTTAACTTATATAAATAATAAGGTTGACACAAATACATTCGTTTTTTACACTAGCAGTAATAACTTATAAAACGAGGTGAAATCATGGCAACTGTTACACAACATAGTCACCATAAGTTAAGAACTGTTGACATTACCTACATTGGATTATTTACAACGTTAATGATGGTGGGTGCTAATATCACTTCCTTTGCACCTTTTATGGTAGTTGGTGGTGTACCCATTACGCTTCAAACCTTCTTTGCAATTTTAGCAGGGCTTATTCTTGGTAGTAGAAAAGGTGCGCTCGCCTGCACAATTTATATGTGCGTAGGATTGGCAGGAGCTCCTGTCTTTGCTCGTTTCGGTGGTGGAATTGGCCAAATTTTAAGCCCTACCTTTGGGTTTATTATTACATTTATATTTGCGGCATTTATTGCGGGGTTAATCGTAGAACGAAGTGGAACAAAGAAAAGTTTTATCGTAGCTGCTTTGGTAGCAACGGCTATAAATTATTTGATAGGAACAAATTGGATGTTTTTTGCCTATAAGCTATGGGCAAGTGCGCCAGAGAATTTTTCATATAAGCTCGCTTGGCTTTGGATGATTCCTCCACTACCAAAAGATATTATTTTAGCTATTTTTGCTGGTATCTTCGCCCATAGATTACAAAAAACATTGAAGATCATGCCCATTCAATAGCATATCTCCCCGCCAGACTAGAGAAATGTTTTTCATAGGTTATATCCATCGTTTCTGCACATTTATTTGCTACATTAGGAGCACATAGTGAGGAGGATATCATATGAAATTCAATAAAAGATGGTCAGTCGGACTATTATCAGTAGTCGCTCTAATTAGTTTATCGGCTTGTACAGAGGATCAAACAAAACCTGCGTCCACTTCTAATGAAGCTGCTGAAGAAATGGATCATTCTACAATGAACCATTCAAGTTCTGGCGAAGTACCAGTAACGTTAAAAAAAGCTGAAAATCCGAAATTTCCTATAGGAAGCACAGCCATTATTACAGATGGACATATGGAAGGTATGAAAGGGGCCGAAGCAACAATAGTAGGTGCCTATACTACAACTGCCTATGTTATTTCCTATGAGCCTACATCTGGTGGAAAGCGAATAGAAAAGCATAAGTGGGTAATTCATGAAGAATTAATTGACCCACAAGAAGCACCACTGGCTCCTGGAACAGAAGTAAAAACGGACGCAACACATATGGAAGGTATGGAAAATGCGACTGTCCTTATTGACGAGGCTGTGCAAACAACTGTATATATGGTTGATTATACTTCCACTACAAGTGGTGAAGCTGTAACAAATCATAAATGGGTAACAGAAGAAGAGCTTAGTCCAAAATAATAGAAATAACCTCTACCTTCAATTCTGGTAGAGGTTAATTTCTAGCTTTTATGTTCCATTTGCTTTCTCTTTGCAGACTTATGCCATTTATAGCCGATGCCCCAAACGGTTTGCAAGTAATCATCCGCCGGAAAACCACTTTTTCTTAATTTTTCTCGTAAATTACGTACATGTGAATCAATGGTACGATCTTCAATCGTTACATCATATCCCCAAACGGCATGTATAAGGTGTTCTCTAGAAAATGCTCTATTTTGATAATCTAAAAATAGGGCGAGCATGGCAAATTCCTTTGGTGTTAATGGAATTGCCTTATGTTGAAAATATACTTCAAAGGACTCTCTATCTAAACAAAGCCCTTCAAAGTTAATCACTTTTTCTTCAGATATCGTTCTTCTTAATACAGCATGTATGCGTGCTAACAATTCTTCCTCATCAAAAGGCTTTAAAACGTAGTCATCAGCACCAAGATTTAAACCTTTTACAATATCAGCGTGTTCTCCTTTTGCAGTAAGCATAATGATAGGAACATCCCAAAACTTCCTAATTTCCTGGCAAACCTGCCACCCATCCATCTCTGGCATCATAATATCCAAAAGAACTAAATCCACATGCTCTTCTTCTAAAAAATCCAATGCCTCTTGTATAGAAGACATTGCTCTACAAATAAATAGTGGTTCCAAATAAAGGGTTAATAAATCTAACATTCTTGGTTCATCATCAATGCATAAAATCGTTTTCATTCGTTTCTACTCCTTTAAATGATAATTCAAAAGTAGTCCCTTTATTTATTTCACTTCTAACCTTTATTTCTCCCCCATGTGCTTGTACAAGCTCCTTGACAATAGCAAGCCCAAGTCCAGATCCACCTAAAGCACGACTACGTGATTTTTCCACTCGATAAAACCGATCAAAAATATACGGTAAATCCTTCTTTGGAATTCCTTTCCCTGTGTCTTCAACGATGATGCTTAAAATTCCACTGTCTTGTTTTACAGTGACTGTAGTCATATCTCCTGGTGCACAATAGATTAATGCATTATTTAATAGATTAATCAGAATTTGCTCAAGTCTTGCTTCATCTGCACATAGTGTTAAGCCATTATCACAACGTACAACTAAATAGATACCTTTATCTTGAAAAGCGGGACTTAATTTTTCTTCAATGCTTGTAAAAAACGGCTCTAAATGTAAGCAATGTTTTTCAATTACAAATGAGTTTTCATCCATTTTCGCTAGATCAAATAAATCTTTGATTAATCTAGAAAGTCTATTTGTTTCTTCTATTATAATAGCTAAATACTTTTGACGATCTTGCCCTGTTAAATC
>Ga0213824_1000366_pt1 | contig 36395 bp, 34 predicted proteins | sample MC6MC0906MG_FD_179892 | JGI IMG/M metagenome (GOLD analysis project Ga0213824, IMG submission 179892) | Enriched soil aggregate microbial communities from Iowa State University, Ames, United States - MC6-MC0906-MG | ecosystem: Environmental > Terrestrial > Soil > Unclassified | place: USA: Iowa...
TCCCTACGTCTCTACTTTTATTATAGAAATGATAATATAGGGGGGAGCTCTTGAAAACTACTGATCCCATTGTATGTACCACTTATCATAACTATAATCCTCCTTTCAATATAGAAATATCCTTATTTCTATAATTGGATATTCCCCTACGTCTCTACTTTTATTATAGAAATGATAATATAGGGGGGAGCTCTTGAAAACTACTGATCCCATTGTATGTACCACTTATCATAACTATAATCCTCCTTTCAATATAGAAATATCCCTATTTCTATACCTCTGCCATCAAGTTACACTTATGCAACATCAATTATAGGAATGGGTGTTTCTTTTTTAAAAAGCCCCCAAAACAAAAAATTTATACAGCTCACCTGGTAATATCAATTCTCTCGTTTTGGGATATTTGCTTTTCTTAGCTTGATGAGCATGGGATATGGGGATATAAGGACTTTTTCAAAAAATGAATGGAGTGGTATAAATGACAGATTCTATTGCATGAACCACATATCACTGCTATAATCTTCTTTATAACATAGAAATATCCCTATTTCTATAATTAGATATTTCCCTATTTTTCTAATCTTTTCACTAAGATATAGAAATAGGGATATAGGGAAATATTCTAGAAAATAAATGGAGTGGTATAAATGGCTATTACAATTACTGTTGGGAATTACAAAGGGGGCGTTGGTAAAACCACTAATGCTGTATTAAACTCTTATGAATTCGCAAAAAAGGGGAAACGAACTTTACTCGTTGACCTTGATCCACAGAGTAATGCAACAAAATCTCTTATGTTAACAAAATCTATCCTTAATCCTGAAGAAAAGGTAACTTTAACTAAAACATTGATGAAAGGAATTCAAGAGGGGAATTTAGATGGATTAGAAGTTGAAATAATGGAAAATTTACATTTAATTCCTTCTTATGTTGATTTTCAAGATTTCGCAAAATTTCTATATAAATCGTGTTCTTCGGAAGAAGAGGAAGATTTCTACTTTAAGGAATTACTTGAGAAAATAAAACATAAATACGATTACATATTTATCGATGTTCCACCTATGTCAATTGAAGTTACAAAAAATGCAGTTGTAGCTTCTGATTATGTTCTTATAACTCTACAAACACAAGAACGTTCTCTTACAGGTGCAGAAAACTACATTAACCAACTAATAAAATTAAAAGAGCAATATAATCTTGATATTGAAGTTGTAGGTATTCTTCCAGTGCTATTAAAAAATAATGGTAAAGTGGATGAATACATTATGGAAAATGCTCGTGAAATTTTTGGTGAAGAAAACCTATTTAAAAATATCGTTCCACAGATGGAACGTATTAAAAGGTTTGATGTTAACGGTATTACTGAAAATGATAGACATGATTTAAATGTAATAGAACTATACGAAAAAATTAGTGATGAATTATTATCTCGTATCAATGTTTTTGAAAGTATGAAGGTTGGTGTATAACATGGTAAGAACTCCTGGATTATTAGGCAGAAAAAAGAGCAATTTTGACCCAATAGATCCTTATATCCCAAACGAGGATTCAGTTGTAACAAAAAGTGGCGAAGATACTCCTACTTTTCCTCCTAAAAATGAACAAGAACAAGTAAATCAGCAGGAACAAAAGAAGGAGCAAACACCAGAGAAAAAGAAATTTAAAAACCAACAAGGTAGTATTAAAATTTCTAGTCAATCTAAGGAAGAGCTTGGAGCACTAATGAAACTTACTAATACGAAATATGCTCATGAAATAATAGATTTACTTATACATCATTATGTAGAAAATCAATTAACTTCCGAACAGAAAAGGAAATTTAAATTATTAACAGAGATTTAGAAATATAGAAATATCCCTACGTAGAAATAGGGATATTTCTATATTTTTTGATTTTAAAAAATATCATCACCAGAACTTCCTTCACAACCTTTCCTTCTCTCACCCCACTGCAACATCCTTAAGTAAATTGATAATAAAGTTATTTAACTTCAATATAAAAATATAAGAGCCTTGCTATATTTTTTTGTAGTAAGACTCTTTAAAGTTGTTTAATTCATATTGAACTAAAGTACCCGTTACTCTATTTAGTTAGACGAGTAATTTATTAGAAAAATTATCAATTTCCTGGATAGCTAATTCCAACGCTTTTATCTATTCAAGATCAGAAATATCCCTATTTCTATATATCCCTGATATTTTTTTTCAAAATATCAGGGATACTCCTGTTTCTTCACCTGAAAAAGAGTAAAGACAAGTGAATGTATGGAATTTAAAAACCAATAGGGCGGTTTTTAAACTTCTAGCCAATCTCATGACGCATGAAGAGCTTGGAACACTAATGAAGCTCACTATTAAGAAATATACTCATGAAATAATAGATTTACTTATACATTATTATGTAGAAAATCAATTAACTCCCGAACAGAAAAGGAAATTTGAATTATTAACAGAGATTTAGAAATATAGAAATATCCCTACGTATAAATAGGGATATCTCTATATTTTTGCAGTTAAAATAATATCATTACCAGAACTTCTTCCACGACTTTCTCTTCCCTCTCATCAATCGCTTTGTCACTTAAGGTAACTATTTAATATCTTCTTTGTACTTGGCTACATTAACACACCATTACTTTTGAGCTAGTAGCGTCATTCTTTTTATTTCTTCAAATGTAGCTTCGAAATAATGTTTGTTCAAATTGATACTAATAACCTTGATAAATTAAATAAAGAAATGAAGGTATAGGAGAGGGCTTTGGATAAGTTACTGGAATACTATACATTACTGTTTCTATTTTATATACCATATAACACTACTATAATCTCCTTTTTAATATAGAAATATCCCTATTTCTATAAGTGGGTATTTCTATATTGTTTTGCTTTTGTTACAGAAATAAAGGGATAGGAGAGAGCTTTGGATAAGTTACTGGAATACTATACATTACTGTTTCTATTGCATATATTACATAACACTACTATCATCTCCTTTTTAATATAGAAATATCCCTATTTCTATAAGTGGATATTTCTATATCCCGTTGCTTTTGTTACAGAAATGAAGGTATAAGAGGGGACTTTTGAAAAGTTACTGTAATACTATACATTACTGTTTCTATTGCATATACCACATAACACTACTATCATCTCCTTTTTAATATAGAAATATCCCTATTTCTATAAGTGGATATTTCTATATCCCGTTGCTTTTGTTATAGAAATAAAGGGATAGGAGCGAGCTTTGGATAAGTTACTGGAATACTATACATTACTGTTTCTATTGCATATATTACATAACACTACTATCATCTCCTTTTTAATATAGAAATATCCCTATTTCTATAAGTAGATATTTCTATATCCCGTTGCCTTTGTTACAGAAATAAAGGGATAGGAGCGAGCTTTGGATAAGTTACTGGAATACTATACATTACTGTTTCTATTGCACATACCACATAACACTACTATCATCTCCTTTTTAATATAGAAATATCCCTATTTCTTAATAGGGATATTTCTATATTAATTAGTGTATTTTAAAACAGGCGAATTCAATAACTACATTAAAAAGAATCCTATTTCTAGGACTCTTTTTAATACTAATTTTTAGCTTTAACTTACATTTTATCGATAATCAATTGTCTTTTATACCATTGATTTAATTTGCTTCTCGCCGTACTAGAGAGACGTTTTGTTTTTTTATTATAGAATCTAGAAAGAGTAGGCTGCGATATACCTATCTCTCTTGAAAGCTCTCGCATAGTTATATTCTTTTTCATATGCATAAACTCTATTTTCTCTCTGATTACTTGTTCATTTTCACTCGTATCTAATGGCTTTTCTACAATTTTTACTGGCTGACTTTCCTCATGTATTGTATCAATTGTTTTCTTTTTCGCTAAGTTTTCCATTGAACTAATTAGTTCTTTGGGTGGCAATATTACTATTCCTAACTGTGAATAATAATTTTTAAACCAATTCTTCTTTGTCAGTTTTTCTTCTTCTAAACCATTATGATATTCCCAATGAGAAATTACTTCTTCTTTTTCTAAATCACTAAGAACATTTTCTAATTGTTCGCGAATACGATTAGGTTTTTGTTTCTGGTTTATACCCATAACTGCTAACAAACCTTTATCTCCACCTATAGAATAAGGCCTTTGTAAGCTAGAAAACATTTGACGTATTCTCCATTGCCATGTCAAATATCGAATTAATCTTTTATGATATTTGTGTCTATAACTATTATATTCAAGTGCCTTTTTTGATAATAATGCGGTAGTACTATTAGATCCATATAGATATCCGGATAAGAAACTTCCCGGTTTGATTCGACACGATTCTATCCCCATGTATTCGTTTGTGTTTTTATCTCTCCATAGAACTACGGAATCTAATACAAATAGTCTTTTGATTACCTCGCGTTTTACTTCATAATGCTTACCTGTTTCAGCGCGATCATTTAATACGACTACTTCATTGTCATCATTTAGATATATAAAAATACTCGCTAGGGCCGCAATCCGCTTCGCAACTTTAATTTTATCTTCTACCCTATAATATTCGACACCATTTGCCTTAGCCTTTGAAATACTGCACATTTCTAAAACTTGTTCATATGAAAAATCAATAAATTCATCAGGCGATTTTGCTTCATTCAACCATTGAATCGTGATGGTATCTAAACAATCTGCAGTTAGATCATCCATATTACTCATTACACCATCTACTAATGTATTCCATCTTGCTGTCTCTTCAATATTCGTTAACTTTAGATCTTCATCTTTATGAGAGGAAAGCTGTGCCACTCCATTACTATCCTTTGTTTCAATAGGATAAGATTTTAACCGTGTGTTTTCATCTTCTTCAAATTGATTTTTAGCTATTCCATCTCTTAACTTATAATAGACCGCGGAGTTATTTACTTCTAAATAGTTTTCATTCACTATGTTCGCATCTGATTCACTTGTTGCTGTATGCACTATAGTACTAGCTGTCTGATTTTTACGAAACTCTTGTTCAATAAAGACACCTATGGTCTCATGAATAATTAATCTGTAATTATCTATATTTTTAAATATATCTAGAGGAGAAACACCTTTTCTTTGTTGTTGCTCTAACCACTGTACAAGCATTGAAAATGATGGAGAAAGGTATTCTGAAGTCACAATTTTACTTTTATCTGCTTCAACATCAACATAATAGGAAACCCATTTATGCCACAATTGCTCATCTTGTTTATACAGTTGTTCAGTTATTGATAGTGCGTCTCTAAACAATTGTAGAACGTCTTCCATTTAAATTCGGCTCCTTATATACATTTAGTTATTATTGATCTTAACTTGAAAATAATTAGCTATATGATGTTCCTTTTTATAAAACTAGAAATAAAGTCAGAATATTCAATCCTTCTATTTCACCCTTAACATGTTAAGGGCTCTAGTTTGCATACTTATAGCACACTCTGTAACTGATTATACAAGACTGAATCGATTTGTAAAATCCAAATAGCAATTATACAAGTACTTATACAATAACCTATCTTTCATCCATTAGCTCTTTTTCTATTAGATTTTCAGTAATATTATTTATAAATACAAAGTCCTATTATTTGTTATATATAAATAAACAGATTAACATGCCGATACAAAACATAATTTATACTATCTTATCTTTCTTAAACAAACACCATACATTTTCATAACAAAGGAATGCAAGTATACTGATCTATACTGCATTCCTTTATTGTAATTGTATGTCCACTATATTTTTATTCTTCCTTTTCTAAAATTAAAAAACTAACATCCAAATTTCTTATTTTTCACCTCTTTCTGGATCCACTCCATTGTAATAAAAACTCTTCATTAAATGTCCAAACTATTAGCTATCCCCCCTAAACAACAATAATTTTTAAAATAGAAGTTCCAACTGTTATAAAAAACAAAGAAAGAGTGGAAAAGCAATACACAAACGTGTAAATCACATGGAGTAAACCGATAAAAGAATGAAAATTCCGATAATTTATTCGCTAAGGGTTTTCGTTTACTCTTTCTTTGTTGTTATGAGTTTAACATTAAAAATAACATAAATCAACAAAAAAACAAAAAATTCTTATATTTTCGACATTTTATTCATCTCGCTCTAATTTCACCTTAAAAACATAGTTACTGTAGCTTACAAAATAAAGTTTAATCGAAATAATTCAATTAACCTTAATAAACGAACAAAAGAAAAGAGCGTATTTAAAAAAGATCGTGACTTTATTTCAAATCCCCACCCTCTCTAAAGTACCTCTTACATTTAAAAGAGAAGTGAAAGTAAAAAAATGTAAGGATTAAAATATTAATGTTACTTCGAACACCCCAAATTCATCAAAATGAAAATTTATAGCCATATCATTCCCCTTTCCATCAAAACATGAAACAAAAATGATATTATGTAACTCTTTTTACTAACTCGAAATTTTTTTCTAAAAGTGCTTAAAGCCTGATATATAAGCTTTTCTACTGCACCTATACTATTAGTTATGAAAATTTATAGCTATATGATGTCCCTTTTTTTTAGATGAAAACCCCCATAAACCTTTTTATATTAAGGCTTTACATGTTTATAACCCTATTTTCATGTATTTATGCAACATGAAAATCTATAGCTGTATGATGTCCCCTTTTTTACCCAAACATGAAAACTCGCTTAGCTACTTCATGTTCCTTTTGTAATTATAAAATTACAGATAAACCCCATTAACATCACTGTTTAAAAGGGTTCATCTGTTTAATTCGCAATTATAAACATGAAAATCCATAGCCATATCATGTCCCTTTTATTTTTTTAAAAATCGATATAACTGTTGATTTAATCATGTTTAAAAGGCTTTTTTGCTATTTCACTTCTTTACTAGCAATATGAAAATCCATAGCCATATCATGTCCATAAAAAAAATTCTAGGAAGCCTGAAACCCCTTGATACACAAGGGATTAAAGGGCGTTTCATCTTTTTATTTTTTCTCTTAAAGGGACGCATTTCAGCAAATTTCGATTTGGTATAATCAAAATTGGTATATTTTATAGTGTTTTGACATTTATTTCTGATTTTATAGGTAGGAGGTGAAAAAGATGGGAAAATCATTTATTATTCGTAATCAACGTAGTCTAAGTGGACAATCAACAAATGCAGTTTTAGTAACACTGAAATCTTGGCAAAAACTTGTTGAAACTTTCGAAGAGAAATACTACAGCTATAAAGATACATACCTTGAGGATATTGTTGATCATATGACATATGAGGAGCGTATTGCCGATGTGGATGGCTTCGTAGCACAGGCTAAACCATCTTTTTCACGTCGTACACTATCTGCTATTTCGGAAACAATGGGAAGAAAGCATAAATTATATGGCCTTACAAACGCAGATTTGGAAGTCTTCTTATATCTACATAAAAAATGTTACACGAATGGAGTCATTCCAAATGTAACAATACATATGATGTGGGAAGATTACAAACTATATAAAGAAGAATTTGCTTACATACAGCATTCTCAATTCTATATTGCATTAAAGAAATTAAGTATACATAACATTATTACGATTGAAAATGAATTAGATGGTCGATCTACAATTAAATTAACTCATTTTATGAATGAAGAAACTGAAAAGGCGAATGCATATGTTTATATTAGCCCGGTGGTATTTACGAAAGCTTTCTTTGAGCTATCAGTTGCATCTAAGAAGCTATTCTTAGATATTGCTATGCAACAGCACAGTGAAACTACACTAAAACGTTCCTTAGATAAACAAGATGAAAAAGGGAATAAAACTCATTTTGGTGGGATGTACCGCTTTTTACATAAAAAATATCCACATCAAATTCGCGCAGTTATGACAGAATTAACAACTGCATTACCATGTACAGGGACTCCACTATTCAAAATTTGTAAATTACAAAAAGGGGTTAAGAATAAAAAAAGATATACGACTCTATATCTATCCTTACATACGGATTTCTTATGTGCAAAAGAAACAGGAGAAGTACAGTATCGCGATCCATTCACACCAAAGCTTACTTATGCTCGTAAAGCTCGTTTTATCGAATCCGTACTACAAGAAATGAATATTGGTGAATTTACACAAGACATGAACAAATTTATCCATGTACTTAAATATACATGCCATCGACAAATTCGAAGCGTAATTCATAGCTTACGTGACATGATAGATCGTAATGAAGAATATCCAAGCAAATTAGTATATACACTGAAAAAATTATTAAATCAAACATCACAATATCAAATTCTTGATACCGCAGCTAAAGAGGGTATTTATCCTCTGATTACACAACATGTTCCAAAAGAACAAAAAGAACAAGCTGTATTTGATTTCGGATTGCATTTCTCTATGTACTCTCTGCGAAACATCAAAAAGTTGTTCCGCAAAACGTATGAATTACTAAATTACAAATTTGCTGTACCTGTTACAGAGGAATCTTATCACCGCAACTATCTAAAGTATCAAGAAGAAACGTTGTTTAGAAAGTACGCTTATGAACAAGGTACAAACCTAAACGCTTATATGGCTTTAGAAATAGAAATACGTGAACTCTTAAAGGTAAGAGGACATAAAGAGCGCTCTATTCCTAGTGATGTTCGGGAATTGTTCATTGAGAAGATAGATAGATTACCGAAAGAAAAGCTTCGCGTTATTGAAGTACCAGATAACTTTAATTTAATTACATTTATGCGTGCCTTTGAACAATTAATACGCGCTGGTATCCCAGTAACAACGGCTGAGCAAGTACTGACAACAATGAAAACGAACTAATCATAATCAGCTCTCTATTTTTGAAAAAAATTCAAGATAGAGGGCTATTCGTGTTGATACGTTTATTGTGAAGAATTTTACTCATTCTTCACAATAAGTAACTTTACTCGATTCTATTCAAAATAGAGTCTTTTTTTATGCAATCATATACAAAAATAGTATAGTACCTATCTGTATTTCCACATATACTTTCATATAAACACGTTATAAGCTGTCTAAATACATTCAAATATCTACAAGAAATCATAAGAAAAAAATTAAATTTCGTGGATAAGTAGATAAATAACACATAATGTGAATAATTTAGTGCCATTATCATTGATATAAATGGCTTATACGCCTTCATCTATCAAAAATCATCAATATTAATGTGAGTTATGTGCTAAATTCGGATTATGTTGATTAAATAACACATAATGTGAATCTTTTGTGGGTAACTACAATAAGATTGTGGAGATTCATTGAATTCATATGAAATTTTACGATTGAATAAATATGTTTAACAATGTATCAATTTGTTTCATTTTTTATGTAGGAATACTAAAATTCATTTATGATTATTTGTAGATTTTAGACCATAATATTGCCTATTTTCACGTTGTAAGATTCTACTATTTATGATTTTTTACGCTATGAGATGTTCAAAGTCTATGTTACAGTAAGGATATACGTACATTTGCCAGTCCTATATAAGTTTTATCTTTATATTTTTAATATATATAAGATATATATTTATATTAGATTTTATTAACTACTCTTCAATTACATTGTTACTAAAATGACTGAAAATATTAATTTACAATTTTTAATTTTATTTTCGAACCACTTAAAAAAATCATACAATAAAAAAGAGAGCAACATGCTACCAACATGTGCTCCTCTTTTGATAACTGCTACCGTCAGGTGGTGGCTATCATTTATTTTTATAAAAACCACTCTTTTTCTGCTTGCGACGGCATGAAGAAAGGGTGGTTTTCTTGTTATTAGCACAGTTTCAAAGAATTTGAGATTTTTGTCGAACGTCATTCCTATTTTGGAATGACATATTTTTTTAGGGACAAATTCGAAAATCCGTATCATTATCATATGTATTTAGTGTATCTAGAAATCTATATGGATGGTGAAGACATATGAGTCAATATCAAATGCTGTATAGTACACCTTATCTGTATTCTTCTCGAACATTGAATCAAATGTACAAAGTTAATAAGAATGAAGAAAACATATGCGCTATACAAGAGCATATGTTACGTCACGAAGTATACCTGGACCAACAATACCGAGGTTACTATTATTTAAGTCAAAAGATTGAAGAGGAGTTATACGGCGAAGAACATGCATTGTCATGGAATGAGCTACTGGATGATTATCAACTTTATAGAGATCGTAAGGGGAATTTATCTATCAAACCGAAAGGATGAGATAAACATGACAATCATTGGAGAGTTAGGGATTGTATATGGCGTGACCGGAGCTTCAGTTTTAGGAGTAAAATTGCTGAAGAAGAAAGGGCTTTATCTTCCAGGTTGGTTGCTACGTGCAGGTCTTAAATGCTTGTTGATTGGGAGTGTTTGGTACGTTCTAATGGATATACTAGATGTGTTTCTACGTTAGTATTACATCTGGTAGTTGAAAGTGATTATAATAGCGCATCTTAAACAGCTTTTTATAGGCTTCCATACAGGCTCAACTACCTTAAGGAGGTATGGAGGGAATGTTGTCGCTTTTATTAATTCCAGCAACCTTTATAACTGTAGCTTATTTTTATCAAAGTAATGGAATGAGTGATAAGAAAAAAATTGCAACGTTTTTTGAAATTGCAAAGATATGTGTTCAACATAAAGGTGAATTACAATACCCCATTTTTATAAAAGAAATTAAAGATGATATAAGTATGAATTATGTTTACAAGTTACCACTTGGTGTACCTAGTCAACTTATCCAAAAGTTAGCTGAAGTATTAGAAGAAGGTCTATATAAACCTGTTAAAATATCGTTTCACCAAAGAAAGCTTCATATTCGAGTATTTAGCGAACAAATACCTGAAATGTGGAATTGGTCTAAGGATCTATTAAAAGAGCGTACATGGAGAGTTGTGATGGGCAAAGCGTTAGATAAATATGTATATCATGATTTTGAGAAAACACCGCATATGTGTGTAAGTGGAATGACTCGTTTTGGAAAGACAGTATTCTTAAAAAATGTGATGACTAGTTTAATTTTGCAACAATCTCAACACGTAAATTTTTTTATTATCGATCTGAAAGAAGGGTTAGAATTTAGTCCTTACAAAGAGCTATCCCAAGTTGTAGAAGTAGCTGAAAATCCGAAACAGGCGTTAGAAATGTTGGCTAAAGTACGTGAGAAAATGGTTAAACAAATTGAAGTAATGAAGAAGTCCTACTTTACTAATATCATAGATACACCCATAAAAGAGCGATGTTTCATCATAGTAGATGAAGGAGCAAATCTTTGTCCTACACAAGGATTACCTAAAAAACAACGTGATGTATTATTTTTGTGCCAAGAGATGCTATCTGAAATCGCAAGAATCGGAGGTGGTTTAGGATTCCGACTCATATTTTGTACGCAATATCCAACCTCTGATACATTGCCAAGACAGATCAAACAAAATGCTGATGCAAAAATAGGCTTTCGATTACCAACAGCTGTTGCTTCCCAAGTTGCTTTGGATGAATCAGGGTTAGAGGATTTGCCTTCTCTTCCAGGAAGAGCTTTGTTTAAAACAGATCGTACAGAGGAAATCCAGGTACCTTATTTAAAGGATACAGATATGTGGGAGTTGCTAAAGCAATATAAGGTGGTGAAGCAACATGAGGCATCAAACACTCAAACAGAAAGCGAGACAAATCGAGATTTTATCCACTTTGGGTAAGTTAGATTTTTTAACTAGGAGGCAACTACAAGCCATCCACTGTCTAGGGAGTATTCGAAATGCAAATCGTGTATTAAAGGATATGCATCAGTATTGTCACATTACAAAAATGGCTCGTGAACACGTATATTATTTAAATAAAAAGGGACGGGATTTATTAGGCATTACAAAAGAAGTAAAGAAAAGTAGTCAATTACAGCACATATTAATGCGAAACGAAAGCTGGATGTGGCTTGGATTTCCAGAATGGAAAACAGAAAGACCTATCGAGTTTTCAATCAATGGTCAACGGTATCAGATTATTCCTGACGCAACGTATTTTGAGGATAATGTTCCACATTTTGTTGAAATAGATCGTATGCAACATATGAAGGCAAACGAACATAAAATACAGTTATATGGCCATATAACAGATATCTATAAAAGACAGAATGCTATTGTTCCGGTAATTAACTTTTTCACATTATCAGACTATCGGCAATCCAAATTAGAACAATATGCTGCAAAACAAAATGTGTTTATGAGAACTTTTGTGATGAATGATATATTTTGATTAAAACCAAAAATCTTGATGATCTACATTTTTATTAGTTAGCTTTTTTAAAGCTCTAATAATTTTGTTCCCATTTTTTAGAGATGGATGAAAAGCACTTCCTTTACACAACCGACTAATTGTTCCTCTACTAACGCCACTCGCTTTAGCGATATCTTGTTGAGTTAAATGATGCTTATCTAGGAATTTACCAAATTTACTTCTGGGTTTGCCAATATCAAACCAATCCATTATATTCACCTCAATTAATCTAAGTTTTTTACTATTATCTTGTCCTAAAGTTCAAGATTTAAAACATGTCAATTAATTAACATGTTTTAAATCTTAAGCGCATATAATAAACAAAATAATAAAGTGAAAAAACTTGTAATAATTTTGGAGAATCTAGCATTCATAGTAATAGCTACAAGTTGCTGATACACTATCCTAATGGCAACTTGTTGCAAAAGGTATTCCTATAAAATTAAAAGCTTAAACCCATTGGTACATAAGGGTTTAGGCTTTTTTTAATTTATGAAGAATGAAAACGAGTTTAATAAATTAAGAGATACTATATTGTTCAGTGGTCGAATATTGAAGAAGTATATGTATATAATTTCACGTACCATAATGATAATAAATAAATATTTTCTAAATGGTTATATAACGCAAAACAATAGGTTTATAACGAGAATAAACGTTCTGTTTTTGGAGGGCAAAACGATGTTTGATTACTCAAAATGCATGAATCGAATGATTTTTTGCATAGACCTTTGTTCATTTTTTTAAAGTTGTGCATGTGTTATGAGAGGTTTAGATCCACTGAAAGTAAAATTAGCTGTCGTTGGGGATGTGGATAGAAACGGGTCTATTGTGTTAGCTGCGATTCCTGATCTGAAAAAATTAGGGATTTCTACAGCAACCAGATTATACGAAATACCAAGAAATCCAAATATCGTAAATGCAACAATGAGAAGATATGTTGAAATTTCAAATCAAATCACAGAAATTTACACGAAGTATGTAGCGGTAGAGAATCTACATTTTTAATCAATAGATGAGTGCTTTCTAGACATGCCACAAACAGCTCATCTTTTCGGACAGGATCAAATTGTAATTGCTAAAAGGATTCAAAGAGAAATATATGACACAACTGGCATAACCGTATCTATTGGAATTGGACTGGATTTGTTTCTTTCAAAAATTGCTCTAGACGTGGAAAGTAAACATTCAAACTCTAGGATTGCTATGTGGACATACGAGGATGTTTCTAAAAAGTTATAGGGAATCGGAACGGCTAATCAAGAGGTGTTGCATGGAATGGAACTATTTTCCTTGAAGGATGTTGCAAAAACAACTAAAGAGCTTCTAATAAAGCGATTTGGCAAAGTAAAAGGTGAAGAATTATATCACTTCTCATATGGTATTGATGAGAGTCGGATTGCTAATAAATACATTCTAAAAAGCATTTCTATTACAAAAGGGCAAATATCATTAGAAGACTGTTTTACCTACAACAAATTAAAAATGCTTCTTCTAGAAAAAATAGAAGAAACCTGTCTTCGCTTACGATTTTTTGCCATGATATATAATTATTATAGTAATTTTCGTATTTCTTCTGTACTGAGACCAGTGAATTTTGCAATATCTTCTAATGGCATTCCATTTTTATGCATACCACGAATTAATTGGATTTTCCCTTGTTTAATAACTTCTTCTCGTGCATGAGCTATTTTTAGCTTGTTCATCTAGAAGTATTTTCTCACGAGCTTCATAACCGCTTCAAAAGGTATTTATTTTATAGAAGTACTTCAAATATGAAGTTTTTAATGTTTTGAAGCAATGTTTTTCATAAATATCTACCTACATCAAAAGGTGTACCTTTTGATATGGTATTGTAAATCTAATAGGCTGAAAATACTAAATAAAAATATAGAACTAAGATAAAGAGATTACTCATTTGGAATTTAAGGAAGGGTAATATATAATTTAAATGTTAATTAATGGTGAAATCATAGGGAGGCTTTTATGTTTGCTACAGAAGAAGCTTTAATTCAAAGGTTAAAGCTTGAATATAAAAAGAAACTATTTTTTGAAGAAATCGGGAGTGGTTATGGAATTGCAGATCTTATTATTATTAAGAATAAAACTGGCTTCATAAGATTTTTAGAAAGTAGAAATGGTGTCCACTTTCAGAGTAATGAACAAATTAAAGTTTTTATGTATTTATGGAAAAAGAGAAAGGGTGTAAATTTTGATGAAATATTGTCTCATCATTATATCCCTGCTGAAAAGTTAAAATATAAAATACTGAAGCATTTGGTTAGGATTGGAGCAGTAACCTTTAAAGAGGGAAAATATTTTCGAAATAAATCATTTAAAATTTTCCCCTCAGATATTGTTGCGATTGAGGGGAAACTAAGTAATTGGCAATCTGGACTTACTCAAGCTATTAGATACCAAAGATTTGCTCAAAGTGTTTATGTTGCTTTAGATGTAGATTATATTCATCGAGTAGATTTAAACGAATTTAAAAAATATAATGTTGGTTTAATCTCAGTAGGGTCTAAAGTACAAGTATTAAATAAGCCTCAAATAAAACAACCTTTAGACCCAGTAATGAGATATAGAATTGCTGAAAATGTCATTCAGATTTCTAGCAGTTTAAATACCGGAGGGTTGAGCAAGATCCATTTTTGATACTTCTGTAATAACTTCTTTCCATATGCCCAGATGCTTGTAGTTAAGATTTTTAATTTTTTTCTCTTTAAGAATTTCCTTAATATATTGTTGAGCAAGATCGACTGAGGTACTAAATTTTCTTAGCCTTTCTTCATTGGAAAGTATAGAGTATTCATCAATTTGTTGTTTTTTTACTGTGTAGTGATGTTGAATAGTGTTATGAAAATTTGTTAATTTATCAATTTTTGTAGAACCTTCACAGTATAAACAATTACATATTAATTTTTTTCCTGCTTTAGTAGATAGGATGTCTGCCAAGATATTTTCATTATAAAGTCCTAAAAGTTCAGGTATATAATATCTACGCTTTGCTCCTCCGCTTTCTTGCTTATTCAGGAATTCTTCTTTAAAACTATCCCCTTGTCCTAAACTGATAGCAATAGTGTTAGCACCGATGGCAAGCAATCCTAATGAAAAATCATTTATTCTTGAAATTATGATTTCTTTGTTACTGTGTGATAGTATTTTTACTAAATAAGCATAAGCGTAATAATGATTACTATTTAATGTTCCGAAATCTCCAGCGATCTGTAAGTAGTATCCATCAGGCTGAGCTGCTGAAATATAATTAACAAATTGATCAATATCGTCAATATCCTCGAACTTTTCAATATTAAGATAAATCCCGTAATACAAGGGTCTTCGGATATTTAAAGAATCTAAATAGGATTTGGAGGCCTTATATAAATTATAGTCTGTTTTAATCCAGGGATCTTTAACAGAATTATATAAATGAACTGGTGATAATAAGATATTAGAATTATAATCTAATTGAAAATCCATTACTTGTTTAGCTCTTTGAGATATATCGGATGCAAGAATAAAATCTTTTGGAGTTTCTTTTCTTAATTTACTTATAATATAAGGTAATTTTTTATATGTTTCTTTAGTTGTAAAAGCTGAGTATCCTAAAGTTTGTACATAAGGATCGATAATCAATTTAGAGGTATCTTTTTTTTGTAACTCTAAATAATTTTTATCTGAATGAACTAATGAAGGGGCATTAAAAACTGCACCATCAAGATTCTCTAGCTGAATTACTGTTTTTGCATCGTTATTTTGTGGTAGTACAAGAAATTCAAGTGAATTAGGCTTATGGTTATAGATGAAGTCTTTTCCTTTTTTTCTTTTAATTAGACTTTCTAATATAAGCATTATCTCGTCAAAATTATACTTTCTTTGAAATGGTTCTTTTAAGAGTAATGTTTCGATTAATTGAGATAGTTCAATGGGGATATTTTGAACTTTATTTATAACAGGTGTTGGCTGTTCAGTCATTATTTTATACATTGCTTCAAGCTGATTTGTCATTTGAAGCGGTTTTTCATTAGTCAGGAGCTCATAAAAGATAGCACCTATAGAATAATAATCTGCTCGGTAATCAATATCTGCTGCTGATTTTAATTGCTCAGGTGGCATATAAGCATAAGTACCCATACCTTGTCCTGTAGTCGTTAATGTACTTGCATCGATTAATTTTGAAATACCGAAATCAAGTATTGTAACGTTATATTCTTTTTCATCAGTTAAAATGATATTGGCTGGTTTCAAATCCCTATGTAAAACTCCAGCGAGATGAATATTATTTATTGCTGTAAAAACATTAAAAATAATTTTCGATGCTATATGTACTGCTAAGGAACCAGATCTTTTTATAAAACTCTCTAAATTTTCTCCTTGGACATATTCCATAACGATATATCGATACTTATCAGGGCCATCTTCATATAAACCATCATCGATATATTTTACTGTTCCATTACCAGAGACTGCCTTAAGTATTTTTATTTCTCGTTCGATTCTACGTACGTCATTAGTTTCTAATATCATTATATTCTCTCTAATTAATTTAAGAGCGTAAGTGTTATTCTCTTTTTCCACTAGATATGTTGTACCAAAAGCACCAGATCCAAGTGTCTCAATTACTTTATAATTATTTATGATGTTCATCCAATTCCCCTCCTATTAATTCCTATATTACCATATCCTTGTTATTTTTTACGAAAACATTAGGGTTTTTGTGAATATGGTAAATTATAAATCCCATAAGGATAAACTCTCATTAATATTCTCTTTATTCCATTGTTTATTGTATGTTTTCTATATAATAAGAAAAAAGCACCCAATTTGGATGCTTACGGTGTAGTGTATTCCTAAACTTATTCATATACTAAATTCAGATAAGAAGCTTATATCCTACGACACACTAAAATCTTTTAAGTCCTCGAGTGAAATTAATGAGTGAATCCGCCACCAAGTTGTTGTTCCGCCATAGCTACTAAGCGTTTTGTGATTTCTCCACCAACAGAACCGTTTGCACGAGATGTTGTATCCGGACCAAGTTGTACACCAAATTCTTGTGCAATCTCATACTTCATTTGATCAATTGCGTTTTCAGCACCTTGAACCAATACTTCATTATTATTTCTGTTATTCTTTTTTACCATATGTACCACCTCCTACAGTTTTAATATGCTACGAATCATTGAAAAATATTTATTCCTTTTTATGGTAAGTGTTTATTTAAAAATTTTTGTTCGTGCTGAGCCATTAAAACAAAAAGACCTTGTAGGAATTTCTACAAGGTCTTTTTGCAATAATGTTAATAAGGGACAAACAAACTATTTTACAGATTCATCATAGAAACTACAGGGGTAATGCTTTGACAAGTATATTATATAACAAATATTAACATCCATAGGTTTTAATTTTGAAAATTATGTGAATTAAGAAAGCGAACGAGTTTATCGAGGTGTTCATTCCTAAAAATCGCAATTGTTTATTTTGTACAAAACGCTTTAAAACAATATCTATATCATAATGAATTACGAAAAACATTAATATAGGTAAATAGAGAAGAATGTAGCATTCTTATAAAAACGCATATACTTATAATCAATAATAATTTACATATGCAAAAAGGTATAGTTACGTTCACCTATAAACTATAAAAATAGACATTTGCTAACTATTTCCATCTTCGTTTATTTTGTTACCCTTTAACATCCCTTAACAACAAAGACGACGCTAAACCGATCATAACAGCGCTAATCGCTAATACGTGATTCCTATATGTTATCAAGTGTCTATTTTGTCAATTAATGTGTAATTTCTATATAACAAAGAAAAAACACCCGTTTAGGATGCTTTTAAATCTTTTCTATAATATAAACCAATGTCTTTTTTGATGGTGCATGATAAGAGTAACCTTGATTATTATGAACATATATTTCGTACTTACCCATCACTTGAAATCTTTCTGTTTCAGATTCACCGAACTTTGTTACAGAGTCGCATAAAATAGTTAATTCTTTTCTATTATTGCATAACAAATTAGAAATTTGTTTCTCGGTATATATTCCGGCTACCGCTAATTCTTTCAACATTTCTTCATATTGCATAATTTATCCACCTTTCCCAATCTATTCATTCAACAAAAATCATAATTATCCTTTTGTTTTAATGAACAAAAAGCCATCACTGAAGTGACAGCTCTAAAGAGGATAGGAGAAGACAAAGAATCTTCCGATTCTTTATTCTAAGCGTTCAAACGGTTTAACACACTTATTAACGGCAGTATTTAATTCCTTAATGTTTTCGTTGACTTCTTTTGTATCTACATCACCTTTCACTGAAACTACATTCCATATCATTTCGAGAAAATTGTACGCTAAGAAGTTTATAAAGGTTATAATCACTTAACAAGTGTTTATAAATGTTTTCAATCATATTTATAAACGTGATAACCCTTGATTTTATAGGGATACAAGCTATGTCCATAAATTATATATGTTTATACCAACTTCTACTTAATATAGGATTCTGTTTTTTTATTTTGAAATTCAGATTTCAATTTATCATATGAAACGGACACGATAGAATCATGCACTTGTTCTGGAAAAGTATCTGGGTTGTCACATATAATATTAGTGTCCCCATTTTCAGACATACGTAATTGAAATACATTTGAAATATCCAATTTGATTTTTTTGTAACCCTCTTTATTAAATTGATACACCCAAACTTTTTGATCGTCTGTAGTAAAAGCCCAATAATTCATAGTTGCACTCAGAGACCCAATGGTCTCTCCTTGCTTGTTATTTACACCTTCAATAGAGAGAGGCGTTAACTGTTTAGAGTTTATATCCAAAATAAAATAAGTTTCAATTTGAGTGGTAGTGTTTTTTTCATCGCTAGACAGGCTCGCATAGACGATTTTATCCCCCACAATTCTAGGTGCTAAAACATCATTTTGTGGAACTAAATAAGTGCTTGTATGTTTATTCTTAAGATTATATATACTTATGGTAGTTTGTTTTTCGTTAGAGTTCGTATAGATTAATTTATCTTCATTCATATGAAGAGTAGTACTAGCTGTGTCATAGGAATTTACGGTGGCAATTTGTGTTTGTGTATTGGTTTCTAAATCATATAGTATAATAGCCGCATTTTTCTTTTGATCATTAATTTCCATCCAGGATACATAATGTTTATAAAGGTACGGTTCTATAATTTCATTAGTTTTATGAATTTTAGTTTGTTTGTTATTACTTAAATTTCTCCCATAAAGAACAGTTTTAGAGCCAACAGCATTTGTATCATTCCATAATAGCCATTTTTCATTAACATGTACCCCTTGTATATTTGCATCACTGCCCATTTCTGAATGAAATATAGTCTCCTCTGTTTGGTTAGAAAAGTTATATAAAAGTAGTTTATTAGGTAAACGTTCTTTACTATTATCAGCAACAGGTAAATACATTTTGTTATTGGAAGTAGATGCCATATAAAATGTATCATAATTTATTTTAAATTCTGGATAAGTACTATTGATTTGCTTTATATTTAATTTATTTGGAGTACAAGAGACAAGTATTCCTAGGCATATAATAATGGAAATTACCTTTAGATTTTTCAATATACTAATGTTGGATTGCCACCCGTAGCACTTAAAACGGCCTTTCCTACTCCTTTTCCATTTTCGTCTACTTTCTCCTCATATTCACCACCTAAATCATTTTTATCCGTATCTTTTTTGTGGTTAGGATCTACAATTTGCATTGTTCTATCTGATCCATGGTAACCATTAATTACAATAAAGTGTCTATAATTCTTCTCAGCCTTTTTATACCGAACCAAGTGTTGTGTATTTGTTAGTACAATCGGTACATTTGTTCCATCTGATAATTTGTTTTTTACCAATACCTCTAGTTCTCTAATGCTACTAGGACTCATAGCTCCATAAGTACTATCAGCAAAATCATAATTATCTTTGTACGCATTTAATCCCCAAGCTAAGTTAAGAGAATTTGTTCCCTGGCTAGTTGTTAACATTAAAGAAGCAAGAAGTTCTTCAGTTGGTATTGGAAACGATGATCCACTGTCAGATTTATGAAAAGTTAGAACGCTGCGTGCCGATGCTGGTCCACAATAAAACCAATCACTTTGTTTAAAATGTGTAGCAGGTCGGAAATAGCTTTCAGACGGTGGGCGCATTCTGTTTATCTTATTTTTTTGATTCTCTTGTTCCCATGCCTTTTTAGCTTTCTCTTTTCCAATTTCAAGAATTTTTTTTCCTTCTTCAGGATCTAATGATGGCGGTTTTGATGTAACAACAGGTTTTTTTGCTTGACTGGGATCAATGTTTTCATCCGCAAAACTGACACTAGAAGGAAGTAAAAGACTCATTGCTAAAACACTCATGCTTAATCCTTTAATAATAGGTTTCATATCGCATCTCCTTAATTTACAATCTTATAATATTCTAGAATAAATGGTATATTATAGCAATTTAATAATATAAAATATGTATAATTACATATTTTGGAGATTAAATAAAAAAAGCTGGCTCCTTAATTAGGAACCAACTTTAAAATTTTTGAATAAACTAAGCACTTATTTCGATAAATCTTTAGAGATACGTTGTTTATCTGCTTTAATTTTAGTTTTTTCTTGAATTGTTAGAGCATTAAATTTTTGCTGCTCTGCAGCAGGCTCAAAAGGTTTTACAGGCGGTGGAGGTGGATCTTGGGGATTTGGAAGCAATTTGTTATCGCATAAAATAACCCCATATGCTCTACCTGCTTCATCATTAGGCTGATCAAAATAATTATCAGCCCACCCCTTGAGCTCTTCGTTATACCATATTTGATAAGCACCTTCAATATCAGCTAGTAATTCAATTGGTATTGTGTCTGCTCTTGTTACATAACCAAAGTGAATGTTACCTAAATCTTCACCTTTCATCAAATAGCCGTTGTGGATGAATTAGGAAAAAATGACGTTTCAGATTGGCTTGTAATTGATTTTCAAGGAACTGTTAATACATTTGGTGTTGAATGAGATTATGTCTCTTATTCGGGGGGGAGATGGTTTAAATAGAATTTTGAAGAAAAAGGGGTGTCAGAATGCTTTTTTTAAGTTATCGCATATATTTTGCTAAGTATAGGAGTTTGTACACTTGTTTTGGCAGGAATAGCCGCTATTTTAAAGAAACAAATGATAATCGCAAATATAAACCTATTATTGGCTATGTATTATTTTTGTTCGGGAAGTCTTCTGTATTTGTGCATGTTATGGGAAACACAAGATATTTTACTACAAGCCTTTTTGATTTTAATTGTAGGACTTGCAATCATCCGATTAAGAAAAAGCTGGTATGTACCGCAAATGCGTACCTATCTTCAAAAACTACAGGAGTAAGCGACAAATAAGAATGATCTGTGAGGAAAATTAAGGGGAAAAGGAGTGGAGAAATCTTGATACATCAATATGAATTGAACTTTTCAGTGGTGTATAGTGACAAGGTAACAGAAATGTTAAAGTTCTTACAATATCGTGAAAATCCAGTAACAGTACATACATTTCGGTATGATATTGCAATTATGACAGTTGACCAGGGAAATGCCGATTTGTATCATCTAATGCAAACGTTGGGGCATAAAAATATCCAAACAACGAAGATTTACCTGGAGAAACATATGAAAAGATCACTTGTCTTGGAAACAAATGATCTTTTTATTAGAAAAATTGCTACTTGCCAAAAGCAGGTATTCAGTACCCTATTCATATGTTCAGTAGATAGTATAATACAATATTTTGTTATATAGGTGATAATATCAGAATTGTATTTTTGTTAATTATTGTAAGTTTTAATGTTCTCTTTTGAGAAAATATTATTTACATCTTTACCAGCAAGAGACATAATATGACGGGCATCGCTTCCCTTATTTTCACATATAATGCTAATGTCCAGTCCTTCTGACATTAACGTTTGGAATGGATAGGAGACATCTAACTTATGCTTTTTATATCCATTACTTTGTAATTTGTATATCCATACTTGCTGAGTACTTGTCTGAAATACCATGTAGTCCTCAAATGCACTTACTATCCCTATGTTATTATTTGAATCTCCACTAACCCCTTCCAATTGGAGAGGATCTATAGTTTTAGTCTTCATATCTACAAGGAAGTAAGATTCAGGATACCATTGATTAGGAGCTGGAAAGGTGGTATAAAATACTTTATCTCCCACAATTCGAGTATTACTAATATATTCGTGCGGGATGGGATATGTGACTGTTTTCTCGCTTGTAAGGTCATATACATACAAATTAGTTTTATTTTCATCTCTATCAGAATAAACTAATTTCCCTTGATTCATATGATTTACAGAATAACCCGTATCATATGAATTTACTGTAGCAATAACTTTTACTTTATCAGTTTTTAGATTGTATACTTTTATGTGACCAACCTGTTTTGCAGAATCAATCTCTGTCCATGTTACATAGTGCTGATATAGATTTGCATCTATTGGACCAGTTGATTGATATAATATTTTTTGTTTGTCATTGTTTAAATTTTTCACATATAAAATTGAATTGCTTCCAAAATCATCAGTATCAAGCCACAATAACCAGTCTTTGTTAGCTTGTTGCCCTTGCATATTTGGACTATTTAATTTTGAGTTGAATATAACCTTAGTTGAGTTTTTCTTAGAATCATATTCAATTAATTTATTAGGCATACCGGACTTACTATTATCATCAATTGTCATGTATAATTTATTTTTGTTAATTGATGGTAAGTAAAACCTATTATATTTTGGGGTGAATTTTGTGAATTCCTCTTCTTTTTGCTGGTCAATCTTTGTAATACTTTGAAGGTTGTTTGGTGTTGTAGAGCATGCATGTAAAATAATGGAATAAATTAAAACGATGATTATATATATATATTTCTTTACCATATGACTACAGCATTTCCACCTTTTTTATCTGCCATAAGTACAGCTTTCCCAACCCCTTTAGAAGATCCATCGCCTATTGTCTCTTTATATCCTCCACCAAAGGGAATATTATTGTGAACTATATGGTTTGCATCTTGAATACGCATGGAGTTCTCATTACCATAATAACCACTAACCGTAATATAGTGACGGTAATTTTTTGGTGCTTTACTATAATGTTGCATATTTTCAGTTTCCACTAATAGTATAGGTGCATTTGTTCTATTGGATAATGAAGTTTTAACACGTTGGGTTAGTAATTGTACTGGATTTGCCGAATCTTCAATATCTCCTACCTTATAAGGAGTATCTTCAAAATCAAAATCATGTCTGTATTGATTTATTGCTTTAACCAGTCCAACCGATGTAGAAGCCTGATGGTGTTCTGTTCCAGCTGAAAATGCAATTTGTTCTTGTGAAGGGAAGGGCAGTCCTATACCACTATCAATCTTATGAAAACTTAGAGCTTGTCTTACTGAAGCTGGTCCACAATAATAAAATTTAGATTGTATATTGCCTTCCATTGGGATTTCAAATCTTTCATTAGATGGTCTCATATGGGGGATTCTCTGTTTTCTTTGTTCTTCTTCTTTCATTTTCTTATCTGCTTCTTTTCCCATTTCATATAATTTTTTCCCTTCCTCAGTTTGTTTGAGTGGATCGTTTAGTAATGCACCAGTACTTTCAATATTCTGTTCTGCAAAACTGACGTTAGTTGGAAGTAAAAAACTCATTGCTAAAAAACTCATACTTAATCCTTTAATAATAGGTTTCATATCGTATCTCCTTAATTTACAATCTTATAATATTCTAGAATAAATGGTATATTATAGCAATTTAATAATCTAAAATATGCATAATTACATATTTTGGAGATTAAATAAAAAAAGTTGGTTCCTTAATTAGGAACCAACTTTAAAATTTTTGAATAAATGACGCACTTATTTCGATAAATCTTTAGAGATACGTTGTATATCTGCTTTAATTTTAGTTTTTTCTTGAATTGTTAGAGCACTAAATTTTTGTTGCTCTGCAGCAGGTTCAAACGGCTTCACAGGTGGAGGCGGTGGATCTTGGGGATTTGGAAGCAATTTGTTATCCCATAAAATAACCCCATATGCTCTACCTGCTTCATCATTAGGCTGATCAAAATAATTGTCAGCCCACCCCTTGAGCTCTTCGCTATACCATGCTTGATAAGCACCTTCAATATCAGCTAGTAATTCAATTGGTATTGTGCCTGCCCTTGCTACATAACCAAAGTGAATGTTACCTAAATCTTCACCTTTCATCAAATAGCCGTTGTAGATGAATTGTTTTTTTCTACCAAACTTTGTTTTATAGTCCCATTCACCACCAGGCTTTACTTTTTCTGCAAACGCCAACCCTACACTCCAAGGATAAGTTCCCTCTTCTTTAGCTTCTTCAGCAGCATATGCCATGATTAAGGCATTTCTCTTTAAAATATAAGAGAAGCTTGAAGTCATTTCATTTGATGGTATTGTTTGAGCAGATACAAAGCCACCATCGGATAAATAAAACGAGAATAATAAACAAAAAATAAGTGATGCTTTTTTCCACATATACATGGACCTCCTTTTTTATTTGTCTATATATTTATAATGCAATTCTTTTAATATGTAAATTTATATATTGAAAAATTATTTCACTTTTTCTAAATATTGTTATATCATATTCGAGAATTGCAAAACATATAGAAAAGGAGTTTTAGTATGTGTAAAGTATTTAAGAGAAGTTATACTGTTTTAACCTTTTTATTTTTACTCTTCCTTGCTACAACGAATGTTAGTGCTGAAGAGAATGGGGATGTAAACGCTGTCCCCGTAGAGAAAGCAACGCAGCAAGCGAAGAATTATTTTAATATTATTCAAAATAATTCTAATACAGATTGGAAAGAAAGTACGCTAGTGTTAGATCGGAAATTATATGATGAAAATAAAAAATTAACTGCGTATCTATTTGTTTTACAAAAAGAAAACCAGGACAACGGGTTTATAATTGTGAGTGGAAACGAAAAACTTCCAGGTGTAATAGAATCCACACGAAAAGGTGCAAATCCATACAAAGAAGTAGATAAAGAAAATAGTATTTATGTAGGCCCAATTTCGTATTTACAAAAATCGAATACAGAAGATTCTTTCATAGATTTGAATACTAAAAAATCAGTATCAAAGAAAAAATTAGAAGAAATAAATATGTTTACGAATGCAAAGAACACTACTTCTAATAGCGGGAATATAAAAAAAGTTAATGGGTTAACTCGCTCCGCAAATGCTCCATATTATAATCATAAGTACATACCGAACGTGCCAGACTACGACTGGACTCATGGGTGTTTACCTACAGCTTATGCAAATGTTACAACTTATTGGTCAAATAATGGATTTCCACGTTTAAAAAATAACCAAGCAGATTATGAAACTTATATTATTGATACCTTACCTAAATTAATGAAAACAGATGCTGAGGGCAATACATTTGGAAATAATGGTATCGCTGGTGCGAAAGAATATTGGGAAAAAACAGGTAAATATTCTGTTTCTATCAAAGAATATAAGAACAAACCTGCAAACCCAGCCGTCTTTGAAGAATATAAGAAAGAGATAGATAAAAATAGACCAGCTATTATTACAACTCAAACCCACCCTATTTATAAAAATCATGCTGTAACAGGTGTAGGATATGAAGAGATTTTTGATCCTGCAGAAAGAGTTTGGCATCGTTCAGCAATTGTACATGATGAATGGATTTCTACTCCACAAGATCATTATCTTGTTTGGACTCCGGATATTGATAACTTTTATTCTGTTATTCCAGGTGCTGATATTTCATCTAGTAATAACGTTTACAAAGAAAAAACGAGCCAAGTTCATTATAATTGGGGATTAGGCGCACCAGAAGGACAAAAAAATGATGAATTTTCGGCTAAATTTGATCAGTCACAAAGTTTAGAAGCAGGGGATTACTTTATGCAAGCTCTTGCCGACGATTATGTCAAAGTGAATTTTGATGGTAAGAATATTATTGATGGATGGAATAATGCTTCAATTGGACAAATCAAACGTGCGTTACTACCAAAGCTACCAGCAGGAGAGCATAAAATAGACACAGATTTTCATGAATTGGCAGGGAATGCAGGCATATTCTCTGATGTAGTTCCATTTGATCATTGGTTGGCTTATTATTATCCAAATAAGAACTTACAAGGACTACCTGTAGATGCGAGAGTAATCGCTCCATTTGGACAACAGCAAAAACTTGCAGAAGATAATGGCGAAGGCGCTCCAACTTTGAAAGTACCTAAGGATAATTTTTCAGCGCGCTATACCACGGTAAAACGTCTACCTAAAGGCGAATATATTATTCGTGGAAAAGCTGATGATGGTCTTCGAGTTTATATTGATGGCAAACTTGTTATAGATCGTTGGCATGGAAGTGGTGGATTTGTAGAAGATGCTCGAAAGGTAATTATTGATGACAATACAGGTGCAACAATCCTTGGAAAGTCTGCAGAAAAAGATGTTCACCTTATTGAAGTACAATATTTAGAAGAAGGTGGCGGAAGTAAAGTAGAATTTGGTTTGGAGCCATATGCTGATGCTGTTCCATTCCCACATTGGACAGCAGAGTATTATGCCAATAAGGATTTAAAGGGTGATGCCATAGTAAAAGGAGGAAAATGGTCATTAGATAGATTTATTAATATTGATTTTAACTGGGGTAACGCTTCTCCATATCCAAGCATTCCTAATGATAATTTTTCTGCTCGTTTTACAAAATTAGGTCTATTTGAGAATGGAAATTACGAATTTGAAGCCAAGGCTGATGATGGCGTAAGAGTATATGTTGATGATAAACGAGTAATTGATTCTTGGATTCCGAGTGGAGGAGATATTCGTAAGGTAAAAGTACCGATGACTGCGGGTGTGCACAAAATTACAGTAGAATACCTAGAATTATCAGGGAATGCTAATTTAAAGATGGACTATAGAAAAGTAAATTAGGATTATCAAAATTGAAAGTAAATGTACAAAAAAGCTAGTTCTTAATTGTGGAACTAGCTTTTTTATACTGTTTCTGAGATTAATTTAAAATGGTTAGTGAAGATATGTAATTTTGCATATCTCGATTCATGTATTGTTATAATATCCCATTCCCGTTAATATGAGAAAGAAAGCTGCGCAGCTTCCGTAATTTGTAAAATCTTATTTTTAAATTATTCTATTTTACAGATTAATATATGAAATAGTTTTAATTTTTGCTTATTAATAGTGCCAATAAAAAGGGAAGTTGGGATAATTATGAAGAAGAAGGTAATTACTTTGGCGTTATCATCTATGTTAGCTGTAGGTGTCTTAGCTCCGATTACTTCATCTGCTACTGAAAGTTGGAAATATGGTTACAACAAGGAGGAAATGTTACATTATTCTGTATATGGACATTCCGTATTTTATCATTCTTCAGGTCTTACACGTGCAAATGTAAATTATAGAAGTGAGATTAAGCCACCTGGAAAAGCTGCTGTGAAATACTTACCATATAATGGTCCGTATAACGTAACTTATCAGAAATATATTAACTAAATTGGGGTATTTTGAAGACTAAGGGGATTTATATTATATATAAATCCCCTTAAAAACATTATTTAAGGGGTAATTCAATGATTAAGATACATAATATGAAGAAAACATTTCTTGATAAAACTATCTTTAATGACTTTAATCTAGAAGTAAAATCAGGTGAGTTCATTGGAGTATATGGGAAAAGTGGTCAAGGAAAGACTACGTTATTAAATATAATTGGTACATTAGAAAAACCAGATTCTGGAGATATTTTAATAATGGAGAAAAGTCTGGAAAATAAAAAAACGAAAAGATATTTATTACGCGATGAAATTGGATTTATATTCCAAAATTATGCTTTGATAGATAATGAAACTGTGAATAATAATTTAGAGATTGCTTTGAAACATAAAAAAATGAGCAAACCCCAAAAAAAAGAAGCTATGTATTCTGCATTAAGTGAGGTTGGACTTATGGGATATGGTGAAAAAAAAGTACATACTTTAAGCGGTGGAGAGCAACAACGTATTGCAATTGCTAGATTGTTACTTAAGGATCCAAGCATAATTTTGGCGGATGAACCCACTGGTTCATTAGACAATGAAAATCGAGATGTAATTATTTCTTTATTTAAGAAATTGCATCAAAAAGGAAAAACGATCATTGTTGTAACTCATGATACATCTTTATCTCATTTATTTTCTAGAATCATTCAATTATAAGGGAAAGGTTATATTATGAAAAAATTAATATTTCTTCTATGTACCATTACATTTACAGTCATAAGTTTTTTGTCAATTAAGCAATTTGAATATTTAGAGTTTCAATCTTTTAATTATGACATGAATCATTCTCATGAGAATTGGGATGTTGAAATCAAATCAGGGAGCCCTTCTAAAAGTAAATTCGAAAATTTTCAAATGCTTACTGAAATCGTTAAAAAGTCTGAAGTAAATTTACAAAGAATGTCACAAGAGATTGGAGCAAATAAAAAAGAGAAGCTTGTATATTATGTAGCATTGTCAAATATTGATACATACTTTCAAAATATGGATTTAAAGACAGGGAATTTTCTAGATGAAAATAGTAATCCGAATTTTTTCCTTTCGACAATATCAAGTAAAGATAAAAATCAAATTGGTCAATTGGAAATTTTTCATAATTTTGACCCTATAGAAATTCGTCCAATGGTTGCAGCAGAAAAAGTAAGAGATATTAAAGGGATTTACAGTTTAAGTAATACAAAAGATGTTAAAACATTTGAGAAAATTGCTGCAGAGTATGGATTTGTATTAAAAATAACAAAAAAAGATTCACCTACTTCGTCTAGTGAGTATCCTTATCAAAGTATGATTTACACTACATGTTTTGTTTTATGTTTGCTATTATTACTTTCAATAACTTATGATGTTATGAATAATTACAAAGCTATTGCAATTCAATCTATGCATGGAGATAGTTTTTTTAGCATTGGAATGTACTTACTCAGAAGATATGGAAAAATAATCGTAAGTTCTTGGTTTTTAGTATTGCTTGGCTTAATAGTATACTTATACCTTTATAATGAGTATCAAAAATTAGTCCCATTTTTGAATTTTTGGATGAAAAAGATGATGTTCCTATTTTTAATTATTGGAGTAATATTAATTATTACTTGGATTGGTACTAAAGCGATAAATATTTCTCAAATGATTAAAAATAAGAAGCCTATAAAATTATTTTTTTATACTAATCTAGTAGTACGCTTTATATTAGCTATATTTTTAATTTTAGGTTTACAACAAGGTATTAGTACATTTATGGAATTGAAAAAAACGAGTGACCAACAGAATAAATGGAAGATACTAAAAAATTATTCCTTCTTAGGAATTGAAGCTGGTACTGATAATACAATAGATTCTAAAGATAAAGATAGCTTGAACCGTTTCAAAAAGTTATATGAGGAGTTAGAAGCACAAGGGGCTATATATATATCCCCATCTTACTACTATGCAAACAAAAAAATGCTAGGATTGGATGCTAATCCTTGGGGATCAGAAGGGAAACAAATTGTTATTAATACTAATTATTTATCCTTAAATCCCATATATGATATTCATAATGAAAAATTTAAATTACCTACATCAAATAAATTTGAAATAACAGTATTAGTGCCTGAAAAATATAAAGAGCAGGAAGAACAGATAAAAGAAACAATAAAGCAAGAGTATGCAATGATGTTAAATAAAGAGAACCCGGATGCAGTTCAAGTCAATATAAATTATGTTAAAAATAATCAATCATATTTTACATTTACTTCTCAAATGGCGGTACAAACAAATTATGAAATTAATGATCCAATTGCTGTAATTTTAACAAGTAATTTTGAAGAGAACTATTTGGCTAGTACAATAGCGATGGGGTATGGATATTATACTAAAAACAGTACAGGTGATAAGCCATTTGATAAAACAAAACAGACAATTAGGAAATATGAATTTGATAGTATTTGGAGTCCCGTATCTGTTGCGTATTCTGACGTGGAGATGAAGATACAAAAAGATACGGAGAAGTTACAGTTAACTATAATTAATTGTGGTTTATTTTTAGTATTAACGGCTGTACTCCTCTTTTTCTCTGCTATATACTATTTGGAGATTAATAAGCAAACATTGGCATTACAATGGATTTTTGGATATAGTTTCTTTGAAAAGCATAATCTTGTATATCTTGCGTTATTAGTATTTTGGCAACTATCTTTTACAACATGTTTCTTTATTTCTAAAAATAGTTGGTTACTATTTAAAATAAGTTTAGTACTTGCGATATGTGATACTGTATTAATGAGCATTTTGTTGATTTTAAATGAGTATAAAATTACAAAGCAAATACTAATAGAAAAGTAGATTAAATTCAGTAAAGTAGGGATATATTTGTTACAGAAAAAGCAGCTAATATTAATTGGTAGTTTATTTATTCTAATTCTTTTATTTTTTGGGGGATATCTTTTCTTTAATAACAAAAGTAATCAGGAAGATAGTTTAAGAGTAACTGATACAAAAGAAGATATATTAAAATCATCTACTGAAGGTGAAAATAAATCAGATGTACAAAGGAAGTCACCAGAATCATTTAATAAAGATTTAAATGGAAATTCGGATAAAAATAAATACTATTTTGTTTACTTAAGACAAGAGAACGGAAAGTCAGATATTTCATTTGTTCCAGAAACATTAAACCCAGGGTATGATAAAACTGAGAGTATGAATATAAGTGTATTATTTGATGATAATGGAATACCAGCGAAAGATGAGAAGATGATTCTGATATATGACTATAAAATTTCAGAAAGTAATAAACAGAAGATAAAAGAAATAGCAGGAGAAGAAAATTATGAAAAAGCTTTAAAAGAAATTGAGGAAAGAATGGGTGAGAATAGAAGTTAAATGATTAATTCTTTAAACAAGTTTATATAGTTAGAAAACGTCAACCACTTATTTTATAAAGTATTTGACGTTTTTTAATAGGAGTAAGATTTATGGTTCTGGTGCAAACACTCCAAAACGCTTGTAAGTAACCTCCTAAACTTGGACATACTGATACTAGTATTCTAAAAAGGATGTGATTGGTATAGAAAAGCAAAATCTATTCAAGTGGAAACATTATCAACCGGATATTATTTTATTAACCGTGAGATGGTACCTACGGTACAACCTCAGTTTTCGTGATTTAGTCGAAATGATGGAAGAACGCGGGCTATCCCTTGTCCATACAACTATCATGCGATGGGTTCATCAATATGGTCCCGAATTAGATAAGCGAGTACGACGTCATCTGAAGTCAACCAATGATTCTTGGCGAGTCGATGAGACGTATGTGAAAGTCAAATGTCAATGGATGTACCTATATCGTGCTGTTGATTCAAAAGGAAATACAATTGATTTTCATTTAAGCAAAACAAGAGATCATAGGGCTGCAAATCGTTTTTTCAAGAAAGCTTTGCGATCTTTTCATGTTTCAAAGCCCCGTGTGATTACAGTATACAAAAACCCAGCCTATCCTATAGCGATTGAAGAGTTGAAGAAAGAGAAAAAGATGCCTGTAGGCATCCAAATAAGGCAGGTAAAATACCTGAATAACATTGTAGAGCAAGATCATCGTTTTATTAAAAAGAGAGTTCGTTCAATGTTAGGATTGAAGTCTTTTCGTACAGCTACATCTATTCTTTCAGGAATAGAAGCGATGCATATCATTAAAAAAGGCCAACTTATTTTATGGGACAGGTCTGTCCAAAATGAAATGAAGTTTATTTATCAACTATTCGGAATGGCTGCATAAGAATAGATTCCATTAGGAATCTATATACCTCTTTCAAATAAATGCAATCTTTGCACCAGAACCAATATATTCATAGAAAACAAAAGAACCACCCGGAAATAGATCCGTAGTGGTTCTCTTTACAAATACTTGGTACAATACTTTACTGAACTAGATAAGGTATGGGATTCACTGCATTTGTTTTTTCAAAATTCCACTCGCCGTTATGTAATTCAAAATGAAGATGTTGCCCGGTTGAATGTCCTGTATTCCCCATGTGTCCTATCATTTGTCCGGTTTCAACCCGATCACCCGCTTGTACTGTACGATCCTTCAAATGTGCATAAACGGTTGTATATAATTTCCCATCTATCGTATGAGCAATAAACACAACATTTCCATAGGAATTAGAGTAGTAGGATTTTATTACTTTTCCGCTTGTTGCTGCCAGAATTGGAACTTCACCTGAAGCTGTGAAATCTACTCCGTAATGCATTTCTCCCCAACGAACATCAAATGTAGAGCTGACTATCCCTTTCGTTGGGGACTTGAAAACAGTTGGAATAGAAGGAGTTTCTTGTGGTTTGTTTTGTAATACATAATGTTTAGCTACATATCCAAAGCCTGAACCGAAACGTATTTTATACCAAGAACCTACTGTTTCTACAACTTGTAATTGGGTACCATTTTTTAAAGATCCAATTATAGAAGTGTTAGTTCCCGCTCCGCTTCGCACTCTTAATACAGGAGTTGCAACATAATAAGATGAATTTCCTTGTACGGTGGTTCCTTTAACCATTGAATGGGAACCATCAGAGACAAATTCTTTTTTCACATATCCTGTTTTTCCATTATAAGAAATTTTATACCATTCACCACATTCTTCTAAAATGGAGATGTATTTTCCATTTGGTAGTACACCGAGAATAGTAGATTCTACATTTGGCTCTATACGAACATTTAATGCAAGCGCATTTACAATATATTGATTTTTTGGTTGTGTTTGTTTTGTGGGAGAAAGATAAGATTTTTGCATGTAACCAATTTTATTTTGTACATCTACTTTATACCAGTCAGGTGTTGTTTCTAATATTTTAACTGGAGTATTGAATGTAATACTTTCAATAGAGTTGCTACTTGTAGTAGCGCCCTGATACAGATGTACTTTGTCAAAATTTACAAATCCGATTTTTACTTTGTCATTTTGTTGTATTGATACAGCATGAGAATCAGCTGCTACTACTGAAGGGAGAAGTGTAGCAATTGCAGCAGTTGTTAATGAAAAAGTGGTAGTGATCATCTTCATATAATAATAAGCCTCCTTCGGGAATGTGTATTACAACATTAAAATGAAAACAATATTAAAGTGAAAGATATATATAAAGAATAGCAGATTTTTAAAAGTTGTGGTAAAAAAACATCAAAAAATGTCGAATTAAATAGAATTTTTAGTTTTTTTGTTGATTCGTGTTATTTTTTATGTTAAACTCATAACAACAAAGAAAGAGAAAACAAATACCCTTATCTAGTAAGATGTCAGAATTTTTAGTTTTCTCCGTTCGTTTTACTTCTTGTGCCGTAGAAGTTTGTGCATTTTTTTCCACTCTTTCTTTGTTTTACCCTATAAAAGAAAGCAACCTGTTTTTATACAGGTTGTTTTCTTTTGTAAAAATTTAATTTGTTGTTTTCATAACAGTTGGGGTTACTATTTTAATAGTTATTATGGTTTATAGGGGGGCGATAGCTAATAGATTGGATATTTAATGAGGAGTTTGCATTACAATAGAGTGAATCTAGAAAGAGGTGAAAACTGAGAAATTCGGATGTTATTTTTAAAATTTTGGAAAAGGAAGAATAAAAATATAGTGGATATACAATTACAATAAGGGAATGCAGTATAGATTAGTATACTTGCATTCCTTTATTATATTTATTGATTTTTTTCTTTTTATATTTTTTTGTTCATAGATACCAGCAGCCATCTCAGTTTGGAATCAAATAAATGCTCTATTATTACTTAAATATATTTTAATCTTATTAAAAATGATCCTAAATCATATCCTACATTTATTATTGCAATGGCTGAAATTATAGTTAATGGATATTTCACAAATGGATTATTTAAGATTTTTTTATTTTTTTCATGTTGTAGTCCTCCATTATATTAATCATCTTATTTTTAACGCATTCCCCGAAAGAATTCTCCTTCCTCAAGCGTGTGAAGGGCATAGCCCAACGATAGGTGGGAGATGAATTTCGGTTTGGTGTAGCCAAAAGGCTTTGCTTTTTATTTTGCCTCTGATAAAATCAGTCTTATAAAGAATAAAGGTTGGTATACGAATGAAATTAGATAGCAATAATCATTCAGTGTTCTTGTTGTATTATCATCTTGTGTTGGTCGTAAAATACAGAAGAAATGTGTTCGATGATGATATATCAGACTATGCAAAAGACATGTTTGTCAGGTTATCCGAGAATTACAACATAACACTGATAGAGTGGAATCATGATGTAGACCATGTTCATATTTTGTTCAAGGCACATCCTAATACAGAAATGACAAAATTTATTAATGCTTATAAAAGTGCAAGTTCTCGACTAATCAAGAGAGACTTTCCACAAGTGAAAAAGAAACTTTGGAAAGAGATGTTTTGGTCAAGAAGTTTTTGCTTACTAACAACTGGTGGTTCGCCAATAGATGTAGTAAAGAAATATATTGAAAATCAAGGTGAAAAGTGAGGTGAAATGATATGACAAAGCATAATAAAGCATATAAATTCCGTTTGTATCCAACAGAAGAACAAGCATATCTTATGCGTAAAACCTTCGGTTGTGTACGTTTCGTGTATAATAAAATGTTAGCTGAACGAAAAGAAGCGTACGAAAAATACAAAGATGATAAGGAGCAACTAAAGAAACAAAAGCTTCCAACTCCTGCGAAATATAAAGCAGAATTTGAGTGGTTAAAAGAAGTTGATTCATTAGCTTTGGCAAATGCTCAACTAAACTTGCAAACTGCCTATAAGAATTTCTTTAGTGGTCAAAATGACTTCCCAACATTCAAAAGTAAAAAAGACAGAAAGTCTTATACAACGAATGTAGTAAACGGAAATATTATGTTGCTTAATGGTCATATCAAATTGCCAAAACTGAAAATGGTACGTATCAAACAACATAGAGAAATACCACAAGATTATATGATCAAGTCATGTACGATTTCTATGACACCTACTGGTAAATACTATGTGTCCATATTGACTGAATACGAAAAAGAGATTGTACAAAAAGAAGTAGAAGCAGTTGTTGGGTTAGACTTTACGATGGGTGGATTATACGTTAGTTCTGAGGATGAGAAAGCCAATTATCCTAAGTTCTATCGTGAAATGTTAGACCGATTAGCAAAGGCACAACGAGTATTATCAAGGCGCAATAAAGGTTCTGAGCGTTGGAATACACAACGTATTCGTGTAGCTAAGTTACATGAGAAAGTAGCGAACCAACGTAAGAATTTCCTTCATCATGAGTCTAAAAAGTTAGCTGCTAATTTTGATATTGTAGCTATTGAAGACCTAAACATGAAAGGAATGTCGCAAGCACTTCATTTTGGAAAAAGTGTTGCTGATAATGGGTGGGGTATGTTCACTTCTTTCTTAGCTTATAAACTAAACTAACAAGGAAAACAACTTGTGAAAATAGACAAATGGTTTCCTTCCACAAAAACATGTAGCAGTTGTGGAAATGTAAAAAATATGACATTGTCTGTACGAGTCTATTCTTGTATATGCGGTGTAAATCTCGATAGAGATTATAACGCAGCTATCAATATCAAAAATGAAGCAATACGCCTATTAGCGTTAGCATAAATAGCAATAAAATAACCTTTGGAACAAGGGAGTTAGCTCGGCTGTCTTAGGACGAATTCGTTAGCTATCAAAAGTAATGATTAACCGAGAAGCCCCCACTTCAAACAGTCCGTTAGGACGTTAAGTGGCGGGTAGTTCACTGTTATCATGAACATAGATATATTGATTTGTTTTTTATTAGATATAAAATCCTGTTTGCATGTTTACTTTCATTTTATGTACAATAAGGGAAAGAAATAGTATAAGGCAGGGGGAGGAAGCCCATGTCCAATCAACAATTAGTGAATTTACGTATTGATTTTGCATTTAAACAATTATTTGGTACAAGTGGGAACGAGGATATTCTGGTTGCCTTTTTAAATGCTATGTTACA
>Ga0213824_1000368_pt1 | contig 36001 bp, 30 predicted proteins | sample MC6MC0906MG_FD_179892 | JGI IMG/M metagenome (GOLD analysis project Ga0213824, IMG submission 179892) | Enriched soil aggregate microbial communities from Iowa State University, Ames, United States - MC6-MC0906-MG | ecosystem: Environmental > Terrestrial > Soil > Unclassified | place: USA: Iowa...
ACTCGGGTCCGCGCGCATCAACTCAGAACTCCGCTGAATAGTTTTGTAGGACAATTGCCGGTTGCCGGCGATTCTACGCGCAGAATGTACCGTTTGGTACAAAAAGCTGATCAACTGTCATGAGATGTTGAATGCGCACGCATCCGCAACGCGCCTGCATGGCGAAACGCACGGCGAGAGCAACCAGCCCTCACACCCCTTCCGGCAACAGGCTGCGGTCGAACATGAACGGCCGCTCGCCTGGTGGTGTGTACTGATACAGCTGCTGCGGCCGGCCGAGCCGAGGCTGGTTCTTCTCGCCGGTATCGCGCACCCACCCCAGCTCACGCAAGCGTTCCAGGCGCTTGCGCAGCGAGGTGCTGTTCACCGCTTGCCCCAGGCACGCCTGCACTGCCCCCAACGCGTCCAGCACGGTAAATTTTTCGCCCAGCAGATTCAGCGGCAAGCTGCTGTACACCGTCTTGCTCGCCAACCGTTCGCGGGCGCGCTCCACCAGCAGGTTGTGATCGAACGGCAGCAGCACTTTGCGGCCCAACACACTGTCCAGGTCGAAAAAAGCCAACGTATCACCCTCGACCTGCTGCTGCGGGTCAAGCAAAGCCAGGTAGTAGGTGCTCAATGACCAGCCGCGCGGGTCTCGGAAGGCATTGCCTTCGGTACCGACCTGCTCAAGGTAACGCGGCAACACCTGGGCCTTTTCACACAAGGCCCGCTCGGCAGCGGCCTCCAGGCTGGTGTCCGGGGTGCGGCCGTTGACGATCACGCCGGGCAGCGCCCATTGGGCGGCATGCGGCTCACGCTCGCGGCGGTGCAACAACACTTGCAGGTGTTGGGCTTCGGGGGCCAGGCGCAAGGCGACGATATCGACGCTGGCCAGGACTTCGGCTGTACTCACCAGGAGCCTCCACAGTTTAATGTCGCAATAATCCACCAGAGCGTTTAAGTAATGCAAGCTCGAACTGCGCTGTAGATTGTGCTTGACACACTTACTACACCAGATGAATTATGTAGCAAATCCAGCGAGGAGTGCCTGATGAAAATCGCCAGTTTCGATGTCGACGCGCAAAACGGCTTCACCGCCAACGCCCCGCAGGAACTGCCGGTACCCGAGGGCAATGAGATCGCCGCCGACCTCAACGCCATGGCCCTGCGCGCCGACTTGCGCCTGGGCAGCAAGGACGCACACCCGGCCAATGCCGCCTGGGTGGTGTCAGAACCTACGCAAATGCTGCAGCCGCTGGCCCTGCCCAACGCCGACCTGACCTGGGTCAGCCACTGCGTGCCAGGCACCCCGGGTTTCGAACTGCTGCCTGGGCTGCCCGCCCCCATCGACTACGACTACTTCGTGTGGAAAGGCGTCGAACCGGACCTGCACCCCTACGGCGCCTGCTACCACGACCTGGCCGAACGCCGTTCCACCGGTGTCATCGAGTACCTCAAGGTGCAGCAGGTAGGCGCGGTGATCGTTGGCGGCCTGGCCCTGGATTACTGCGTCAAGACCACCGCCCAGCAACTGCGCCAGTCAGGCTTTCAAGTGCTGCTGTACCTGCCCGCCTGCCGCGCGCTGACCCAGCAAGGCGCAATCACCGCCTGCGGAGCGCTGGCTGCCGAAGGGGTCATCCTCTGCGGCGACGAGGCCGCGCTCGACTACCAGCTCTCTCTGATCAAGGAAGCCCGCCCATGAGCGACAGCGTTTTCGGCCCACGGATCATCCAGAATCTGCTGGACACCGACTTCTACAAGATAACCATGATGCAGGCGGTGCTGCACAACTACCCCAATGCCGGGGTGGAATGGGAATTTCGCTGCCGCAATGGCGAGGACCTCGCCCCCTACCTGGCGGAAATTCGCTACCAGGTGGAGCAACTGGCCGAGGTCACGGTCACCCACGACCAGCTGGCGTACCTGGAGAAGATCCCGTTCATCAAGCCCGACTTCATCCGCTTCCTCAGCCTGTTCCGCTTCAACCTGCGCTACGTCCAGGTTGGCCTGGATGACGCCGGGCAACTGGCGATCCGCGTGCGCGGGCCGTGGCTGCATGTGATTCTCTACGAGATCCCGCTGCTGGCGATCATCAGCGAAGTGCGCAACCGCTACCGCTACCGCGAGGTAGTGATGGAGCAGGTGGGTGAGCGGCTGTACCAGAAGCTCGACTGGCTCAAGGCCGAAGCCAGCCCCGATGAGCTGGCGGGCTTCCAGCTGGCCGATTTCGGCACCCGGCGGCGCTTTTCGTACCGGGTGCAGGAAGCAGTGGTGCACACCCTCAAGCGCGACTTCCCGGGCCGCTTCGTCGGCACCAGCAATGTGCACCTGGCCCGCGAGTATGAACTCAAACCCATCGGCACCATGGCCCACGAATGGTTCATGGCCCACCAGCAGCTCGGCCCGCGGCTGGTCGACAGCCAGGTTGCCGCGCTGGAATGCTGGGTGCGGGAATACCGCGGCTTGCTGGGCATCGCGCTGACCGACTGCATCACCATGGATGCGTTCATGGCCGACTTCGACCTGTACTTCGGCAAGCTGTTCGATGGCCTGCGCCACGACTCCGGCGACCCCCTGGCGTGGGCTGAAAAGGCCATTGCCCACTATGAACGGCTGGGGATCGACCCGCGCAGCAAGACGCTGATCTTTTCCGATGGGTTGGATTTTGCCAAGGCGTTGGGGCTGTACCGTGCCCTGCACGGGCGGATCAACGTGAGCTTTGGCATCGGCACCAACCTGACGTGTGATATTCCCGGTGTCGAGCCGATGAACATCGTGATCAAGATGACCGCCTGCAACGGCGCACCCGTGGCGAAGATCAGCGACAGCCCGGGCAAGACCCAGTGCCGTGACGAAAACTTCGTGGCGTACCTGAAGCATGTATTCAAGGTGGCCTGAGCCACACGCCATATACCGCGCCCGGCTTGTTGGGCTGGAGGCTTTTACGGCGCAATACGTCCGGCTTTCAGTTCTTTCGTGCACCCCGTCCGTTAATACGAAAGTTATGGGAGCAAGCCGTTCGCCCCCAGCGTCGGAATTGAACACAGCCTTTCTGTGTGAATTTCACGAGGTGCACGATCATGGCTAACGATCAAGGTAAAGGCGGACAACAAGGCGGCATGCCGCAACAGAACCCGGACCAGGTCACCAACGATCCGAACCAGGCCTGGGAATCTGGCCGCCAAGGTGGGCAAGGTGGGCAATCCGCTGGCAAGGACAATCCACAGCACACGTCCGAGCCTGGCCAGCAAGGTGGCCAAACCCCAGATGACAAATGGGCAAACGACCCGCAGCGGTCTGGCGGTGCGGGCCAACAAGGCGGGATGGGCGGCCATGGCGCGGGAAGCCGATCGGACGGCGACCGTGAACAGGGCATGGACCCTGGCACCGAGCTTGATGACGAAGAAGACAGTGGGATGAACAAGGACGATCGCTGATTGCCTCGGGCCAGGGTTGATGGAACATCCCTGGCCCATTCACTTCACAGCTTGAAGCGTACGTGAATAGTGCTTTTTTCAAGCTGCCTGTCCACCGAAATCGCCGTGCTGCCGTAACCCGAGTAGCTTTTGACAAGCCGCATGCCGAGCCCGGTCCCCGTCGGCTTTGGGTAGTTCTCAGGGAATCCCTCCCCCTCATCGGTCACCGAAATCAGCGCATGATCATTCGCGTCTTCCACGCGGACTGCGATGGTGCCCTTGCCGTACTTCAAGGCGTTGGTGATCAGTTCTGAAATGACCATGCCCAGCGGTGCCATTCGGCCGGGGGGCAGGATGAACGCATCGGCTTCAAGCGTAATCTTGCGATCGGCCAAGGCTTTACCCAGGTCCGCCAGCAAGGCGCTCAGGTAGTCGGTGACAAGTACGTCCCGTTCCTCAGCGGTTTGATAAAGCCGTTCATGGACACTGGCGATGGTCACCACCCGCCCCGCCGCCGTCTCCAGTTGAATCCTCACAGCTTCGTCTGGCGTCAGGTTGGCCTGCAGCAGCAGTAGCGTGTTCACCAGGTGCAGGCTGTTCTTGACGCGGTGGTGGATCTCTTCAAGGTGCAGGTCGCTTTTATCGAGCCGGGAATTCTGTGCTTCGATCAGGGACAGCAACCGGGCTTCGTGATGATGGCGCTCGGTGATATCCCGGGATACCGCGATGAGCTTTTCTACGCGGCCATCCGCGCCCAGAATGGGCGCCACCGTAACATCCCACCATTTCGGTTCACCCGGCCCGGTCGGGCAAAAAGCCTCGAACCGGGTGGACTCGCCCGCGACCACCTTGTCGAGGGCCTCCAGCACGACCGGCCTGGACTCGTCGGGCCAGAGTTGCGCCCACGGCAACCCTTGCACCTGCGCAAGTTCGTCGATATGCATCAGGCAGAGGCCGGCATCATTCATGAACTCGATTGCACCGCTGGTGGACAGCACCTTCACGCAATCCGGGCTGGCATTGAGCATGCTTTCCGAATAGGGGTTGGGCAACTCGGCATCGGCATCGGAGGCCAGCCGCTCAAGGGCCATGGAGATGACGTTGGAAATGCCCTCCAGAAAGACCAGATCGCTTTCGATGAAGTCGTCGCCATTGCTGCTGTCCGCCTCAAGCACGCCAAACGGCGTCAACGCCCCCCTGATAGGGACGTTGATGGCTCGCTCGATGCCGTACTTCTTGAGCAACTCTGGCGTGCGAAAGCGGTGCTCCTGGCCCAGGTGGTTGGACAGCACGGGCCGGTAGGTGGCAATGGCATACCCTGCAGGGCTGGCTTCATCGGCGCCGACCGTGGCGCTGCCGATATCCGCCTCATCCCAACCGACGCCGTGGGACAACAGGAACGTATCGCTGTCGGGTACCGGGGTCAGCACCTTGGCGAAGCGGGTCTGCATGCCCTGCGCGACCACTTCGCACGCCTGGGTCAGCAAGGCATCGAGATCCGTCGACTTCAATGACTTCACCCCGTACTCAACCACCAGCTCGTGCTGCTTGTGCAGCCGAGCATGGGACTTGCGCAATGCAGCGCGGATTGTCTCGTCAGGAGGCAACTCTTGCATGGGAATCTTCCAGGGCTGTTGGGCGTGCCGCTCGCCAGGCGCTGTACGAAATATCGCATATCGCGGTCCCCTTGTAGGAGCTGGCTTGCCTGCGATCGGCTGCGAAGCAGTCGTAAAATCTGTATCTGCGCAGTACCAGACAGACTGCGGATAGAGGATTTACGACTGCTTCGCAGCCGATCGCAGGCAAGCCAGCTCCTACACGGGGCTCTTCATACAAAGCCTAGTGGCTCTCGTTTATCACCGCCCATCGCTTGGGCGCAACAACGAAAACTGTATAAGCCATTACCGTTATGAGCAACTTGTACCTATGCGCCCTGATTTGCCCAGCAAACCGCCGCGGCCCTGCTTCATCAGGCGCCGCTAGGCAAGGGGCAGGTCTTCAGGGTTTTGACGCGCCGACACACAGCTCCATGAACCGCGCCGCTGCCCGCGAGGGTGTGGCGGCATGCGGCAGCAGGATCGAAAAGCGCCGTACCAACGGCTGCGGCGCAATGTGCAGACGCCGCAGCGCGCCATCTTCATGCCGGATCGACATCGCCGACACAAAGCCAATGCCCATCCCCGCCCGCACCGCTTCCTTTACCCCTTCCACCCCAGCGATCTCCAGCGCCACGCGCATCGCCACACCACTGCGGGCAAACGCCCGCTCGACGATCTGCCTGACCCCCGAGCCACTCTCGCGCAACACCAGCGGGTAGCTGCCCAGTGCTGCCAGCGGTTGCTGCTGATCCGCCAGCAACGGATGGCCGCTGGGCACGATGGCAACGATCTCGTCCTCACGCCAAGGCGTAACGCCGGTGCCGAGCGGCAACTCCTGGCCAGGCGGGCCTTCGATCAGGGCGATATCGACAATGTCCAACGCCGCGACGATTTCCGCCGTATTGCCATGGGAAGTGGTAACCAGCACATCGGGGTAGCGGGCATGGAAGTCGGCGATCAGGTAAGGCAGCAGGTAGCTCGCGGGGGTAGTGCTCGCACCGATGCGCAGGGTGCCGCGCTCCAGCCCGCGCATGGCTTCGCGCAGCACCTGGGCCTGGCGGAAGGTTTCGCGCAAGCGCTCGGCGTGGGCAAGCAGTTGTTCACCTGCAGCCGTCAACCGCACGCCCCGCCCGGCGCGTTGGTAAAGGGGCTCGCCAAACGCCTCCTGCAAAAGCTTGAGCTGGCCGGATACCGCCGGCTGCGACAAATGCAGGGCCAGGGCCGCATGGCTGATGTTGCCGTACTCGGCAACAGTGGCGAAGGTTATCAGCTGTTCCGGGGTCATACCGCAAAAGTATCAGCTAAGCGGATACTTGGCATCCTGAATTACGATTTTTTATAAGCTTATAACCAAAATAAAGTAGTCCCTGTCGAAACACATCTCCCGGAGGACTCACATGGCCACGGTTCCGTCCAACCCTGCTTTTGCCCCTACCCTCTCCACCCGAGGGCGGCTCAATGGCATCCTGTTCGTCGCGCTGTTCGCATTCGCCGTCACTCAGCTGGCGGCGTTGCCTGCCATCGCCAGCCTGGGCATCAGCCCGCTGATTGTCGGTATCGTCGCCGGCGCCTTGTACGGCAATGCCCTGCGGGACGGCGTGCCGGCCAGCTGGGCGGCGGGTATCAACTTCTCTGCCCGTGGCCTGCTGCGCATTGCCGTGGCGTTCTTCGGCCTGCGCGTGAGCCTGCAGGAAATTGCCGAAGTCGGCTGGTCGGGGCTGACCGTGTCGCTGTTGGTGGTGGTCAGCACCCTGCTGATCGGTTTGTGGTGTGGCATGAAGTTGCTAAAGCTGGACCGCGACACGGCTCTGCTGACCGCCGCCGGTAGCGCGATCTGCGGCGCCGCCGCAGTGCTGGCGTTCGAATCGGCGCTGCGCAGCGCGCCACACAAAAGCGCCATGGCCGTAGGCAGCGTGGTGCTGTTCGGTACCCTGTCGATGTTCCTCTACCCGCTGGCGATCAATGCCGGCTGGCTACCGCTGGATACCCTGGGCGCCGGCTTGTTCCTTGGCGGCACCGTTCACGAGGTGGCCCAGGTGGTGGGCGCGGCCAGCAACGTCAGCCCCGAAGCCACGCACATCGCCACCATCGTCAAGATGACCCGGGTGATGCTGCTGGTACCGGTGCTGCTGGTGGTGGGCCTGTGGATCAGCCGTTCGCGCCAGCCGGGCCAGGCACACGGCAATGGCCGTATCGCCATGCCCTGGTTCGCCTTCGGCTTCCTGGCCCTGGTGCTGGTGAATTCGCTGCAGGTGCTGCCGGGCAGCGTGACCCAGGCGGTCAACGGCCTGGACACCTTTGCCCTGACCATGGCCATGACCGCGCTGGGCATGGAAACCCGCTTCAGCCAGATTCGCCAGGCCGGGCCACGGGCGTTGGTCACCGGGGCCATTCTCAACCTGTGGCTGCTGGGCGGCGGGATGGCGATTACGCTGGGTGTGCAAAAGCTCTTCGCATGACTTATGGTGTTGTCTGAGAAGGATGTTTTACCTGCACAGGAAAGACTTAGATGCCCCAACGCCATGTCATCAATGCATCCGTCAGCCCCAAAGGCAGCCTGGAGACGCTGTCGCAACGTGAAGTCCAGCAACTGAGCGAAGTCGGTACCGGTAGCCTCTACACCCTGTTCCGCCAGTGCGCCCTGGCCATCCTCAACACCGGCGCGCATGTCGACAATGCCAAGACCATCCTCGAAGCCTACCGGGACTTCGAGGTGCGTATCCACCAGCAAGACCGTGGTGTGCGCCTGGAGCTGCTGAACGCTCCAGCCGACGCCTTCGTCGATGGCGAAATGATCGCCAGCACCCGCGAAATGCTGTTCAGCGCCCTGCGCGATATCGTCTACACCGAAAGCGAGCTGGCCAGCCAGCGCATCGACCTGGAAAGCTCCCAGGGCATCACCGACTACGTCTTCCACCTGCTGCGCAACGCCCGCACCCTGCGCCCGGGCGTGGAGCCGAAGATGGTGGTGTGCTGGGGCGGCCATTCGATCAGCACCGAGGAATACCAGTACACCAAGAAGGTCGGCCACGAGCTGGGCCTGCGCAAACTGGACGTGTGCACCGGCTGCGGCCCGGGCGTGATGAAAGGCCCGATGAAGGGCGCGACCATCGCCCATGCCAAGCAGCGCATGCACGGCAGCCGTTACCTGGGCCTTACCGAGCCGGGCATCATCGCCGCCGAGGCGCCGAACCCGATCGTCAACGAGCTGGTGATCCTGCCGGACATCGAGAAGCGCCTGGAAGCCTTCGTGCGTGTCGGCCACGGCATCATCATCTTCCCCGGCGGCGCCGGCACGGCCGAGGAGTTCCTCTACCTGCTCGGCATCCTCATGCACCCGGACAACCAGGACCTGCCCTTCCCGGTGGTGCTGACCGGGCCGCGCAGTGCCGAGCCGTTCCTGCTGCAGCTGCATGCCTTCGTCGGCGCCACCCTCGGCGAAGCCGCCCAGCGCCACTACCAGATCATCATCGATGACCCGGCCGAAGTAGCACGGCAGATGGTCGAAGGGCTCAAGGAGGTGAAGCAGTTCCGCCGCGAGCGCAACGACGCCTTCCACTTCAACTGGCTGCTGAAGATCGACGAGGGCTTCCAACACCCGTTTGACCCGACCCACGCCAACATGGCCGAACTGGCCCTGCGCCGCGAGCTGCCGGCGCATGAACTGGCCGCGAACCTGCGCCGGGCGTTTTCCGGCATTGTGGCGGGCAACGTCAAGGACAAGGGCATCCGCCTGATCGAAGAACACGGGCCGTACCAGATCCGCGGTGACAGTGCGGTTCTGGAGCCGCTGGGGCGCCTGTTGCAGGCGTTTGTCGACCAGCACCGGATGAAGCTGCCGGGTGGCGCGGCGTACGTGCCTTGCTATCAGGTCGTGACCTGAACCTTTGGGGCCGCTTTGCGGCCCCTGTTTCATCCACCCCTACCTGACCGGGCTCACGTCGGTGCGGTCAACCAGGCGGATACTGTTACGCCCGCCACGCTTGGACTGATACAGCGCCACATCCCCCTGCTCGATCAACGCCGCCAGGCTGGCCGGTGGCTGGTCGAACAGGTTGGCGCCAATACTCAGGGTCACCGCCTGCGGGGTTGGCATGGCTTGTTCGGCAAATTGCTGGAACTGGCCCCGCAACAGGCTGCCCAGCTCCACCACACGCTCGCTGCTGGCATCGCCGAGCAGGATGACGAACTCATCGCCGCCCAGCCGCGCCGCCAGTGAACGTTCCGGCAGCACCGCACGGATCATCTCGCTGAGCGTGACCAGCAGGCGGTCACCGGCTGCATGGCCGTGCAGGTCGTTGACCAACTTGAAGTTGTCGATGTCGATCAGCAGCAGCGCCCCCGGGCGGGCCGGGCTCACGCCTTTGAACAGGTGCACGGCGCGAACTTCCAGCGCGCGGCGGTTGTACAACGCCGTGAGGGGATCACGCGCGGCCAACCGCGCAATCCGCTCTTCGCGCCGGTAGCGCACGGTGCCGGTCATCGACAGGGCGATCAGCATGATCGCCATGGCCCCTTCCACCAGGGAAATCTGGATGATCAGGCCACCGAAGGTTGCCAGGTCGATCAACGTGCCAGGGGCCACTGCGATGATCGCCTTGGCCACATAGAACAGGCCGTGAATGAGCAGCACATAGCGCAGCTGCACCGCCCCCACACTCAGCGACTTGCCGTGCGGGCGCAACAGCAGGCTGGCCTTGAGGGTGAGCAGCGCCACTAGCAGCGAATTGACCATCAGCATGATCTTCGACCACTGCGGCCCTGCGGGTAACAGCAATAAGGCAAACCACAGCGGCACAAGCAGCAGCCATGCCCGCGACAGCCGGGCCTGGGTAAAGCGCAACACGCCCATCAGGAAAAACGCGTGCGCCACCACCAGCAAGCCGTTGGCAAACCAGATGCCGATCAGCAACAGGCCGATCCCGCGCAGCAGGGCCAGGGTGGAGCCGACAGTGATGGTGGCGAAACCCGCGCTCCAGAACAGCAGCGAGGGTTCGCGAACGCTGCGCCACTCGATCGCCAGGTAGAGGGCTGCGGCGGCAGCCAGGGCGATGGTGATGGTCAGCATCGTGGGTGGGTCAAGCGCCATGAATGGATTGGCCTATCTGGTTAACGTGGAAAACGGCTGATTGTATTCGTTTGCCATGACTTTTCAGAGAGGTAAGACGGCCCTTAAAGCACCCGTTTGATCAACGGTTCAAGGCGGCTGTAGCGCAAGCGCCGCAGGAACTTGCGCACTTCCTTGGGGTGCTCGGCCTTGACCCCCAGTTCTTCGGCCGCACTGATCTGCGGCGCATGCCGGCGGATGCCCTCCAGCTCCACCTCGCGCGGCACAATCCACTGCCCCTGCGGGTCATCGATCAGCAGCCCGTTCTCCAGGTCCAGGTTGAACCCGCGTGGGTTGAGGTTGTTGCCGGTCAGCAGCGAGTAGCGCTGGTCGATCCACACGCCTTTGGCATGAAAGGTATGCCCGGGGTCGTTCCAGATGCGCACGCTGAGCTGGCCGCTGGTGATGCCGGCTTGACGGCGCCGGGCAAAGGCGCGCAGGTTGTCTTCGTACAGGTAGGGCAAGGCGCCGCTGGCGCTGAACGGCTCGCCGGGGGCGATGTAGAAGTCGTTGGCGGTACGGTGGCCGACAATCAGCTCTACCCGCACGCCGCGGTCCAGGGCATGGTCGATTTCGCGCATCACCACCCGTGGCGGGTTGAAGTACGGCGTGCTGATGATGATCTGCGAGCGTGCGGCGGCCAGCAGCGCGCACAGGGCACGGTTGAGCGGGTTGCCACGGCCGACACCCAGCAGCGGCACCACCCGCAGGCCCTGCCCTGGCGCAGCGGCCGGTGCGTCATAGGCCATGCGCCGCAGCCGGGCGCGCAGGCGGCGGATATCACCGCGCAGGTTGCGCGTTTCCGGTGGCGCAGGCAGGTCCAGGCGCGGCGTGGCGGTGTGGTGCAGCAGGCGCCGCACCAGGTCGACCATGGCATCGGCCAGCGCGGGCGATTCGAACAGGTGGTAGCGGTCCAGGCGGTAGCGGTCGAACCGGTGCAGGTAGACATTGTTGAGGCTGGCGCCGGTGTAGATCACGCAATCATCGATCACGCTGCCCTTCAGGTGCAGCACGCCAAACAGCTCGCGGGTTTGCACTGGCACGCCATGAATCACCACGTCCAGGCCGCGCAGCTGGCGCTGGGCCTGGTACCAGGCGGCATTGCCAGGCTGGCGCCCCGCCCCCAGCAAGCCACGCCGGGCGCGAAACCAGTCGACCACGATGACGATCTCCAGCCCCGGCCGTGCAGCCTTGGCATGGTACAGGGCGTCGAGCACTTCCTGCCCGGCCTCGTCCTCCTGCAGGTACAGGGCGACGATGACGATGCGCCGTGTTGCTGCGGCGATGCGCTCGAGCAGGCAGGCACGGTAGGCCGCGGCATCGGGCAATACCTGGATCGCCTCCGGCGCAATAGCGAAACCTGGCAGCGCCGCCAGCATGGAATCGGGGTTCACGTGGGTTCACCTTCTGTCTGCAATCAGGTCCATTCCTGGCCGCCATGCCCGGGGTGTAACATCGGCCGGGCAACGACCCATAACAACAAGAAACATGCGAGGCCTGTTTTTCTCACTGCCCCCGACGAATCACGCCTCAGCTTGCACAGGAAGATCGCAATGGTCCACCCCGTTTCTGCAATCGTAGCGCCTTCTGCAACCAGAACCTTTGGTTTTCTGGTATTGCCCAATTTCACGACCATCGGCCTGGCATCGGCAGTCGAAACGCTGCGCATGGCTAACCTGGCCGCCCGCCGGCCCTTGTACCGTACAGTGCTGATCGCCGCCAGCGAGGAACCGGTGATGGCCAGCAACGGCATGCGCGTGCTGCCTGACCATGCCATCGCCGATGCCCCGGCGCTGGATGCGCTGTTCGTGGTGGGCGCCAACCCGATTGACCGCGGCCGCAGCAGCCGGCCCCTGATCGAGTGGCTGCGCCAGCTGGCCCGGCGGCACGTGCCACTGGGCGGTATCTGCACCGGCAGTTACCTGCTGGCCAAGGCCGAGCTGCTCAAAGGTTATCGCTGCACCATCCACTGGGAAGATATCGAAGCATTGCAGGCGCATTTCCCCGGCATCGTCATTTCCAGCCAGTTATTCGAGCTGGACCGCGACCGCTACACCTGCTCCGGTGGCGTGGCGGCCATGGACATGATGCTGCAACTGGTCGCGCGCGAGGCCGATGGCCCGGCCGTGGCGGCCAAGGCCGCGGAATTGCTGCTGTGCGACCGCATGCGTGGTGAACGCGAGCGGCAGCGGGTGCCGCTACGGACCTTGCTCGGCAGCGCCCAGCCCAAGCTCAGCCAAGTGGTGGCGATCATGGAGGCCAACCTGGAAGAACCGCTGGGGCTGGAAGAACTGGCCAGCCTCAACGAAGTGACCGTGCGCCAGCTCGAGCGGCTATTCCACAAGTACCTGCAGCGCACGCCCAGCCAGTACTACCTGGAGCTGCGGCTGTCACGGGCGCGGGAGTTGCTGTTGCGCAGCGATGTGCAGGTGCGCGAAGTGGCGCTGGCGTGCGGGTTCAGTTCGCCGGCGCATTTTTCCAAGAGTTACAGCCGGTTCTTTGGCCTGTCGCCGTTAGGGGAACGGCGCCAGGCTTCGTTGCACTGACCCAGTGCTTGTTGGCGAGAGGGCCAGGATTGCCCCCTCAGTCCTTCAGCTCGCCATGCGCGGTTTCCCGGCACATCAACATGGCGATCAGGGCCACCAACGCTGCCGCCAGCAGGTACCCGGCAGGCGCCAGCTTGCTGCCGGTGACTTGGATCAGCCAGGTGGCAATGAACGGCGCGGTGCCGCCAAACAGGGCATTGGCGAGGTTGAAACTGAGGGCGAAACCACTGAAACGCACGCTGGTTGGGAATATTTCCGCAAGCAGGCACGGCAAAGTGCCGTCGTTCATTGCCAGCATGGCGCCAAAGAAGATCTGAATCGCCAGAATCACCAGCAGCGGCTGGCCATCCAGCAACTTGAACAGCGGCACGGTCAGCCCAAGAAAAAGCAGCGAAGCGATCACCAGCATGCTCTTGCGGCCAAACTGGTCGGACAAGCGCCCCATCAGGAAGATCAGGCCTATGTAGGTGGCCAGGGACACCGTCGACGCGATGAACGCATCGCGCTCGCCCATGCCCATTTCGGTCGACAGGTAGGTGGGCATATAACTGAGCAGCAGGTAGAACGCCACCGCATTCAGGCAGGTCACGCCCACGCCGATGGCCAGGCTGCGACGGTGCCGGCTGAGCAGTTCGCGGATCGGCGCTGGCGTCATGCAGGCCTTGTGCTCCAGGCGCTGCTCCATTTCCAGAAACTTCGGCGTGTCCTGCAGGCTCATGCGGATGTAGCGCCCCACCAGGCCGAACGGTGCAGCCAACAGGAACGGCAGGCGCCAACCCCAGCTGTGCAGGTCCTCGGCGCTGAGCAGCTCATGCAGGACGGCTACGAATGCCGCACCAAACAACAGCCCTGCCGCCGTGCTGGCCGGCACGATGCTGGTATACAGGCCGCGCCGGCCCGGCGGTGCGTACTCGGCCAGGAACGCCGCAGCACCGGCGTACTCGCCCGATGCCGAAAAACCCTGCACCAGGCGGATCAGCAACAGCAGGCACGGCGCCCACAGGCCAATCTGCGCGTAACCGGGCAGCAGGCCGATGCAGAAGGTGGAGATCGACATGATCAGGATCGACAACGACAGGGCGTTGCGCCGCCCATGGCGGTCACCGAAATGGCCCCAGACCACTCCGCCCAGCGGGCGAACGAAGAAGGACAGGGCGAACACTGCGAAGGTCGCCAGCAGGCCGCTGGTCTTGTCGGTTTGCGGGAAGAAGGTCGCGGCGATGATGGTGGCCAGGTAGCCGTAGGCGGCGTAGTCGAACCATTCGACGAAGTTGCCCATGAAACTGGCGCACGCGGCCTTGCGCAGGGCCTGGCGTTCGGCGCTGCGCACGGCGCCGCCGAGGGTGGGAGCGTTCAGGGTGGTGCTGGACATGACGGGTACCCTCTGATTCTTCTAATTGGAGGCAGGGTGTAATGGTCATTCAGTCATTATTGTGGGGTGAGTGCCGGCCTCTCGCGGGCAAGCCCGCTCCTGCATGGGCCGGCACGGGGCGTCATTTTCGGATGATGTTGTGCTCCGGCCCGAACGGGAACTGGGTGATGTTCTCGGCACCTGCTTCGTTGACGATCAGGATGTCATGCTCGCGGTAACCGCCCGCCCCCGGCCGCCCTTCGGGCAGCATGATCATCGGCTCGATCGACACCACCATGCCCGGTTCCAGCACCGTGTCGATGTCTTCGCGCAGTTCGAGCCCTGCCTCGCGGCCGTAGTAGTGGCTGAGGGTACCGAACGAGTGGCCGTAACCGAAGGTGCGATATTGCAGCAAGTCATGGCGCAGGAAAATCTCGTTCAGCTCGCGGGCGATATCGCAGCAGCGCATGCCCGGACGCACCAGCTTCAGCCCGGCCTCGTGCACTTCGACGTTGGCCTGCCACAGCCGCAGGTGCTCATCCGGGCAATGGCCGAGGAACAAGGTCCGCTCCAGCGCGGTGTAGTAACCGGCGATCATCGGGAAGCAGTTGAGGCTCAGGATGTCGCCGGGGTTGACCTTGCGGCTGGTCACCGGGTTGTGCGCACCGTCGGTGTTGAGCCCGGATTGGAACCAGGTCCAGGTGTCCATCAGCTCGCTGTCGGGGAAGCGCCTGGCGATCTCGCCGACCATCGCCTGAGTGGCATGCAGCGCCACTTCATATTCGGGCACCTGATCGCGCAGCGCCTCGACCACCGCCGCGCCGCCGATATCAGCCACCCGTGCACCATGACGGATCAGCGCCTGTTCCTCGGCCGACTTGATCATGCGCATGCGCATGCACGGCGTGCCGATGTCGAGCAGTTCGGCCCGCGGGTAGCAGGCGGCCAGTTTGCTGTGGTTCTGCAGGTTGAGATGGTCGTATTCAACCCCGATTCGGGACGCCAGTGGCAGTGCCTGCTGAATGGCGACGAAGTAGTTGTCGCGCTGCCAGTCGGTGTACACGATGTTGTCGGTGCCTACCGTACGCCGCCAGGGTTGGCCACCATCGATGTTGGCGCTGATCGTCACCACTTTTTCCTGGGTCACCACCAGCGCATAGGGCCGGCCGAACGAGCAGTAGAGGAAGTCGCTGTAATAGTTGACGTTGTGGTACGAGGTGAAGATTGCCGCTTCGATATCCTGCTCGGCCATGTAGGCCCGCAGCCGGGCATGGCGTGCGGCGTATTCCTGAGCGGAAAAAGTCGGCTGAACCTTGTTGCCGTTGCGGATCTTCAGGGTCTGGGGCATTTGCATGGTCGGTGTTCCTTGTCGTTGTGAGCACGCTGTTTCAGGCCGGCCGCCTGAGATGCATTGCAGCAGAACGAACGAGGACGCTTTTGTATCTATCCGACCTGGAATTGGCGGGATGGCTACCGGCCCATTCGCGGGCAAGCCCGCCCCCACAGGTACCGCGCCCGCGTTGAAAACGGCGCCATGCCTGCAGGGGCGGGCTTGCCCGCAAATGGGCTGCAAAGCAGCCCAAGGTTGCAATTACTTCAGATCAAACCGATCGAGCTCCATGACCTTCACCCAAGCCGCCACAAAGTCCTTCACGAACTTGTCGTTGCCATCGCTGCTGCCATACACCTCACTCAGTGCCCGCAACTGGGCATGCGAGCCGAACACCAGGTCAACCCGGCTGCCCGTCCACTTCACCTGCCCGGTCTTGCGGTCGCGCGCTTCGAAGGCTTCGTTGTCGGCCGAGGTCGGCTTCCACTCCACGCCCATGTCCAGCAGGTTGCGGAAGAAGTCGTTGCTCAAGGTGCCAGGCTTGTCGGTGAACACCCCGTCCTTGCTGCCGCCATGGTTGGCGCCCAGCACCCGCAGGCCGCCGATCAGTACGGTCAGCTCAGGCGCGGTGAGGGTCAGCAACTGGGCTTTGTCCAGCAGCAGCTTCTCGGCCTTGACGCTGTACCGGTCCTTGGTGAAATTGCGGAAGCCGTCGGCCAACGGTTCGAGCACGGCAAAAGACTCGACGTCGGTCTGTTCCTGCGTGGCATCGACGCGGCCCGGGCGGAAGCCCACGCTGCCGGTGAAACCTGCGTCCTTGGCGGCTTTTTCCACGGCTGCGGTGCCGGCCAGCACGATCAGGTCGGCCAGGGACACCTGCTTGCCACCGGTGTTGAACTCGCGCTGGATGTTCTCCAGCGCCGCCAGCACCTTGTCCACGCCCTGGTTGGCAGCCCAGCCCTTCTGCGGAGCCAGGCGCAGGCGGGCGCCATTGGCACCGCCGCGCTTGTCGGAGCCACGGAAGGTCGAGGCCGAGGCCCAGGCGGTGGACACCAGTTCGCCCACGCTCAACCCTGAGGCCAGGATCTTGCTCTTGAGCGCGGCGATATCCTGATCATCGAGTGACGAGGGCTGGGCTTTGGGCAGTGGGTCTTGCCACAGCAGTTCTTCATTGGGCATTTCCGGCCCGAGGTAACGCGCCAGCGGGCCCATGTCACGGTGGATCAGCTTGTACCAGGCACGGGCGAAGGCGTCCGCCAACTGCTCGGGGTTGTCTTTGAAGCGCCGGGCGATCGGCTCGTAGAGGGGGTCGAAACGCAGGGCCAGGTCGGAGGTGAGCATCGACGGTGCGTGGGTTTTGCTCGGGTCGTGGGCATCCGGCACGGTGCCTGCGCCTTTGCCCTCTTTGGGCCGCCACTGGTGGGCGCCGGCCGGGCTCTTGGTCAGCTCCCATTCGAAGTTGAACAGGTTGTTGAGGTATTCGTTGCTCCAGCGGGTCGGGGTGGAGGTCCAGGTTACTTCCAGGCCGCTGGTGATAGTGTCGCCCCCTTTGCCGGTGCCGAACTTGTTGGGCCAGCCCAGGCCTTGCAGCTCCAGCCCGGCGGCCTCTGGTTCAGGCCCGACGTTATCGGCCGGGCCGGCACCGTGGGTTTTGCCGAAGGCATGGCCACCGGCGATCAGCGCCACGGTTTCTTCATCGTTCATGGCCATGCGGCCGAAAGTCTCACGGATGTCCTTGCCCGAAGCCACCGGGTCTGGGTTGCCTTCCGGGCCTTCGGGGTTGACGTAAATCAGGCCCATCTGCACCGCAGCCAGGGGGTTTTCCAGGTTGCGCTCGGCGGACAGGTCGCGGTTCTGCTCTTCGCCGTGCTTGGCGGGTTCGGCCACCAGGTCGCCCTGCCCGGGTGGCTGGGCCTTGACCTGCTCCTTGCCGTAGCGGGTGTCGCCGCCCAGCCAGACCTTTTCCGACCCCCAGTACACGTCTTCGTCCGGCTCCCACACATCCGCGCGGCCGCCAGAAAAACCGAAAGTCTTGAAGCCCATGGACTCCAGGGCGACGTTGCCGGTGAGCACGATCAGGTCGGCCCAGGAGATCTTGTTGCCGTACTTCTGCTTGATCGGCCACAGCAGGCGCCGGGCCTTGTCCAGGCTGACGTTGTCGGGCCAGCTGTTGAGCGGGGCGAAGCGTTGCTGGCCGGAGCCTGCGCCACCGCGGCCATCACCGATGCGGTAGGTGCCGGCGCTGTGCCAGGCCATGCGGATGAACAGCGGGCCATAGTGGCCGAAGTCGGCCGGCCACCAGTCCTGGGAGTCGGTCATCAAGGCGGTCAGGTCATTTTTCAGGGCCTGGAAGTCGAGGCTCTTGAACGCCTTGGCGTAGTCGAAGTCCGGGTCGGGGCTGGACTTGGACGAGTGTTGATGGAGAATCCTGAGGTTGAGCTGGTCGGGCCACCAGTCACGGTTGGTGGTGCCGCCACCTGCGGTTTGATGGAACGGGCATTTCGATTCGTTCGACATCTGCGGTTACCTTTGGGTCGGTTATCCAGATTTCCGGTCTATGCCAGGTGTTCTTTCAGCCGAGCACATGGGCTCATGCCTACCCCTCATCAGGTCCTGTCGGTCACGTTCCGACACGGGGCTTGCGAAGCTGTCACTACGCGGCGCATGAAGCTGTTCGAGCGCCGCCCGCACGCGGTTTCGCGGGGCCACGGTCAAGACTAGTCGAGCTTGGGCAGACTTCTAATAGAGTGGCTATTGGTGGCTGATAGATTGGCTCTTGTGGCAGCGGGCTTGCCCTGCGCTCAGCCCGGCACATCTGTACAAGGCACGAGCGCCTGCGCCGTGCTTCAATACAACGCCAAGCCATCACCCTCCGTGAGCCAAGCCCCATGAACCGCAATGACCTGCGCCGCGTCGACATGAACCTGCTGGTGCTTTTCGAAGCCCTGATGATCGAACGCAACCTCACCCGCGTCGGCGAAAAGCTGTTCATCACCCAGTCCACCGTCAGCGCCGCCCTCGCCCGCCTGCGCGAGCTGTTCGACGACCCGCTGCTGATCCGCAGCGGGCGCACCATGGAGCCCACCCCTCGGGCGATGCAGATTTTCGCCGAGCTGGGCCCGGCGATGGACGTGATCTCGTCGGCCATCAGCCGCGCCCGGGAGTTCGACCCGGCCAACAGCTGCAACGTGTTCCGCCTGGGGCTGTCCGACGATGCCGAGTTCGGGCTGTTCCCCGCCTTGCTGCAAGCCCTGCGCGAAGAGGCCCCGGAGATCAGCGTGGTGGTACGCCGGGCGAACTTCTTGCTGATGCCGAGCTTGCTGGCCAGCGGCGAGATCTCGGTCGGCGTCAGCTACACCACCGACCTGCCGGCCACCGCCAAGCGCCGCAAGTTGCGCGACATCGGCGTGCGCGTGCTGCGCGCTGACGACCGCCCAGGCCCGCTGACCCTGGACGAATACTGCGCCAGGCCGCATGTGATGGTGTCGTTCTCCGGTGACATGAGCGGCAACATCGACCTCGACCTGGCGCGTATCGGCCGTTGCCGCAAGGTGGTGCTGGCGGTGCCGCAGTTCGGCAGCTTGCGCGCCTTGCTGCGCAACACCGAGATGATCGCCACCGTACCGGACTATGCCGCCTGCGCCCTGGCCGACGATGGCAGCCTGCGCGCCGACCCGGCGCCGTTCGAGATCACCGAAGCGGAGTTGTCGATGGTCTGGAGCGGCGCCCAGGACAACGACCCGGCCGAGCGTTGGTTGCGGGAGCGGATCATGCAGTTTATGGCGAGGTAGGGTTTTGAGAGGCGTTGGTTTTTGGGGCAATGAGGTGGCGGGGCCGCCAAGCGCATGCCTGGAGATTTATTGCGCCTATCAGATCGAGCGCCGCCCGCGCGGCGCTTCGCGGGGCAAGCCCGCTCCCACATTTGTTGCAACGCGCCGTTCCAGTCAGGCCATGGTTGTTCGCCTTGGCGCATGGCTGAAGACAGGCGGGGCGGCGGCAGCGCCACCCGAAAAACCTCGTCGAGCCACCAAGGCTAACAACTATGGCCTATCAGGCCATGGCACGTTGCAACAAATGTGGGAGCGGGCTTGTCCCGCGAAGCGCCGCGCGGGCGGCGCTCGGTCTCAAGGGCGCTAAAGATCCCAAGGCAAGCGCCCCGCGAAGCGCCGCGCGGGCGGCGCTCGATCTCAAGGGCGCTGAAGATCTCAAGGCAAGCGCCCCTATCGCACCCCAAAATCCTCACTTCCTCCGCTGCATCCAAGCCGCCCCCAGCCCACTCAAGCAGATGATAGCGATCCCCACCAGGCTCGCGCTGTCGGGCACCTGTCCGTAGATCAACAGCCCCAGCAATCCCGCAAACACGATCTGGCAGTAACTGAACGGCGCCAGCAGCGCAGGCGCGGCGTGGCGGAAGGCCTGGGTCAGCAGCAGGTGCGCACTCATGCCAAAACCGCCCAGCGCCAGCATCAGCAGCGCATGGTCCCAGCGCGGCACTTCCCAGAAAAACGGCACCAGCGCACTCATCACCAGGGTGTTGCACAGCCCGGCGTAGAAGTTGCTGGTGGTCGGGCTGTCGTAGGCGGCGAGGATGCGCGTCAGCAACTGATAGAAGCAGAACCCCAGCGCCGAGCCGAACGGGTACAGAATCGCCGGCGTGAACATCGCGCCGCCCGGGTGCACCACCACCAGCACGCCAATGAAGCCCAGCACCACCGCCACCCATTGCCCGGCCGTGACCCGCTCCTTGAGCAGCGGCGCCGACAACGCTGTGACCAGTACCGGGGCCAGGAAGTTGACCGAAGTCGCCTCGGCCAGCGGCAGGTACTGCAAGCCGGTGGTGAACAGCAGGCTGGTGCTGAGCAGGCTCAGCGCACGCAAGGTCTGCAGCACCGGGCGCCGGGTGCGCAGCACGTTGAGGCCCGACTTGGGCAGGAAGATCCCGGCCATCAGCAAGGTATGCACCACGTAACGCGCCCATACCACCATGATGATCGGGTACAGCCCGCCGAGGAATTTGGACAAGGCATCGTGGCTGGCGAACAGGAATGTCGCCACCACCACCAGGACGATGCCGCGCAAGGGGTGGTTGACTCCGGACAGCGGTGTGCTGGAACTCATGGCGTTCTCGATGGCGGCGCGGCGGCATGCTGCGCCAGGTGAAGGCAGGTGTGACCAGCACAGATTCTAGAAGAGATACGACGACTTGAGGAAGGCCAATTGCCGCGTCCATTCGGGGCATTGCATTTTCCGTTCGCTGATCGACCACTTTCTGCGCCCCGCGCATGGCCCCTGCCAGGCGAAACGCGCACCATCGGCCATGGACCCTCGAACCCGAACAAGGAGTTTTCATGCATAGGCTCACCACCCGCAACGGCCTCGACCTGCCCAGCATCGGCCTGGGCACCTGGCCGATGACCGGCGCCGAGTGCACACGTGCAGTCCACCAGGCGCTGGAGCTGGGTTACCGGCACATCGACACCGCCACCGCCTACAACAACGAAGCCGCCGTCGGCCAAGCCCTGCGCGACAGCAGCGTGCCCCGCGATCAGATCCACCTGACCACCAAGGTGTGGTGGGACCGCCTGGCCCCTGATGCCATGCGCCAGTCCCTTGAAGACAGCCTGCGTGCGCTGGGCACCGAGCAGGTCGACCTGTTCCACATCCATTGGCCCGGCAAGGACTGGGACCTGGCCCGCAGCATCGAGACCCTGGTGGCACTGCGTGACGAGGGTAAGGTGCGCAGCATCGGCGTGGCCAACTTCCCGCTCGGCCTGCTGCGCCAGGTGATCGAGCAGCTGGGTGCGCCGTTGTCGGCGATCCAGGTTGAATACCACGTGCTGCTTGGCCAGCAACCGCTGCTCGATTACGCCCGCCAGCACGACCTGCTGCTCACCGCCTACACGCCGCTGGCCCGCGGGCAAGCGGCGCAGCAGCCGGTGATTCAGGAAATTGCCCGCAAGCACGGCGTGCTGCCGAGCCAGGTGGCCCTGAAGTGGCTGCTGGACCAGGATGGCGTCGCGGTGATCCCCAAGGCCAGCAGCCGCGAGAACCAACTGAGCAATCTGGCGGCGCTGGACGTGCGCCTGGATGATCAGGACCGCGCGCTGATTGCCGGGTTGCCGAAAGATCAGCGGGTGGTAAACCCAGACTTCGCCCCGGACTGGAACAGCTGATATTCGCCTGCGCCCCATCGCCGCCAAGCCGGCTGCCACAACGGCCGCACGCTGCCGTACCTGTGCGAGCCGGCTTGCCGGCGATGGGCTGCACTGCAGCCCCGCTTCAACCCACCGCAGCAGCCACCTGCTTCAACCGCTCGCCCGCCGGCACCGGCCGGCCATACAGATACCCCTGGAAGTGTGAGCACCCCTCGGCCCGCAGGCGCAGCATCTGCTCCTCCGACTCCACCCCTTCGGCGGTGGTCTTGATCATCAGGCTGTTGGACAGCTCGGTGATTGCACGGATGATCGACATCGCTTCACGGCTATCGCACATGTCATGCACGAACGATTTGTCGATCTTGATCCGGTCGAACGGGAACGAGCGCAGGTAGCCCAGCGAGGAATAGCCGGTGCCGAAATCGTCCAGCGAAATCGACACCCCCAGGTCTTTCAGCGCTCGCAAAGTGCGCACGTTCTCTTCACTGTTCCCCAGCAACACCGATTCGGTGATTTCCAGCTCCAGCCGCCGGGCCGGCAGGCCGGAGTCGGCCAAGGCCAGCGACACGGTGTGCACCAGGTTGGCGTTCTTGAACTGCACCGGCGACAGGTTGACCGACACCGTCTGCTCACTGTCCCAGGTGGCCGCTTCCTGGCACGCCAGGTTCAGCGCGCGGATGCCCAGTTCGTGAATCAGCCCGGTCTCTTCGGCAATGGGGATGAAGTCCATCGGCATGACCATGCCGCGGGTCGGATGCTGCCAACGCAGCAGCGCCTCGTAACCGGTCACGCTGCTGGTCAGCTGGTCCACCACCGGTTGGTAATGCAGGTGCAGCTGGCCCAGATGCAGCGCGGTGCGCAGGTCGGTTTCCACCAGGCGGCGCTGACGGGCGGCGACATCCAGCTCGACATGGAAGCACTCGTACCGGTTACGCCCGTTGCGTTTGGCCTCATACAGCGCCATGTCGGCATAACCGAGCAGCTGTTCGGCCTGTTCGTTGTCATCCGGGGCCAGCGCAATACCGATGCTCACGCCCACGGTGAACTGGTGGCCCTCGATCTGGAACGGCGGGCTGATCGCATCGATCAGGCGCTGTGCGGTATTGCAGGCTGCCTCACGGCTGTCCAGCCGGGTCAGGACCACGGCGAACTCGTCACCGCCCAGGCGGGCCAGGGTGTCGTGCTCACGCAGCTCACGGCGCAGCCGCTTGCCCAAGGCGCGCAGCAGCTTGTCGCCGAAGGCGTGGCCGAGGGAGTCGTTGATGTTCTTGAAGTTGTCCAGGTCCAGGCACAACGCAGCGGTCAGTTTTTCGTCCGCATGGCCACGCACCAGCGCTTGCTTGAGGCGCTCGTTGAACAGCGTGCGGTTGGGCAGGCCGGTCAGTGCGTCGTGGTGCGCCATGTGGTGGATCTGGGCATGGGCCGCCAGCTCCTCGGTGGCGTCTTCGGCCACGAACAGCACGTAGTCGGCCTGGCCCTTGCGGTGCTGGCTGAGCAACGCGCGGCTGCGCAGGGTGCGGGGGCCGCAGGCGGTGTCCACCCGGGTTTCGGCGGCGTAGCCTTTAGCGTTGCGGGCACCCCGGCTGAGCTGCTGCTCCAGGTAGTCGGCGGCAGCCGGTGCCAGGCAGGCGCCGGGCAACTGGCCGATCATGCTGCTGCCGCCCCCGCCGAACAGGCGCTCGGCCTGCTGGTTGGCCAACAGAATGCGCTGGGTTTCCAAGTCCTGGACGATGACGCTGGCCGGGATATTGGCGATTACCGAGTCCAGGAACTGCGACAGTTTGGCCATTTCCTGGCTGTACTGCTCCGCCAGCTCCTTGGCCTGCAGCAGCTCGAGCTCCTGCTGGCGGCGCTCGGAGATGTCGCGGGTGACCTTGGCGAAGCCGACCAGGTTGCCACTGTCGTCGCGCACGGCATCGATCACCACATGGGCGTGGAAGGCAGAGCCGTCCTTGCGCAGGCGCAAGCCGACCTCCTCGAAGCGGCCGGTGTTGCGTGCCTGCTCAAGGTTCTGCTGCGGCAGCCCGGCGGCGCGCTCGGTCTCGCTGTAGAACAGCGAATAATGCTTGCCGACGATTTCATCGGCGAGGTAACCCTTGGCCCGCTGGGCGCCGGGGTTCCAGTTGGCGACGATACCGTCGGGGGTGAGCAGGTAGATGGCATAGTCCACCACGCTCTGGATCAACAGCCGGTACATGATGTCGGGGCTTGCGACTAGCGACATGAAATTTCCCTGAACCTGCGACGCGCACGAAAAGGAACCCCAGGCCAGAGCGGCCGGGTCTTGATTTGACGTGCTGGCATTATGCCGTGCGAGTGAATTTTGTGAAGTGGCTCACAAAATTTTGCTTCAAGGGGCCACTCAATGCAGTGAGGAAGTGACCTTGTAGTTGAGCAGGTCCGGGTCATCGTCCAGCACCAGCTGCTGCACCCGCCGCGGCAGGTTGGCCACGACGGCCTTGCAGAAGGCCACGGCTATCGGGTCCAGCGCATAGCAACGCAGCAGCCAGTCGCCCGGGCCCGTGAGCATCTGCTGCGCCACAGCCCGGCCGATACCCTGGCGGCGATAGCGCTTGAGGATGAACAGGTCGGCCAGCTCACTGGCGTCGATGCCTGGCAGCTCGCTGCGCTCGACCAGCACGAAGCCTGCGATGAAACCGTCCACCAGCACCAGGTTGGCGCTCCAGCCTTCGCACGCCCAGTAGCGCTGCAGGTGTTCTTCGTGGACATAGAAGCGCCCGTCCACTTCGACGTCTTCCTGTTCCCAGTCGGAAGACTCGTAAGCATAGAACTGATACAAGTTGCGGATCAGTTCGGCCTGGTCGGCGGTGGTCGGGAGCAGTTCGATGGGCAGCATGGTTGGGCTCGGGCAAATGGGTCATTCTAAGGGTTCTGTATTGAAGGTACCGGGCTCTTCGCAGGCAAGCCCGCGAGAGGCCAGTACTGCCACCCACAATTATGGCTCACACCACCGCTGCAACCGCCTCAATCTCGACCAACATGCCATCCAGTGCCAAGCGCGGCACCGGGATCAGCGTACAGGTGGGCTTCATATGCTCACCCCAGGCACGATCAGCCTCGGCCACCCACTCGCGCAGGCGTTGCTCGCTGTGGTCAACGATCAACAACGTCAGCTTGCACACCTGGTCAAGCCTGGCCCCACTCGCGGCAAGGGCAGCCTGGACGTTGGCCAACGCCTGACGCGCCTGCTCGGCGAAGCGCGGCGACAATCGGCCCGCAGCATCTTCACCCCCTTGCCCGGCAACGAACAGCAGCCGGCTACCGGCGCGCACCTCGGCAACATGGGAATAGGCATTGGCACTGGGGTCGTAAAGGCCTTGCGGGTTGAACAGCTTGAAGGCAGGGGGCATTGGGCGCTCCATCGGGTGATTGAGCGCCCGAGTCTGCAACCTCGAGTCAAGTCGAGGTCAAGGGCTGCCGTAGGCTTTTTCCCGGCAAACGCGGCTACGCATCAACACCGCGTTTGTTTGCCCCATGCGCATTGCCCGCTAGATTGCAGGTCCCGGCACGGAGGCCTAAGCCCCTGAAAAGGAAATACCATGAGCAAAGCACACGCGTTCCAGCTCGCCTACACCATCAAACCAATCAAGAGGATCCACGAACCGCAGGCCGACACAGCGCGCGCGCACATGCGCAAGCACATGGGCTGGGAGTTCGTCGACGGCCTCCAGACCACGTTGTTGGGCGAAATTGAGCTTGCCTCAGGAACCCAGGAAGAAAAACGCCGCGAGGCGGGTAAAATGGTGCGCAAGCAGATCAAAGATGCCTTCAAGGCACTTGATGTCGACCATCTCGTCACCTTCACCGGGAGCTTGATGGTGAGCAACCTCAAAGACGCCATCGAGCTGGAAATCCCCTGACTTGCGACGGCATCAGGCGCCTTGCCCCTGATGCCCCCTTGTCATTTCTCCTCCAATACCGACCTGCCCTTCACAGCGCGCGGCCCGCGCCACATCCAGAACAGCAAACCAGGGATCGGTGCATAGACGACGAAGACAATCCACAGCATCTTGCGCTCGGCGCGCCGCTCGCTGCCGATGATGTGCCAGATGGCGAAAATCTCCAGCAGGATGACCAAGGCCGCGACAATGATCCACATCGTTCCGATTTCCATAAGCACTCTCCCGTTGGCATGTACTGGGTTGGGTAGCTGGCAGCGGTAAGGGTTCAATTCGGATTGAAGCACTGCGCCTGCGTATCCGCCACTGCACGGCCAACTTGCCTCGATACGACCTTCACTACGACACGCGCACCCTGGCGATTGTCTTTCCCCCGGCCACCCGCCACACTCTCCCGGCCAGCCAGGAAGCGGAGTCCAGAGTGCCCACCCCACGTCAGTTCAGCAAGAAGACCAGCACCAGCAACATGCTGCGCCTCAAGAGCGCCGCCGGCAGCCCGCAGGCGCCCTACCGGGTCGACTTCGTGCTGCTCGAGCACTTCTCGATGGCCAGCTTCACCGTGGCCCTGGACGTGCTGGTCACCGCCAACCTGCTGCGCGCCGACAGCTTCCAGTTCACCCCGCTGTCGCTGGACGGCGACCGCGTGCTGAGCGACCTGGGCCTGGAGCTGGTGGCCACCGAGCTTGCCGCCGGCGACCTCAAGGGCCTGGACCTGTTGATCGTCTGCGGCGGCCTGCGCACACCGCTCAAGTACCCTGAACTCGACCGCATGCTGGGTGACTGCGCCGCCCACGGCATGGCCCTGGGTGGGCTATGGAATGGCGCGTGGTTCCTCGGCCGCGCCGGGGCACTGGATGACTACGGCTGCAGCATCCACCCCGAGCAGCGCGCCAGCCTGTCCGAGCGCAGCCCGCAAACCCGCATCACCCCGGCCAGCTTCACCCTCGACCGCGACCGCCTCAGTGCCGCCAGCCCCAACGGCGCCATGGAGCTGATGCTCGGGCTGGTCCGCCGCTTGTACGGTGACGGCCTGGCCGAAGGTGTCGAAGAGATCTTGTCGTTCTCCGGCGCGCGTTATCGCCAGGTCGGGCCCGGGGCAAAGAAGTCGATGAGCCTGCACCTTCGCACCATCGTCGAGCTGATGGAAAACAACCTCGAAGAAACCCTCAGCCTCGACCAGCTGGCCGCCTACAGCGGCCGTTCACGCCGGCAGATCGACCGCCTGTTCCAGGCTCAGTTGGGCACCTCGCCGCGGCGCTACTACATGGAGCTGCGCATCACCAAGAGCCGCCGCCTGCTGCAATACTCCGACCTGTCGGTGATGGAAGTGGCGGTGGCCTGCGGCTTCGTGTCGGTGTCGCACTTCAGCAAGTGCTACGCGGCCTACTTCGGCTACCCGCCGTCGCGCGAGCAACGGCTGGGCGAGTGAACGGCGGTCAGGCCTGGATGTAGCGTAGCACCGCTTCGCAAATCATCGCCTTGTGGCGCAGCTTGACCTGCTCGTCGAGCAGATCGATCTGGAAGATATCGCCAAAGGTGTGGCGGTTCGATACCCGATAGAAGCAGAACGCGCTCATCAGCATGTGCAAGTCGATGACCTCGATGCCAGGGCGGAACACGCCCTCCGCCACACCGCGCTCCAGCGTGCGGCCCAAGGCTTGCAGCACCAGGCTGCTCATCTCGCGGATGGCCGGGGTTTTCTTGACGTACTCGCCGTAGTGGATGTTCTCGGTGCAGACCATGCGCACGAAGTCGACATTGCGGTCGTGGTGGTCGAAGGTGAACTCGGTCAGGCGCTGGATCGCCTGCACGGCGGGCAGCGACTCAAGGTCAAGGCGGTGCTCGGTCTTGCGGATGTCACCGTACAGCTTGACCAGGCACTCGACGTACAGCTGCTCCTTGCTGCCGAAGTAGTAGTAGATCATGCGCTTGGAGGTGGCCGTGCGCTCGGCAATGGCGTCCACCCGCGCGCCGGCCAGGCCTTGCTGGACGAACTCGTTGATGGCCACCTGGAGGATGTCCTCGCGGGTTTTCTCGGGGTTGTTCTTGCGCGATTTGCGTGTCCCTTCGGTCTCGGGCTGGTCGAGGGGGGCTACGGGGTGGCTCATGAGTGCTCACGGGGTATTTATTGGATTTGGGTGGGATTATCCGTGAGTGGGGGGTTGGGGGGAAGCACGCTGTTGGTCGAAGGGTCAGGATTACTGGCTCGCCGCTGCACTTGCAAACAACGGCGGCCAGGCAGATCACACTGCAATCCGGCTGACCCAGCTGGGCCGCGCGGCCGGCAGGCCGGGCACGGCATCGAGCAGGGCGCGGGTGTATGCATGACGCGGCTGCCCCAGCACCTGCGCCGCAGCGCCCTGCTCCACCACCTTGCCGCCCTGCATCACCAGCACCTGATCGCTGACCTGCTCGACCACACCCAAATCATGCGAGATGAACACGCACGCCAAATTCAGCTCGGCCTTGAGCTCGGCCAGCAATGCCAGGATCCGCGCCTGCACCGACACATCCAGCGCCGACACCGGCTCATCCAGCACCAGCACCCTCGGTTTCATCGCCAGTGCCCGAGCGATGGCGATGCGCTGGCGTTGCCCGCCAGACAGCTCCAGCGGGCGGCGGTCAAGCACACTCGCCGGCAGTTGCACCCGCTCCAGCAGCGCCGCCGCCTCGGTACGCCGCAGCCCACGCGGCACACCGGCCTGGGCCAGCGCCTCGGACAACACCCGCAGCACGGTGTAACGCGGGTCGAACGAGGCCAGTGGGTCCTGGAACACCACCTGGATGCCTTGGCGGGCCTGGCGCTGTTGCTCGGCAGAAAGCGCCAGCCAGTCCTGCCCGGCAAACTGCACACTGCCCTGCTCCGGGCGCTCCAGGCCGAGCAAGATGCGGCCCAGGGTGCTCTTGCCGGAACCGGATTCACCCACCACACCCAAGGTATGCCCCGCACGCAATTGCAGTGACACGTCGTCCAGCACCTGGCGGGGCCGGCCATCCGGGCCGACGAAGGATTTGCTCAAGCCAATGGCTTGCAGCAGCGCTGGTTGCGGATTCACGTCTTCCTCCACCAGCGCCAGTACAGGCGTCGCAGGGCGCTGGAAATGCACCGCCCGCGCCGCGCTCAACAGGCGCTGGGTATAAGGGTTCTGGGGGTCCTGCAGAATCTGTTCGACGCTGCCCTGCTCGACCACTTCGCCATGGCGCATCACCGCGACCCAGTCGGCCAGGCGTGCAACCACCGCCAGGTCATGGCTGACCATCAGCAAGCTGTTGTCACGGGCACGCAGCTGCTCCAGCAGGTCGAGGATCTGCGCCTGCACCGTGGCGTCGAGCGCGGTGGTCGGCTCGTCGGCAATCAGCAGCCGTGGCTGGCAGGCGATGGCCGAGGCAATCAGCGCACGCTGGCGCAAGCCGCCCGACAGTTGCCACGGGTACTGCCGTGCCCGCACCTGCGGCTCTGGCACACCGACTTGCCGCAACAGCTCCAGCACGTGCAGGCGGCGCTGCTCGGCGCCTAGCCGGGTGTGCAGGTACAGCGGCTCCTCGATCTCGGCGCCCACGCGGCGAAGGGGGTCGAGCGAGCCCAGCGCGTCCTGCATGACAAAACCGATGCGCCCGCCACGCAGGCGCTGCCACGCGGCCTCGTCAAGCCCGCGCAGGTCTTGCCCGGCAAAGGCCAACCGTTGCGCCTGCACGTCAGCCCCCGGGCCGGTCAGGCCAACCAAGGTGCGCGCGGTCACGCTCTTGCCCGAGCCGGATTCGCCCACCAGCGCCAGGCACTGCCCGGCGTGCAGCTGCAGGTTGACGCCGCGCACCACCGGTACGCCCTTGAAGCCCACCCGCAGGTCGCGAATATCCACCAGCGGTGGCTGTGTGTCGAAGTTGCTCATACGCTTCTACCCTCACTGCGCCGCAGTCAGTCACGGCCGATGACGCTGATGGAAATGACAGTCAAGGTGATCGCCAGCGCCGGCCAGGCCATCAGCCAGGGCGCGTTGGCCATGAAGTTGCGGGCCACCGCCATCATCGCGCCCCACTCCGCTGCCGGTGGTGGTGCGCCAAAACCGAGAAAGCTCAGGGCGGCGGCGGCGGTGATCGCGCCACCGAGGCCGATACAGGCGAGGATCAGCACGGGCTGCACGGCGTTGGGCAGCACGTGCGTCAGAACCACCGCCACAGGCCTGCGGCCCAGGGTCACTGCCGCCTCGACGAAACCGGCATGGCGGATGGTCAGGGTTTGCGCACGCACCAGCCGGGCATAGCGCGGCACCGAAGCGACCCCTACGGCAAGGATCAGGTTGGTGGTGCCCTGGCCGAACAGGGTGATGATCACCAGCGCCAGCAGCAGGTCGGGGAACGCCAGCAGCACGTCCACCGCGCGCATCAGCAGGTTGTCCAGCCAGTGCGGGCTGAGCCCCGCCAGCAGGCCGAGCAATGTGCCCAGGCCCAGGCCGACCAGGGTGGCGGCCAGGCCGATGAACAGTGATGGCCGGGCGCCGTGGACAAGGCGGCTGAGCAGGTCACGGCCGTTTTCGTCGGTGCCCAGCCAGAAGGCGCTGCTGGGCGGTTGGTAAGCCAGCCGCGCGTCGGCGGCCAGCGGGTCGGCTGGGGAGAGCCAACTGGGCAGCGCCACAGCCAGCAGCAACAGGCCGAGCATGGCCCAGGCCAGCCACAGGCCAGGGCGGGATGGCCAGATGGAGCGGCTGATCGATGTTGGAGGGGTGAGTGCAATTGCGGTCATGTCAGTCCTTTTTTTGTGGTGCCTGTGCCGGCCGCTTCGCGGGGCTAAGCCCTTGCCATTCACCTCACGGCGAAGGGTTGGGGATGCGCCGGTGCACGGCCTGGATCTCGGCCAGCACGTCGTCACTGAGCTGCACGTCCAGCGCACTGAGGTTTTCCTGCAACTGCGCCAAGGTGGTTTGCCCGGTTATAGCGCTGGCCACGAACGGCTGGCAGATGACGAAGGCCAGGGCCAGCTGCGCCGGCGTCAGGCCGTGCGCGCGGGCTATCTGCACATAGCTGGCGATGGCGCTGTTGGCCTCCTCGCTGCCGTAGCGGTTGAAGGTGCGGTACACCGACGACAGCCGTGAGCCTTCTGGCCGTGCGCCGTTCAGGTATTTGCCGGTGAGCGCGCCGAAGGCCAGCGGCGAGTAGGCCAGCAGGCTGATGCCTTCGCGGTGGCTGAACTCCGACAGGCCGTTCTCGTACTGGCGGTTGAGCAGGCTGTAGGGGTTCTGGATGCTGGCAATGCGCGCAAGGTGCTGGTCCTCGCTGTGGCGCAGGAAACGCGCCACGCCCCATGGCGTTTCGTTGGACACGCCAATGTGGCGCACCTTGCCGGCTTTGACCTGCTCGTCGAGCACGGCGAGGGTTTCTTCGATGGCGGCGGTTTGCGGATGGTCGTCGGCATAGGGGTATTCGCGGATGCCGAAGAAGTTGCTGCTGCGGTCGGGCCAATGCAGTTGGTAGAGGTCCAGGTAATCGGTCTGCAAGCGGCGCAGGCTGCCCTCCAGCGCGGCAACGATGTTCTTGCGGTCGTGGTGCGACAGGCCATCGCGGATGTGCGCCTGGGCCCCTGGGTCGCGGGCGGGGCCGGCGATCTTGCTGGCCAGCAATACCTTGTCGCGCTGGCCACGGGCGGCCAGCCAGGTGCCGATGTAACGCTCGGTGGTGGTCCAGGTTTCAGCCCGGGTGGGCGTGGGGTACATCTCGGCGGTGTCGATGAAATTGATACCGGCGGCGATGGCGGCGTCTAGTTGCTGGTGGGCGTCCTGTTCGGTGTTCTGGTGGCCCCAGGTCATGGTGCCGAGGCTGAGCAGGCTGACTTGCAGGTCGGTGTGGCCTAGTGGGCGATAGAGCATGGTGTGAATCCTTGGGTGATGGGGTGAAGGGTGGATCTTGGGGCTGCTTTGCAGCCCATCGCCGGCAAGCCAGCTCCTACAGGGCCGGTGGTGGTCTCTGTGGGAGCGGGCTTGCCCCGCGAATGGGGTGCGCAGCGCCCCCTTAAACAGCCGGCGCTGCCTCGCGCCTGGCCTCGGCAAACTGGTTCACCGCCTTGGGCAACCCCAGGTGCTCGCGCAGCGTCGTGCCGCTGTACTCGGTGCGGAACAGCCCGCGTTTTTGCAGCAACGGCACCACCTCCTCGACAAACACCCGGGCGCCCGAGGGGAACATGTCGGGCATGATGTTGAAGCCATCGCCCGCGCCCGCCAGGAACCACTCGGCAAGGGTGTCGGCGACCTGCTCCGGGGTGCCCACCGCCAACCGGTGGCCAACCAGAATCCGCCGCGACAGCTGGCGAATGGTCAGGTTCTCGCTGCGCGCGAGGTTCAGTTGGGCCTCCAGGAACCCGTGCGAACCGCGCTCGAAATCCGCCACCGCGCCAATCTTCGCCCAGGGCAGCGGCGCGTCCGGGTCCAGCTGGCTGGCATCGATGCCGATGCGCCCGGCCACTTGCTGCAGCAGGCCATGCTCGCCATGCCAGGCGTTGAGCTCGTCGAACCGCGCATGCGCTTCGGCTTCGGTACTGCCGATCACCGTCGACAGCCCTGGCATGATTTTCAGGTGCTGCGGGTTACGCCCCCAGGCCTTGGCCCGGGCTTTCATTTCCTGATAAAACGCCAGCCCGTCGGCCAGGGTGGTCTGGGTGGTGAAGATCGCATCGGCGTAGCGCGAACCCAGCGCCTTGCCGCCTTCGGAAGAGCCTGCCTGCACCAGCACTGGCCGGCCCTGCGGCGAGCGCGGCAGGTTCAGCGGGCCCTTGACCTGAAAGTGCTTGCCCTGAAAGTCCAGGGTGTGGACCCTGCGCGGGTCGGCAAAGCGCCCGCCGGCGCGGTCACCGATTACTGCGTCGTCCTCCCAGCTGTCCCACAGTTTGAGCGTCACATCGACAAACTCTTCGGCACGGCCATAGCGGTCCACATGCAACGGCGCACCCGCCAGGCCGAAGTTCTGCGCCGCCGCGTCACCGGCATTGGTGACCACGTTCCAGGCCGCGCGGCCACCGCTGATGTGGTCCAGCGAGGCGATGCGCCGGGCCAGGTTGAACGGCTCGTTGTAGGTGCTTGAGCAGGTGGCGATCACACCGATGCGATCGGTGGCGGCGGCCACTGCGGTCAGCAGCACGGTCGGCTCCAGGCGCCCGCCGGGCTGGCTGGAAACATCCGGCGGCAGTGCCGGGCCATCGGCGAGGAAGATCGCATCCAGGCAGCCACGCTCGGACAAACGTGCAATGTCGCGGTAGTAGTTGACGTCGATGTAGGCGTCGATCGCCGCCTCGCCCTGGCGCCAGGCGCCGGCGTGCGAGCCGAAGCCGAGGATGTTCATGCCCAGGCTCATCTGTGCGGGTTTGTTGCTCATGTTGGTTCTCCTGTTCAGACCGCGCTGGCTTCGTCGCCGCTGCCCTGCCCTTCGCTGGCGGCGGCCTGGCGGGCACGCCAGGCCTGGGCCGGGCTGATGCCGTTGAGGTAGTAGTTGCCCAAGGCCTGCTCGCGGTAGATGGCCGGGTTGTGCGAGGCCAGGGTGCGGGCGTTGCGCCAGTGGCGGTCGAGGCGCCGGGCATTGCTGGTGGCCGAAGCGCCGCCAACTTCAAACAGCAAGGTGCTGGCCTGCAGCACCTGCGGCAGCACGATTTGCTGAGCCTGGAAGGTGTGGATCTCGGCATCGGTGTACAGCTGCTCCGGCACCTCGCCCGCCTGCCCGGCTTCGAACACGGCCTGCAGGCTCTGGCCCACCGCCGTCACCTGCGCTTCGGCGGCGAAGGCCAGGCTTGCCAGGCGCCCGATCACCGCTTGCACCAGTGGGTCATCGGCCGGCTGCGACTGGCCCGGCACGCCGAAGGCACGGGTGCGGCCCTGAACGAAGGCCACGGCATCGGCCAACACGGCGCGGCCGATGCCGGCCAGGGTGGCCAGGTGCACAGCCTGGTAGAACGCCGTGAGGTAGGATTCGGCGCGCAGTTCGCCCTTGGCGAAGCGCCGCAGCAGGTGCTGCGGTTGCACCGCCACCTGGGTAAAGCGCGTGGTGCCGCTGCCGGTCAGGCGCTGGCCGAACCCGTCCCAGTCATCGGCCCGCTCCACCCCCGCAGCACGGGTGGGCACCGCCAGGCTGACGAAATCATCGCCATGGTTGGCAACCGCTGCCACCCAGTCGGCGTACAGGGTGCCGGTGCAGTAGTACTTCTCGCCGTCCAGGCGGTAGCCGTCTTCAGCGTCGCTGAGCTGCACGGTATTGCCGGTGCTGTCGGTGCGTTCGGCCATGGCCGCGCCCCACAGCTCACCGGCTGCCACCCGGGCAAACCAGTAGTCCTGCGAGGCGGCATCGTTGGACGCCAGGCGCCCTTCGACGAAGCCGAAGTGGGCACGGAAGATCTGCGGCAGGTTGGAATCGGCCTGGCCCAGGCGCACCAGCTGGCGCAGCAGCTGCGGCAGGCTGGCACCGAGGCCACCGTGGCTGCGCGGCACACGCAAGGCCCCCAGGCCCGCCGCGCGTAACCAGGCGACGGGCTCGAAGGCCAGGGTGCGCTGCTGCTCACGTTCCACAGCGCCCTCGGCGATGCGGGCATACACAGGCGCGAAGCGTGCATCCAGTTCGGCGTCGGTAAGGGGTGTTTGACTCATGAAGGTTCCTTTCTGTTGAATTCAGCGGCGCGCAGTGCGCGGGTCGATGGCCTGGGTCAGCAGGTCCACCAGCAGGTTCACCAGCACGTAGATGGCTGCCGCCAGCAGGGTCACGCCCAGTACCAGGGGCACGTCCTTGTTGCCGGTGGCTTCGAGCATCAGCCGGCCGATGCCCTGGCGGCCGAACAGCAGTTCCAGCACCACCGCGCCGCCCAGCAGGCTGGCGAACACGTAGCCGGCCAGGGTTACCAGCGGCACCAGCGCGTGGCGCAGGGCATGGCGCAGGCGTACGGCGGTGTCGGACATGCCGCGCGCCCGGGCCTGGGTGATGAAGGGTTGCTCCAGCACCTGCTCCAGCGACTGGCGCAGCACCTGCGCCAGCACTGCGGCAATAGGCAACGCCAGGGCCAAGGTCGGCAGCACCAGCGAGCGCCAACCGCTCGAACCAGAGGGCGGCAGCACGTGGAAGTAGAAGGCGAAGGCCAGCAGCAGCAAGGTGCCGATGACGAAGTTGGGGGTCGACGACAGCACCAACTCCACGCCCGACACCAGCGCGCGCAGGCGCCGGCCGCGGTTGGCGGTGAGCAACGCCGACACCAGCGCCAACATCACCGCCAGCAGCGCCGCCGTGCTGGCCAGGGCCAAGGTGGCACCGACCTGCTCGCCGATGGCCTGGCTGACCGGGATGCGCAAGCGGTACGACTCGCCCAGGTCGCCCTGCGCCAGCCGCGCCAGGTAGCGGCCGTATTGCACCCACAGCGGTTCATCGAGGCCGTAATCGGCACGCACCTGGGCGAGCATCGCTGGCGTGGGCATGGCGTCCGGCCCGCCGAGGATGGCCAGTGCGGTATCGCCGGCACTCTGCTGCACGGCGATGAAGGTCAGCGTGGCGGCAGCCCACAGCACGATCACGCCGTCACGCAGGCGGCGCAGCAGGGTTGGCAGCAGTTTCATGGTTGCTCCTTGGCCAGCCACACGCCGGTGAACAGGGGAACGTTGTGCGAACCGTCGAACAGCACACCGCCGACGGCCTTGCGGTAGGCCAGCAGCATCTGCGCCTCCACCGAGGGCACCGACGGCATGGTCTGGGCAAGGCGTTGCTGGGCCTCGCGGTACAGCTGCTGGCGGCGCGCCGGGTCGGTACTGCCGCGGGCCTCGCCCAGCAGCTGGTCAACCTGCGCATCGCGGAAATGCCCAACGTTCTGCCCAAGCATGCGGGCGCTCGGGATCGACTGGCTGTGGTAGAGGATGTACAGCCCATCGGCGGTGTTGGTGTGCCAGTAGCCACCGCCGAGCGCATCGAAGTCGCCGGCATAGCGCAGCTCGGAAACCCGGGTGATGGGCAGCAACTGGATGTCCAGGTCGAAACCGACCTTGCGCAGGTCGGCCTGGGTGGCGACGGCGACGTTGGCGGGGAATGCCGGGTTGTCGTAGGTCAGCAGGGTCGCGGCCAGGCGTTGGCCGTTGCGGGTACGAAAGCCTTGGTCATCTCGGCCGGTCCAGCCGGCAGCATCGAGCAGGCGGTTGGCCGCTGCCGGGTCAAACGCCAGTGCCGCCTGGGCCGTCGGGTCGTAGCCGGGTGTGTTGACGGCCAGGAAGCCGTCGTTGGCCAGGTATTCGCCAAAACCGGAAATCCACGCCAAGCCCTGGCGGTCGATAGCCTTGGCCACGGCCTGACGCACGCGCACGTCATCGAACGGCGCGCGCTCGACATTGAAGGTGATGCTGCGAAACGGGATGCCCTTGCGGATGCGGCTGCGCAACACCAGGCCCGGGTTGGCGCGGATTGCCTCGGCATTTTGCGCCGGTGCATCCAGGGCCATGTCGCTGTCGCCGGCCTCCAGCGAGGTATAGCGGATCATGGCTTCGGGCACGTAGCTCAGCTCTATGCGGTCAAGGTAGGCCTCGCCCTGGTGGTGCGTGGCGGGCGGCGCCCAGTTGTAGCCACGGCGGCGCTCGAAGGTGGCGCCCTGCACAC
>Ga0213824_1000369_pt1 | contig 35935 bp, 38 predicted proteins | sample MC6MC0906MG_FD_179892 | JGI IMG/M metagenome (GOLD analysis project Ga0213824, IMG submission 179892) | Enriched soil aggregate microbial communities from Iowa State University, Ames, United States - MC6-MC0906-MG | ecosystem: Environmental > Terrestrial > Soil > Unclassified | place: USA: Iowa...
ATCCGATTTGGGATCGTTTTGAGATTCCGGCAGGGCTTTTTCTTGTTCTGTTCTCATACTTGCTTTATACTGCTGATATTGTAAAAACAAGGTTTCAATGGCAATAAAGTATCCGACGGCAGACTCGGTCCGATAGCCGTGATACTCGGAATAAAATTGAAAGTCCATTGTGTGTACATAGATGTTCTCGTTGCAGATTGAGGACAGTAAATTGTCCTTTAAGCGGGTGATCGAAATCACAGGAACATTTCTAGCACAAAGGTTCCGCGCGAACTCTAATGCAACCGGTGTTTCGCCGCTGAAAGAAATGATAAAAACCAGGTCCTGAGGGGTAACATTCTTCAGCAGGTAGGATAATTCACTCCCGCCCTGTATGCTGATGATATAATCACCGCTGCATTGGAACAACCGCCGCATTTCTCCAAGAACGTTGTTTTGCATATTACCTGTGCCATAGGCGAAAATATGCTTAGCACCGTAAATCAACTGGTTGATTTTGGTAAAGTCTTTGTTTTGCATCTCGGAAACGATCTGATGATAGAGCGAAATTAAGTCTTTTGGATCGTTGATGTAAATCGTAGACTTCTGCTTATAATCCAGCTTTAATAAGGTCTTCAGTTCTGCATAGCCGCTTAATGAGAGCTTCTGAGCAAAGCGCAGCACCGTTGTACGTGACACATTACAGGCGTCAGCCAATTCATAGATGGTGTAATCACAGCATGCTTTTCGATGAGTTGAAATATATTTCCAGATGATAAGGTCCGTTTCTTTCAGTTTATGATAATTCTTATTGACAAGCTCCTCAATTTCGATAATCATAGTTGCATTCCTCCTTGGGATCAGATTAGCCATAATCATATTATACTATGCATCAGAGGTATTACAACAAATTTTCCTTATCGTCTTCGTTTTTCCGGTCCGCTTCATCCTCCCCCGGGCGCACAAATTCCTTTCGCAGCAGCTTTATCGCAGTCCATCCCACAAGCAATACGCCCACCACTAAGAATGTGACCATAGCTATCATTTGAACCAGATTTCGGCCCCCGGAAGACATGGAAAGCTCCGGTATCAACTGGTACCCAAGATAAACCAGATAGCCTCCGCCCACAAGCCGGAGGATGAGGGTGCTCTGAGGCGGATTGGATGAACCCTTCTTCTCACTCATTGGAATTCTCCTTTCGAATAAATTTCACAGATTCCCTTTCAACAGCCTCCGAATCAAAGAGGTAATTCCCATCAAAGCTTGGATTCTCTATGAGCTTTATCATATTTTCCGCTACTTTTCTCCCCAGAGCCTCCATGGGATGGGGAAAGGAGGTGATAGGAACTTCTCCCAAAGTTGACAGATCAGAATTGTCAATGCTGACAAGAGATAAGTCTTCCGGTATGCGGATTCCCCTTTTAAAGCAGATGCCAGACAACAGGTTTGCCACCTCATCATTATAGCAGACAACCCCCGTGCAGCCCTCCAGCCGCTGGAAGAGATAATCCGCCCATGACTCCATATCTTTTAAGCTCTCGGAATCAATCCAAAGAATCCTCTTTCCGTCCAGCTTTAAATCTGCCTTCTCCATGCTCTGTGCAAAACCAGAATATCTCAAATGTCCCTGGCCGTCATCGCATTTAAAAATCCCCCCAATTTCCTTGTGCCCCGCTTGAATCAGATATTCTGCTGCTTTCTCTCCTACCTGCGCATCATTCAGTGATACGCAGGGAAGATTTAACTCCGGATAGCGGCTGTTAAAAAACAAAATCGGAACCTGCTGCCCCATCAGCTTCTTATAATAATGTAGATTCGGATTGGGCAGGGCGCTTTTTGCTGGTTCCACAATTAAACCGTCAATCAGCCCTTTATCCAGAATCTTATCTAACGCCTCTCGTTCCCGCTCCGTCCGGTTTCCGGTAAATGCCACCTGCATGGTATAACCGGACTTGGAAAGCACCCGTTCTATCCCCTTAAGCACGGCCGGAAAAATATAGCTGTCCACATAGGTACTGATAACCGCTATATTAAAATATTTTTCCTGACTTCCTCCACGGGCACAGACACCTGCATAAGTTCCGCTTCCCTGTATCCGCGTCACAAGCTTCCGCTGCTCCAGCACGTCGATCGCATGGCGTATCGTCTGCCTGCTTAAATGAAACTGAAGGCTCATCTCGTTTTCAGAGGGAAGCTTATCGCCCATCCCGATGCTGCCGTTTTCAATCTGTTCCTGTACCCATTGGACAACCGTCATATATTTTGCTTCCCGTGCCTGCATACTTCATCCCTATCTTTCAGCTATTTTTTTCTCTTTGATAATAAGTCTATCGTAACTGCCCCCAAAAGTACAGCACCTTTTACGATTTTCTGGATATCGGTGGACCAGCCGTAAAGGGACATGCCATTGTTTAAAATACCCATGATAAATGCACCGACAACGGCTCCGATAATCGTGCCCACTCCGCCTGTGGTCGCGGCTCCTCCGATATAACAGGAAGCGATGGCATCCATCTCAAACTGATCTCCCGCTTTTGGAGTTGCGGAAGCGTTTCTGGCGGAAAGAACGATTCCGGCAATGGCGCACAGGATGCCCATATTGGTATATACCCAGAAAAATACCTTTCCCGTATTGATCCCGGAAAGCTTTGCCGCTTTCGCATTGCCGCCCAAAGCATAGATCTGCCGACCGGCCACAGTCTTGCTGGTAATGAAATGATAAAGGGCAACCAACGCGCCCATGATAACCAGAACGAACGGAATGCCGTTATAACGGGACAGTTTATAGAAGAAAAACCAGACAATCACAAGAATCACGCCCACCTTTAAAACGGACTGCCACAGGGGGTTGACCGGAAATCCATATTTCTTCTTTGTACGTATGCTCCTTATTTCGGAGAATATAATAAGGGCAAAGGCAGCAAGAGCAACTCCAATGGATACAATATCCAAAGTCCCTTTGCCAAACGGGATTTTAACGGTAGGCAGAAAGCCTGCACCTATGTACGTATAGTCTGTGGGAAGGGGACCTTTTGTCTGAGCCTTTAAAAGGGTATAGGTAAGACCCCTGCCCATTAACATGGTTGCCAGTGTCACAATAAAGGGGGGAATGGAAAGCTTTGAGACAAAAAATCCAACAAACATGCCAGATAATGTTCCGATTGCCAGGGCTGCCAGAATCGCCACCCACATACTGGCCTTATAGTCCACGATCATAATGCCCACAGCAGCACCGCAGACCGCAACGATCGAGCCTACGCCTAGGTCAATATTTCCGGTCAACACGCACAGCAGCATACCGACCGCAAGGATGACAATATAACTGTTCTGCATAATCAGGTTATTAATGTTTGCCGGAGACATGTTCTTTCCGCCTGTCATTGCCGCAAAAATGAGAAATACCGCAATTAGGGCCAGTACCATGCCGTATTCTTTCATATTAATATTAACCGTCTTTTTCTTGTCCATCTCTATTCATCCTTTCCGTTATCTGCCATAATACATTTCATAATCTTTTCCTGGGAAACTTCCTCACTGGATAATTCACCGGATATGTGCCCCTCATTAATAACGTAAATGCGGTCACAGATGCCAATGATTTCCTGAAGCTCAGAAGAGATCACAATAATTGCCTTACCCGCTTTTGCCAGATCGTTGATTACGCAGTATATCTCGTACTTTGCTCCGATATCAATGCCCCGGGTCGGTTCATCCAGAATCAGCACATCCGGCTGGGTCATCATCCATTTTGCCAGCACCACCTTCTGCTGGTTTCCACCGGAAAGGGAACTGACCGTCTGGTTAATGGAATTGGCTTTTACGTTGATTTTCTTTCTAAAATCCTCCGCTGAAAGGTTTTCGGCATTGCCGTTTACGATGCCTCTTTTGGAAAAGAAGTTGCGAAGCGCTGCCAGGGTCATATTTCCGCGCACGCTGTCAATTAAGATAAGGCCATAACTTTTCCGGTCCTCGGAGACGTAGGCCAATTTGTTGTTGATGGCATCCCTTACGTTCCGGATTAGGACCTGCTTTCCGTTTATCTTAATGGTTCCGGTAATCTTCTGCCCGTAGGATCTTCCGAAAAGACTCATGGCCAGCTCTGTTCTTCCCGCTCCCATCAGTCCCGCAAAGCCTACCACTTCCCCTGATCTCACATGAAAGGATACATCTCTTATCATCTTCCGGTTCGGATCATCGGGATGATAAACATTCCAGTTCTCAACCTCAAAAATATTACTTCCGATCTCACAATTTCTTTCCGGAAAACGGTTCGTCAGCTCCCGCCCCACCATACCCTTGATGATTCGGTCCTCGCTGATCTCATCCTTTCCCTTTACCAGGGTTTCTATGGTCTTCCCATCCCGGATGACGGTAATGGAATCCGCCACATAGCTGACTTCATTGAGCTTATGGGAAATTATGATGCAGGTAATGCCATGCTTTTTTAAATCCAGCATAATATCTAAAAGCCGCCTGCTTTCCTCGTCATTGAGGGCTGCGGTGGGCTCATCCAAAATCAAAAGCTCCACCTGCTTTGCCATAGCACGGGCAATTTCAATGAGCTGCTGCTTGCCTACGCCCAGGCTGCTGACAGGTACGTTTAAATTTTCGTTTTCAAGACCTACTTTCTCAAGCATTTCCTGAGCCCGTTTATTGGTTTTTGTCCAATCCACCACTCCTTTAACCGTTGTCTGTTCATTTCCCAGAAATACGTTTTCCGCCACGGACAAGTAAGGGCTTAAGGCCAGCTCCTGGTGGATGATTACGATTCCCTTTGCCTCGCTTTGCTTAATGCTGTGAAACTGATTTACATTTCCATTGTATACAATATCACCGCTGTAGGTCCCATAGGGATAAACGCCGGAAAGCACGTTCATCAAAGTGGATTTTCCCGCTCCGTTTTCTCCGCAGAGTGCATGAATCTCGCCCCGCTTCACCTTGATATTCACGTCATCCAAAGCCTTCACCCCGTAGAACTCTTTGGTGATATGGTTCATCTCCAAGATATGTTCAGACATCTCATCAACTCCTTTACTTTCTTATGTTACATGAAAGCAGGCGGCGGCTTTTTCGCCGCCGCCTGTCAATATCTCCATTCCGTTATTTCTTCTGTTACTGTGCAAGCTGTGCTTCCGTATAATAACCGCCGTCAACAATGACTTTCTTGTAATTGTCCTTATCAACTGCAACTGGAGTGCATAGATAGGACGGAACTACGATCTTGCCGTTATTGTACTGGGTGGTATCGTTGATTTCCGGCTTAGCTCCCTGGAGAACAGCCTGAACCATGGTCACGCACTTTTCAGCCAGCAGACGGGTATCCTTGTAAATGGACATGGTCTGGAAGCCTGAGATAATATTTTTCGTTGCCATCAGCTCCGCATCCTGTCCCGTAATAAGAGGCCAGTCTTCGCCAACTTTGTAGCCTGCGCCTTCAAGAGCCGCTTTGCAGCCATAGGCAAAGCCGTCAAAGGCGGAAGCACAGATGTCCAGCTTCTTGTCTGCGTAAAAGCCGGTCAGATAGTTTTCGCAGTTCTGCTGCGCTGTTTCCTGTGACCATCTTAAAATACAGGTATCCTCAAAGGAAGTACGTCCTGACTCACATACCAGGGTTCCATCATCCAGATAAGGCTTTAAAACTTCCATCAAACCGTTATATAAGAACAATGCGTTGTTGTCATCCGGAGAGCCCATGAAAAATTCTATGGTGTAAGATTTCCCCTCTGCCTTTGCTTTATCCAGTTCCTTTTTGTCTTTTATGTACTGTCCGATTGCCGTACCTACTCCCTTATTATCAAAGGTCGCATAATAGGAAACAGCGTCCGTATCCATTAAGAGACGGTCATAGGCAATGATAGGAATACCTGCGTTCTTTGCCTGCACTTCCACATTTACCAATGCAGAGGAATCAATGGAGGCAATAACCAGACAGTTAACACCGGAAGCAATCATGTTTTCGATCTGTGAAACCTGCATCTGCACGTCGTCCTCTGCATACTGAAGATCCACTTGGTAGCCCAGGGCTTCCAGCTGCTTCTTCATGTTTGCTCCGTCGTTGATCCAACGCTCTGATGACTGGGTGGGCATTGCTACGCCGACCTTTCCGCCGCTACTTGTGGCTTTCGCTGCCTCAGTTGCCGCCTCTTTGGCCGCTGTGGTGACATCTGCTTTTGCTTCAGACGCCGGTGCGGCCGTGGTTGCCGTGGTCTGGGAACCGCCGCAACCTGTCAGCATGGCAGCGGAAAGGGCCGTTCCGAGAATGAGACTTAGAATTCTTCGTTTCATAATTTTACCCTCCTGTGGTATTGTTTTGTATATACAAGTTGCATCGTTGGCAACTTTGCATTTTTATTTACTTTTTCGGTTTTTATTATATATATAATTGACATTCATGTTATTTTGCTTAATTTATTCTTATATATGATTATGTTTTTAGTAATATTTTATAACTATAAAATAACTATATATTTTTGTTCATATTTTGTCAATACATATTTTGTCTTTTTTTCCATTTTCCGTTAAAGTTGTATGTACAGGTTGTTCCAAATCCATCAAGACATGTTTTCAGTGTTTATTCAACTGAGCCACATATGTCAAACCAATCTGGGACTAAGCCGCACAAAGACTGGTCCGAAGGACAAACAAAAAACACCGATTCGAGAAAAACTCGAACGGTGTCGTTTACTAAAAGTGGATTGGCGCTGGTAATACTTTATGCCATGCCTGAACTTTGAAAAGGGAAGCACTAAACTCTTATCCATTCATATACTTCGTTACTTTTTTCACCTTCAACTTATATTCTCCATTTTCACTGTAAAAGAATATTTCATCGCAGGCCAGGCGTATTCTTACTTATAAGGAATCATCACTTTTTCATACCGGTAGCTCCCTGCCTCCACAGTCATGCGGCACATTGTGATTTCCAAATCAAAACGCCGTTTCCCGCAGCTGCCGGGATTGAGAAACAGGACTCCCTTCACAATTTCTGCAGAATATTTGTGGGAGTGACCATAGACCACTACGTCCACATTTGTTAAGAATTTTGGGATATCTTTCTTGTCATGAACGATAAAGAATCTTACACCTTCAATTGTGACGGCAATGCTCTTAGGCAGGGCTTCTGCCCATTCTTTATCATTGTTACCGCGCACCATATAGGTCTCTCCGAACTGTCGTATAGACTCCACAATGGACGGTGTGTCAATATCGCCAGCATGAATGGAACAATCAGCTTCAGCAAGTTCAGCTATAACATGTTCTCGCAGCAGACCGTGAGTATCGGATAGGATTGCAATCTGTTTCATGAGTTTCTCTTTCTTGATTTTGTTAATAGTCTTAGCTCTATTTATCCGTTATTCATTCATCACACGAATGAATATCTATGCTAATTATTTCATCAACAGGGATCACTTTGCCATCGGTCATAACGACAATCCGTTCATATACATCGATCTTTTTAACCGTATTGATAACAGTTACATATGCGCCGCCATTCTTCTTCGCATCCGGCTGAAAGTAGGTGATCGCGATCTCGGGGTGCTCTTTAAGCCGGTCTGCAATCATTTGCAGATTATTGCTCAAAGCATCCTTCATGGATTCGTCCAATTCCACTCTCTTATCCGTCAGCCTTGCAGTTTCTTTAATGGCGGCATCATAGCCGGTCAATGCGGCGAAAGGGGAAAACTGAGCTGCCCGGTCAACGGCTGCCATATGAGGGTGTGTCGCAGAGACATGGTGAGGCAGATGGATGATGTCATCATATGTTTTTGTCATGCCTTGTGCCCTCCAATCTGCTTATTCCGATCAACCGTGGTGGCGCCTTCCTCCAGATTCATCCCCTTTAAGATAGCGTTCTTGCCATATTTCTTTTTTATCTCTAACATTGCTTTCTGCATACTTTTCTCTCGTGTAAGTTCGGCTTCTTCAGCCTCTTCTTTCGCCTGCTCAGCCGCATAGTCTGTAAAGAGATCAAGCTGTTCAAAGCGATCCATCTTTTGAACGGTTGCCTCATCAACAACATGATTTGCCGTGATGTTGAGTCTCCTGACCAGAAGTTTTTTATCAACAATACGGTCAAACAACTCTGTGACGGCATCCAGGATTAACTTTGTAGAAGATGTCTGTCTGTCGAGATTTGTCGTGCCATGAGCAGATTTTGGAACGGCGCGGCCATAGTGGTCAATGGTAATTTCCCCTTGATATGATTTCTTTATATTCTGGTCCGACAGATTTTCAATATCATATCCCACTGTCAGTACAAGCTGATCGGTCACAAGCCTTTTATCCACCAGATCAAGCACCAGCAGATCAGTCATTTCCCTCACGATCAGCTTCGCCTTATCAAAGGTATACGCACAATGCAGTACCTGTCCTGATCCAATGCTGTTTGTGCTTGGTTTATACGTTTTAATATCAGCGATCGTGCATGGTTCCCACCCCCATGCATGGTCTATCAACAGTTCCGCATTGATGCCGAACAATTTGTACAGTAAATCTTCTTTATAATAATCGGTCGGCTTACCTAATGAGCATCTTGCAATATCTCCCATGGTAAGGAGACCATGTTCCTCCAGCTTCTTCGTATATCCTCTGCCAATGCGCCAAAAGTCTGTCAGCGGCCGATGTGACCACAACAAGCGTCGGTAGCTCATTTCATCCAGTTCAGCGATCTGCACGCCGTTTTGATCCACCGGAATACGCTTTGCCTGAATATCCATGGCGATCTTGCAAAGGTACAAGTTTGTGCCAATTCCCGCTGATGCTGTGATACCGGTGGTTTTAAGAACATCCAGAATCATTTTAGTAGCAAGATCACGGGCTGAAAGATTGTAGGTGTTCAGATAATCGGTGGCATCGATGAATACCTCGTCGATGGAGTAGACATGAATATCTTCGGGTGCGATGTATTTTAAGTAGATATTATAAATCCGTGTGCTGTACTCGATATAAAGCGCCATTCTCGGCGGAGCTATAACATAGTCCAGCGAGATACTCGGTGAAGATTTCAATTCCGTATCGCTAAAAGAAGCTCCGGAAAAGGATCGTCCTGGCGCCTTGCTTAGCCGTGCCGCATTTACTTCCTTGACCTTCTGCACGACCTCAAACAGCCTCGCTCTTCCGGATATGCCGTATGCTTTGAGAGAGGGAGAAACGGCGAGGCAGATGTTTTTTTCGGTGCGGCTTGCATCAGCAACAACAAGGTTAGTGGTCAACGGATCAAGCCCTCTTTCCATATATTCGACCGAAGCATAAAAGGACTTTAAATCGATTGCAAAATAGGTTCTGTTCTTCATTTTATTCTCCGGTCTCCTCCTTAATAATTTATCTGTTTGTGATTATGTTTCTATCATTAGTATGCACAACCACAACTTTAAGAGCTTCATAATAGTATGTTTTTTAAATAAAATCTGTATTAATTATAACATAGTGCCTTTCACTTTTTCAAAAGAACATTGTTTTTACAATTAACCAGATAATCAACAGCCATATCGACGCAATAGGAATTGCGTAATACCATTTTTTCGGCTTTTCATTTTTCCACAATCCTTCAGCCTCTTTTCGATAACGGTCAAAAACATCTTTCGGAATGAATTTGATGGTCAGCGCAATGAGCGCTGGCAATAAAATAATGTCGTCCAAATATCCCAGAACCGGAATGAAATCGGGAATCAAATCAATCGGCGAAAAAGCGTAGGTGACTGCTATTCCAGCCAGAATTTTGGCGACCAGTGGTGTATCCTTACTTTTCATGCACAAAAACACAGCGGGAATATCTGTTTTTAATTGTTTTGCTCGTTCCTTTATGTTCATATCATCTGCCTCGTAAACTTCAATTTGATTCATTATAGCATATTATTTGGATAAGGATATAAAAAATCACAAAGCGTTTGTTTGCTTTGTGGTTATAATCTGCCTTGATTTCTTCTATCCCCTGGTCGAACACTGGGTATTCATCATTTACTATAAATATGGTATACTTGATGATGTATGAAGAGTTTTAAGGAGGTGAAGGCTTTGGATACTAATTTACTATTTGATGGTTTTATAACTATTATCAATCTTTTGCTTATAATTGTCGGCCCAATATTATTTTTTTTAATTTTGTATTTTGTTATAAAAGCGGCAGTGAAGAATGCAATCCGTGAATCAAGGGACTCTAAATAGAGTTCCTTTTCTATATGTAAATAAAAAGAGTGAGCGAATAACCCCTACTCTTTTCATAAAAAGATTGGTCAGTATTTATAAAGCAATTATTTATTCTGCCAATCAGCCGGATAAGTTACATAGATAAATCTTGCCTTTCCTTCAACTGAAAACTGAATACTTGAACCACTTGGAATCAAAATCAATTCTCCTGCGCCTGCAGTTATGCGACGGCCATCTATGATAATAGTTAGCGTTCCTTCAATAATATAATCAATTTCATCATACCCTAAAGTCCAATCGAAGGTAGTATCTTCCATTACCATTAGTCCACAACCTAGTCTGGGACTTTCAGTAAGTGATACTAAATCTTTCGTATACACTTTATGATTCGGGTTGCCAGTGTCCAATCGATCTTCTTCACTTACAGAAAACAATGGCAGCGAAATGGACATTACACCACTAGAGTCAACATGTCTCTTTGAAGAAACATTTAATTTATTGCTATATTCTTCCATTATGATACCACGAACTAACTTTTCAATTTCTGCTCTGTTTATATTCAACGTCTAAACCTCCATCCGTACTTAAATCTCTATCGTATTTACTTTATTCAATCCTAAATACACGTTTCGATAAAAATATGGCAACAAAAATGGCAGAAATACCACCGACTAGCTTGCCAATAATCATTGGAGTAATCAACTCCGGGGCAACACCAGCGGTAAATCCTAAATGATCACCAAATGTAAACGATGCTGAAACTGCAAAAGCGATATTAATCACCTTTCCACGTTTATCCATATCTTTTACTGTTTGGAACATGGCAATATTGTTGGCAAGAGATGCAATGAGACCTGCTGCTGCAATATCATTCATTCCTAACAAATGACCTAGTTTCATCAATGGTTTCTTGAATATCTTTGTAATCAGGAACACCAATCCATAAGCACCAGCTAAAGTAATGGCAATACCACCAACTGTTTGGAATCCAACTTCAAGTGTATCTTGATTTCCAAATACTTTGATACCTAATAGCAAGTCTAACCCGCCAATTGCCAACCCAATGGCTCCAACAGCCACTATGATTTTCCCAAAAACATTGAACCCTTTAATCATTCCTTCAGGAATTTTAAATAGTCCAATTGAAATTAAAACCGCTACAACTATGATAGGAATTAAATTCATAAAGACTTTAATGATTGGCATACCCATCATGATTCCTGAAACTAATGCTCCAATTGGAATTGTCACGATCCCACATAATACTCCTTGTGCCAGATACTTTGTATCTTCATTATTTATAATCCCCAATCCAACTGGGATTGTAAATACAAGTGTTGCTCCCATCATGGCACCTAAAATACCACCTGAGAAAAGTACAATTGATGGGTCAGAAGTCATTTGCTGTGCTAAGAAAAAACCACCCATATCATTTGCTAACAGAGTTCCTGCAAACATTGCCGGATCTGCACCTAACAATTTGTATACAGGAACAATGATAGGACTCAGCCAATCTGATAACTTCGGTGCTAAAACAATGATACCAGCCATAGATAGTGCTAAGGAACCCATTGCCAGGATACCTTCTTCAAATTGTTTACCTAAACCAGTTTTATTACCCAGTGAACGGTCGATTGCACCAATGACCATTATAATTACCATAAGCCAAATTATGATTTCATTTATACTCATTTATTTCACTCCATTCAGTTTTTATTATTCCTTTGGATAGTCCACCGTGTCAATAATACCGACAATAACCATATCAACAGGAATACTTTTACCTTCAAAAGATAGACGACCAGAGCTGCCAGTCGTAATCAGTACAGATTCTCCAATACCCGCACCTACATGGTCAACTGCAACAACCAGAGCAGGATCAGCCTCATGTTCGTTTCGTTGTTTTTCAATAAGCAGGAACTTTAAACCATTTAACTTTTCATCCTTGCGAGTAGCCCATAAGCTGCCTACAACTTTTCCAATGAACATAGCATGCTCCTTTCTATACGATCTCAACACCTAGATCACGCAAATAATCCCTGGCCAATGCTGTAACAATGACGTTCTTATCCGTTTCAAAGATGTCTCCTGCATGTAAGTTCAGTTTTCGTACTTTTGCTACAGTAATAAGCTCTTTCCTATCACTTTTATCAGCTTTATCGTTTACTTCCTGATTGATCGCGCCATTAATCTTTTCAAAATGCTTTAGCGGAAGTATAGAAGCACCATATCTCACCAATTGGTTTTTATAATTCTCAAGGACTTGCAGCAATGCCCGCGGGGCTACATGCTGACTTGCATGTAGTTCCATTCCCTCTTCTAAGAAAAAAACTTTCTTCCCATTTAATAAATGTTGAAAAATAATTACTTCATCTTCTGTTTGAGGAAGTCCCTGTGCAATGCGATTCATATTTAAAATAGTCAGCTCAGTAACGATGATAATATCCGTATCAGATTTATCTTTTACTGGCGCTATTTCATAGCCCCGATTTTCATAGTAAGTCCGAATACTTGAATATTCTTTCCCTAAAAAAACAACGGTCTTTCTATGTTCTTCCTTCTGCAAACGTTGTATGATAATATCAGTGATTTTTTGCACTACTGTTTCAATATTGTCCATCCATATCACCTCTTAACAATACACCCACGTACACCTTTACTATGACCGCAAGCATTTGCTTCATCGTAATCAATGTGCATATAAGTCTCAAACTTAGGACTTATTCTTACCATAACATCTTCAAATATAAGTGGTCTTTTGCTAAAAACCCGAACAGATACTCTATCATGATCTTTAACACCTAACTTTTCAGCGTCAGTATCTTTTACATGAATATGGCGTTTTGCAACAATCACACCTCTATCCAAAACAATAGACTTAGAGCCATTCCTCACAATAATCCCCGGAGTGTTTTCAATATTTCCACTTAATTGAACTGGCGCATTTACACCCAGAGAACGTGCATCTGTTAATGAAACCTCCACTTGACAGTTTTTTCGCTCTGGTCCAAGAACTATCACATCCTGAATCGTGCCTTTCGGTCCTTCAATACACACCCGTTCTTCTGATGCAAATTCGCCTGGCTGTGATAAATATTTCGTTGGGTGTAATTGATACCCCTCATGAAAGAGGGTATCGATTGCCTCCCGATTTAGATGGATATGGCGTCCACTTGCTTCAATTTCAAAAGATTGATCCATTACTTTTTGTATACGAGAGACAACTGTGTCTACAATTGTGTCAATACTATAATCAGTCATATTATCACCCCTGTTTTACTGTACTTTCTATCATCTGCACCATCAAAACCCAACAATAATCCTTCAAAGTAGCTGCCATCGAAATACCTTTTATATAATCCTCATATTTCAGGCCTTCCTTCATTTCTTTCGCAATAAAATACTCTAAATCTTGTAAATAAGCATGTAACTCAAATAAAGCTATGACACACTCTTCATCTTTATAGGTTGGAGCATAGGATTCTTCTGGATAGATGCTGTCAACGTATGGCTTTTTATCTTTCAATAACTTTTCAATTTCCTGTACCAGTTCTAACCTGTACGAAGCTAAAGTCTCCATAGTCATTGTCTTGACTACCATTAGGATCGTATTTAATGCTACTACCAGCTCCGTATTCCCCATATCGTGACTTTTCTTTTGTAAAGTCACGATATGGCTTATTGCAATATTGATTTTAATTCTCAATTGATAAGTTAATTGACTTTTCCACTGGGTCACTGGGAAGGTTGCTTCTAGATTCTTAGTCTCAGATACTTCTGGTATTTTCATATATTCTATCGTAATACCCTTTAAATATTCTTTTGCGGAAGGTGTAATTACAGTCCCAGGTTCTAAAGCTAAGATTTTTGTTTCTTTTAAGTTCGTTGTACGTAGCAGTCTTTTTATTTTACTTTCCGTTAAAATGGCCATTAGTACTCACTTCCCCTCAATAAAGGAAAGGCTGGGCATACACTTTTATGATGCCTCAGCCTCACTTTAAATCTTGCACCTTTAAGCGTTCATCATGAGTTTGAAGCCTGTGAATCGTATTTTGGCAGGATTACATCTACTTCCGCATGCGGACGAGGAATTACATGAACAGATATTAATTCACCAACTGCTTCCGCCGCTGCAGCTCCGGCATCTGTTGCAGCCTTAACAGCTCCTACATCCCCTCGAACCATAACTGTTACCAGTCCGCCACCTACTTGCTCTTTTCCGATTAACGTTACATTTGCCGCTTTAACCATTGCATCTGCTGCCTCTACTGCTGCTACCAATCCTTTTGTTTCAATCATTCCTAATGCGTTTGTATTAGCCATTGTCTCTTCCTCCTGGACTATATTTTATTAGTTATCAGTGATTGTGTTGCTCTTTGCCTATTTTAGCTTTTGCAGAACACGTTCAACGAGTAAGTCGATTAATTGATCCTTATTAAGTCCCAAATCTTCAACATTTTTCCCACTACCATCAAATTTATCTTCCCCGCGTATTTCATCTAAAGTCCTGACGCCATAAACAACTCGGCGAAGATTAAATAAATTCTGCGGGCCAACATTGTCAGAAGTAGAACTTCCTCCAATCGCTCCACAACCTAATGTCAAGGCAGGTCTAAGGTTTGTCGTTGCTCCGATTCCGCCTAATGTTGCCGAACAGTTTATAAGCAGTCGCGAAACCGGTACTTTTAAGGCAAAATCTTCTACAATTTTATTGTTTGCTGTGTGAATGACCATCGTGTGCCCTGCGCCTTCAAAATTTAAAATCTTAATACTTAAATCGCGGGCTTCATCCCAAGTATTTACCGTATAGAAGGCTAATATTGGTGTTAATTTTTCCCTTGAAAAAGGTGCAAGATCACCAACACGTGTTTCTTCGGCAATAAGAACTTTTGCATCTTCCGGTACAGAAATACCAGCTAATTCAGCAATAGCCTGTGCCGTCCTTCCAACAATCTTAGGATTCATGGTACCGTTTGGCCGTAGAATATACTTTTCAAGTTTTAGCGCATCATTTTTTGATAAGAAATAACCACCTTGTTTCTTGAATTCTGAAATCACTTTTTCTCTACTGATTTCTTCAACAATAATGGACTGTTCCGATGCACAGATTGTACCATTATCAAATGTCTTAGATTCAAGAATAAGCTCAACTGCTTTCGGGATATCTGCACTTCGCTCTATAAATGCGGGGCCATTCCCTGGTCCTACCCCAATTGCCGGCGTTCCGGAGGAATATGCTGCACGAACCATTGCAGAACCACCAGTAGCAAGAATTAATTTTGTATTTTCATTTTTCATTAATTCATTTGTTGCCTGAGTTGTAATTGTTGTAATTACACTAATAGCACCATCCGGTAACCCAACGCTTTTTCCTGCTTCATTTATGATGCGAACTGTTTCCTTGATACAATTTAATGCACTTGGATGAGGTGAAAATACAATTGCATTTCCTGCCTTAATGCTAATTAGTGCCTTATAGATCACTGTTGATGTCGGATTTGTTGAAGGAATCAGGCCTGCAACGACTCCAACAGGAACAGCTACTTCCATATATTTTGCTTCTCTATTGTTTGTGATTATACCTACTGTCTTCATATCTTTTATTGAGTTTAATAAATCCCTTGATGCAAAGGCATTTTTAAGGACTTTGTCCTGCCATTTACCAAACCCTGTTTCTTCTTGTGCCATTTTAGCCAGCTTCAAACGATTGTCAAAAGCTGCTTTTGCCATAGCCTTACAAATGGTGTCGATCTCTTCTTGAGATAATTTGGCTATTTCTATTTGCGCTTCTTTTGCTTTCTTTAGTAAATCCCTGGTTTCTTGAACTGAAACAAGATCTTTATCAATCAATCCCATTATGCTTAACTCCTTTATTCAGCAATGTTTCAATAAGCACTGCTTTGTTAGCAGATTTAATTTCTGACCTCTTTATGGTAGAAAGATTTGATTTATATGCAAGGGAACGTAAATCGGTCACTCTCATTTTTTCCAGCTGCCCTTTATCATAGGGCGAATCTTCATCTTTCTCTATTTCTTCTATAATCGGTTGATTTGATTCATCTGAATCTGAAGGATTATCTTCCTTTTTACCAAATGATTTCATCAACATCTGCTCAACTTGGTCATCCAAGCGTGGGATAACATGACTACTGATTAGACAATTCTTATCTGCCACAGCAACTTCACCTGCCTTAACCGCTGCTTTTACTGCCGCAATATCTCCAATAATATGAATTGTTGTCAATCCTCCACGGATTGTTTCACTTCCAAGTAGATTTATATCTGCCTCCTTTGCAGCTGCATCTGCTGCCAGGATTGCTCCTAATTTTCCACGTACTTCAATTAAACCTAAAGCTTTAGCCATATGAGAGCCGCCTAGTAACTAGTTGGGTTGTCTGCAACGGCTTCTACCGCCTTAGCAAATGATTCACATGCTGATCTGCAAGCAGATTGAGACCCTGTCAGTAATGCTCCTGCAAAGTTTGTTTCAGATGGCGGCCCATAAAATACACTCATTTTTACATCAGCAGCTTTCAGAGCCGAATCGATAGCTACCATCGCTTCAAGGGGTGGTGCTATTAAATAAGCTATGGCTTCTCCTTCTTTCACATTTGCTCCTTTTGAAAGATAAGAACCAGTTCTCGATACACAATGGGCAAAATAAATGATTGAGTTATCATCATTTGCACTAAAAAAGCTAGCTTCATTATTTATTACCTCAATCGCACGATCCAGACCGCTTCGTACCTCTGCCGGACTGGGACCAGCTAAAATACCGATAACTTCTCCTGCTAATTTTGTAGAAGCATTCGCAGCTCCGGCATACATACTTCTTGCATATACAACGGCTACATCGGATGCCTTCGTTGCTTCATCTAATGCCACATAGGTTACATCATCAGAATCAGAAGTAATAATCCCTAGACTTTTTTGATTTGATGCTAATTTTAATTCCTTTGCCAATCCATCATCAACATTTGGAATGATTTTTACGCTTAGAACATTTGCACCTAATCGTTCATTTTTCATTAGGAAACCTCCTTTTTAAATCAAACGTTTTTTATTTTTCTTTCAAATCTAATCCAGATACCTTTTTATCTAACATTCTCTTGATAATTTCAGCAATATATGCTCCTGCTTCTACCGCCGGCGTTCCTTGTCTGTGAATATTGGAAACTACTGTCCTTCTAGCTTCCGGCATACCAATGGTGGGTTTATAAGCGATATACGCACTCATAGATTCTGCTGTAACAAGGCCTGGCCTTTCTCCGATAAAGAGACAGACGACTTCAGCTCCTGTTGCTTCACCAATTGGATCCATAGCTGGGACGCGACAATGTTTTATAAAAACAACCTGTCCAAAGTCAAGTCCAAACATCTTGAGTCCTTGTTGTAAAGAAGGTAAAACATCTCTGATATTTGCCTCTATTGCTGCTGAACTTAAACCATCACCAACGATCACCTGAACTTTCTGATTTGGTTTCACAGCATTTTTTATTGTATTGATTGCTTCATTTGAAAATTTACGGCCTAAGTCCGGACGTGTAACATATTCATCTTTGTCCTTGCATTCTGTAGCAACCTCTACAAATCCCATCTCTTTAATTAAATCTTCATTCACATAGGAGAAAACAGCATCTTGTGCAGCAGCATGGTCAGCACGGAATCGAAGACTGGGCTCCGTCAAATATCTTGTACCTGTCCTCCACAATCCCAGACGAGCTGGTGTATAGGATTTCATTTTTAAATAACCTTCTTTATCCGCTGCATTTGGAACTAAAAACTGCTTGCGTATGTCTACTTCTGTAATATCTGGTATAAATCCCTCTTCAACAACACAGGAATTGGCGGTTTGCCTGGTGTTTACAGTTGCTTCTTTTGATGGACTGTTGATAACTGGCGGTACTTCATTTACCATTTCATTTAAAATCGATTTAATCATTTCTTTTAAGTTTAATTCGTCCATTAGTTACCCCTCCTCTGCTTCAAAAATACAGATGCATCACCAGCTTTAGAAGTTAAATGTCCATTTTCGCTGAATCCCATTTTTTCTAACCATTGGTCAAATTCTTTTATTGTCCGTTTATTTAACAATTCTCGAATGGAAGCACCTTCTTGGTATCCTGTGGTTTGATAATTTAACATAATATCATCACCAGCTGGAATAGACATAATAAAGTTAACACCAGCTGTTGCAAGTAAAACGGTTAAGTTCTCAGCATCATTTTGATCAGCCTTCATATGGTTCGTGTAACAAACATCGCACCCCATAGAAATACCAGTTAATTTACCCATAAAATGATCTTCCAGACCTGCGCGGATTACTTGTTTAGAGTCATACAAATACTCTGGTCCGATAAAACCAACAACTGTATTAACAAGGAAGGGATCAAAATATTTTGCAAATCCATAACATCTGGCTTCCATAGTCAGCTGATCTACACCATTATGAGCATCGGATGAAAGCTCAGAACCTTGTCCTGTCTCAAAGTACATAACATTTGGACCAACTGCCGTACCTAGCTTTAAAGCCATGTCCTTTGCTTCTGAAAGCATCTTAGCCGTAATTCCAAAAGCTGTATTTCCTTTTTCAGATCCTGCAATCGATTGGAATACCAATCCGGTTGGTGCTCCTTGTTCCATTGCTTCCATCTGAGTGGCTACGTGAGCTAAGACAACATGTTGTGTTGGTATCTCCCACTCATTAATAAAATCATTGAATTTATGAAGAATACGCTTTACACTTTCTGTCGTGTCGTCTACCGGGTTTAGACCTATGACTGCATCACCAGATCCCATAGACAGACCTTCCATAACGGAAGCCATGATGCCGTCCACATTGTCAGTCGTATGATTGGGCTGCAGACGAGTTGAAAAAGTTCCCGGGATACCAATTGTCGTATTAGCAGTCTTAGTTACTATGATCTTCTGAGCACCCACTATCAAATCTAAATTGGACATAATTTTCGCAACTGCTGCAACCATTTCAGAAGTTAAACCATTAGATATACGATGAATATCATAGTTTGTCGTATTGCAATCCAAAATCCATTCTCTTAATTGAGCCACTGTCCAGTTTTTAATCGTTTCATAAGTTCTAAGATTCACATGATCAATAATAATGCGTGTTACCTCATCCTTTTCATATGGCACAGCAGGATTGTTAAATAAATCTGAAAGTGTTAAGTGTGATAAGACAACTTTAGCTGCAACTCTTTCTTCCGCGCTGCCTGCTGCAACTCCAGCTAATTTGTCCCCTGATTTTTCTTCATTTGCCTTACCCATAACTTCCATAACCGATGAAAATTGATAGGTTTTGCCAAAAAGTTTAGTTTTTAAAATCATTGTGCAACTCCTTTTATCATTAATTAAATACTAATGTTTTTACGATTACTGGTAAAACAGAGCCTTCTGCAATCGGCATTCCGATATCGATATAATCCCCATTTCGTACATGAACGCTATCAATACATACAAAAGGATAATCTTTTGGAAGATTTGCATAAAGGCTATGTCCTAATGCCTTTGCCATATCTTCTTTTACAATAATTACTAGCGGCAATTTCTCCTTAATCAACAAATCCAAACCTTTTATCATTTCTTTAGCCAGGCTTTGAATAAACTGGAAGGAAGGGCTATGTGCACCTTCTATCCCTAATCCAATCGTTTGTACTTCTCCATCCACCATAAACCATTTTACTTTTTCTTCAATAATACTCCCTAAGTTCCCACTATTATCGGCGCTTTCATCATCTTTCGATAACTGTAAGATGGGGATATTCTTAAGCGGAAGTATATCCTCTTTATAGGTGATTGTACTCCCGGAAACATCGGTGGTGTGTGATCCTGCTCCTACTACAGTTGCACGAATCGTCTCTACTGTTGGTATCAATTTTAAGTCAGTCATAAGAAGGGAACCACTTATTTTCTTGCCTAACAAAAGTCCAATATCACCATATTTAAATGGATTTTGTATCGGTTCTTTTGTAATACCATCTGCTACTCCACCCGAAAATGAAATACATTTCATTTGAATCTTTGTGCTCAATGCTTTGTTGGTTATCAGCAAGTCAAAATAAGGACTTTTTTCACCTAATCCAATGCTATTTTCCAGTACTTGTACAAATATAGCTAAGAGTTTATCTAATTCTTTAAGATTTATCTTTTCATTTAGATGAATTTCTAAAGCTTCTCTTTTAATGATTTCCTTCACTTTCGGTGAAATATAATGAATGATTTCACTTGTATCTACCTTTATTAAGCGGCCTCCAATATCAAAGCAAGCCGTATCCTCAATATCTCCATTGTTAAAGACCACCAGATTTGTTGTCCCGCCTCCAATATCGAAGTTTACCGCCGTTGTGTATTGGCTTTCCGAATAGGAATAAGTCCCTGCTCCTTTCCCGGCAATAATACTCTCTAAATCAGGACCAGCCGTTGCCACTACAAAATCACCAGCAAAACCACTTAACGCTTTCGCAACTGCCTGGGCATTCTCCTTTCGAACTGTTTCCCCGGTTATAATGACAGCACCAGTCTGAATATCTGACTTTGTAATACCTGCTTTTTTGTATTGCTGCTCTACAAATGCTTTTATACCGTCGGAATCTATTAGATTATTTTCTAATATAGGAGTAAAGATAATATCACTCTTAAATATCACTTTTTTATCTTTAATGGAAACTCTTGGAATTGTAAAAACTGATGCTATATTTTCAATTGAAAGTTCTGATAAAATTAATTGTGTTGTTGATGTTCCTATATCAATACCAACGCTTAATAACGTTTCAGTCATCTTATCTACTCCCTTTGAATATGTTTCATTAAGTGCTAGATAGAGGTACAACTGTAAAATCTAAAAGACTTTCCATCGTTTTTAAAATGTTTTCTAACGCAATCTTAACCGAGGAAACATCCCCAATAATAACCACTGCACCTGAAAATCTGTCAACAAAACCAATTTCAACTTCAGCGGCTTTTGTTGCTATATCTACAACGATAATCGCTGCTTCACTTGGTGTTATCGTTAAAATACCGACTGCTTCATTTTCAGATTGTATCCCAATCTTTTGATATAATTCTGCATCAGGTTTTGCAATAACATGTGCAACGGTGATTTGTTTACCAGGAACATATTCCTGTATAATTCTCTCATTTACCTCCAAGTAATCACCTCATTTATTCATAATTTATATAAATGATTTCCCTAGAATGCTAATTATATCCTCTTTCGTTGGAACGATCGGGTTTGTTGCTGTACAGCGATCTGCAAGAGCGGCTTCTGCAATTACACTTTTATCTAATTCAAATTGATCCTTGTTCACTCCGTATTCAGAAAGACTCTTTGGAATGGAAAGTGCCTTTTCAAGTGAAAGGATTGCGTTAACTAAACTTCGTACACCCATTTGTGGATTTCCAGCATTCAATCCTAAGAATTTAGCTATTTTAGAATAACGACTTGCAACAGGGGTAGTATTTTTACTGTAATCTCCTTCAATAATTCCTGCATTATAACGAATAATATTTGGTAATAAGATACCATTTATTCTTCCATGTGGAATATGCCAACGTGCTCCTGCTGCATGTGCTATACCATGGTTTAACCCTAGTGAGGCTGTATGAAAGGCCATTCCAGCCATTGTTGATGCTATATGCATTTTTTCACGCGCCACTTTATCATTTCCATCTTTATAAGCTCTCTCTAAATAAGTGAATACATAGCATATGGCTTTTTCACTTAAGGCATCAGAGATATCATTGGCTTTCGTGGAAACATAAGCTTCTATCGCGTGGGTAAGAACATCAATACCCGTATCAGCAGTTTGCTTAGGTGGTAATCCTGCAACAAGGCCAGAATCTAAAATAGCTTCATCCGGCAATATTTGATCCGTAACCAAAGGATATTTTGTTCCCTTTTCAGCATCAGTAATAATCGAAAAATTCGTAACCTCTGAACCCGTTCCACTTGTTGTAGGAATCGTGACAAATCGAATCCCACGAAACCGATCCGTCAACTTACCAAAATAGAGCATAGCTTTTGCTGCATCGATCGCGGAGCCACCGCCTATTGCTAATAAAATTGTGGCTGAAAAACCTTTGCTGGATTCTAACCCGGCAACAATGTTATCAATTGGGGGATCTGGGATAACTTCAGAAAACACCATTGTTTCAGAACTGCTATCAATATAACTTTTAATATGTGAAAGTAACTCTGATGAAGCAATAAAAGAATCTGTTACTATCAAAATCTTTTCATTCTTGAAATCTGATAATCGTTTCAAGCTATCTTCACCAACGTACAATGTTGTTCCGAATCTTATTTCTTGCATTGCAAACTCCTCCTTTCTAATTTTATAAATCTTCTTTTTTCAAATCTATATGGAATACCTTTCCACCTCTTTCATAAAGCACATCTTTTATGCCTTCATTTACATTCGCAACACGTGCTACAGAAAAAAAGTAATCTGATAAGCGATTAACAAATATCAAAACTTCTTCATTCATATCATTCGTCCATTGGAACGTTACTATTTCTCTTTCCGCTCTCCTGGCAATTGTTCTGCAAATATGCAAAATACTTGCTGCTTGAGAGCCACCTGGCAAAATAAAAGACTCCACTTCTGGAGGAATATCTACATGTGCATCAATACATTTTTCAATCCACTCTGTTAAAGCAGATGTAACTCGGTAGGTTCCTTTTCCATTCGGCGTTGCTAAATCATTGCCACAATCAAACAAACACTGCTGGATCTGTGTTAATTCCTTTTTCAAAGAATCATTGTTTTTTATAAGTGTAACAGCATAACCTACAAAACTATTTAATTCATCAATTGTTCCATATGCTTTAATACGTTCACTATCTTTTGCTAATTGCATGCCACCGATTATCCTAGTGTATCCTTTATCACCTGTTCTAGTATAAATTTGCAATTTATGATTCCTCCTTAGAAAGATAGGCTATCAACTCTGCTACTCCTTTATCTTCAACAGCAGAGAGACGAAAAATTTTCTCAACACCTGCTAACTCTAATCTTTTCTCAGCGCTTATAATAGCCTCTTCGTTTGATGCCAGATCGATCTTTGTAATAATTCCTATACATGGTTTTGTAAAGTTTTGTGCAAAATAGGGCGAAAATGTCTGGCTTTGCTCTGTCACGCTACATATGAATCCAATGATATCTGAACTGGCAGCCATCATTTGTAACGCGCTATAAAATCTTCTATGCAATACAAACTCACCCGGTGTGTCTATCATCTGAGAATAGAATTCAACTGCTTGTGTCTTTTTATATTTAATCATCTCTCCTTGAATCCTTTGGCAAAGGGTGGTTTTCCCACTTCCTACTGATCCAATTAACATAATTTTCTTCACTTTCTATACCTACCTATTATGTTCTTGTTACTTTGGGGACAGAAAACTGCATAAATTCGCTTAAATAAATAACAACTTGTTCTATCGCAGATTGTACAGCCGCCACATCCCCCAGGATAATTACAGACCCACTGAACCGATCAACAAATCCTATTTTAATAGGTGCAGTCTTTTTAGCTATATCTACAGCGATGATTGCAACCTCTGGTGGGGTTATGGTTAAAATACCAATTGCTTGATACTTTTCTTCATTTAAGCCTAATTTCTCAAAGATTCGATCATCGGGACTTGCTATAATATGTGCTAATGTCACTTGTTTACCTGGTACCGATTCAAATATCTTTCTTTCTAATACATTCATATAGCCCCTCGTTTCATAGCGAAAGCATAACACACAAGATATTCTTTGCTTTTATTGCCATATTATGTACTTTATTAACAAATTCTAGTCTCTTAGAATTTTTTTATTTTTATTTTACTATGGCCAACTTAAAATGCAGAAAAAAAGCGCCTTCTGATTTCCCATGAAATCAAAAGGCGCTGCATAAAATTTATTCTATTTACGAAATATTTATAGAGTTACAGTTCTCTGGCAAGCTCGTATGAATTCCAGATGGAATACATAATATTATGTACCTTCTGGGAATCTCCAATATTGTGGACAGGTATATCCAAATCCTTCAGTTCATCATACAGTGAATGATTTTCACGGTAGCCGATGGCTGAAATAACTGTATCCACCGGGAATGAACGTTCTCCTTCCGGGGTTTCTGCAGTCACCTTACCCCCCTCTATACTCTTCACAGTACTGCTTGTAAAGACGTCCACCTCATGGAATGCCAGCAGATCCACAAGCATATCGTGATTCATATGCGGAAGCGCGCCGTGACCGCCCAGAATGTCTTTCAGCATTTCGACAACTGTAACCTTGGAACCGTTCTGTGCAAGCCATAGAGCTGTTTCGCATCCAACCAATCCACCGCCGATCACAACGACATTTTTTCCTGCCTCTGCTTTTCCAAGAAGGATATCATCTGCGGTAGTCGCAAAAGCATTCGATCCAAACTTGCTCTGAATCGGCTTCGAACCGGTTGCCGTAATGATTTCATCCGGCTTGAAATTGGAGATATTTTCTGCAGTGATCTCACTGTTCATCTTGACTTCCACATTCAGAAGCTCAAGCTGTCTCTGATACCACTTAACAAGGGCTCTGTCATAGCGTTTGAAATGAGGAACACTTCCCGGAATCAGATTTCCTCCAAGGCTTCCGCTCTTTTCACATAGAGTAACGCGGTGTCCCCTTTCGGCCAGCACTCTTGCTGCTTCCATTCCTGCTATTCCGCCTCCAATAACAAGAACATGCTTCTTCTTATTAGCCGGTACGAGTCCATAAATTTTTTCTCTGCCACAGGCCGGATTCACGGCACAGCTCACAGGGGCGTTTGAAATTCTGCCCAGGCAGCCTTCATGGCAGCCGAGGCACGGTCTGATTTCATCTAGCCTTCCAGTTCTCACCTTTTCCGGATAATACGGATCAGTCAAAAGCTGTCTTCCAAGTCCGATGATATCGCAGGATTCGCCGAGGGCTTCTATTGCCATCTCCGGATTTTCCATTCTTCCGGCCAAAATAACAGGGACATCTACATTCTGCTTTACAAGTCTGCCGAATTCACGGTACATTCCATCTTCAAAATACATCGGCGGATGATTCCAATACCAGGAATCGTAGGTTCCCGCATCCACGTTCAATGCGTCATAGCCTGCTGCCACCAGAATTTTAGCAGCTTCGATTCCTTCTTCGATATCCTTACCAGCTTCTTCATAATCTTCTCCCGGCAATCCGCCGCGGCGGATTCCCTTCATGCAGCTTTTCAGACTGTAGCGAAGGCTGACAGGGAAGTCAGGTCCGCAGGCTGCTTTGATACCTTTCACAATATCCGTTGCAACCCTCAGCCGGTTTTCCAACGAGCCGCCATATTCGTCCGTTCTGCGGTTGAATAGGGCGATGGCAAACTGATCCAGGAGATACCCTTCATGAACCGCATGGATCTCTACGCCGTCAAAGCCAGCTTTTTTCGCAACCACTGCGGACATGACAAATTTCTGAATCAAGTTCTTGATTTCTTCTATCGTCATTTCCCGGTGCTTGATTCGGGGATCAAATCTGTTTTCATTCTCTGACGGCGCGATAAACTTGGTAGCAAATCCGGGCAGCGCACTTCTCCCAAGACCTCCGGTAAGCTGAAGAAAAATCTTTGTGCCGTATGCATGGATTCTTTCATTCATCTGATACGCTTCATGAATAAAAGCCAGCGGATTCTGAGTCGGACATGGGAGACCGGGTTTGACCAAACCTTCAATTTCCAGATCCACACTACAGATTCCAGTAATAATCAATCCGATTCCGCCCTTGGCCCGTTCCACATAATACTCCTGCAGCCTTTGATTCATTGCTCCCAGTGCATCGGCATATCCGACAGGGCCCATTGGTGCCATGGACAATTTGTTTTTTATTTGTACGTTCCCGATATATGCAGGCTCAAAAAGCTCTTTGAAATTTGTACTCATGTGTTTCCTCCATTTCTCTCCATTAAAATAATGTTACAGCGCCATCTTCCGCGACTTCCACCGTCTGCCCATCCTGAACCGACTCCAGGAAGCGGTCACCCAGCCCATCAACCGTAACGATCTTTGTGTTTTCCCAAATATCCGCCAGCAGAACACCCGAGATCGCCAGGGACTCGGCTGTTGCTGAAAACAGCATTGCTTTCGGCTGAATCCCCATAGCTGCGACGGTCTGAATCAGCATACCCGCCGTAGTGGAACCGATAACCTGTGGAATGCACAGGATGGCTCCGGAGAGATCCTTCTGAAACAGGTCCGGATTGTTCTGGTCAGTACACAGTGTCTGTTTACCGTTTGATACCAGCGCTCCCATATAGGATGAAAGCACATTGAATCCCTTTTTGGATACCATAGCGTTTCCCCTGACCTGTCCCGGTATGACTGCTCTTCCCTGAAATTTATCCATTGCTAAAAACCTCCCTTTACAACAAGATTTACAAGATCCTGGTCGTCTACGTACCGCGCTGAGGAATAAGTTCTCAGTTTATTTGAATTTGTAATAATTGGTTTTTTTGCACAAAGCGGATTTGACATGTACATAAGAGGACAGATGTGAGACACCTTCACTCCTGTTTTCAGAAGCCGGTCATAATACTCTGTCCCTCTGAATCTTGCTATGACATCGGGTGCACTGGTTATGATGGTATCCACCACGATCTTATCCTGTCCGCTCTCCCTGAGGGCCTGTTCAAAAATTTCGGTCCATTCTGTCAGCTGGTTGAAGGAGGCATGGGGACATCCGATAAATGCCCTGTCAGGTTTTGCGTTCATATCTGCCCATAGAACCGGATAGGAGCTTACCACTCTCTGAAGCTCCGCGTCATCGATGACATAAACGGACGCATTCTCTCTGATCAGTTCTTCTCCGTATTTTTTCGCCTCCGGTGTCAGGTTTTCCGCATGGTAAAGCGCTACCGCACCGTTTGATGCAGTTGCTGCTCCCATATCCTTTAAGTAGTCCTTTACCGCCGGAGTCAATTCCGTTCCGAGAAACTGATCCAAGCCTTTTATGTATGGTACCTTTTCCACTACCTTCATTCCGATGGCGCTTCCCAGAATCTGTGGACGAGGAATTTTGGTTGTCTTCAGTTCTATGATCCAGTCAGCATTTCTTCCTTCTTCGGTCAGGAAACCGAATTTCGGCGTCTTTCCGATAATCCCGCTGAAGAATTCCATTACGCCAGAGGTTCTGTTTGTTCGGGCTCCCAGTACAGAGTTGGCATAAACCACCGCCGAGGATTCCGCCCAGGCCAGATTGTCTCCGAAATTTGGAGTGTTGCCCACCTCATCAAAATAACAGGCGCAGGTATAGGCATTTTCATCCTTCATTCCCAGCTTCACCAGCATGCTCTCGTATTCCTGCTGGGTGCCGTATAACAGTTGATACATCTCCTTCTCCTGCTGGTTAGCCGGTACATTCTCGTAGTCAAGAGGCTGGGGATCCGCAGTAAAAGGCAGCTTGGTCCTGATTCCGGCATCAATCATCTCTTTCATAATTCTTGACAGAGGCTTCAGGGCCGGCATTCCAAAGGAACACACAAGATGCACAGGTCCATCCAAAGGTACAAGGCATTCCGCGTCATACATTTCTCCGTACCTTACAAGTGTTTCCATTGTTTTTTGCAGAATATCTCCGTGTTTGCCATTGAGTATATCCTGCTCTTCGTTTGTTAACTTCATAATCTTCTCCTTTCATTTATTTTGTTTTCAACAAGCATTTTTAACCGAACGCTGTTATGTTAATATTAGCACTTCGTTATTCTTTTGTCAATTAGGTCCAATGAGTTCACCTTGCAATTTTTTTAAAATAAGTTTATGATTATAAAAACTGTATTTAATTGGAGCAAAATCATTTATGGCAAAAATGAAAAGAGACGAGCAGGCCGCCCAGACAAAAAATAACATCATACGGGTCGCCTTAAATTTAATTCAAAAAAAAGGGTATCACAACATGAGCATCCGGCAGCTATGCCAGGAAGCAGGTATCTCTACGGGAGCCTTTTACCATCATTTTAGTTCCAAGGAAGAGATGATCAACAAGGGCTTTGCCCTGTACGACGATGCTTTGGATCTTCTGCTGCAGCACTATGAATTCCACAATCCCGTAGAAGACATAAAATTTATATTACTGCACCAGACAAAATTTGTTATGGAAGAGTCAGCCAACCTGACAAAAGAACTGTATATCGCTCAGTTGTCAACGGATGTAAAATATTCCGTAAAGCCGGTAAGAAAATACTATCAGACAGTAGAAGAACTGGCGGGAAAAGCGTTAGAGAAAGGTATGATTCATACCGATATGACGGTGCATGAGCTCACATCCTTTCTGATCCGAATCAACCGGGGTGTGATTATTGACTGGTGTCTCAACGATTATTCCTATGATCTTATGAAACAGGCAGAAAAGGATCTGATATTCGTTCTGGACAAGCTGACAGCTCCTTTATCCATCTAACACGATCATCAAAGAACGATCCCCATGTTGAACAAAATATAATTTTAGAATGAGCCAGAAACTAACAGGGAGTTAGTTTCTGGCTCACTTTTTGAAACAAATCAAATTGAACATTCCAATCTAATACTTCAGGGGTTGATCATCATCAAATAAAAGTGGTTTTTCCTTCAACAGCCCTATGACCCAATCTGCCATAGGCTTCACTTCGACAACATAGGAAACAGCATCTCCAATTTTTACTTCCTTAGCAATCCCCATATGTATCATTGGAATAAGCAGCTTGTCATAATTCTTTGACACATCTCCACGAGTAGAATAATGACCACGATAATCAATTTCATGGACATCTTTGTCTCCATATAAAAGTTTTATTTTTTTTGATTGTGGGTTGATACGATCAGGAATATTCAGCCATTCTTCAATACTGTGAATAAATGTGTTGGTCTTAAGTGTCGCACCCAAAAATAACAATTGTGCTTCCTCATCGTAAAGTCCGCCGAAACAACCATTTCGAGGACAAGGTGTATAAACATCTCTGTCACGCAGAACATATGCTTGTGCTCTGCTTCCCATGGCTGTCACCGAATGGGTAGGATGCATCGAGCGAATAGCCCCTGCTTTTTTCATAAAAAGATTGGGCAGTATTCCTACACAGGCTGGTTCTGTTTTGGGGTCATAGATACCGTCTTTTAAATTTTTGTCAGACCATGAATGGGTTGGAAATAGTAATAGTCCATCTTTCATATATTCGATAAAAGCATCCAGAACCGAATCACCTCCACCTTCTACCACTCCAATCGCTTTCATAGAAGAATGAATGAGTAAAGTTCCATTTTTTCTAATTCCTGTTTGTTCAATATCTTTCATTATAGAGTTTTTCGTATGCATATGAGGTCCTTTCTCCTTCCAGAATTTCTTTATTATAATCATGGAATCAAACTTCCATTTCTTTTATTTCCATATTGGCTCCGTTCTTATATATCTCCGCTCCTATTTTTAAAAGAAGCTGGGAATTCTATGTATAATTTTTCTATCAACTTGTCAACAGATCTATATAAATAATGATATAATATCAGATATATATAAGCTATTCAACAAGATATAGTTATAATGATGATAAACAAATCTTAAACTAACAAAACGCAATCATCTGTGTATGTTTTATTGACAAATTTCACTATAATACATATAATTGTGCCATAGGAGGTGTTGGAATGGAAAAACTTATATATACCTGCAGCATTGAAAACAATAGATATTCCATCTCTGTATTTGTTAAATAAATTTCTATCAATGGATAACTTTATATTATGAAAATATATAGTGGTAGAAATTATTTTATCCCAATACAGAAAGGTCTATAATAATATGAATCATAATGTGGTTAGCAGATTAAATTTGTCAAGAGTAAGTAAAGCAGTAGGTAATTATACTCACGTAACAAAAATAGAGCCTAATGCAGCATTTTACACATTTTCTGGTCAAATTGGATCAGATTTGGACGGTAATCTTCCTGAAGAATTTAATCAACAAGTAGACAATACATTTTTAAATATATCAAATCTATTAAAGAGTATCGATTTAACACCGGATAGTGTTATTAAGGTTAATATATGGTCAACGGAACAAATTGACTGGGATTACTTTGATAAAGTATATGATAACTTTTTTGGTAAGCCTTATCCTTCTATGACTATTGCCTATGTAAATGCTTTAGGGTTAGAAGAGATAAAATTAGAAATTGAAATATGGGCAGCAAAATAATTTTATTTCATACTCCCAGATGAAAATATTTTACAATAAAAAATGTCCTCGCTGATCTAAAAACAGTGAGGACATTTTCCATGCTGATTAATAAACGTTTCCCAATAACTCAATTTTTTTGAAGATGGCGATTCATGTACAGCTACGGAATGGGGTAGAAAAGCAAATCATATCATGATACAATTTAACCACCGAAAACAATACCATTGTTTTTTAGTTTATGCAGTGGGTAATGGCAAATAATGAATCGATTGTCACTGCAGGCAAGGAGAAAATGCAATGAAAGAAATGCGTAAAAAAAGAGCGATAGCCACGGAACCGAAAAATACGTTCGGAGGTGATAATAAATAGAAAAGGAGCTTTTTTTATGAACAATATTCCAAACCCAAATACGGTTTTTCCAAATGAATACAAAACATCATGTTTCTTAAAAAACGTGATTACTGCCCCCAATATTTTTGTTGGGGTTTACACCTATTATGATGACCCGGTTGACCCGACTGCGTTCGAACGCAGCAATGTATTATTTAACTGGCCGGAATTTGGAGACAGCTTATATATCGGTAAGTTTTGTTCAATTGCCAGCGGCGTGCAATTTATCATGGGCAGTGCCAATCATCGCATAAGCAGTATCAGCACTTATCCATTCAATGTTTTTGGCGGTGCATGGGCGGAAAATACCCCGCCCCACCTCTCTCAACTTCCTTTCAAGGGAGACACCGTGATCGGCAACGATGTGTGGATAGGGCGGGATAGTGTCATCATGCCCGGCGTGAAAATTGGTGATGGGGCGATTATTGCTGCTTATTCCGTGGTAGTGAAAGACATAGAACCCTATACCGTCGCGGGAGGTAACCCAGCCAGGCCAATTAAAAAACGCTTTGACGAAGAACTCATTGAATTGCTGCTTAAACTCCAATGGTGGGACTTTGAACCAGAAAAATTGTTTGCTTTCATGCCAATACTTTGCGATGATGATTTGGAATTGGTACGGCAAAAACTAAAACAAACGTTAGAGCGATAATATAGCCCCATTATTGGGCAAAGAAGAACCTTAATCAAGAGGGCGAAGCAACGAATGCTTCGCCCTCTTTGAATGCTGGGGCATGTTTATTTATTCTTTGAAGCCAGGAACTCATCCATCTGCTTCTGCACCTCTGCTACGTATTCATCAATCCCGGCTTTTTTCAGTGCTTCCAAAGCCTTGGGATACTCTGTGTCAAAATCTACAAATCCGTACATGATCGGTGCCATCTGCTTTCCTGCCACCTCTTTGATTGCTGTTTCAATCACCTTTACCTTTTCGTTGTTAAAGCGGAAGCCAAGCATCTTGGAAGTGACTGCCTCATCGTCCCAGCTTTCATAGGTATCAATGTAACTCTGTTCGATATCAGGTGCAAATAACTGATAGTTCTTGTTACGGAACATCCATTCATAGAAGAACTCATCATTTACCAGCTTTTTAATTCTTCCGTCAACGATATCATAATCTTTCCCCTTCACGCCGTATAAAGCCATCAGGTAATTATCCTGTGAAGAGTAGAGCCAGTCAATGAATTTCATTGCCCCTTCCGGATTAGGTGCCGTCTGTGGTATGCAAAGAACTTCACCGCCGGTAGCTATGATATAGCGGGGTTCCTCCGGTTTCAGGATATAGTTCTTTAATCTGGCATCCGGAGCATTGGCTTTCACGCTGCTGATAATCTCATTTTCTTTGCCAAGAGAGCCCTCTACCCATAAGTATAAGCCGGTCTGCATACGGGAATCCCTCTCATTGTATTTGGTCGTTAAATCATCGGAATATAAGCCATCATGATACATCTGACGGTTATACTGTGCAACCTTCTTGAACGCATCCGTTTCATAGTAATCATAAACCTTATTTGTGGTATCACCATATACAACGGTATCTTCATTGGCGCACCAGGTAAGCTGTTCATCGGCAAAATATCTGGTCAGGGGTTTAAAGATAGGGTCTGCAGGCCCTTTCAATTCCGGATACAAACTTTTTGCTTTCTCTGCAAATAGTTTCAAATCCTCTGTTGTCTTAATCTCTGTCATACCACAAGCTTCCAAAATATCCTGGCGGACACATACCATCTGAAACATCCCGGAGGAAGGTGCATAAGCGGAGGGGATCCCATAAACCTCTCCGTTAATGGTAGCACCCTTTAACTGCTCTTCAGGAAGTACCTTTAACAGATTCTGGCCGTATTTGTCAATTAAGTCATTCAGCACAGAAGCCTGTTTCTTGTTAACAATGGTGGCAAGATCGGGAAGTCCGTCCCAATATAAGTCGATGGGCTCCTGGGCAGCCAACATGATATCTTTCTGCTCCCAATACTGGTCCCATGGAGTATAGACCATTTCCACCTTAATGCCTAAATCCTCTTTCATTTTCTCAGCAAATTCATTCCGCATAAATTCTGACATTCTATCATTCTCATCACCGGGATAAAGAATCGTTACGGTTTCAGTATTCGTGCCTTCTTTCGATACTCCCTTGCTGCTGCATCCCCCAAGTAAACCGGTTGCCATTATCACGGCCGCCGTCAGCATAAATAGTTTTTTCATTACAACACCCTCCTTTTTGTTTATGTTAAGCCTTTCTCCTGGCCTGCCACTGATTTTTACTGCAAGGATTATTCCTTAACTGCACCTGTCATAATACCCTGTACGAAATATTTTTGTACAAAGGGATATAAGAAGATAATCGGACCTATGGTTATAACCGTAACTGCCATTTTCATCGTTTCAGATGGAAGCGTGATTCCTGCGGCAGCGCCGGAAGGAATACGCCCCGAGCTAATGGCATTTACGTTTGAAAGAATCGTGTAGAGGTAGTACTGTAAAGGAAACAAATCCTTATCATTAATAAAAATCAGGGCATTCCACCAGTCATTCCAATACTGCAGGGCATACATAAGGCCTACGGTAAGCACTGCTGTTTTACTGAGGGGAAGTGCAATCCGCCAATAAATGAGCATATAACTTGCTCCGTCAATTTTTGCCGCCTCGTATAAGGAAGGCGAAATGCTTGAAAAATAGGTCCTCATAAGGAACATATTCCAGACACTGAAAATAGAAGGAAGAATCAGTGCCAAAATATTATTCTTTAAACCGTAGTAATTCACACAAACCACATACCAGGGAATCAGGCCCGCGGAAAATACAATGGTGAAATTACATAAAAAGGCAATGACATTACGGTACTTTAAGCTTTTAATCGATAATGCAAAGGCAATCATACTGGTTATGATCATAGCTCCAATCGTTCCTGCTGCTGTAACAAAAATAGTGACTCCGTAAGACTTTAAAATCCGCATTCCACTGTTTGCAAAAATATAGATATATGTATTAAGGGTAAATTTTTGCGGAATAGCGGAATAACCATGCATGACGATTTCACGTTCCGAGGAGAGGGACACTCCTAAGGTAAGAACAAGGGGATACAGACAAAGCAGCCCGAATAGGCCGATAAATAAATACGCAAGGATAGTAACCAGGTGATCGCCGAACGATTTGCTTTTTCTCATTAAAATAATCCCTCCCCGTCATTATATTTTTTTGCCAACCGGTTTGCAGCGGATACCAGAATCAGTCCCATGACCGACTGGAACAGTCCAATTGCGGTAGCATAGGAAAAGCCCAGGGTTCTCATACTCTGATATACATAAGTATCAATAACGGTTACCGCATCAATCAGCACCGGGTTGTTGCCGACAATACCGTAGATCATGCCGAAGTCACCGTAGAAAATGCGTCCAATACTCATAAGGGTCAGCACAACGGCCGTCGGTTTCAGCATCGGAATGGTGAGATACAAAATCCTCTGGAACTTGTTTGCTCCGTCCACTTTTGCAGCCTCGTATAAGGAGCCGTCAAACGTTGCCATGGCTGCCATGTAAATGATGGAGCTGTATCCGCTCCACTTCCACATACTGGCGGTAATTATGATGCCCTTCCAGTACTTGGGTTCCGCATACCACTTCACCGGTTCCAATCCCAATGATCGCAGCATATTGTTGATCACGCCCACGTCGGTGGAAAAAAATCCGTAGATAATTGTACCTACTACGACCCAGGAAAGGAAATACGGAAAAAACATAAAGCTTTGTGTCAGTTTCTTAAAGACATTGCTCCTGATTTCATTGAAAAATATGGAAATACTGATTGGAACAATCAATCCAAGTATAATTCCAAAGAAATTGATAAACAGTGTGTTATAAGTTACCCGCCAACCCATGCTGCTCTCGGAAAAGAAATACTTGAAGTTATTAAGGCCTACAAACTTGCTTCCAAAAATCCCATCCATTACATTAAAGTCGGTAAATGCCATCCAGGTTCCTGCAAAAGGAATGTAGCAAAACATAACCAGCACAATCAGAGCAGGCATACACATAAGATATAGGCCCTTGTTTCTTTTTATTTCACGCAGGAATTCTTTTATCCGATCTCCTTTAGGCCCCGGTGCTTTCTTTTGAATTCTTTCTGTTTTCATCAATCTTCACCACTCTTTTCCGTTTTTTAAGAGTTTCGCAGCTGGCTTTTTAATGCATCCACATCAATTATTTCACCGGTAATTCTGGATTGCTCTGCCGCATAAGCCATCACATGGCTTTCCACTGATTGGGTAATGGAGGATCTACTGTTGTTGCTGCGTGCCTCCATCTGACTGATAAAATCATCCATCAGGGCCACATCTCCTCCTCCATGGCCTCCCTGGGGCTGACCGGTATGAATGATTCTCTGTTCAAAACCATCAATTGCATTGGAGGCAAATTTTGTCACCTCAATCTGGTTCAGACTGTCATCCCCTCTGATTTCCCCATTTTCGCACATAACCTTGATCGTCCGGCTGATTTTATTTGTAAAACCGCTTAAATTAAAGCTGACTGTTACATCATTCTTAAATTCAATTAATACCACCTGGTTGTCGCATACGTCGTTGTCACAGCGGTATACACACCGTCCATAGGGGCCCTCTGCCAAAGCTTTGTTTATCCCTTCCTCCGTCTGCTCCTGGGTAAGCACCGTAGCCGGCCAGCTTCCCACGATCGGTAAGTAGGCCTTACGGGCGTCAAAGCGGCAGTCTCCGGCAGCCTTACAGGTCAGGCACCGTTCGGAGCTGTCTATTGGAGCACTCTCTTCTTTAAAGTATTTTAAACTGCCAAAAGAAGCTATTTTTTTCGCCTCACTGCCCACCAGCCAGGCAAGGATATCCATGTCATGGCAGGATTTCTGCATCACTAAGGGGCTGGATAAATCACTTCTTCTCCAATTTCCCCTGACAAAGGAATGGGCAATGTGATAATTTCCAACATTCTCATTATGCTGGATGGTAATTACCTTCCCCAGCTCTCCGCTGTCGATAATTTCCTTAATTGCTGCAAAAAAATTCGTATACCTGAGCACATGGCACACAATAACCTTACAGCCTTTCTGATTTGCCTTATCCTGAATCATTAGACATTCCTTTGGATCGGGAGATATTGGCTTTTCAAGAAGAATATCATACCCAAGCTCCAGAGCATTAAGAACCTGCCTGCAATGGTCCTGGTCCATGGATGCAATAATGACGGCATCGGCAATT
>Ga0213824_1000372_pt1 | contig 35665 bp, 36 predicted proteins | sample MC6MC0906MG_FD_179892 | JGI IMG/M metagenome (GOLD analysis project Ga0213824, IMG submission 179892) | Enriched soil aggregate microbial communities from Iowa State University, Ames, United States - MC6-MC0906-MG | ecosystem: Environmental > Terrestrial > Soil > Unclassified | place: USA: Iowa...
TATAATAATCAGTTTTGAACTGATAAAAATATAGGAGGCGACATAATGTTTCGTACGATTTCAAATTTCATGAGAGTAGCTGAGATAAGAAACAAAATTCTTTTTACACTAGCGATGCTAATTGTTTTTCGAATTGGCACGTTTATTCCAGTTCCTCATACTAACGCAGAGGTATTAAAAGTACAAGATCAAGCCAACGTTTTAGGCATGCTGAACGTATTTGGCGGAGGAGCACTGCAACACTTCTCAATCTTTGCTGTAGGTATCACACCATATATTACAGCTTCTATCATTGTACAATTACTACAAATGGACGTTGTACCTAAATTTACAGAATGGGCAAAGCAAGGAGAAATGGGCCGTAAAAAATCAGCTCAATTTACTCGATACTTTACAATCATTCTCGCATTCATACAATCCATCGGGATGTCTTATGGTTTTAATAATATAGCAGGTGGACAATTAATTACAGATCAAAGCTGGACTACATACTTATTTATTGCGACAGTTTTAACTGCAGGTACTGCATTTTTACTTTGGTTAGGTGAACAAATTACCGCTAACGGAGTTGGTAATGGTATTTCGATGATTATCTTCGCAGGACTTGTCGCGGCGATTCCGAATGTCGCTAATCAAATTTATTTGCAACAATTCCAAAACGCAGGCGATCAGTTATTCATGCACATAATAAAAATGGTTTTAATTGGACTCGTAATTTTAGCGATAGTTGTTGGTGTTATTTACATTCAACAAGCAGTTCGAAAAATACCGATTCAATATGCAAAAGCTGTTTCTGGAAACAATCAATATCAAGGAGCAAAAAATACTCATTTACCTCTTAAAGTAAATAGTGCAGGTGTAATTCCTGTTATCTTTGCTTCAGCCTTTTTAATGACGCCGCGTACAATTGCGCAGCTCTTCCCTGATTCAAGCGTATCTAAATGGATAATTGCGAATCTTGATTTTGCACATCCATTTGGAATGACACTATATGTGGGTCTTATCGTTGCCTTCACATATTTCTACGCATTCGTTCAAGTAAATCCTGAGCAAATGGCCGATAACTTAAAGAAGCAAAACGGATACGTACCTGGTATTCGCCCAGGTAAATCAACTGAACAATATGTAACAAAAATTTTATATCGTTTAACATTTATCGGTGCGATTTTCTTAGGAGCAATTTCAATATTGCCACTTGTATTTACAAAAATCGCTACATTACCACCATCTGCTCAAATCGGTGGTACAAGTTTACTAATCATCGTAGGTGTTGCATTAGAAACGATGAAGACGTTAGAAAGTCAACTTGTGAAGCGTCATTATAAAGGATTTATAAAAAAAGTGAATTAATTACAAAAACACACTAGAAGTCACAATAGCGACCTAGTGTGTTTTTATTATAAAAACTTATAATAACGGAGGTTTTGTCTTATGAGTCAAAGAATGTCTTATTATGATATTTCGCCTGATGGTATGAAAATTATGATGGATATGGAGAAATATACGAAGAAATCCTCAATTAATCGTGCTGTTAGAGAGCTTATAAAAATTAGAGTCTCTCAAATTAATGGCTGTGCTTATTGTATCGATATGCATACTTCTGACGCCCGAAAATTGGGTGAAACCGAGCAAAGAATTTATTGCTTAAATGCTTGGGATGATTGTGATTTTTATACTCCTGAAGAAAAAGTAGCTTTGGAACTATCGGAGCATATCACTCTCATTCCTACTAAAAGAGTTCCTGAAAATCTATACAACCGAGTACGTGAATACTTCGACGAAAAACAATATGTTGATCTTGTGTTAATCATTAATCAAATAAATAGTTGGAATCGAATTTCTATTGCGATGGGTAATACCGTAATAAAAAAATAACACTTATCCACCAAACAATATGCGATTGATTTAGTTAAGTGTAAAATTAAATACACCCTATATAAAAACACAGTTGGTTATTTCTCCAACTGTGTTTTTGATTTTACTATCTCTAATCTGTATTCTAATGTGTTAATTATTTTCTTCAAATTAAATATTTTTCCTTCTAAATTTCGAATACGTTTTCCGCTGTTTTCCACATCATTAAACTTTAACTACATCTCTTTTTTTAACAACCTTCCTTGCTTAAAATAAACTCCAAGTGTAGAACGATTTGCTAAAAATACACCAATCAAGATTAAACAAGCACCAATTCCCATTGTAGGATTTAATGGTTCTCCTAATACAAAATAACCTACAATAACAGCGATTAACGGAGATACATATAACCACGTTGATGGAAATACAGGATTTGTTTTTGATAAAAGCCAGTAATATAAACCGTGTCCACCGATAGACCCTACAAATATGAGATATAAAATTGGCCATTGTACATTCCAAGATGTTAAGATTGTTAGATTAGGCTGTTCCATTACGATAGATACAATTAACAACAAAACTCCTCCATAGAACATTTGAATGCCGTTAATGAGAAATGGTGATACGTTAGGTAAATCTGAAAGTATTTCTTTTGAACGAATAGAACCTATTCCATAAAACAACTCCCCTACTAATATAACAAGGCAAGCGATACTCCATATGAATGTAAGTTCTTGATGCATTCCAGGTAAAGAAATGCAAAAAACACCTATAAGTGCTATAACTAAAGCAACAAGTTGTTCTTTTTGCAATTTTGTTTTATTTCTCTTTGATTGCAATAGCAAGATCATCATTGGACCCGTAGCAGATAGAATTGCAGCTAATCCAGAAGAAATATATTGTTCAGCCCAGTAAAGGGTCGCGAATGTCATAAATGTTAAACAAAAACCAGCATATATAATACGTTTCGATAATAAGTAAGGCATAATATCCTTTCGCTTTAATTTAAAAATAATAATGAGAATAAGGCCCGCCAAAAAGAAACGAATTCCAGCTGAAAATAATGGTGGTGCCCCCGCTTCTATTCCAATTTTTATCGTTAAAAATGTCGTTCCAAAAATAACACATACTAAAATATAATTTAAAATGACCATTTTGATTCCTCCTTTTCACTCTTGAAACGAGTATAGAGGATATGGTGTATAACAGTGTATCAACGCATATAACAGTTGAATAAAAATATAGTTGATTGCCAGAATATTTTTCGCTTTAATTAAATTAAAAAGAAAAACAGGTGATTCTATGAAGATATTACTGCGTAAAGAATCCAACATACCATATTACCAACAAATATATATGCAAATTGTTGAGAGAATTCAAAACGGGATGCTTTCACATGGCGATTACCTCCCTTCTTTACGTTCTATGGCCGATGATTTACAAATTAGTTTATTAACTGTTCGTAAAGCGTATAAGCAGTTAGAAACGAAAGAATATATACGCATTGAGCAAGGAAAAGGTGCTTATATACATAAACGTGTGAATAAAGATTTCAAACCAATTCCGTATCAATGGCAAAAAACGAAATCCATTAATGTTATGCGTTCTCAATATGTAATGAACCAACACCGTAAATATTTCGATTTTTCACAGGCGGTCCTTTATCCACGTTTATTACCAAATCCGTTTCTTTCAGATGAAATGCACAAATTACTTAATAAGGATCAAATGATACTTGCAACATACGGACCTGTTCAAGGTGATAAAGAACTTAGAGTGGAAATAACAAACTACTTAAAAGAACACCAACAAGTAGTTACAGATTCATCTCAATTATTAATTACAAGTGGTGCCCAGCAAGGAATCGATTTAATCGCCCAAACATTATTAAAGCCTGGAGACATAGTGTTAGTAGAAAGTCCGTGTTATGGAGCGGCGCTTGATGTATTTGTTAATAAAGGAGTTCAAATTATCCCCGTTAGTCTTGATAACAACGGCATTCGCTCAGATTTAATCGATGATATTTGTCAAAGAAAGAATCCTGTTTTGTTATATGTGAATCCTACTTTTCAGAATCCAACGGGCACAGTAATGAGTAAAGAAAGAAGAATGGAACTTGTAGAACTAGCAGAGCTTTATCAATTTTTCATTTTAGAGGATGATTCTTTCGGAGAGATATATTTTGAGGATTTTAAAATTCCTCCTCCAATAAAAAGCTTTGATACAAATGGTCACGTTATATATTTAAAAGGATTTAGTAAAACGTTAGCACCAGGTCTTCGCATCGCGGCGCTTGCAGCTGAAGGTCCTATTTTTGAATGGTTATATGCCGTGAAAGCTTCGATGGATATAGGTAGTCCCTTATTAACACAAAAAGCACTACTTCCTTTTTTACGAGCGGAACGAATGAAAAATCATTTAGAAAAATTACGTACTGCTTTACAAATTAGACGTGATTTAACAATTGATATATTATCTCCATTAAAAGAATTAGAATTTATAATACCTAATGGAGGGTTTAACTTATGGGTTACACTCCCTCAGTCAATCGATCCTTTTACATTATTACAAAAAGCGAATGAAGTAGATGTTTCTTTTTTACCCGGCACAGCTTGTCTATTAAACCATGAAACTCAATATAATCACTTACGAATTAGCTATTCAATGTTAAATGAAAAAGATATGTTGATTGGATTAGAAAGATTACATGATACAATTACTAAGTTTAAGTCAATGATTTAAACTCCAAAACAACAACTAACCTCTTATTCACACAATAAAAAACCAACACTTTAAAATTTTATTAAAAGTCAAGATATAAGCTGAACCTATTATTAATAGTGAATTCTTATCTAATATCATACATTATATGTATAAAAATTAAAAGGATAGAAGGGCTTGAATAAATTCGCCCTATCTATCCTCTTTTTAACCACAAATGACTAATCATAGAGGACTTCACTGTCAACAGAACCCGTATTGCTCTATTGCTATGCTCAAACTTCTTTTTATTACTACTTGTTCAATAAGAGGTGTTTTCTTCCTGTATAAAATTTATTTTATAGGAAATTCATTATACTTATTAAAACAACAACATGATATAGATAAAGCCAAAGAATAAACATAATGGACTATAGAACCAAGTGTCGTATCTAGCAAACTGGGAATGTTTGATTTTTTCGAAAAATCCAACAAACTTAAAATCACCAATTGCCCTAATAATGAAAACTAAAGCACAGACAATACTTCCGATTTTAGATATACTATTTGCTTGGAACCCCTGCAAATAACCTACTTGAACAACAATAATGACACTAGCTAGTAGAATAAGAATGGCTATGAATAATGTCCCCCATATTCTCGGAGTAAAAGCGGGCTTTTGTTCTCCCTCTTTTACTGGGATAACAGCGGCAGAACCCCATCGACCTCCAAAAGCCCAATAAATATGCAAAAAACTTATAAAACACAGAAGCACTACAGCTACTAATGTTAATAGTAATTTCATTTATTCGCCCCCAATGTCGTAACTTCAAAAATAACATACACTACCGTATGTTACAGTGAAAATTTTGTCCCTTCAGGTTTTATAACCATATTAGGGACATTTATTATCTAATAATCAATTATGCCTCAGCATAATTGCATCTGGAGGCTTAACTTCTTTCAGTCGATGTTTGGACACCCGCTGAAAGAAGTTAAAAGCGCAACCATTTTATCAATATCAAAATTAGGATTTGCTTCAAACCTTGTCATCCAACCTACATACGTTAAATAGGCAAGTCTCGCTCGATCAATTGATTCAGTTTCGTCTACGCCCACTTTTTGATATAATTTTGCTACACAAGAAATTCTTTGTTCTTCTATATCTACTAAACGTGTTGCCACAAAAGAATCATATTTAGCCCAAGCATAAATACCATTCTCAATTTTTTTATCTCGATTAAAACTAATCTGTAATAGCTGTTCTAAAGAGGCATCCGGTTGCTCCATACTTTGAACAATCAGCTTTGTTGCATGTACTTCCCAAAAGTCCAGCATAGAATCTAAAAGCTCTTGATGGTCACGAAAATAGTGATAGAAGCTTCCTTTGCTTATTTTTAGCAATCGAGCAAGTGCTTCAATACGAACTTTATGTATTCCTTCATTAGCTAATTGTTCTAATCCTACTTTTATCCAGTCTTCCCTCGTTACTTGCATATCATCTCTCCAATAAAATACGGTAGCGTATGTTTTACGTTAGATTACTACTATTCTCATTTTTTGTCAATTATTCATCCTGTTTATCTTTATGAACTTTAATGTTGTTGTTAATCGTAATATTGATTGTTATCACCCTTGATAAAATACAAGAACATACTAAAATGGATTTTCAAGTAGATTTTCTGTTATGCACAGTAAAATATCTTCCTCTGTAAATTCCAAGAAAGTTTGGATGGTCCACAGCCTAAAACCCCTGAAGAAGCAGTTAGATCACTAAATTTTTCTGTATATTATTTTAAGTCATATTAGCTTCACATGTATAAGGGATATATCAATGATTTTGTTGGTCAAGTATACAAACAATATAACATTCACGTAATAGAATATACTATATTACACGAAAGGAGATAGCGATATTTGGAATTAAAAAAATTTATTGACCCCCTTCCGATTCCCTCCGCAATAAAACCAACAGGAACATATAAAGGTAAGCCATTTTATGATGTACGTATGATTGAAACGCTACACAAGTTTCATAGTGATTTACCTAAGACGAAAGTATGGGGCTATAATGGAATGGTACCAGGTCCAACGTTTGAGGTTAAAAAAGATCATCCTGTATATGTGAAATGGTCAAACGATTTACCTAAAAAACACTTCTTACCTGTTGATACAACCGTTCACGGAGCGCATGATAACCCAGAAGTACGAACTGTTGTACATTTGCATGGAAGCCCAAGTGAACCAGATAGCGATGGTCATCCTGAGGCATGGTTTACGAAAAACTTTCAACAAACAGGTCCTAGTTTCGTAAAAGAGATTTATCATTATACGAATCGAGAACGAGCAACTGCCCTTTGGTATCATGATCATGCACTTGGCATTACTCGTTTAAATGTATATGCAGGTCTCGCAGGACTTTACTTGATTCGTGATAAAGAAGAAAAATCACTACCCCTACCTAAAGGAAAATACGAAATACCGCTTATCGTTCAAGATAAATCTTTTAATCCGGACGGTTCCCTATTTTATCCTGCTCAACCTGAAGATCCATCACCAGGTTTACCATACCCTTCTATTGTTTCTCTATTTTTAGGAAATACAATTGCAGTCAATGGGAAAGTATGGCCATTTTTAAAAGTGGAGCCCCGCAAATATAGATTTCGTTTATTAAACGCTTCTAATACTCGCACATACAAGTTCCAATTAAGTGACCTAAGTTCATTCTTTTTAATAGGAACTGATGGAGGCCTTCTCAAACGGCCGATTAAAGTACAAAGTTTAGATGTTTCACCAGCAGAACGTATGGACATTATTATTGATTTTTCAAGGTTTGAAGGAAAAAAAGTAGTATTACAAAATGGAAGTGATTTAGATAATCCAACTGGTGAGATAATGGAGTTCCAAGTAACGAAACGATTATCCTGCCCAGATAAAAGTAAAATCCCATGCAAATTAAGTAACATTGACTTTATTCCCGTAGAAAAAGTAAAGAAAGTAAGACGATTAACTTTAAATGACTCAGAGGATGAATTTGGGCGTCTAATGCTTCTATTAGATGATAAAGAATGGGACGATCCAGTGACAGAAACACCTTTATTAAATTCTGTTGAAATATGGGAGCTAGTAAATTTGACCGTTGGGATTCATCCTATTCATATACATCTAGTTAATTTTCGAGTTCTTGATCGTCATGATTTGAATGGGAACTTATTAGACCCTCTCCCAGCTGATTTCGGTTTAAAAGACACCGTGCTTGTAGCAGGTGAACAAATCGTTCGAATTATTATGAAGTTTGAGCCCTATTCTGGAGATTATGTATGGCATTGTCATCGTTTAGAGCATGAAGACCATGATATGATGAGACCTTTAAAAATCATACCCTCCAGTCTTATTAAGCATTAAAAGTAACAAGAAAGTCCCTTCAGAATTACTGAAGGGACTTTTACATATTTGCAAAAAGTACCTTTATGTATAAGCACTTTTCAATCTATAACTATTTTTTAAGATTGTATTGCTCTAATAGCTTTTCTAACATTTCCAAAGTAATCGGTTGAGCCGTTGTAGTTAGTTGGTATCCAATACGTCCGTTCGTTTCTACAGTTGCTTGTTGCAAATTCTTGATTTCATGTATACCTTTTTCTCTCAGATGCATAAATAATTGTTGTTCTGACATTTTTGCGCGTAATAAATTCTTTTTTAAGATTTCTCCGTTTTCTATAACAATAATGCTAGTTCCATTTAGAAACTTTTCTATTTTTCGTGATTTCAATTCAAAAAAATGAATAATTAGTAAAACACTCGCAAAAATAAACGCAGCAAAAATAGAAGGGAGTACTTTCCTACTTAATACAGGTTCTACAATAATACGACCTATAGAAACAACGATAATAATTTCAGCTCTAGTCATTTGGCTAACAGATTTACTACCTGTTATCTTTAAAACAATAATTCCAGTGAGGATTAAAATAAAGCTTTCAAAAAGTATATTCATTACAGTCCAATCCTTTAATAGTGAATGTTACTAGTATTCCCATTAAAGGATTTTTATGATATTTCACACACTCATCAAATCTTTAAACCCTTCAGACCACGAAGGATGTAAAGGTATCCATCCATACTCTTTACGTGCTTTATTATTTGAAGCACCTCGCTCCCAGCTATTCTTCCTCGCTTGAACTTTAGGATTAGGTGCTCCTATTGCAGCTGCATATACCCGTAACCACTCTTTACTAGTAGCTGGATAATCATCAACTATATTTACTATGCCTGAGGGCCAATTAAGAGCTAACACAGCTGCCCTAGCTGCATCCTCGACATGTATAAATGAGCTTATCCCATCTGTCGCAACAATTTCGTTATTTCGAACTTGATTCGCAATCACTCCATTTTCCGAATACCATGTTCCTGGACCATATAACGTACCGTACCGAAGTATAACTGTTTCAGATAATTCAGAGACTGTTTCTTCTAATTTATCAATCCCATTTATTGTAACTTGACGAGGCATAGGAGCTGAAAAATCTAGTGGAACTGTTTCTAACGCAATCTTTTCTCCTGGTTCATATGCCCACGAAATACTTTGAGCAATTATTTTCTTTACACCTACATTTTTAGCTGCGTCAACGAGATTACGAGTACCTTCAATTCTAATTTTTGCATTATCTTCAAAATCCCATGAAGACAATGATGTTAATTGATGAATTACTACATTGGGATTCGTTTCTTCTAATACACCAAATACAGCATAACGATTAAATACATCGGCAATTACTGGTATAGCACCAACTTTCTTTATTGCTTCTACTTGCGATTCATAACGAATCATTGCAAATACCGTATGCCCCTCTTTTATTAACATTGGCAATAAAGAACGTCCTATTACACCCGTTGCACCTGCTACAAAAATTTTCATATGTGTTCCTCCTCATTTTGAATATCATAATTAAGACGAAACATATGTAAGGTATGTGACAAATATTTAGTTAGTTTTTTCATTATTCATATGAAACGTATACTTTTAAAGGATTAATTATCCCTTGACTCAATTCCTCAAAACATTGTACGAGTGCAGTATAATGTATTTCATGTTGAAAAATTTCTTCTATAAAAGGTGTTTGTTCTATTTTTCTAAAAAACCAATCTGCATGTTTTTGATAATCATATCCGTCACTTGACCCAATGATTTGCAATTCTTTCCGATAAAAGTCGGCGGTTAATGTTAGTTCTTCTTTATTACCATCAGAAAGTATACATATTACACCATTATTATTAAGGGCTTTTTGCAATGTACGAAATCCGCTATTTGTAGCCGAACATTCAAAACCGTAATTATATGTTTCTATTATTTTCTCTTCTGAATCATATATGTTTTTTGCACCAAATTTCTTTGCCAATTCTCTTCTATTTGTATTAGGTTCAACAACATCCACATATTCAACACCTGCATAGTATTTTAAGAAATAACATGTGAGTAAACCCATAACTCCCATTCCAGTTATAAGTACTTTTTTATCCTGTTGTGGGTTTAGTTTTAATACTCCTTTAGCAGCATCACATGAAAGAATGGATAATAAGGCAACTTTAGGTTTTATATAACTAGGTACTCGAATTACTTTATGTCCCTTAACTATCCCTATCGTTTGATGCCCATAAAAAGCAACTACTTTATCGCCTACATTTAAATTTGTTACTTTATTACCAACTTGAATAACTTCACCATAACTTTCATACCCAGTTTCTCTCGGATATAAAGGATTACTATCTGAAACATCCGATTCTTTATACTGTGGTAACTCTGCCCCAATACTTATTGCACCTGCGATTGTTTTAACGATAATTTCATCATCCTCTAAGGGCCTAATTTTATCCGTTTGCCACTTCAGTTGATTAGATTCTTCTAAAACTAATTTATATTGTTCCATTAATACCCTCTCTTTTTATGAAAATGTATTTAAAGTAGTGTTTGAACTATTTATAATAATTAATGTGAATGTTTCATCCGAATTTTAAGCTATAAAGTTGACTAGCAACCAACAGTGATAAAATGATTATTGAATTTGAAGGATTTGAAATAAATGAATATATTATTGGTAGTAACTGTTCCATTGCTGATTTGAAGAAAAAATTTAATGACATAAAACATGATGATCTATCTTATAACGAAAATGTTTCCTTATTTTGTGTTAGAAATAATTATCAACGTATTTCAAAAATTTATTTAAAAGATATTTTAAGTGATATTGTAGTTGATTTAGACACAGATTATGTTTATATTCCTAGAAGATAAAAGTAACTACTTTATAATAGAGAATTTCAATACAAATTATGATTTAGACAAAAATTTAATAATAGAAGTGAATACCCAAGTATAAATCGTAAATAGAGTAATAATATACATCGTAAATTCAAAAACAGTCAGCTTTCGCTCACGTTTTATATTCTTTAAATATCTATAAAAGAAAAATGAGCATAAGAGCATTAGTAATAAAGACATTTGATATAAATTTTCTACTACAAGAACTGCCATACACTTCCCCCCCCATATAAAATATATAAACTATACTTTAAATGATACCATTTAACAGGAATTATTTACCAGGGGTTTGCAGAAAATCTATAATACTTACTTAAATAAAAAAGAGCACTCCTACAAATGAGTGCTCTTAAAAAATATTAATTTTGATTTAATACATTCTCTTCGAAGTATTTTCCCCAGTCTGGTCTTCTTCCATCCATATCTGTAAATCCATACTCTCTTCCTAATTCCCATGAACTTAAAGCTCGTCCAGTTTTTTCATGAACAGTTGGATCGCTTGCTAAAGCTGCAACTGCTCTCCCAACGAAGAAAGGCGTTTCCGATGCAATAAAATGAGGATCTTGTTTTGCTCCGTCTCGCCAATTTTCCTCTGTTACACCAAATATATCTAACATTGCTTCTGAACGAAGGAATCCTGGACTAACTGCAACCGCTGTAATATTGTGTTGTTCTAAATCTTTCGCCATTGCTTCTGCTAAATGAATCGTTGAGATTTTTGCTAAACTATAGTATAAATTGCCTCGGTATTGATAGTCGACACCATCTGTAATTTCAATTACAAGCCCCTTTTTATTTTTCACCATTAATGGTACACCGTAATGGCTTGTCATTATATGAGAATGAACAGCTCTTTGTTGCATGAGTAGTCCGTTATGTAAGTTGTGTTCCCAGAAAGGTTTCTCCCATTCCGTTAAAGGATCGCCGCCCCAAACATCATTTACTAAAATATCAAGCTGTCCATTTTGTTCTTCTTGAATCTTTGTAAATAATGCTTTAATATCTTCTTCTACTGTATGGTCAACACGAACTGCGATTCCGATTCCGCCTTGCTTTGTAACAAGCTCTGCCGTTTCTTCAATCGTTTCAGTTCTTCCCATACAGGATAGATTCCCTTTTGTACTTCTTCCTGTTACATATACAGTTGCACCCGCTTCACCAAGCATCATCGCAATTCCTCTTCCAGCACCTCTTGTTGCCCCGGCTACAACTGCTATTTTACCTTGTAATGGTTTCATGTGATTCTCCTTAGTTGTTAGATCGAGTTTAATTATTTATAGCACACTCTAAATTTCATAATTCTTCATAAGACTTTTCCCATCTAGAATAATATATTTTAAAGCAAATTTACCAGAAACTCCACTATTAAATTGAAGCTCGACTTGCCTTTTATGTAAAAGTTTACATTCAATAAAACAAAAAGAATCCTAAATAAGATTCTTTTTGTTTTATTGAATTTTATTTATCTTGATTCATCAGTTCATTTGAGGGTGATTTGTTTAAGAATCTTCACAGTTACCTTTCTTGGTTATCATAATATGTTTTATCTGCGTATTTTTTATCCTTTCCTTTTAGATAAGCTAAGATTACTTTTGGATTTTTAAGTAAAGCCCAGTCTCCATATTTATCAAATCTTCTGCATGAAGTTATCATTCCATTTTTAATTGTACCGAATTTCTTATTATTTTGCTTTCCCCATTCTTTTAATCGTTTAGCGAAATCTGCATCTTCGGCCATAAGCATGTTTTCATTAAATCCGTTGATTGCCATAAAGTCTTTTCTATAGCACCAAAAAACCCCTACAGATATAGCTCCATACTTAAAAAGTAAGGGGATTATTATTAACATTGCAGAAACGAATATTCCTAAAGACAACCTTTCAAACTTCCCAGTTACCCCACCGCCAATGTATTTACCTGAAGCTAAATATTTGTCTACATTAGATAACATAAACTCTGTCATTTGGGTATCAGCGTCTATAGTAATGATTATTTCTCCACTAGCTATTTCGGCCCCTGCATTTCGGATTTTGGATAAATTTTTATCATTATTTTTTAATGTAATACAGTTATATGACTTTGCTATTTCTTCTGTGTTATCTGTGCAGCGATTTAAAACAACTATGACTTCAGTTTGATCTTTATATGCCTCTGATGCCTTTGCAATTGAATCTAAACATTTTTTAATGTACTTTTCTTCATTGTGCGCAGGGATTATAATAGAAAACTTCACATCTTTTTTTAAATTAACTCCTAAAGATTCGTTTGTTTCAGTCATAATATTCCCCCTTATTTTATAAAGTAAATATCTACTATATATATTAATAGTTATTAGGTCGTATTATAGAAACTGAAGGTAAACTGTTATTTACAAACTTACTTTGAAGTATTTGTTATTATATATCTTGGAATTATTTTACATTTATGGACCTAAAACAAGCATAACCCCGTTCTGATGTTAAGAAAGGGGTAAAATAATATGAATTATATTTGATTAGCATTGCACCCTATCCTCATTGTGCAACAGCGAGGTTCACGCTTTTTCGTTTGAGATCAGCACATCTAAATAGTGCTGATTGTACATAATGCCTAATATGTTTCCGAAGGGATCAACTACAGAAGCCGTGATGAATCCCACGCCGCGCTCTGTAGGTGCCTCATATTCTTTCGCTCCCATAGACAACAGCTTATTAAAAGTTGCTGTTACATCATCAACATGCCAGTACACGATAGCACCAGCTGGGCTAGTCACTGAACCAGCTGGTGCATAACGACTATCGATTAAACCTAGCTCATGTTGGTAGTCTCCAATGCGAAATTCGGCATATCCTGGACGTTCAAAGTATGGTTCACTTCCTAATAGCTCAGCGTACCACTTCTTTGCAGCTGCTAGATCGTTTGTCCAAAAACTAACTGTAGTTAGCCCTCGTAATGTTTGTGTATCGCTCATAATCGATCTCCTCCATAATGTTGAGTAATATTTCCTCATACTAAACGAATTAACATCTTCTGAATTATCTTTAATTTACTTACAAATAAACCATTCTCTTATTCATATTCAAGAAAACGACCTATTAATGGCATATCATGTATGTAACGATTTTTTGTAATTAAACATTATTATTGTGACTCAACCAGAGCAGTACATATAAACAAGGTAATTATTTTCTTTTTCATATCACGCCTCTTAATAAACCTTATTCTTTTTTAAACTGAAACTCTACACGGTTCATTCGTTTTATTTCCTCAATTACTTTGCCAATCCCTTCTTCAATCTTGTCTTCTTTTACATTAGATACATTTAATTTTAACAATCTCTCTTTCTGAAAGTTATTTAAATAATTTTTATCAATAGAATCTATGCTTATTTGACTCTTGCTTAAATTTTGAATAAATGTATCCGTGACTATATTTCTTTTCAACTGTAAACATGTGTGTATCCCAATTGGATCTACTGCTCTATAAGTAAGCAAATGGGGATTTTTATTTTGAACACCTTCTACTACTTTCGCTAGTTTTTTTGACCTATTGTAGTAAGACGCTTTTATTTTATGTTTATGTCGATCAAACATTCCGCTCTTTATGTAAATTTCTAAAGCAGCTTGCGAAATCATAGGACTATCAATATCTAAAATCTTTTTATACTTATAAAAGGCATCTGCAATGGATTGCGGGATGACTGCAACACCGACTCGCAATCCAGGAAAGATGATCTTCGAATAACTTTTTAAATATATAACATGATTACAATTATCTTGGCTGTAAAACGGATCTACTTTTGAATCAGTTTCTAAATCTGCTAAATAGTCGTCTTCCACTATAAATACATTATATTTCTTCGCAAGTTTAATAATCTTTTCTCTCTCTTTTTTAGAATACGAAGTTCCAAGTGGATGATGAAATCTTGGAGTTGTATAAAAAAATTTAATTTTTTCTGTTTTGAATATCCTCTCTAGTTCATTTAAATCTATCCCTTCATGCGTACGCTTAATTCCGATTACAGGAATGTTATTTGTTTCTACATATTCAATATATAAATGGTAACTTGGCTGTTCAATTAGAATCGTGCTATGTCCATTCGGAAACGGTATAGAAGTCAATATAACAAGCGCTTGTTGCACGCCTGATGTGATAAAGATATTTTCTTCTTTTGTAAAGACTTGATAGTTTGCCAGCTGTTTTTGGATGACTGGAATTAATGATGGTAAACCCTTCGGTGTTCCGTATACAAACAAATCATTTTTATATGTATCAATTGCCTTATTAATACAATGTTGAAAATCTAAGTATGGAAAGACATCTGGATCTGGTGCTGAGGAAGCAAAATCAATCATCTCGTTATTTTCTATGTAACTCCCAGATTTCTTAACAACGTAGTATCCACTTTGAGGTACAGAATAAATAATATGGCGTTTTTCTAATTCATGCAGCGCTCGTATTACAGTCGCCTTATTACATTCATATTGCGTAACAAGCGACCGTATAGATGATAATTTCTTTCCTTCTTTTATCTCACCATTTTGAATCATACTTTCTAAGTCGTTCAAAACATGTAAATACTTATACATCATTACACCTCCTATATTTTTTGTACCGGTACAGTTTGTATTTGTTCACATTGTAGCACTAGATCAGAAAGATTACTATGTACGTATACTGGCCAGTAAAAAATTAACTACTATGAGGTGAATTTATGAAAAATACAACAAAAGCATATATATCAGCATTACTCTATTCATTTATTATTGGATTTTCATTTATGTTTGTGAAACTAGCACTAACCATTACGAATCCTCTTGATACTCTGGCTCACCGTTTTACAGTTGCCTTCATAGCAGCAAATATTCCGGTTATTTTCGGTTTCGTAAAGTTAAATATTTCATTCAAAAACATACTTGCACTTTTACCACTCGCAATATTTTATCCAGCACTATTCTTCGCTTTTCAAGCATTTGGATTAGTATATACAAGTTCTTCTGAAGCTGGAATTATACAAGCAGCTATTCCTATATTTACAATGATACTCGCTTCCTTTTTTTTAAAAGAGTATACGAATACATGGCAAAAAACATCTGTATTTATTTCTGTCGTCGGTGTCATATATATATTTATTATGAATGGTATAGGAGCTCATGAAACAAACTTCATCGGCGTTATTCTCATTTTATTATCGGCATTATCATCTGCTTGCTATAATGTGTTAGCTCGAAAAATGACAAAGAAATTCAAGTTAATGGATTTAACATACACAATGACAGCAATTGGTTTTATTAGTTTTAATTTAATCGCTATCGTCAGCCATATAAACAAAGGTACAATAACTGTATACTTTAAGCCATTTACGAACAGCACATTTCTTATCTCCATTTTATATTTAGGATTACTATCATCCTTACTGACAGCATTATTATTAAACTATTCATTATCTTATATTGAAGCAGCCAAAATAAGTGTTTTTAGCAACTTATCTACACTTATTACCATTATCGCAGGCGTTGTATTCTTACACGAGCAAATTGCCTACTATCATATTGTCGGTACACTTATGATTGTTCTTGGAGTAATAGGCACAAATTTTCTAGAAAAAAAAGGAATCATAGCGAAAAAGAAGAATACCTCCTTGAGTAAATAAAAAGTGAGGGGTAAATAATGCAGAACTCTAATACGATCGATATCCGTAATATACATGAGCTAGAGAACGAATTGTCTACTTTATTAAGTAAACCCATTTCTTCAGGAGAAGATTTAGAAAATTGGCTGAAAATACAGTCGAAATTAATATGGGAAATCGAAGAACAATTAAGATCACACTATATTGACTTTCAATGTAATACAGATAACAAAGAAATAAAAGATACGTTTGAATATGATCAACAATATGTAAGGCCTCTTTTGAAACGTTATCAAAATTCCTTTGATAATAAATATTTAGAGTCACCATTTCGAATGCAACTTGATCCAAAAACTTATAGCTTACTAGATAAAAAAATAAAAAATGCGCAAACATTATTTTGTGAAAAGAACATCGATTTAGAAGTAAAAGAAGACAAATTAGTAACCGAGTACTTCGAAATTACAGGCAGTTTGACTGCACTATGGGATGGCGAAGAAAAAACAATTACTGAGCTACAGTCTTACTTACAAAATCCGAATCGTGATATACGAAAAAAAGCAAAAACGCTCATTTCTGAAAAATTCTTATCTGTTGAAAATAATTTACAACACATTTTAAATGAATTAATTGCAATCCGTCATCAAAAAGCAAAAAACACTCAATTAGATAATTATCGTGATTATATGTTTAAAAAATATGAACGTTTTGATTATACGGCTGATGATTGCTATGAACTTGCAGAATCCGTTCGTAAATACGTTGTGCCACTTATTGATAATATATTTAATGAGAAAAAAGCTGAACTTCAAGTAGATACACTTCGTCCGTGGGATCTAAAAGCAGCCGCACCAAATCAAAAAGTATTAAAACCCATTGAAGACGAAATTGATTTAATCGAAAAAAGTTCTCATATTTTACAAAAACTAGACCCAGAATTTTCTGCATTATTGAGCCGTATGCATAAAAATGATTGCTTAGATTTAGAAAGTCGTAAAGGAAAAGCACCTGGAGGATTTTGCGAACACTTACCTGCTTCTCAATTATCTTTTATTTTTATGAATCTCAATCATACACATTATGATGTTACTACTTTCCTCCATGAAATGGGCCATAGTATTCATAATGAATGTATGAAGAAGCTAGAGCTACAAAAATATTTAGAAATCCCTTCAGAATCAGCTGAGCTAGCCAGCATGACAATGGAATTGTTTTCGATGGAGTATTGGGATACATTTTATGAGAATACAGAAGAATTTATAAAAGCAAAATTAGATTTCTTTAAAGATATTGTTAAGTATTTACCACAAATGCTTATCGTTGATCAATTTCAACATTGGATGTATGAAAATCCAAATCATACTGCTAAAGAAAGAAATGAAAAATATTTAGAATTACATAACACTTACCAATCGAATGTGGTAAATATTGAAGGTTATGAAAACTGGATAGCAACTGGCTGGTTACCCGTACTACACATATTCGAAATACCATTCTATTATATCGAATATGCAATCGCGCAACTTGGTGCATTGCAAATGTATAAACAATATAAAGAGAATCCTAAACAAGCACTACAAAATTACAAACAAGCATTATCTCTAGGTAGCTCTGAATCCTTACCAGAGGTATATAAAACAGCTGGAATTCGTTTTGATTTTTCTAGTAAGACAATAAAAGAATTAATGGCATTTGTAGAAGAAGAATTGGAATTACTTGAACAAATGTAAATAAAAAAATGCATCTATCCTTATAGGTGCATTTTTTATTGTTTTTTTATTCACATCAAATTGAATCTTTATCTCGATTTATTAATAAGCTCTATATATTGTAGGTCCCCATATCCTATTGTTGGAAAAAGATTAAACAACCTTTTTAGTAACTCTTGTGTTGGCAAACCTTTATTTTTGGAGATATACTTTACTACTACATTATTTTCTTTTAGCATTTCTAAATATAAATCTATCGCCTGATACATTACAGGTAGTACCTCATGAGATGGCTTTTTATGATTTACTAGAACTTCATTGTACACAGAAAAATAGTTTCCTAATTCAAGTTCAATTTGATTTATTTTAAATTCATCCTCTCTGAAGCTATTTAAGTATAATTTGCCCTTATAACCAGACTGTTCAAGGTAAGAAAGTACTGTAAGTAGATTCATTTGGCAAAACATATCTTCACCGAACCATAAAACAATACATTTATACTCTTTATTAAAAAGATCCTCTAAAGGATGAATAACCTTTTTCATATAATTTCCCACAGTACCTTGGTGTCCTTCTGCCCTGGTTTTAATAAACTCATCATCAAAAACCTGTGGAGTAGTCGCATTTACACACATCGCTTCATTAAATGGAGCGTAATCAGACTCCCCCATTAGTTTTTCACTTTTAAATTCTTCATACATAAATTGACCATTTAATATGTTTAGTACATCTTTATCAAACAGCTCACTCTTCGCATTTCGTAACTGGTCAACTTCAATTTTTCTAGAAAAATTCATTCTATCCCACTCCTTGCCATCATTGATTGAGAGTTTAATAAATGATTGAACCGGTATTTTATTAAGTTGGAATTTTCCTGGGGTTATACCAAAAACAGTTTTAAACGCTCTACTATAAGCCTCTTGCGAAGAGTAATCGTAATCAAATGCGATATCAATTATCTTTTTATCATTCGCCAAATCTTCCGTTGATAAATACAATCTTCTGAGAAGAATATATCGTCTAATACTTATCCCTGTTACTTGATGAAATTTAAACGAACAGAAGTAAGGAGAATATCCCATATAATTAGATAATTTTTCTAATGAAAATTCACTTTTTAAATTCCCCTCAATCCAATCGATCATAAGTTGTATATGTTCATTCATTTATCTCCCTCCTCACTAAAAATTATAAGAAGTATTCACTTCTTTCTTTTGATATTTCTTGTGATTTATAACCATAACCATTCTCTAGAATCTTTAAATACCATATGTAGTTATTCATTTCATATTTTTTCAGCTATCTTATTTTGTCATACATTTACTTAGCTTTCCAATAAAATTAAACCTTAATCTGTGTGAAATATACTTTTATAAAGGGTTCTATAAAATAAAACACGAATTTTATAAGTTAAGAAACTAGTAAGCTTATGAGTGGAAAATCCATGTTTAGAAAGGAAAGGAAATTAAAATGAAGAATATAGAAAAAGAAATACTTAAACTAATTAATAAACTATATCCATTGGAGTTTATTGAAGTTACACCGGTAACAAATGAAATGTATCAATGTCTCACGGCACAAGGTACTTACTTCATTAGAATTACAAACTATAAAACATATGAAGAGCAGTTAGAGGAAGTTACATATACGAACTTTTTATATCAAAAAGGCTTAGGTGTCCCTCCAATCATACCTTCTTTAAAGGGGAATTTAGTAGAGAAAATTATATTAGACAAAGAGCTTTTTACTGTATTATATAAAGCTGCTCCTGGTATACATTTACCAAGAAACGAATGGAATTCTAATGTATTTAAAAAGCTTGGTCAACAAATTGGAAAATTACATCGTATGTCTAAAGACTTTGAAAGAATTCAACCGATAAATCATATAAACAACTGGTATGAAAATGAAGAGTATAATTTTCTTAACTATATCCCTAAAGAAGAAACTACTATAAGAGAAATTGCATCTGACGTTTTAACTTCTATAAAGGATCTGCAAAAATCCCCTTTAAATTATGGCTTAATTCACGGAGATTTATGGTTAGAAAACATTTTAGTTGAAAACAATTCAAACTTAACAATGATTGATTTTCAAGACTGCGAAAAACATTTTTACATATTCGATTTAGCAGTCCCAATCTATAGTGCGATAGAGTATTCATTCGTTGGGAATGGTAACATAGTTGACTATGAGAGTTCTATTACAAAAGCAATAGTTGAAGGATACAAAGAGGAAAATGATTTACCTAAAGAGATGCTAGACCAGCTACCATTGTTTACTAAATTAAAAGAGATATTCGAATATAGCTTAATGCATATGTATTGGGATAAAGAAGAATTAACTGAGGAAGAAGTACGGATAATGAATCTTTATAGAATGAAGATAGAAAATAAGTATACCTATATCAATATTTAAAAATGCGGTTGTTTAACTACAAGGAAACTTAAGTTAAACAACCGCATTTATTAATTAGCTACTAGACAGCCTTTGTTTTATTACTTATAAATACTGATTCAATAATCTTTTCAAATACACTTCATTTTGCGGAGATATTTCCTCAGAAAATCTAGCTGCAATAATAATAGGAGCCCATTGAAAGATCTTATCTCTTGTTAGATCAGTATTACTGCAATATATTTGTAAATACATTTCCGCTAATTCTATATGAGACTGCGCATACAATAAATATGTACGAAACACATCTGCATGAATATCACCTGAACTAGCATCTACCCAATCTATAATATTCACATTCTTTTTACTCAAAATTAGATTAAATGGATGGAAATCCCCATGGCATAATCTATGTTCAAATTTGATTGAATGTAACTTATTCAATATATTTTCCTTTTGTTTTTCATCCAATTTATGTACAGATTTAATTTGACGCTCTAACCTTTCTCTCATTGATTCCATTTCATCCGTATTCACACTTATATCATGAATCTTTTTTTGCTCATTAACACATAGGCCAATGTACTGCTCTGCTTTATTCAAATTATTTAGCAGAAGCTCACCAACACTTTCTCCTTCTACATATTCCATAATAATAGCTTGTCTACCGTGTATATCTGTAACTTCAAACACTTTAGGAACGTGTAAACCACGTGAATATGCATACTTCTGTTTTTGTGCTTCATATAGAGATTCTGTATTAGGGAGGTATTCTTTAAATAATTTCACAACTTTATTATTACAAAGGTAAATTTCAGCCGTATTTCCTTTGGCTATCGGATTTCCTAGATTCAATTCATTTCTCTCCTTAAAATAAATTAGAATAACGCCTTACACTTCTCTATAAATTCACTGTAATCATAACGAAAACCTTTTTCACGAATATACAAAAAACTTACCACTTTCTATCCTTAAATAGAAAGTGGTAAGTTTAATTTTCTAGGAGTATCTGAATGAAACTCCGGTGTATGCAAGATTGAAAATTTATACCCCTGTTGTATAAATAATACTTCATTATGTTTACTTTCAAATGGAACGCTATTTTTCTTAAATTTATTTTGGATTCGTTCTAAAAATGCTTGATCAGATGTTCCGAAAGAAACATGTACCTTCGGTGGTAAAGCTCTCATACAATTGGAATCCAAAGCCTCTGCCACCAAGTCGCAACAATATATGCAGTGCCACCAATAACAAAGTTGAAAATATTCCCATCCTCCATCGTTTTCATATCTAGATTTGATTTCAACCATTCCGTAAATACAGGTACACTTTTAACGGGAAGACCGATTTCCCTTACATATAAAATGTTTAATGGTGACTGCGGAACTAATACATCTTCTTTAACATAACTATGTGCGATAATTTCGAGTAGATTTCCATCGCCGTCTTTAAAGTATAAATTGAATAGATCGTTCTCCTCACCAATTGTCTGACCATCTTTCCATTTCACAATGAGTAATCCAGACTCTTTAAGCCATTTTGCCGTTTCATGAAACTTTGAATATGGGATCTCAAAGGCGAAATGCGCAGGTGCAATTGGTTCATACACTTCTTGAAAGCTAATTGTTGTATACGGTGTTACTTCAAATTGAATATATGATGCGGTTTCTTTTTTTATTTGAAAAGATAATATGTCCTTATAAACTTGTTTTACCCCTTCTATGGAAACCGTTTGTAATTTTATATCTGATATATGTGTAATCACACTACATTCCCCCTTGTTTCTTACTATCTATTCGTATTGTATTACAATTATAAATAGATAAAACCAAACGGAAGGATTGATTTTTTATATAAAAACTACAACTTTAGTATGAATATGTTAGCTTCAATTATTTTTTATTTCTGCTAAAACAACTTCTGGTTTATCCCAGTGTAACAAATGTGTAGTATCAGGAATTTCTTTTACTATACTGTCAGTTTTCTCTGCATTCTTTCCCACAAAAAAACTGATTTTCTTTTAAAGAAAATCAGCTTTTACGTTAAAATACACTATGATTTAACAGCAATAATCATAAACCTTTTTGAATTCGTACGAATACCTTTTTCAGAACTATTAGTGTCAATGAACTTTTGTAAAATATTAAAATCCTCTTCTTTTTCTCCAAATCTAGGAATAATAGGCGTATGTTTTAATAAGAAAATGAGATCCTCAGGAGTACTGTAATAATCAGTAACATCATATTCACGTACTTGTACGAGTTCAAATCCTGCACTAATAAGTTCACCCATATACTTATCTTTTAACGTACCATCTCTTTCACCTAAGCATTGCCCTCTTCCAAATGCTTCTTTAAGATTTAATTTATCATGTTCACTAACTTGTTGTGTTAAGAAAAAAGCACCTTTTTTTATTACTTTTGCCAATTCAGATGCTACAAACGGCGCATGACAACTTGAAGCAATATCAAAATGAGCATGTGGAAACGTTAAAGCTTCAGAATCCATTTGAAGAAATTCAACGTTTGGTACACCTGCTTTATTCAAATTAGAATGTGCTGTTTTGATCATTCCATTAGAATTATCTATCCCAATCAATGATGCAGCTGAAGATGCTATGTTAAGTACATTTTCTCCTCCACCTGTACCAACATCAAGTAAAATATGTGATGGTTTACATCTTTCTTGCACTTCGCCATAAAAGTCCCAAGTGTCACCTACAGTCTCACATTTTAGCTTACTAAAATCCCAGCCGTTTTCACTTCCCACTTTATCATAAAAGTTTTTGTACTCTAATTCATTCATTTTATTATTTCCCCTTTGCAAAAATGTATTAAATGTTTATGATGATCCTCGAAATAGACTCAAAGTTGATATTTTCGTAAATCTCCTTTTATATCTGGTACGCATTTTTTCAGCCCCGAACAACTAGTTACCTCGAACGCTACAGCATTTCATCTATATCACTTCATCTAGAATACTGCATATACAATAACCTATAACACTATTTAATTATATATCATAAAATACAAATTATTAAAACTAAATGTTTCGACACATCACATTTAGTTTACATAATAATATTATAGTTTATTTTTATCGATATATTCTAAATGTCCTCTTCCCCAACCACACATACTATCCAAAACAATACTGACTGTTTTTCCATGTTCAGATAAGCTATATTCCACTTTAGGTGGTATTTCTTGATAAATTTCGCGTTTTATTAGTTGATCTTGTTCTAATTCACGAAGCTGCTTCGCTAATGTTCCTTGAGAAATGTCTGGTATTAATCGCTTTAATTCACCAAACCGTTTCGTTCCATCTGTTAATAATATAAATAAAATGAGTGGTTTCCATTTACCTCCGATTATTTGTAATGTTGCTATTACCCCTTTTAATTTCGGTTCCTCTAAATTCATTTTCCTCACCACTCCTCCCAGTAATTTTTTATATTATGTATCCATACAACAAGCGATTAGTACGAAATTCGCGACTAAGCACATTTAAAGTGCGTACTTTTCAGTAGTCATTTTTTAACGAATAATAAAATTAACACAACTTATTTTAAATCTTATATTAAGGGAGATGTTTAATCATGTCTATTACTGCATTAAAAGATAAACATATCGTTATCATTGGTGGAAGTTCTGGTATTGGATTAGCAACAGCAAAACAAGCAATTGAACAAGAAGCACATGTTATTATTGCAGGACGCTCGGAAGAAAAATTAAAAGTTGCTCGAGAAGTAATAAATAACAACCATCTTCAAACATATGTATTGGATAACCAAGATAAAAACCAATTACAAGATTTTTTCAAGAAAGTTGGGAATTTTGATCATTTATTCACACCAGGAGCCTCTTACACACTTGGACCAATAACTGCTACGGATGATATCGCCGAAAGCAGCTTTATCGGAAAGTTTTGGCCTCAATATTATGCCGTAAAATATGCCATTCCTGTTCTTTCTAATTCTGGATCTATTGTGTTAATGTCCGGTGCATTTAGTCAAAGACCAATTAAAGGAGCGCCTGCTTACGGAGCTTGTAATGGCGCTATTGAAAGTTTAGGAAAAGCTTTAGCTGTTGAACTAGCTCCAATTAGAGTTAATGTTGTTTCTCCTGGAACGATACGAAGGGAAAATGAACAAAACGAAAATAGACTAGCTGCTTATGAAGCTTATAAATCTCTTTCTCTTGTACAGAGACCTGGGCATAATGATGAAATTGCACATACTGTCCTGTATTTAATGCAAAATGGCTTTACTACAGGCAATGTATTGTTTCCTGATGGAGGATACACATATCATTAATTTAAGATTCAACTGTAAATTATCTTGAAGGTTTTTATTTAAACACAATTTCCAGTAGGTATAAAATTTTTTAACTGCCTCCACATATTTTTGTAATTTAGTTGATTAATCAAACCGACAAGTCCTTTAGCTATACATTTTTGAGCACAATAAAATAAAAAAAGGCATAAAATATGCCTTTTTTTACTTATTTGTTAATTGGATAACAAACCTCTGTAACCCACTTATTAGGATCCGATTCCATCGCTGGGCTCACATGATAAATATTAAACATCGGGCCTGCTAATTCGTAACCTTCTGTCTCAATCCATTTTGCTGCAGCCTCATTTACAGCTGTCATTTGTTCATAACTTCCATTAACCGTTATAGAAGCTACATGAGTTGATTCTATATTTTTAAATGTAACATCTTTTGTATTTTCATGCTTACCTAAAATACTTAGCTGTATTTCTACATCTACATCATTTTCTTTGTATTCACGATCATGGAAAACCGCAATACTATAACTCGGATGAGCAATATTAATATTTTTCATTTGTATTTCTTGCATTAATATACCCCATAAATCCCCTTCGTGATTAAAAGATGGAATAACCTTTCTAACACTAGCTACATTTCTTTCTGGAATTTCCTTTATTGAAATATGATAGTTCATCTCAACAACATCCTCTCTCATCGTTTTCATTGAGTCTTCGAGGAGACGTAATTGTTTTTGGAGGTTATTCATGTCTTCTTTAATTTGAGTACTACGATTTAGAAATTGCTCCTTTATACTATCTATATTATCGCATTCTATTATTTCTTTAATGCTAGCGATATTAAACCCCATATCTTTTAACGTTTGGATTCGATTTACTTTCTTTAATTGAGCTGCTGAATAATATCGATAACCACTTTGCTCATCGACTTTTACTGGCTGCAATAGCTCCACTTTATCGTAATGTCTCAACATACGTATACTAATGGAAGATAGTTTTGAAAAATCTCCAATTTTAAACATGGTTTCCTCCTAAAAATTCTATCTACTTCGAAGCTCAACTTTAGCTTAAACAATGACATTGTGTGAGAGTCAACTATTTTTAACAACTTAAATTATATTTCTTTAATTATTTACCCTTATACTTCCTTGCTCCTCAAGCCTATAAATATTGATATTAGTCCGTTCACAGCTAATAAAATTACTGTAATACTAGCGAGTAAGGCTACATCTGCTGCAAACAATTTAATCGTATGCCACGGTGAATTTGTGCAATAAATAAGAAGTGGGATCAAAATAATAGATAATAGTAGAAATATACTCCCAACGAACAGCCAGGTTAGTTTTTTACAAGTTTTCTTACGTTTATACTTTTTCATTAACATAATTGATGTAATAATGAGTGAGAGTGTGGCTATCGACATAACAATTTGTGTAAATGATATGTTTTTAGGGGTATCAACCGGTTCTTCTCCATTCAAAATACTAATAATCCCCTTTTTCAATACCGATAGTGCTGTTTCTTCTAATACATGATTTTTATTCGTTAAAATCACACCAGCCCAGCCGCTTTTATTTAAAATAAACATTTCTGCACGAGCATCGGGCGTTGATCCTGAATGCCAAACCATCGTTTCGCCTTCATTTATATTTGTTGTTCTTAATCCAAACCCATAACTTTTTTCTGAATTTATTTTATAAAGCGGTGATAGATAAAGATCCATGCTTTCTTTCTTTAAAAATTGAGTGTGCTCTTGGTGATTCAAAAACATTATAAATTGAATCATATCTTCCAAATTCGCGGTAATATAACCATACGGTGCTCCAGCATTATCATAAGACACTACACTTTTTCTTGGTATACCAAACCACGACTGATAACCTGTTAAATAGCCTTTTTCATATGCACTATCTTTATTTACCGCTGCACCATTCATTTTTAAAGGCTGAAAAACATGCTTTTCTATATATGAAGAATATGTTTCATTTGTGACTGCCTCAATAAGGGCACCAAGTATCATATAATTTGCATTACTATATTGATACTTTTCCCCTGGTTGGGCATTTAATTTTACTTTTGAAAGTTTCATTACATTTTCTTTTAATGCTTTAGAACTCTTTAATTGTTTATCTGATAATGCTAAGCCTTCATATGTGTTTATTCCACTTGTATGAGTTAGTAGATGTTGGATTGTTATATTTGAAGTTGATTGTGTATCTTTTAGTTTAAACGAAGGAAGATGTTGTTGAACTGAATCCTCTAATTTTATTTTTTTATCTTCTATTAACTTGACTATAGCTAAAGCTGTTAAAGATTTACTTATTGAACCGATTGCAAACGGCGTTTTACTAGTTACCTTTTTTTCAGACTCTCCAGTAATTCCCCACGATTTTGCGAAGAATACATCTTTATGATGTACAATTGCAACAGAAGCTCCTGGAATGTTCTGCTCCTTTATAAATTTTTCAATGTACTTATCTAAAGTAACTTTAATATTTTGCTGAGCGTAAACTTTTGGATGTACGATACAAAACATTAATACATTACAAAGAATACACATTAGAAATACTTTATACATGGTTTTCTTCATTATACTTTAGATAACTTTCTTTTTTTATAACTTACTAAGCTAATAAATACTACTACAGAGAGCGTAAAACTAATCATTATTAATATAGAATTCCACCATTGATTCTCTGCTATACGATATAAAAGATTATAATTAAATGTATTTTTGCTATTAGTTCCGCTAAATGATTCAGTTAAAAATAGTGAAAGTGTAGTTTGTGAGATGAGGTAAGTAATAACTGCGATGAGTATGCCACCTAAGATAAATGTGCTCGAATTTCCCTTTTCATTTTGAAGTTGTTTCATTTTTACTTGTAGGTCAATTTCACTTATTTCTAAAAAATCTTGAACAAATAATTGAGGCGTACCTAGATCATTTATACTATCCTCTCCATTTTCACGACATTCTTGAATATGCTCTAATATTTGTTGCTTAATATTGTCCCTTTCTTCTAAGCTGATATCGTATTGCTTTAATTCCTTAAGTACGTCAGTTAAAAATAGCTTTTCTTTACCGTTTAATTCATTCCTCATTTCAGAAGGTCTCCTTTCAAACCACTTTTTAATAATGTTTGAATATCAGATTGCAATTCTAACCACTCATTAATTTTCTTCTCAAGACGTATTTTCCCATTTTCATTAATTTCATAATAGATTCTAACTTTACCACTGTCTGTTACTTCTTGATAAGTATTTACCCACTCTTGATTTTTTAACTTAGTTAAAATAGGATAAATACTTCCTACTCCTTTCAATTTTAAATTGTGTACTTCAAGTTCTTTCATAATTTCATAACCATAGCTTTTCTTTTTCGACAAAATAGATAACACACACATTTCTAAATGACCTTTAATTAAACTTGTTTTGTCCATAGGATAAATTTAACAGAAATATATACTTCATTCAAGTATATATTTCTGTTAAATTTAAAAAATCAGACAATAAAACAAAAAGGTTTATAAACCCAATTAGCATTCATTACCTTTATTTTTCTCTAATCTTCACTTTTATAATATAATAATTACATAATATATCAATCGTTTATCCCTTTTAGTTTCCAATCACCCTGACTCTTATACTTCTTTCTAAAGTGAGAAATATTGTATGTGGGACATAAAAACACTAAAAAATCCAACTTCTTAATTTTGACATTAAGAAGTTGGATCTTCTTTCATTATTTCATACTAATCATACTGTGCTATTACATTCACCATTAAGAATACACGCTTAATATTAATTGAATTAGTGGTTTTAATAACACATAAACTAATAAAATTTTACTTATTAATCTCCAAACATTCATAAACTGCCATCATTTCTCGCTTATTCAACTCACGAATTCGATTAAATATTAGAATGTTTGCAACATCCTCAGTTCGTAAGCTTTCATCCACAACATCACTAACTTTTCCAGTTAACCATGTTTGTACATCTATGCCATCAACAATTTCTTTAAGCCCTTCATCATTAATACCACTTGCATTACAAGTTATACATGGAATTGTTAATTTAAACACGCCATCATGTAGATTATCTTCGGTTATAACTTTTTTTCCGTTACAGAATGGACATGGGTTGCTTTTTTTAATTTTATTAATTTGGGTAACTAATTTTTTATAGCCAAATGCTTCATACACATATGTTAATTTTTTATATTTTCCATTTGTGAAATACTTATCTATGATAGTTTCTCTTGTTTCATTGATATTTTGGAAATCACAAATAGTCACCTTATTATTATTGCTGATAGATTCGATATTACCTTTAATTTCGCCCCAGAATGGTAAAACATTTTGTAACACCATTTCATAGTTTGAAAAGCTTGCTTGTTCTAATTCAAACATTTTCAGTGCGACTTGTGTTTTCCTAGGCAGTAAAGAGACATCTTCTGTCATAATCGTATTGTCACCTACGATAGATTTCAATTTGATGAGTACAGGTAAATCTCCTACAATTTTTATTATTTCATTAAGCGGCTGATTGATAATTTCACGAATATCTGTATCTCCAAATTTAAGTGGTTTTTGGTGATTTAATACAGTTGCCTCACAAATTGGACATGTCATCATTTCTTTAGAAGTCTTAATATCTTCTTTAATAGCTGCTTTTGAAATAACAATATAACCGCCAATAATTGTATTAAATCCTACCCATGTTCTACGTGTCTTGCCTTTCTTATCATAAAATGACTTATCAAAATAGCCGTACCAAAATGTATGTTTTTCTTCCTCAGACATATCATTATAGCTTTTTGTCAAATCATGACCAAGCTCATTTTTAATTTCTTCAAATAGAAATTCTATTTTTTCATATTGATAAAATTTTAATACTTTCATGATTTCCGGATCGAATAGACCATCCCAAAATGGAACGTTTTTATCTTGAATTGTAATATCTTTATCGAAAACTTCAATTTGAAGACGTCCCGAACATGATGGGCAATGATTATCCTGAGAATAGAAATCGAAACTTCTCGTATCTTTATTAGTCGGGTGAGCAGCTACAATATGATTGATCAATCCACCAATTTCATATAAGAAACTATATTGACTATACAAATGTCTTTCGAGATCAATAGCAACTACAGGTGCAATTGTATCAGATTCGTATTCGCCGTAAATTAAACGAGCCATTGATGATAAGCTTTTTAATATGCCACCCTTATAGATGTTTTCTGCATTTTTAAAATAATCAATATGATTTTCTTCTAAGTAATTAATTCCATTTTGTTGATTCAGCGTTGAAGAAATATGTATTTGCTCAGTATTATTCACACTGCTTTTTTGACGATAATAATCCTCATGACTTACTACATCAAGATGCTCTATAGATTCAAGCTGTCTTTTTCCAAAATCGACAATATAATCAGAGCTTTCTAACATGTAACTATTATGTTCAATCATAATGATAGAGACTGATTCATCTTGCAATATCCCTCTAACACTATCTATAAATTGATTTAAAATATTTTGCGATAAACCTTTTGATGGCTCATCAAAAATAAACAATGTATGTGGATTTCTTGTTTTTGCAAATAACTCAGAAACTAAATGAACACATTGAAACTCACCCGTTGATAATGTTTGTGTTTTTCGTTCTAATGTTAAATAGCCCAGTCCTAATTTGATTAGTAGGCTCAAGCGTTTATACGCAATATCTTCATTTGGAATTTCATCAATAATATCCTCAATTGAGCGCTCAAAAATATCATCAATTTCTTCACTATACTTTGTCAGTTTCTTTTTAATATCTAGGAAAGTTGCTACAGTTGATCGACTTGTAATCGATTGGTTTCGATCTTGCCCTACCATAACTAGTTTATCTTTTGGATATCGATTCAAGAAATCTGTAGCTAAACACTCATTGACAAGTGTAGATTTCCCGCATCCAGACTCTCCTGTAACAGTTACAAGTCTATTTTTAGGAATCTGAAACTCAGTCATTTGGATATTTCGGCAAAATAATTCATGGAATGTATAATATTCTGTTGGCATTTCGTAATTTCGTTCCGATAGTATTGGCTTTGGCCTTGGTGATTCTTTTACGATTTTCCCACCATATTTTCCACTACCAGGTCCGAAGAACATTTGCTCATCCGTTGTATCCAGTACTGTATCTGAATGATCAATGAGCCAAATTTGATTTTTGCACCCTAATTTCTTGATCTCTTCTAATATTTGTAATAATGTTTCGTGATCAAGCCCCACGGAAATCTCATCAATAATAATTACAGCATTTTCACTTACTGCCATGAATTCAGCTAAGTAAAGTCGTGTTAATTCTCCACCTGACAACGTACCCATAATTCGACTTAATGTTAAATAACCAATGTTCATATTGATAATATTTTGCAGTATATGTTGTTTTGCTTCACTAATATTTAATTCTTCTGCTAATAAAAGAATAGATTCCACACTTAAATCATTAATATCTGAAATTGTATGTGATTTAGCAAATAACTCAATAGTACGTTGTTCAACTTCTTCACTATAACGTTTCCCCTTACATTTTTTACACTCAATATTTTTAGTAGTACCACGCCCTTTACAGCCAGCACACCAACCTAATTGATTATTAAATGAAAAGACTTCAGGAGAAAGATTAAATTCCTCCGCTAGTTTTTCACGAATCTCTTTAAAAACACCTGTATGAGTACCAATCGTCGAACGCGGATTGGAAGAAATTGATGATTTCCCTAAAAAAAGTACTAAAGGCATTTCTTCCATTTTAATTGCACTAAAATTAGTTTCCATAATATTAGGAAATAAATATTGATATTCAGCCTTTGGCAATAAGGAAACTAGACGCTTCTTTGATTCTTCACCAATTGTTTGACAAAGAGTTGTTTTTCCAGATCCAGATAAACCAGCAATACCAAGTGATTTATTAAACGGAATAACACTATCAAGTTTATTTATGTTATTAGCAATTAATTGATTTACTTTCATATTAACCTCTATTCTTATTTTTCATTAAAACCATTTTTACAATATAATTATTACATAATAAATATAATCTTTTACGCAATTATCCTCTCACTTCATGAATCTTATCCTTGTATATTTCAAACCATTGTTGCCACTCATCTTTAGAAAATTCTTTCTCCTCTCCTTCTAACACGGAAGAAAAAAGATCTAAACAAATATGCCAACCAGCTATATCTTTCGGTGTATGATCAGTTAATTCATGAATGTATTCTTTAAGAAGTAAAAGAGAACCATTTTCTTCTTTATGTATTTCAAATCGGACACGATCTTTATCCCATGTGAATTCAAGTACTGAATTTAGTTGGCACTCTAAAATATCGATATTTAAAAATGAACCATCCATCATGTCGAAATTTATAATTCCACCTGTTTTAAGGTTTTCAATTTGTAAATTGGACATCCATTTTTTAAGCTTATCATTATCTGTTAATACAGACCAAACTTCTTCTATCGAATATGAAAAATAACGCTCAAATTTTACTACATATTCATTACCTTGTTTATCTATTATAGCTAACATTATTAATTAACCTCCTTTTCGCCTAAACGAATGTACGTTCTATTTTTATTTTACATGATTTCAATTAAAAAGGAAATCACTATTGCAACCCATTAATTTAAGAAGTTTTTGTTAGCTCCAAAATTGATTGACTTATTATATATGAGAGCTCTAATCTAGTTGACCATGCTTTTATCGGGTCAATAATATTATCTTGGTTAAGCTTGTTCACGTATTTTAAACCTTCTACCGCAGTGTAACCAATATTAAAATCTGTAAAAGTATTTATAATCATCGGCCATTCTCCATCAGTCATTCTGCATTTAGAATATTTTATTATGTAATCAATTGCTCGTTTTGATAACGCACATGAACCAGCTGTAATATCTACTTGTTTCCCTAATTGTAATGACATAATTTTATTCGATACTGTTTCTGTAATTTGCCATTCTTCAGGATGTGTCTGAAAAGCTTTCTCCGTTCTGCCAATGATTAAGTAATCTACATCCACTATATTGTGAATGAACGAATTAAGCTCAGCTGGATATTCTTTAATCCAAGTTAGCAAACGATCAAAGTCACAATAGTGATAGTAATCATGATCATAGTTACTAACAAACTTCAAAGAATCCCTACGTGCGTTCCCTACCCCTAATTTTTCTACTATATTTATATGGAAGTTACATTCCTCTAGTTCTTTTACAATCTCTTTAGGTGTTACATTACTAATTGTTATATATTTTTTATCATAATTTAAATTTAACAATTCCTCTTTTAGTTCTTTTATTGTAGATAATAGGCTCCCTGTTGGATCATGAGTAATGCATGTTAATACCACTTGTTTTATAGGTTGCATGGTATATTCATCCCCTTTGCAAAATAAAAAGCAGAAAGAATACTTTCTGCCAATTTTATAATTAGTACTATATTTCTTATACTCAATTTAACTCATATCATGTAGCTTTAAGAATTTTTCCTTATGTTGTGTCCTCACCTTCATCGAACATAGAATTACAGCATATGAAAAAACCGCAGTAACTTATGGAATTATTGTACTAAATCTACTTGCTTGAAAAACTTATCGTTTAATCGCATCAACAATTAAAGATGGAAATTCTAGTTTATCTACTTGATTTCTAGAATCATATCTTTTCGAACGGAAAATAACACCGTCACTTGCATCCCATTCGTTGTAATAAAACTGACCCGTTTCATCACAATATTCAAGTAAAACTACCTCAAACCCAGCGTTTTCAAACATTTTTGTTAATGTTTTATAATTATGAACGATTTTATGACTTACAGCTGGGTGGTCTTTCGGGCCAGGTCCGCCTACTTGAACTATATTTTGGTAGGTTTCATCTCGGAAAAATGCATCAGGGACTCCGCACCGAATATGACCTGATGGTTTTAAAAATTTATAACAAATTTCAGCTGCTTTTACACCTTCCTCAAAAGTAAGATGTTCCCATACATGCTCTGCTAAAATAGCTGAAATGGAGTTGTATTCAAATCTTTCTTTCCAAGTCGTTTTATCTAATAAATTAAGTTCATCTTCTTGAGTTTGAATCCAACCTGGATTATTATTAAATACTCCAGCTCCGACTACTACTTTAATTTCTTCTTGTTTTATTGCCATCACTTTCACCTCATAAATCTTTTAATGTATTAATATTCTATGTTTACTATAAACTTTCCTTTGTCAATTAAAGTGTCAGTTAGCTTAATAAGATAGGTAACAAAACTTCTGTAGTTTTCACTTTTCCCCCACATACAGCAAAAACGTTTATAGTGCAAAATAAAAAGCGAAAAGAATAATTTCTTCCGCTTTTTATAGCAATAAATACATTTCATATTGTGCTAAAGAATTCTTTTTAAATCCAGATTTCTTTAAAAACCCTTCCAGTAAATTGTTGTTTGGAAACCCAATTGATAAACTTGATAACTTTAATTCTTCACTTGCTACCTGTAATAACTTCGTCCCAACACCAATATTTCTATAGTCTTTGTCTATGAAAATAAAACTAATTTTCCCTTGTTCATTTACACATACAGAAGCTTTTATATCACTATCAACATATGCACCGTAAAATGTATGATTTGTTTTTTCGATATAATCAATATCATTTTGCCAATTTATATGGAAGTTTAACCATTTCTGAATTTCAACTTTAAATGTTGGAAATTCTAATTGTTTTACTTCAATATTTTTATTACCTTTATTCATTATTTTAGTTAAATCATTTAGATTATAATAAGAAAGATCATATACTTTTTCATAACCTAATTTTTTATAAAATTGAATCGCACGATTGTTTCCTACAATAACTTCAAGAAAAAGCTGCTTACATTTATTTTGTGTCGCTTCTTCTTTATGTAACTCAAATAACTTTTGACTTACACCAATGCCGCGAAACTCTGGATGAACCGCTAATGTTCCGCAGCGCATTGTTTTTATACTTTCATATACCTTAATACCACCAAGTATCACGCCAACAGATTTGTCACCGTCTAAAGCAAGAAAAGAGTGTTCCAGTGAATTCCCTTCTGGTCCAAAAAACCTTTTTATAAAGTCTTCTTTTGAAACATCCATTTTAATAATATAATCTGAAAATCCGTCCTTAAAAGCTTCATATACCAAATCTATACTGACTTCACTACATCTTTTGTATTGAATCATATAAATATAATCCTCCGCTTTGACTTGTTATATACTACATTCAAACACATGAAACGCATTCCCTTCACCATATCCATCCTTTATTTCATGAACAACAATTTGACTAAATCCATTAGTAATAAGTATATTTTCAAACTCTTTTAAATCATATAGTCTTATAGGAAAATCCATAATCTCAGTTTCTTCAATTTTCTCATCATGAACGACTTCATATTTCAGTATAATATTTAAAAGTTTTTGCGCCTTATCATATGACACTTTTCTATACTCAACAATTAATTCATTATTAATTTCTTTTCTATTTGTCTCTATCCAATCTAGAATTTGTTCTGTCTCACTTCCACCTTGTACAATTGTTAGAAGCAATTTTCCATTTTCCTTTAAGTTATTTTTCATATTTTGAAGACTAATTTCTACTAAATTATCAGGTAACAGTGAAAATGAACCTATAGGAATCATAATAAGATCATATTTTTTATCACTATGGTATTCTTCTATTCTCCCTAGTGACACAGCAGGTTTTAAGTTTAATTTTTCCGCTTTCTCTTTACA
>Ga0213824_1000373_pt1 | contig 35653 bp, 32 predicted proteins | sample MC6MC0906MG_FD_179892 | JGI IMG/M metagenome (GOLD analysis project Ga0213824, IMG submission 179892) | Enriched soil aggregate microbial communities from Iowa State University, Ames, United States - MC6-MC0906-MG | ecosystem: Environmental > Terrestrial > Soil > Unclassified | place: USA: Iowa...
CTGTTTAAATTATTTGTCTGTGCATTAATAAAATGAAAAGCAATATTCCCAGCCTCATCTTCAGGCAGTTCCACTGACAGCCGCTCCCTCACAAGCTGCAGGGCATATAAGCCAACTTGGAATTCCTTTGGATTGAAACGTTTTAAGGTCTGTGTATAAAAATTTTGTATTAAAATCCCCTCATTATTCCTTTTTACAGCAAAAGACAAATGGTCTGTCAGTCCCAGATAAATGTGCTCCATCAGTACCATTCCATAGGTATCAATGGCATAATCAATGACCTGTTTGGCCAGTTCAAAATAGGTACTGTCTATTTCCGAGGCAAGCCGGATGATATTCTTTGATATCGACCGGTCCTTTAAGACAAATACCTTTTCTATGTCTTCACTTTTTAAATGATGCCCAATAGACTTATTAAATCCAATTCCCTTACCCATCAGGATCACTTCCCTGCCGCTGTCATCAAGTGCCAGCAGCAGGGAATTATTCATTACTTTTACAACCCTCATAACCCAACCCCATTTCTGTTATTTTCACGAAAGCAAACTCAGAGTTCATCTCCATTGGTTTCAATCACTCGCTTATACCAGAAATAACTGTCCTTTTTTATGCGGCTCATATCCTTTAAATCATGGTCATCCCGATTGACGTAGACAAAACCATACCGCTTGCGGAAGCCCTCATGGGAACTGAGAATATCCATAAACGACCAGGGAGAATATCCCATGACCGAAACCCCATCTTCGATTGCCTGGCTTATCGCCTTTATGTGTTCTCTTAAATAGCTGATCCGGTACTCATCATGGACTTTGCCGTCTTCTGTCAGGGTGTCGGCGGCTCCAAGGCCATTTTCCGTAACAATGAGAGGAAGGTGGTATTTCTGATAATAACTGTTTAAAACGGTCCGAAGACCCAGCGGATCGATCTGGGCTCCATATTCGCTGGAAGCCAGATGCTCATTTTTAATATGATGGAAATAACCATATTGATCAAAATCCACTTCATTGATGGGGAATGCCCTCTCCCCTGCCGGATGTCCCTCATCAGTCGGCAGGTACCGGACACACAGGGTTCGGTAATAATTCAGGGCAATAAAATCCATCTTTGCGTCTTTTAATATTTCCTCGTCTTCCGGCTCCATAACCGGTACGATCTTTCTTTCTTCCAGATAGCGCATGTAATATCCGGGATAACGGCCGTAGTAATGCATATCCAGGCAGTAGTCCGTCTTAAACCAGTCATTCATCCGGGCTGCCCAGACATCTTCCGGTTTGTTGCTTTCCGGATAGGTGCAGGTGGAGGATACCGCAGGACCGATCTTTCCGTCTGGTATGATGGAATGGCAGGCTTTCACCGCCAGGGCATGAGCCAGGAACATGTGGTAATCCATCTGGGCTCTCTGGCGGTCGGCTTCCCATGCATCGTCCGCAGTGATGTTCACCCGTTCGTTTACTCTCACCATAAGATTCTGCTCGTTGTGGACCTGCCAGTAAGTGACTTTGTCTCCAAAGGCTTTAAAACATACACTTGCGTAACGCTCAAAAGCCATTACACATTCTCTGGATTCCCAGCCATTGTGTTTCTTAACAAAGGCATAAGGAAGGTCAAAGTGATATAAGGTGATAAAAGGTTGGATGCCCTGTTCTAACAGACAGTCAATGATCTTATGATAGAAATCAATCCCTTCCTGATTTACCTCTCCATCCCCATCGGGTATGATTCTGGCCCAGGAAATAGAGAACCGGTAAATCTGCATTCCCATTTCCTTCATCAACCGGATATCTTCCTCCCAATGGTGGTAGAAGTCACTGGCCACCTTGCTGTCAGCCTGGATTTCCGAGCGTTTAAAGGAATTTACATCAGCAACTGTGATGCCTTTTCCCCCTTCATCCCATCCGCCTTCTATCTGGAATGCCGAAGAGGAAGCTCCCCATAAAAAGTTTTTTGGAAAATTTGTTTTTGTTCCTTCCATATCTATATTTCCTTTACTGATTATTTTTAATTGCGATCACCGGTTTTTCAAGGGAAGCCCCTGATCCGGCAATTCCCGTTACCTCATGAAAAGCTGCGGTATTACTGATGATGATCGGAACAACCGTATCATATCCTTCCTTCTCTAAGGCTTCTATATCAAAGGATAAAAGTCTGGTTCCCTTACTGACATGGGCACCCTCTTCCACATGTTTTTCAAAATGCTTTCCTTCCAATTGGACCGTATTGATTCCAACGTGAATAATCATTTCAGCTCCGCTGTCCAGCATAAGCCCCAGTGCATGAAGTGTGGGGTAAACCAAGGTGACGGTACAGTCTTCCGGAGCGACAACCTCACCCTTTTCCGGGACAATCGCAATACCATTTCCAAGCGCCATAGAGGAAAAAACCTCATCGTTAACCGATGTCATGGGCACTGCCATACCTTCTACCGGTGAGCCGATTAGTATGTCTGCCCCAGAAGTAATATCCAAAACATCCTGGGTTTCGGCGGCTTCTTCGTTTGAACCGGAAACTCGTCCGGTTTTTCCATTGATATCATCAAATCCAAACAGGTAAGTTAGCCCCATTGCGCCAAAGAAAGATACTGCCACACCGACCAGATAATAAATAAAGGTCTTCATACCGAATGCTGCATAGGTTGCAAAGGTAAGCACCCCGTTATTGGCAAAGGAATCGCCGTACACGCCTCCCACACCCATAATAGCACCACCAATGGCACCGCAGATAATGGCATAGATCATGGGCTTTTTTAACCTCAGGTTACAGCCGTAAATGGCAGGCTCCGTAATACCGCAAACAGAGGCGGATATGGCCGCAGAAGCTGCAACCGTTTTTAAATCCTTGCTCTTCGTTTTTAACATAACTCCAAGGGCCGCACCGCCCTGTGAGAAATTTGCAGCACCGGCAAAAGCCAGCAGGTTTTGGTGCCCAAACTGGGCCACATCATTGATACCAATGGGAAGCAGGGCTCTGTGTGCTCCGAATATAACAAATACACACCACATACCGCCTACAAAAGCTCCGCACAGAGCAGGGCTTAAATTCATCATCCCGGTGTAGATAAAATTAATTCCGTTACCGATGTAAATGCCGATAGGGCCAAATATCATAAAGGTTGCAGGAATCATAACCAGGAGAGAGATGCCTGGAACCAGAATGATCTTTAATACTTCAGGAATTATCTTTTCTAAAAACTTCTGTATATATGCAAGTATAAAAACTCCGATAATAATAGGAATCACGGATGACGCATAACTCGCCTTGGTAATGGCAATACCGAACATGCTTACCGCATCTTGCCCGGTCATCAGGGAAACAACTGCCGGGTAGCACATGGTGCCGCCAAGAGCCATGGCAATAAATTCATTTGCCTTAAACACCTTTGCACTGGTGTAAGCAAGAATAATCGGCATGAAATAAAACAATGCGTCTGTGGCAGCCATAATGAGAATATACGTCTGGTTAACCGTAATATCCATTCCATGATTGGACGCCGTAATTCTTGCAATGGTCAATAAACCCTTTAAAAGGCCGGAGGCCGCAATGGCCGGAACCATGGGAGTAAACATGGAAGAAATGGCAATTAAAATCCGGTTCCAGACAGACCCCTTTTCTTCACTGCCGTCTGCTGAATTTTCCTCTAATGATACCATGGGAAGGATCGCTTCGTAAACCTTTGTGACTTTTGTTCCCAGGACAACCTGGAACTGCCCGCCGCTTTCCACGACGGAAATAACGCCTTCCAGATGTTCAATTACCTCCCTTTTTGCCTTCTTTGAATCTCTTAACTCAAACCTTAATCTGGTAAAACAATGGGTAAGACCCTTTATGTTTTCGGAACCGCCGACATTTGTTATGATGTCTTTGGCTATTTGATTATAATTCATTTTCCAAACCCCTTTCAAGTGATATCATATCTTATCATCCGGCCGGAATGACAAAATAAAAAAGACCCGATCAAGCGATATCAATCATAAGACTAAAAATAATAAGCCTTATCATTCTTTGCTCAATCCGATCTTGCCTGCATTACCAGTAACACGTCTTCCTGTTTTGCTATTTAGTTGTACTCAACCAGATACAATATAACACCATTTGTAAATTGATGCAACTATTTTAAATTTTTTCTGCATTTTCTCCAATTTTTTAACATGATAATCGTCTATTTCTTACAAAAAACTTGTTGTTTTTATTATCTGCTTCCTTTATTTTTAAAACTTTTGTTTTTCCGTCCTGATCGCAAATATTCTGAGAAACCGGAGCAAAACATCTCTGTCTGCTCCGGTCATTTATTTTTATTTATCTGCAACCGCCTTCATGATAAGTGCCGCTACAGCAGCCCCGGGATCTTTTAAGGAGCGGGACGCTTCTCCTCTTGTTGCCGCTCTTCCATGAACGGCAATCATGGTCGTGGTATGTTCAAAGCCTTCCCATGCAGCCGATGCTGCTTTCTCAAAGACTTCCTCAAGGGACTCTCCGGCTTCCACTCCAGCTTTTAGTACCTGCACTCCGGGATGAAATCCATCCAGAAAGGTTTTATCCCCTAATTTCGCTTTACCAAGATCTGCAACACCTGCTTCATAAGCTTCAAACAAGGCAGTAACATCTGTGCCGGACAATTCTGTCTTTCCTTTCAGCGTCTTTCCGGCGCGCATCAGTCCTGCTGCCATCAATGTCCCCATGGTAGAAGGAACTTTATTTCCCATGGTCTTTCCTGCTTTGTACAATAGCTTGCCCAGGTCCGGCTCCGATCCATCTGAAACCGCGTCGTAAGCCGCCTGGAATCCATCCGTCATCGTAAGTCCCAGATCACTGTCTCCCACAACACTGTCCAGTTCAATTAAGTAGTTTCGGTTTTCCACCATGATCTTACTTATTCTGCCAAGCATGGCTATCAGTTCCTGCTGGTTCATATCAGCCTCCATTCTGCCGCTGATGCCGGCGGCATAATTAATCGTGACAAACGGTATGCGCTTATGTCATCCGCTCCAATCGGATCTTTAGACAATTCCCTGCTTAAAGAATGGTGTATCAGCCGGAGCATCCAGATAGCCCTTCAGTTCCTCATCCATTTTTAAAAGGGAAATGGATAAGCCTGCCATCTCAATGGAGGTTACATATTCACCTACATAATAACGGTGTACCTTAATTCCCTTCTCTTCCAGAATCAGATTGACCTTTCTTGCAACAATATACTGCTCGTCAAGAGGAGTGGCCCCCAGTCCGTTTACCAGAACCGCAACCTCATCTCCGGCGCAGTATGGAATATCTTCAAGGATTTTCTCCATCATTTCCGATGTGATCTCATCTGCCGTTTCCAGTTTTCCCCGGCGGATTCCAGACTCACCATGGATTCCCATGCCGATTTCCATCTCATCCTCTCCGATCTCAAATCCCGGATGACCGACTCTCGGAACGGTACAAGGGGTAAGTGCCACTCCCATGGTCCTTACATTAGCAGCCGCTTTCTCTGCGATCCGTTTTACTTCCTGTAAATCCTTCCCGGCTGCAGCAGCTGCTCCGGCGCACTTATATACAAAAAAGATACCGGCTACGCCTCTTCTGGTGTTCTTTTCTCCGGGAGCTGCCTTGGGAGATGCCACATCTTCCCCTGCAACAACGCTTTCAACATGAATATCCTCTTCCATATCCGCCATCTCCGCAGCCATATCAAAATTAAAGATATCCCCGTTATAGTTGCCGTATATATAAAGAACACCTGCTCCGGAATCAATGCTTTTCGTCACATGAAGCATCTGCTCTGCGCTGGGAGACTGGAAAACATCCCCGACCGAGCAGCCATCTAACATTCCTTTTCCTACATAACCCAAGAACAGAGGAAGGTGCCCCGAACCCCCTCCGGTTGCAATCCCCACTTTTCCCTCTACCTTATTGGAAGTGACCAGGCAGCGTAAGTCGCCTTCCGTGTATGTAACATAGTCCGGATGAGCAAGATAAATTCCCTCCAGCATTTCATTTACATAATTTTCCGGTACATTAATCAGTTTTTTCATTTATTCCTTCTCCTTCCCACAATTTATTGCAGTTCAGTCATGCCATTCATATGCGTTCCGATATACTTCTATGACCTGTTGGACAGTCGGTTTAAAAGGATTGTCCTCCATACAGGAATCCTTAAGCGCAACTTCCGCCAAAGCTCTAAAATCCTCAGGATTTACTTTAAGCTCTTTGAGACTCTGTGTAATCCCAACCTCTTTTGACAGCCGCCTGATACAGGCCACCGTTTCTTTCACGGCCTGTTCCCCTGTCATGGCAGCTGCCCCGGGAAGCTTAAGTCCCTCAGCCACCTTTTTATATCGTTCTGCAGCTACCGGCTTACTCCCGTTAAATTCCATAACAAAAGGCAGCAAAACCGCATTGCAGATGCCGTGAGGCAGATTCATAAGTCCTCCAAGGGAATGAGCCATGGCATGCACCATGCCAAGTCCTGCATTGGAAAATGCCATGCCCGCACTGTATTCCGCATAAGCCATCATCTCTCTGGCTTTTTCATTGTTTCCGTCAGCCACCGCTTCCGGAAGATATGTACCTATCACACCCATTGCCCAAAGGGCATCCTTATCCGTATATGGGGTTGCCCGCTTTGCCACAGCCGCTTCAATGGCATGGGTCATGGCATCCATTCCCGTGGAAGCGGTGAGGGCTTTTGGCATACTCATCATGAAATCCACGTCATTGACGGCAATGGTGACCAAGCAGTTTGGGTCCACCATACACATTTTGGAATGTCTCACCGGGTCAGTCACGATATAAAACGAGGTGACCTCAGAACCGGTCCCTGCGGTAGTGTTCACCGCAACAATGGGAATTCCCGGATTTAAGGAACGGTCCACTCCTTCATAATCCTCTACCCTACCGCCGTTTGCCATCACTATGCTGACGGCCTTTGCAGTATCTATGGCAGAGCCGCCGCCCACCGCCACCAAAAGATCCACTTCCAAAGTCCTTGCAGCCTCCAGGCAGTCACCCACAACCATGGTGGTGGGATTTGGTTCAACCAGATAATAAATGGCGTATTCCACCCCGGCCTTTAACAGACAGGCTCCTACTTTGTCTCCGGTGCCATTTTTATACAGGAAGGGGTCCGTAACGATAAGTCCCCGCTTGAATCCCCTTTTCTTAAGCTCATCCGGCAGCAGTCCGATGGAGCCGCGGCCAAAAAAGCTGGTTCCTACTGCATTGATTCTCTCAAGTGCCATGAGTGGCCTCCTTAGAATTCTATATTTCTGAAATCTCCCGGATCGATCCGTTTCAGCGCGCTTAACTCTTCCTTTGTTGGAAGGGGCGTATAGGCGATATTGGAGTATTTTATAGGAAATCCGGTATTTTCTTCTACCTCTTCTAAGCTGGAAGTCGGGTGAATGGTTTCTAAAACCATTTCCCCATGTTCCATTTTAAAGATGCATAAAGGGGTGATAATCCGCTCTACATTTCCCCTGGTAGTTACAAAATCCACCTGGTTCACAAAGGTTCGCTTGTCATGCTTTGTTCTCCAAAGAATTGCTCTTTTCGCAGTTGGAATGAGAACGGCACTGCCTGCTCCTCCCGGCATCCTCACCTTTGGTTTTTTGTAATCTCCAATAACCGACGCATTGACATTGCCGCGGGAATCAAACTGGATTCCGCTTAAGAATGCCACATCCAGTTCTCCCCTCATAGCCAGGTCAAATACTTCCATTAAAGGAAAATAGGCTGTTGCTCGTTCCAAAAGCTCCGGACCTGCGCTGGTATACTTTTTAAGCCTCACAGGATCCGGGTCTGTTCCGCCCGGAATATTCAAATGCACCGCCCCCGGCGCATGAAGGGCTTTTGCCAGAAGCAGCGCAATCATGGGCATATGGGAGGACACTCCGTGAAACACCTTGCTGCCGTCAGGTATGAGGCGGGCCATAGCGCAGACCATAATATCGCAGACTCTGTATTTTTCTTCCATCATGCCAAGCCCCCCTTATCCTTTGTAATCGGACTTTTCAAAAGCCTTTAAATAGGCATTCAGGCCGCCCAAATCTTTCAGACCTTTAAATTCCTTTAATTTTTTTCCGTCAATATCATAAGAACCCGGACACGAACAGGGTGCGGCCCCTTTGGGAACCCTGACAACTGCTTCCACCAGAAAATGGGGAATATCAGCTTTTTTAGAACTGCCGGTAAACGCAGATCCATGGACAATATTCTCTGCCGTCAGGATGATTCTTTTCGCCGCCCTGGAGAATAAAACATCCTCAAATAATGGTCCCGTGATCCTGGCGTTCCCTTCTTCATCCGCCTCTTGTACATGGATGACCGCAACATCCGGCCTTATGGCCTTTACCACTGTCACCGGTTCCTTTGTAAACGGATCCTCTACCCGCATAAAATAATCATTGGCGTCTATTAAGTCACTGATCACAAGTCCCTTTACAGGCATAAAGCCTACTCCGTAACTGGCGGCACGGAGCGCGGAGATCACGGTATAACAGGCATGTTCATTACCTTTTACAGTTCCGCTTTCAACAGCCTTTCGGTAATGTCCGGCCAGGGAATATTCACTTTCATAACTGATAAAGCCGGCATCTACGCTGGAAACGCAGCCTCCGAAGCAAAGCATGTCAACATCCATAGCCCCTGCAGTCTTTACAATCTTTAAGTCCCTTTTATTCTGACGCACCAGTTCCCTGACCATTGCCATGGGCGCCCGATGGAGCACATTGCCGCCAAGACCCAGGATATCCCCGTCATGAATCCGGGCGGCCGCCTCCTGCAAAGTCATTATTTTGCTCATGGTCTGACCTCACTTTCCATCCTGCACTCCTTTATTTTGCTGCATTGCAGGCAATCTGGATGGCATCCCAAACACCGGAAAAGGGAGGTGCATATATGAGATCCGTCATTCCAAGCTCTGCCGTTGTCATCTTGCAATGAATTGCCACAGCAAATACATCTGCCCGTAAAACAGCCCCCTTTTGTCCGCTGGTCTGTGCGCCAAGCAGTCTTTTTGTTCCTTTTTCATAAATCAGCTTAATGGTGATGGGTGTTGGATCCGGATAGTACGCCGGATGGTCATTTGCCTGGATAATCAAAGTCTTATAATCTTTTCCCAGACGTATGGCATCTCCTTCTCCCATTCCCGTACGTCCAAGCTCCAGCCCGCACACCTTGATTGCCGCAGACCCAAGGGCGCCTATAAATGATTCATGGCCCCCTGCCATATTGGTGCCTGCGATCCTACCGCATTTGTTTGCTACAGTTCCGAGAGCCAAGAAGCTGTCTTCCTCTAAAACTTCATGATAGACAAGAATACAGTCTCCCGCCGCATACACATCCGGTATAGAGGTTCTCATTTCCCGGTCCACGATGAGACCGCCGTTTTTGCCCATGGAGATTCCTGTATTCTTTAAAAAATCGGTACAAGGACGGACCCCCACAGCAACGATCACCAAATCCGCCTCATAGGTTCCTTTATCTGTTTTTACACCCTTCACATAAAGACCGTCTCCATAAAACCCTTCCACCTTTTCTCCGGTGTTAAGAAGGACCCCTGACTTTACCAGTTCTTCATGGGCCAGGGAAGCGATTTCCTCATCAAAGGGCATAAGAATTCTGGGAGCTGCCTCAACCATGCGGACGTTCTTTCCAAGGTTTAAAAACGCTTCCGCACATTCTACCCCGATATATCCGCCTCCAACGATGACGATATTACGGATTTCCGGCATTTTTACATATTCCTTTAAAAAGATCCCGTCTTCCATGGATTTTAATACATGGACTCCCATAAGCTCCTTGCCCGGAAAGGGGGGAACCACAGCCGATGCTCCCACCGCTATCATCAATTTATCGTAGGAATCCGTAAATTCCTGACCGGTTTCCAGATTTTTTACAAGGACCTCTTTCTTTTCCACGTCAACGGATAGTACTTCGTGGCGGAGGAAGGTTTCTATGCCCATCTTGGTAAAGGTCTCCTGTGAACGGGCGATCATTTTACGGTAATCATCGTTATAGTCCCCCACATAGTAGGGAAGTCCGCACGCTCCATAAGAGAGAAAACCTCCCTTTTCATAGACCGTTATTATCGCGTCCGGGTCGACCCTGCGGATCTTGGAGGCGGCACTCATTCCTGCCGCTACTCCTCCAATTATAATAATCTTCATGTTTTCTCCCTGATCAATCGTTACCGTTCAGTCATGCCATTTATCATTTGCCCGGCTTCCTTCATGGCTTCTTCTGCTGTCTTTATTCCGGAAAACGCCTCAAAGATTTTCTCATAAAGGACTCCGTTTTTCTCCCCTGCCTTTGACAGATTGGGAAGAGGCTTTGCAAGTTCCATCATCTTCTGCTGCACCGGAAACCAGGGGCAATCACCGGCCCCTTCCAGATAGCTTCCTCTTCTTATTGGAGCACCGCTCTTTCTCCCCACCTTCTGATCCACCTCAGGCGACCGAAGGTAGGAAAGAAATTCCTCTGCAGCTTCTTTTTTCCTGCAGCTTGCACAGATTCCAAAGGACCAGGTTACATTCCAGGCCGTAGAAAACGTGGAAAATCCCAGATCTTCTGGTTCCAGACAGCCTTCCTTAAAGACTTCTCCCATCTGGCCGCTCCAGGTAACCGCCATCGCTGCTCTTTTTTGCCGGATCTCTTCTGCAATTTCCCCGTTGCCGAAGCATTCTGTACCATCAACTGCACAGGCGTTCAGTTCCACGTAAGACTGAAGCCCCTTGATCACATCTTCCTTTCCGCAGGCCGCAGATCCATCGGGATCATAAGCATCTCCCCCGTACATGCGAAGGAAGGGAAGGGCATCGGTAAATATCTCGGACTTATCGGCCTTCATAGCCACAGCCTGTTCCCCGCAGGCCGCCTTGTAGGCTTTAGCCGTCTCTATGTATTCCTGGGGAGTGATGACGCTACCAAGCTCCTTACCAAGCACATGATTAAGCAGGCTTTTACGGTAGAGGATCATATGTCCGTCACAGAAAGAGGGAGATAGATAGGCCTTTCCCTTGTACTTCATTTCTTCTGCAATGACCGGAAGGATGTCCTCTTCCTTAAGTTCCAGTTCCGAAAGGTATCCTTTTTCTACAAAGTCACGAAGCCATAAATGGCCTGCAACCATGACAATGTCATAATCTGCCTCCCCGGCAAAAGCTTTCATCATCATTGGATAGTAATCCGCCCAGGGCACGATATGAAAATCCACCATTCCTCCATATCCGTCTAAAACCCCCAGTTCTTTATCCAGATAACCTTCCACCGCCGGATCAGCCACTGCCAAAACCTTAAGCGTTTCCTGTTCCATAAGCTAAACCTCTCCTATTACAATAAACCTTACCTTCCCGGCTGCGGCGGTGCATCTACAATGCCCACAATGTAGGCATCAATCGGTGCCGAACGGTCCAGCGCATATTGAGTCGTATTATCCGTGGTTACCAATACCAGTTCTCCAATCCCTGCACCAATGGTATCGGCCGCCACAAAAATATCCTTTTTATCCCCATAAAAAGGTTCTACCAAAAGAAGCTTGAACCCAACCAGGTTCCTGCATTTTCTCGTGGAAACCACAGTTCCCATTATTGTTCCTAATATCACCTAGCCTCTTCCTTTCTAATGGTTACCCACTGCCCCTGCTTTAACTGGAATGCATTGGCATCATCTGTGTCCACATGGAAATCCAGCCTGCTGTCATGAGTAACACGAATAAGCACATGACCGAGTAAACCGCCCTTTGGCCCATCGACCGCAACGCTTACCCTGTCCCGATCCGATACCCCGAACCATTTGGCATCTTCCGGTGTCATATGGATATGACGGTCTGCGATAATAACGCCCTCTGTCAGCAGGATCTCTCCCTTTGGTCCTTTGAGCATTACCCCGGGAGTTCCCTTTAAATCTCCTGACGATCTTACGGCCGGCTGTATTCCCAGGATCCTGCAGTCACCGGAGGCCATCTCCACCTGGCTTTGTTTTCTCTCCGGTCCAAGAATCCGAACCTTAGGAAGTGTTCCGGCCGGGCCGGAGACAGCAACCTGCTCTTCACAGGCAAACTGCCCCGGTTGGCTTAATGCCTTCATGGGAGTCAGCCGATAGCCGGCTCCGAAAAGTATTTCCACATGTTCCTTAGAAAGATGCACATGCCTTGCTGAGATTCCTACGGGAACCTGGTAAGGCTGTGTGCTAAGCATCTTCCAGTTATCCAGGACCAGTGCAGTTACCTTCTGAATCAGTTCTTCCCTGTTTTCCATTGTAAGCCTCCGCCCTTAAGCACTTTCCTGTTCTTATTATTTAAGGAACGGAAGGATTCCGCCTATGGAATTATGTGGTCTTGGGATCACATGAACTGCTACTACCTCTCCCACTCTGGATGCTGCTTCCTCTCCTGCTTCCACTGCAGCCTTAACAGCTCCAACATCTCCCTGAACCATAACTGATACCAAACCGGAGCCGATTTTCTCAGTTCCAACCATTTCAACGTCCGCTGCTTTTAACATGGCATCTGCCGCCTCGATGGATGCGGTAAGGCCCCTTGTCTCAATCATCCCTAATGCTAACATTCCCTTTTTTACTGCTGTCTCTGCCATTTACTTTTCCTCCTTAAGTTTGTGTTGTTCTTCCTCAGGTTTTACAGATACCTTCTCGTTTTCATGCTTATCTATCATATTTAAAAGCTTGAGCACCTCCGGATGAGGGTTTTCAATGGATATGGATACTTTTACATTGCCATCTCCCACGATCCGTCCCGCATCTCTGGCCGCCTCCACGGCGGCACGAACCGCCGAAGTCTCACCCGCTAATACCGTGTGGCACATCCTTCCCCCCAGTTTCTTATGACAGCTTACGATTTCCACTTCAGCTGCCTTTAAGGCCTGGTCTACCACCACAACGGTATTGGCATAATAATTGATTTCTAAAACCCCTATGGCGTTTCGGTTTGTTTTCATGACGCCCACCTTTGCTGATGTCTATTTGATCCTTGGCAAAATTTTGTCAATGTCCTGATGCGGCCTGGGGATCACATGGACTGCTACCAACTCACCAATTCTGGACGCTGCCGCCTCTCCTGCTTCCGTAGCTGCCTTTACCGCGCCTACTTCTCCGGTTACAATGACGGTTACCAGACCAGAGCCGATTTTCTCGGTTCCCACAAGCTCAACGTCCGCCGCCTTTAACATTGCATCTGCTGCTTCGATGGATGCTGTTAAACCCCTTGTTTCAACTAACCCAATTGATGTGGATGCCATATCTTGCTACCTCCTGAAATTTATAATGTTTTTTTCCTCTAAAGATACTTTTGTTATATGAGACAACGCTTTTGTTCCCTCATATGGGTTTTCTATAATCTCTGTTAGAACCTCATTCGGACTGTTAAATTTAAGAGCTGCCCGTTCTGCCGTTTCACAGGCCTCTTTCACATCATCAATTCCGCCTTCAAATTTCACCTGGACCGTAAGGGGAATGAATGCGGACGTATCTTTTGGATTGATGGTGTCAATACCGATGATCCGAATATTTGCCGCTTTACAGGCCTTATCCATGGCATAAAGAACAGCACCATATCCTGCACACTCCAAAAAGCCGATTGCCATATGTACCTTCCCCTCTCTAGATGATCCGCAGGCCTCCTTCTGCCAGCATACACCTCCGTCTTCTGGTAAAGCTTCTTGCACAGGTAAGGCCTTCTCCGGTAGGACCTGCGATCGTCATGGTCGTATGGCCCTCTCCGCCGATCCCTACCCCTTTTAAGGTTGAGCCGTTCTTCGTAAAAATGGTTGTTTCAATCACTTTTCCAAACTTCGTCATGTTCTCAACATTTCTGGAGAACATGGATGCCGTATGGCGATTGCCCGATTCTGCCGCTACTGCGCACTCCACACATTCCTCAAAAGTCCTCAAACGTACAATGGGAAGTATGGGCATCAGCTGCTCTACCATCACAAAGGGATGGCTTCTGTCTGTCTCACAGATCAGAAGACGGACATCCTTGTGTCCGGAGACCCCTATAGCTTCTAAAAACAGAGCCGCATCCTTTCCGACCCATTGTTTATTCACTTCATAGCTGCCGTCTCGTTCAATCATGGCAAATTTAAGAATTTCATTTAACTCCGTGGAATTAAGCAGGTACGCGCCTTCCTTTACCAGCTTATTTACCAGTTCATCCGCAACACGTTCCATGACAAAAACTTCCTTTTCCGCCAGGCACAAAATGTTGTTATCAAAAGAAGCTCCACGGTAAATCTCTTTTGCCGCAAGATCTATATCAGCCGTATCGTCTACAATGACCGGCGGGTTTCCCGCACCAGCTCCGATAGTCTTCTTTCCGGAGCGAAGCAGGGCATTAACCATGGGCATTCCTCCAGTTCCAACCATGAGGCGGATTCTGGGATCAGCCGTCATTTTGCTCACTGCCTCCATGGTCGGCTCTTTCTGCATGGTGATTAAATTTGCCGGACCTCCGTTTTCCACAATGGTCTGATGAAGAAGCTTCAGACAATAGGCACAACATCTTTTTGCCCCCGGATGGACATTAAACACAACAGAATTTCCTCCGGCTATCATACTGATGGTATTATTAATTATGGTTTCTGTGGGATTGGTAGAGGGTGTAATCGCTCCGATCACTCCAAAAGGAGCATATTCCTCTATCATTAACCCTTCATCACCTGAAATGGCATCTGTGGTCAGACATTCCACGCCAGGAGTTTTATCAATAACAGCCATGTGCTTCTGGATCTTATCCTCAAAACGCCCCATTCCGGTTTCTTCCCAAACCATTTTTGCAAGGGTTTTTGCGTGGCTTTTTGCGGCCAGACGTATGGCTTCAATGATTCTTCGCCTGTCTTCTACCCGGTAACGCTGTGCCCACTCACGCTGGGCTATGTAGGCCGCCTGGATGGCATCCTCCACCCGTTCAAATACCCCGTTCTCACTTTGGGAAGGAATATTTATAGGCTTTGTAATTTTATTTTCAATGCCTGCAAGCACTTCCTTTACAATCAGTTCTATCTCTTTTGCCCCAATTTCCATGATTGCCTCCTAGTTTAGCTGCTCTATCACTCTTCTCACTACTTCGGCTATGATTTCCTTTTTTGCCTTTCCTAACGCTTCGGCCTCCACAGGCTTCTGATCCTCTATGGTCAAGGTATTCTGCGCCACACCGGTACAGCCGCAGCCGGAGGCTGGCAAGCTCTCTCCCGGCCTTACAATGGATGTTACCCCTTTTAGTGACGTCCCTTTTCCTATCTGCTCTGCCGGACGGACATCTGCTATCGTGACCACATCCTTCATATTCGTTTCTTCTGCAGAACACGGGGGAATCCCGCCTGCCGTGATACCAAGCTTATGACGGATATCCAGCAGCTTATTTACCTGATCGCAGGAAAGCAGATTCTGGCGTCCGATGATATTGCCGGTATACATCAATATAGTCGCATAATATTCAATGGATTCCAGCCGGTAAAACGCCTGGTAAATATCTTTTCCCCAAGTCAGCGCTCCGTGGTTTGCAAGAAGCACGCCATTGTGAGTGTTCACAAAGGGTGCAATGGAATTAGGAACTTCGTCAGTACCCGGTGTGGCATATTTTGCAACCGGGATAGACCCAAGTCCCAGCACCGCTTCCGTAAGGATTGCGGCATCCAGACTGATCCCGGCAATGGCAAAGCTGGTCGCCACCAAAGGATGGGCGTGGGTAACTGCCAGTACATCCGGATTTTCCTTATAAACCCTTAAATGCATTTTTACTTCCGAGGAGGGCTTCCATCTTCCCATCAGCACTTTTCCGTTTAAATCCATTTTCACCAGCATATCCTGAGTCATAAAACCTTTTGATACCCCGGTTGGCGTCGTCCAGATGGTGTTTGGCCCTACCTTACAGCTGATGTTTCCATCATTCGAGGCTACAAAGCCTTTTTCGTACATACGTCTGCCGATATCCAAAATTGCCTTTTTGGCTTCAAAATCAGACATGTACTTTACGCCTTGAACTGTCATCATATCTTTACCTCCAAAGTCCAAACAACTACGTGTTCTTTCTGTCCGAACTTTCATCTTTTATACTGTATTTTTACCATTTTTGTGTCTGTTTGTCAACGTTTTATGTTGTTTTATTTCTGTTTTTACTGTTTTATTTTTATTTCAGCTATTTCTTCTTTACATTTAAACAAAATAATTATACAATATACATATATGCCACATGATTTTTATGGTTTTATATTGCATTTTATTTTAATTAACTTTTATTGCCAGAAAGAAAGGAACATGCCTATGTTAGCAGTGACAAGGAAAGCCAAGATCAAAGATATTATTTTAGAAAAGAAAAGTGTTACGGTGACCGAACTTTCCAAGATCTTTTCCGTGACCGAAGAAACCATTCGGCGGGATTTAAAGCAATTGGAGGATGACGGATTCCTGACCAGAACATACGGCGGTGCATTCATTCAAGACGGGGTTGAGAATAATGTAGAATTAACGATCCGGGAAACCGCATATATGGAAAGCAAACAGATCATCGCAAAAAAATGCCTGTCAGTCATCCACAACGGTGACTCTATTTTCTTAGATGCCTCTACCACGGCCCTGCAGCTGGCAAAATCTCTCCAGGGGATGCGCCTCACCGTGGTGACAAATTCCCTGCTGATCATCAATGAACTTTATGACAAAGAGGACATCCGCCTCATCTCCATCGGAGGCTCTTATACGCCCCGGGACAAAGCCTTTGTAGGTACTACTGCGATCCGGAACTTAGAATCCTTTTACTTAGACAAAACCTTTATGTCCTGCAGAAGCGTTTCCATGGAACACGGGATCACCGATTCCAACGAAGCCATTGCTGCCATACGCCAGACACTGATGACCCGGAGCAATCATGTGTATCTGATCGCCGATCACTCCAAATTCAATAAAACCTCATTCATCCGGATATCCGGCTTCGAAACCATCAAAGGGCTGGTCACCGACAAGCAGATGAATGAGCAATGGAGAGAATATCTTTTAAAGAACAACGTAGAGCTTCTTGAAGCTGCGGAAGCATGATCTGATTTTGGCAAGAGGATGTCTCAGTTCCTATGAGACATCCTCTTTTCATTTGCCAGGTTCAGCCGGCAATCACTTACATTTTCTTTGCTTTCAGGGCCTCTTCCTTCTTCTTAAATATTTCTTTTAATGATTCTGTATAGGGTGCTCTGGCGATCCCGTATTCCGTTACGATCCCTGCGATTAAATCATGATCAGTCACATCAAATGCCGGATTGAATACCTTTACACCTTCCGGTGCCATCCGTTTTTTATACCACATTTCCACTACTTCCTCTGCCGGACGTTCCTCAATGTGGATCTCCTTACCGGTAAGAGTGTTCAGATCAATGGTGGAGGTTGGGGCGCAGATATACATAGGCACACCATAGCGTTTGGCTGCAAGAGCCACCATGGAGGTTCCGATCTTATTTGCAGTATCTCCGTTGGCAGCCACCCGGTCACAGCCTACAAATACGGCATCAACCCAGCCATTTCTCATGACGGTCGCCGACATGTTGTCACAAATCACCGTGACATCAAGACCTGACTCCTTTAATTCGAAAGAGGTCAGTCTCGCTCCCTGAAGAAGAGGTCTTGTCTCGTCTGAAAAGATGCGGAAGTTATAGCCTCTTTCGTGTCCTAAGTACATGGGAGCCGTTGCAGTACCGTATTTTACCGTCGCCAGCTGCCCGGCATTGCAGTGGGTCAGAAGGCCGTCACCCGGTTTTACAAGAGACAGGCCATATTCCCCGATCATCTTGCAGACCCAGATATCTTCTTCCCGGATCTCAATTGCCTCTTTATGGAGAAGCTCAACGATCTCAGGGACGGTTTTCTCTTTGTTTTCTAAAACCACCTGTTCCATCCGTTTAAGTGCCCATGACAAATTGACGGCAGTGGGGCGTGCGGAATCAAGATAGTCCTTTGCCTTTTGAAATTCTGCATAAAAATCATCAAAACCATCTGCTCCTATCTCTCTCGCAGCCAGATAGATGCCAATGGCTGCCGCCACACCGATGGCAGGCGCTCCTCTTACCTGAAGAAGATAGATTGCATTCCAGATATCCTCCTGTTTTGTCAGGGAAAGGATTTCCGTATGATACGGAAGCTGCGTCTGGTCTATGATTACCAGGGCATGATTCTCTTCATCAAGGGCAACAGTATCATAGTCCATGATGGATTTTTTTGTTTCTTCGCTCATTTGTTATCCCTTTCTTGTTACCGGCTTTCAATCCCGCATTACCGGCTTTCAAACGTTCCTATTGCCTCTTTTATTGCATTTAAATAATCCGCTCCACTCCGGAAGCTGCGGCGGTTCATAATATAATTCTTTGCAAGCGTAATGACGATCTTTTCGGCCCTGGCCCGTTTTTCCTCATCAGGAATTGTAGTGATATCAATCACATTCGCCATTCCAACGGTACGGCGGATGGATTCAAGTCCTGCCACACCTGCAGTGTCGGAAAGGATGCCTTCTAAATACCACTCTTTAAATCCCGGGACTTTTGCCATGGTTTCCGTTACGTACTCGTCAAAAACCTTGTTGTATTTTTCAATGAATAAGTCTACAATATCGGAAATGGTCCTTAAGCACCAGCCGCAGAACTCTTCTTTTTTCCCTTCGTCTTCTATGGTAGCGTCGCCGTTGCACCATGCAAAAAACATATTTGCAATGACGTTGCCGATATCATAGCCCATGGGCCCGAAGAAGGCGAATTCCGGATCAAAGATGTAAGTGTGCTCTTTATTGATAAATACAGAGCCAGTATGTAAATCCCCATGGATCAGAGACTGGGCATTGTTCATGAATTCAAATTTTAACTTGGCTGCTTCCAGATGCAAGGCCTGATCCTCGTACAGTTCCTTCTTAACAAAATCCGCATTGGGCGGAAATACATTGTTCCTGTTGTTGTAATCAATAAAGGGCTCGCTGTATACTAAGTCCTCTGAAATCTCACATAAGTCCGGATTGATAAAGCTTTTAACCAGCTCTTTTTTCTCTTTGTGTCCCAGGACAATATCCGTTGTGCGCAGAAGGGAATGAACCATAAAAGTGGTCACATGATCCGCAAATTTGGGATAAATCTCATGCTTTAACAGACCGGTTCGCATCATGGTATGACCGATCATATCCTCCATAACCATGGCACACATGGTTCCGTCATATAAGTAAACCTTTGGAACCAGTCCCGATGCATAAGAATCCTGGATCCCAAGAATCTTTGCTTCAATTCTTCCGCGGTCGGTGGAAACATGCATTTCTGCTGAAATACGAAGCGCTTCTCCTGCCTGCTTTACAATGATGGTTTTCCCGTTTGCAAGATCCTTTACACGGAATACGTAATTTAAGTTCCCGTCTCCGATCTCCTTACATTCCAGCCTGGCATCCGCATCAAAATAGGAGAGCTTCTCCTGAACGTAATCCGATACCTCTTCTGCTTTCATCAAAAAATAACTGTCGTATTTAGACATTTCTGTCACCTTCCCCTGATCAATATAACGTTTTTAGTTTACATTTTTTGTCTTGCCGCTTGCATAGGTCATGGCAAGGGCAATGGCAAGGACTGCTCCCTTTATAATGTTCATGGCATAATAAGGCACGGACATCATGATAAGACCATTTTCCAGCATACCCACAAGCACCGCTCCCGCAAAGGTACCAAAAGCATTGGCTTTTCCGGCTCCCAATACAGAAAATCCGATATAAGCCGCACATACAGATGGCATTAAGTACGCATCACCTGCTGAAATCTGCGCCGTTCCCACACGAGCCGCCAGACAGATTCCGCCGATTGACGCAAAAGTAGCTGAAAGAAAGTATGCAAGGATCTTATACTTTGCCACCGGAATTCCGGAAAGCTGGGCTGCCTCAGGATTTCCGCCCACCGCATACATGTATCTGCCGTGTTTGGTATAATTCAAGAAAAAGTATGCGAACAGCACCACACAGATCATGATGATGATCAGCCATGGTTCCTTTCCCAATGCCCGGAAGGCTTCAGGAACAAGGCCGGGAGCCTGGGTCCCATCAGCGCGGGTCATGCGTTCGGTGATCGCGCCGCCCTTGGAGTAGGTCATGGAAACTCCCTGATACATGAACATTACGGAAAGTGCCGCAACCATATCCGGTATCCTGAATTTAACGATCAAAATGCTGTTGATGACCGCAACGCTTAAACAAATGAGCACCGTAAGTATGATGGAAACACCTATATTGATATTGTGCCATACAAAGCACGTCATAACAAAAACATTGGCAAACTGAGCCGTAGCTCCAATGGAAAGATCCATGCCGTTTACCGCCAGGGCAAATGTAAGACCAATTGCGATAATGGTGGTAATGGATACCGCACGAAGGATCGTGATCATATTAGACTGGGTCAGAAACATGCTCGCTCCCGTATCCTTACTCCAGTTCCCAAACGTAAACAGGATGAACATGATAAGCATCGTTGCGATGGTACCCCATTTTGTCACAAAATCCCCAATGTTCAATTTCTTTTTTACCTTCTCTGCCCCAGACATATCATTTACCTCCTGTCGAATAGTAAAGCAGTTCTTTTTCGTTCGTATCTGCTGCATTTAATTCTTTAATGATTTCTCCGTCATACATCACATAGATGCGATCGCAGATACTTAATATTTCCTGGAATTCGCAGGTGGCATAAATAACGCCTTTTCCTTTGGCCGCCAGCCCTTCGATCAGCTCATACATATCCTGCTTGGCCCCCACATCGATTCCTTTGGTGGGTTCATCAAAAATATAAACCTCCGAATCCTTGTTCAGCCATTTTCCCACGACAACCTTTTGCTGGTTTCCGCCGGACAGCAGGGCTACGACCTGATTCTCTGACGGAGTCTTGATTCCAAGGCCCCGTATCATATTTCTGGCGTCCTCTTTTTCCCGCTTTTTGTTTACCACAGAAAGCCGGTTCGTATATTTTTCCATGGCAGCAACGGAAATATTGGATACAACCGGGTCCGTAATCAGAACGCCTTCTCTTCTCCGTTCCTCCGGCACCAGTGCAAGCCCATGTTTCACAGCCTGGGTCGGCCCTTTTGCCTTAATCACTTTTCCGTTAAGCTTCATGGTACCGCCTGACTGCTGGTAAGCAGAAAACAACGTCTTGCAAAGCTCTGTTTTACCTGCGCCAACCAGTCCTGCCACTCCGATAATTTCCCCTTTGCAGACGGTCATGTTGATATCTTTTACTTTCCCTTCCTTTTCCGAAAGGTTTTCTATCTCAAGCAATGGCCCGCCGATCTCGCACTTTTTCTTGATGTAATTATCCTCATAGCTGCGGCCTAACATATATTCGACAAGAGTATTCACTTCCAGTTCCCTAGAAAGCGGCAGTTCAGTCACCAGTTTGCCGTCTCTCATAATGGTAATATTTTCACAAATTTCATAAAGCTCACTTAAACGGTGGGAAATAAACACGACTCCCACGTTCTCTTTCGCCAGTTCACGCACCACCCGGAACAATTCCAATGTCTCAGAATTGGAAAGAGGGGCTGTCGGCTCATCTAAAATCAGGAACCGGCACTTTTCCGCCACGCATCTGGCAATGAGAATCATCTGCTTTTGTGCCAGTGTAAGGCTTGATACCTGTTTATTAATATCCACGTCTACATTTAATTTCTTTAATACCGTTTCTGCTGCCTGCCTGATTTCTTTCCAGTGCACGATTTGCTTCCGCCCCATTTTATTGACCAGCGTGTTGAACATTACATTCTCAGCCACGGACAGATAGGGAATCAGCGCGGTGTCAACTTCCTGAAATACGATTTCTATCCCAAGATTTTTAGCGTCTTTGGGGCACCGGATTTCCACCGGTTCCCCTCCAACGTAAATTTGTCCTGTATAATGCGTATTGACACCGGCAAGCACTTTCATTAAGGTGGACTTACCTGCGCCATTGGCACCCACAAGCGCATGAATCGTACCACTTTTCAGACCAAAATCAACTCCATCCAAAGCCTTAACTCCAGGAAATTCGATGGATATATCTTTCATTTCAAGTTTTACTTCGGTCATGGCATCTCTTCCTTATTATGTAATGAATACAGAGCGTTTCTTTAATTTACATATTTGTTCTTGATCTCATCAGTATACAAAGCGCCCTTAGGATCTTCGGCATCGCCCCATCCATCAATGATGCTGCTCAAATCACTCATGGTTGTCTGAGCATTGAGCTGGGTTGTTTCGATGTTGCATGCATTTAAATTAAAGTAATCCGGTGTTTCTTCTCCCATAAATTTAAGAGCTAAAAGACGGGCATCTACAATACCGATCAGTTTCGGATCAACGGCTGCGGTAGATTTCCACACATCAGGATTCTTTACCATTAACTGAATGTCATCGTTTGATACGTCAATGGTGTACATCGGGATATCGGTACGTCCTGCATCGTTTAATGCCTGTAACACACCCTTAGCCAGCTCATCGTAGCATCCCCAGATGGCATCTACAGAACCTTCCGGATATTTTGGAAGAATAGCAGCTGTCTTATTGGTCATATCGCCGCGGGCATTAGCTGAATCAGATGGTGCGATTACTTCCAGAGTCTGGATCTTTCCCTCTGCTTCTAACTTGGTATAGATTTCGTTACGTCTGTCTAACGGAGGGATTCCAGGGCCCATGAAGGTCTTTAAAACTTTCATCGGGTACTTTCCGCCCTTTGCTTCAAACTCTTTCATCATGTAGCCAAGGGAAAGTTCGGCCAGTGCCTGATCGTTCTGAGCGGTAGAAGTTACTCCGGAAAGAAGCTCGCCGCTTGCATCGCCGCCCTTAAATGGCATAGTATCAAAGGTGACAACCTCCATGCCTTTGTCTCTGGCAGGTTTTAACATATCATAGGAATAGGACAGCTGTCCGTGAGATACGATAATTCCCTGATAATCCTTTGCAATGACCTGAGCAACCGTCTCCTGAGCTTTTGCATCATCGCCGTCCGTTACAAAAGTGTCTACGGTCCAACCAAACTTCTTGCCCTCTGATACACAGCCGTCTAAAAACTGCTGGGTATGGTCTCCTGCTGCCAGGTTTCGCACAACTGCGATCTTCTTTCCTGCCAGAGAGCCTGTGGACTGGGCGTTTTCAACCTTCTCCGCTGTAGTTGCCTCAGTCTTAGCTGCTTCCGTTTTTGCTTCTGTGGATGCCGGTGCAGCTGTTGCGGCTGTGCCGCTGCTGCCGCATGCAGTTGTTGACAATACCATTGCCGCTGCAAGCACCATTGCTAACCTCTTTTTCATAAAGTAAACCTCCTTTAAAAATATAAAATATAGTTTTCTATTCCGGACACACCCAACCTGTCCTTCCTGTAGAAATTGTAGCATATTGTATCCGGTTTTGCAATATTTTTATTTGATTTTATTTATTTATTTTGTTTTATACTGTATTTCATTGTGTTTTATGTTGTTTTATGTCCTATTTAGGATGTGTTTTTCATTATTATATATATCGACCCATTTTCTTCCAACTAAAGTAGTATTAAATTAATAAAAATTATTTGCAATCAAGCTTATTGCTGTTTTACTTATGTTTAAAGTTATGCATTAGCTTTTTTCTTTTACCAAACTCTATTCTTTCATAGTCGATGATATGGCAAAAAAAGGAGGAAACAGCAGCCTGCAAGCAGATCCAGCAAAAAGCTGTTTCTAACCGGCAGGGTACTGTTTCCCCCTTTCCCTATTCTATATGAAAGTCTTCTTTAAGGCATGGATAAATATTCTGCCACATCTTCCACAATCATTGAGGCAGCAGCCCGAACATCCGAATCTCCGTTCCGCAGTGTTGCACCGTTATAATCCTTAATCATCTGCAAGTCATTGGCACTGTCTCCAATTACCCTGATTTCATCGATTCCACCCCAATGCCTGGCGATCCATTCCACAGCAGCCGATTTGTTTACGCCCTTTGCCACAATATCCCCATTCCAAACATTTGCGTAAGCGGATATCTTGGGGAATCGGTCGTTCAGCCGGGCACACAATTCTCGGATCCACGGAACGTCTTTCCTCCGCCTGTGAATCTGAACAATCTCTTTCAGACAATGGATCTGGTCTATGGAAATCTGCCCGTCACAGGTTTTTTGGGTGGTAGCTCCGGAGCTTGAGAGCACATTTACCTTTCCGCCTCGCATGGATACGCCGCTTCCTTCTTCTCCAAGACCATGGAGGTACCAAAGCACTTCTCTGGCCGTATGATCATCTATGGTTCTGCAAAAGAGTTCTTTTCCTGTTCCATCTAATAAGATAGCGCCATTGTTGAGTATAAGGGCATCGGGCTTTATTGAATATTTCTCCAAAAACACACGGACAGAAGATTCATTGCGTCCTGTGGCAATGATAAACCGGTTTCCTGCTGCCTGCCACGCACCAATCGCATTCAAGTTATTGGCACTGATACAGCTGTCAATATACAAGGTCCTGTCAAAGTCACTTACCGCACATTTCATCTCTTTCCCGTATCTCCTTTCCACGGCAGAATACGCTGACCAGATTCAAATCTGAATCCACGATTGTAAGGTCCGCATCCTTGCCGGGTGCTATGCTGCCCTTCCTGTCTTCTGCATGGATATACCGGGCAGGATTTAAGCTGGTCATCCTCATGATATCCAACCAATCCACAGAGGTATGTCTGGCCATGTTCTGAATAGAGCCGATGTAACTTAACTCCAGTTCTCTGACTGCCTGATAATCCTTGGGATCCATCCATTCCTCCCTGCCGTCATAGTGTTCAATCCGTACCTTATCTCCCTCCTTTATAAATTTCATTTTCCTGACATAATGGTCAAATTCCGTCCGGGTCTGTGCAAGGCCGCTGCAATCCGTGGTCATGATGATGCGTTTACTGCCTTTGATCCGGTAAGCGATGTCAAAGGCCTCATGAGACACCGTCATACCAGTCTGCTTGGCAAATTCACACATCATGTCATCAAAATATAAGGCAGCGCCTGCCACTCCCAGCTCCCGGTGATGAAATCCGCGCATCCCGCTGAAGGTATGGGTAAAACCGCCGACTCCGGCATCCTTTATCTCTTTGATTTGGGAAAAGGTGGCTCCGCTGTGGCCGATGGAGGTCTGTATTCCCTTCTCTTTGCAGAATCCCAGCACCTCTCTTGCCCCCTCCTGTTCCACGGCAATGGTCATATACCGGCAAAGCTCTTTGTTCCGGAAGCTGTTATACAGATCTTCCATCACCGTAAGGCTTGGCAGAATACAGCAGTCCTCCCGCTGCATGCCCCGGTAAAGAGGATTGATAAAGGGCCCTTCCAGATGAACTCCCAGCAGCTCAGCCCCAGAATAATCCGCCTCATAAGCATCATCAGCAGCTTCAATGCAGCGTTTGATTTCCGGAATGGTATCCGCTCCTGAGGTTGCCAAATAGGACGTAACCCCTGCATAAGGAAGGGTGCGGCACATCTCTTTTATTGCGGCCGCGCTTTTCTCAAACCAGAAAGAGCCTGTCGCCCAGCCGTGAATATGAATATCAATGAATCCAGGCAGAATGACAAAATCAGAATAGTCCTCATATTGCCCTGTAAACTCCTTATGCAGTGCCTTTATTTTCCCATGTTCCATCTCTAAAAATCCGTCAAATTCCTGATTCTCAAGAATTATATGTTTTGAATAAAGTACCATAATCCACCTACCTTAATGTCCAATAATCTTTATTTGCTTCCATCAGGTCATCTAATACCGCTTTTGCCTTAGAAGGATCCACAACCGTACGGTTTAATGTCAGCGCCATTAATGCCTTTGTATAATCTTTTTCTAAAAATGCTTCCACAGTCAGGAGTTCATAGGCGTACTGTCCTTCCATCAGTCCCTTGTAATAGGGCTTTATTGGTCCAAAGGGATACCCCTTTGCTCCGTCCTTTCCAATGGTTCCAGCAACCTCTACAATAGCTTCCGGTTCAAAGTTATCAATGATCCCCTGGTTTTTCACCATCACAATGAATTCCCTGTTTAAGTCATAGGCAATGGATTCCGCAACCTCTACCATCAGGTTCCCAAACACGCTGTTGGTCAGCATTTCCAGTCCATCCATATGATCTTTCCCTTCAGCCCCGGCGCAGAGTTCAAACACTTCCCTCTCCCTGGAATCCCGGGATTCATCGGCACGGGTGTAATCCGGGTCACTTTCCGCCACGATTTCATCGGGAAACATGTAATACTGCATGTAGGTGGTAGGGATATATTCATCCATTAATTTCATGTATTTGTTCACCCTTACATAGGTATCCAGCCATGATTTTGAACGCTGCTCCGCATTAAAGGGCTTAAAATCATGGTCTTTTAGATAAGACCGCAGCGTAACAAAGTAGTCATTTCCCTCCGTGTCCTTAAGTTCCGTAAACCACCCGAAATGATTCAGTCCAAAGTAACGTGCACGAAGGCTTTCCTGGGGCACTCCAAGAATTTTGGAGTAACTCTTCATCAAGGAAAAAGGCTGATCGCACAGGTTTAAAATACGCTTATCATCTGGGAACAGTCTGTCAAGTCCCAATGCCACAATAGCGGCAGGATTGGTATAGTTTAAAATCCAGGTATCCTTGGAATAGGAACGAACCTTTTCCACCATCTCCTTCATAGCTCCCAGAGATCGCATTCCGTAAGCAAATCCTCCGGGACCGCAGGTCTCCTGTCCGACCAGTCCGTAACGCAGGGGGATCTTTTCATCCAGAGAGCGCATCGCAGTCTTTCCTACCCGCATCTGGCAGAAGATAAAGTCAACATTTCTGTATGCTTCGTCCTCATCCGTTGTAAATACCACTTCACACTCCGGATAATAGGATCTTAATACCAGGCGGTTATAAGCCTCCATGAATCCCATGCGTTCTTCATCTATATCATAGAAGATAATTTTTGAAAGGGGAAAACGTTCTTTATAGTTGACCAGCGTACCCACAAGCGCCGGAACACGGGCACTCCCCGCTCCGGAAATTGTAATCACATGTTGTTTTCTCATGTTACTCTCCTTGCATTCTTAATCATGAAAGGGAATGCCGCAATACACCGCCACATTCCCTTGTTTGAATAAATACTGTTCTTTTATTCGCCAGCCGCAGCTTCCGTATCGCCGTTTTTCTTTTCCGACTCCAATTTTTCTTTCAGCTCTTTTGCTCCTTTAAGAGCCTTCTGGGCCATCTCCTCAGCCAGCACGCTGCAAAGCCCTGTGTAGTTTGCCGGATCGATCATGGATTTTAATTCATCTGCCGTAAACATGGAAGTAAGCATTTCATCCTCTGTCAGCACATCATAATAATCCTTTCCTTCCAGTTCCACCTTCATGGCTTTCTCGTACATAAGCTCATGGGCCCTGTCCTTGCCGATTCTTTCAGCCACATTCATCATCACCAGTTCGCTGTTATCAAGGCCTTTATTTAAATTTACATTTTTAAGCATCCGCTCTTTGTTGATCCGCAGGGTGCGGCTCAGTTCCTCGGCTCTTATAAGCACCTCGGTAGTCAGCTGAAGACCTTCTTCCATAATGCCATCAAACAACATATAGGAGCTGCTGTCTCCTTCAAACATCCTCACCGCCGAATAAAGCCCGACAGAAGGAAGGGAGTAAAGCTTTTGGGAATTGGCGATAATCCCCTTGGCTAACTTGGGATTGATCTTCTGCGGCATGGTGGAGCTGCCGATGGTTCCCGGGGTGAAGGATTCGCTGACCTCAGAGAATTCTTCAACGCCGGTATAATAAACCTCTTCCGCCATTTTGTGAAACGTATTACATAGAAGAGACAGATTCATTAAATATTCTAATTTCATTTGACTCATGTTTCGGCTGGGCACATCCATAGAGCCCATACCCAGTTTATGAGCAACCCGATTCTGGATTTTCCGGCCCACAAGACCAGTCGAATTAAAGCCTCCTACGGCTCCTCCCATCATTGCTACAAATACTCGCTTCTCGCTTTCCTCCAACCGTTCCAGAGTGTTCATCAGCTCGCTGATCCAGACGGAAACTTTATAGCCATAAGTAATGGGTATGGCATGCCTGCCATGAGTTCTCCCTGCCATAACTGTATCTGCATGGTCATGGGCAAGCCTGCCTAAATTCTCCAGGATATCTGCAAGAAAGCTTTTAAAAACAGAATTTACCTGTTTTGCGATATAAAGCTGGGAAGTCTGCTGGATGTTCTGGGTTGTAACCCCGTAGTGGACATATTTTCCGCCCTCTTCACTGCATACCTTCACCAGTACCTTTACAAAGGGGACAAAGCCATGGCCTACCTTTTCCTTGATCCGATCCATTTCCTCAAGATCCAGATCTTCAAATCGAACCGCCCCAATGTCCTTAGCAGCTTCTATAGGTATGAAGCCTTCCTCTGCCTGGGAAAGAGCCAGAGCAGATTCTACCTTCAGCCACGTCTCATATTTGAATGGTTCACTTAACAGTCTTTTAATCCCTCTGTCATCCAGTTTACTCTTAGAATCATAGAAAGCTCTCATCGTACACCTCTTATTTCTTCATAGCATCGTCTACCGCATGACGGACAAATTCCACATGAGGTCCAAATACAACGTGAATGTGATCCGTTGACGGGAAGAAGATACCCGCACAGCCAGAATCCTTGATTTTCATCTGATCCACCTTGGTTGGATCCTTTAAGTCCACCCGCAGGCGGGAAATACAGTTTTCCACACTCAGGATATTGTCCTTGCCTCCCAATCCCTTAATTACAACTTCCGCAATTGCCGGCCAGTTCTTTTCTTTCAGAAGAATGCTTGCAGATTCTTCGATTTCAAACCCTTCCCGTCCTGGTGTCTCTAAATTGAATTTCACAATAAACCATTTGAATACAAAGTAGAACACGATGAAGTTTCCGATTCCCAGAAGGATAAGGTTTAACCAATGTGTATTTTCATACAAAAGTCCGAAGATACCAAAGTCAAAAATCGTACCGCGGATATAGCCAATGGAGATATGAAGCATCTGGTAAGGAATCGCACCAATACCGCTCATGATGCAGTAAAGAATAAACAAAGACGGTGAAATAAACAGGAATGAGAATTCCAACGGCTCTGTGATGTTGCCTAAAAACGCAGTCAGGCAGCAGGTAAGGATTACGCCTTTTGCGATCTTTCTGTTCTTTAAGTATGAGGTTCGGTACATTGCCAGCCCTACAGCCGGTACACGGAATAAAGTAGTTAACATCTGTGCGCCTCCCAGATAACTGGTAAGGGTAGGCATGAGCTGGCCCCAGTACTCACTGCTGGGCCCTAAGTTAAACAGAACTTCATTGGTGGCATTTAAGATACCCACGTATTCGGTCCCGTTAATCATATAGGTGCCACCGGCCTCGGTAAAACGAACCATGGAGGAAAGAACGTGATGCAGGCCAAATGGAATCAGTGCTCGGTTTAAGGCATAATAAATGGCGTTTCCTATGTACGGCGTTGTAAAGATAAAGGAAATACTGATAAGGAAATTGGTCAGCAGACTCCAGAACACCGGAATGATCAGTCCGATAGGGATCATTGATGCAAACGTAATGATAGGAATGGATTTCTTCCCTCCAAAAAAGGCAAATGCAAGGGGAAGCTCCAGGCGGTAAAACCGGTCCGCCACTTTGGCAGCCACCAAACCTGAGATCAGGCCTCCCAGTGCCTCAATCTTCAGTGTCTGAATACCAAGAACCGTACCCTGCCCCACCTGAGCCGCAACTTCCGGATCAGCCAGAGTTCCCGTCTGTTTCAGATAAATACCCATTACCACGTTCAGTGTTAAATAGCCGACGACTGAAGAAAAGACAGCAATTCCTTTTTCATTCTTTGCCATTCCCTGAGCAACGCCCATGGCAAACAGCAATGGAATATTGTTAAATATAATACTTGTAATGGTTTGTAGGCTGGATAAAACAAGCTTTAAAACCTGGTTTCCCAAAAACGGGAATTTCTCTATCATGTAAGACTGCCCTAACGCACTGCAAATACCCATAACCATACCAATAGGTGCAAGAAGCGCGATTGGCAAAAGGAGCGACCGCCCAAATGTTTGGATGCTGTCTTTCCAGTTAGACTTTTTATTGCTCATATTTTTTCCCTTCCTTTGTTATGACATTGTGTGTTTAAGGCGCCTTATAAACTGTGTACATTATGGCAGATTCTATGAGTTGCTTCAAGGCAAAAAATTTACATTTTATTGTTGCGTTTAGTTGCCCTTAACTTTATAATGAAACCATTATAAGCATAACAGTACTGGAGGAATGTATCATGGGATTAAGCTACAATGATTTAAGCCTGCTGCGGTATATACAAAAAAGACAGCGCATTTCCCTTTCAAAGGTTGCCCTGCAGTTTCAAAAGGATGAAATATCCATACGCCGGACCATTGAGCGGATCAACCTTTTCTCCCACAAACCCTTGGTGGAAATACAAAAGGGCTTTTGCTTAAGCCCCTTAACTTACAAGGAATTTGTAGACTTTATTCAGCAGATCACCATGGCTGACTACACCAGTTCTTACATTGAGCGGATCCGTATCATGATCGTGACCATTTTTTTCGGCGGTTATGTAAATGCTTCTTCTCTATATGAAAACTGGGGGCTTTCCCTGACCACAAAAAAGCAGGATACCGCCCATTTAAGACAGCTCCTGGCCGGGCACGGTCTCTATCTTGTTACCTTAAAGAAAAAGGGGCTTACCATTGAAGGAGATGAACTGCAGCTCCGGTTCCTTGTCATCGACATTCTTCATCCCTTGTTAGAGTTTACGCCGGAAAACCGGATTGCTGCCCGCAGGGCCAATACACCCCTGGAAAAACAATGCTATGATCTGGCCAATGCCGATCTCCAGCCTGTCTCTCATCAGGCCGTGGAACAGTTGAACTTCTTTTTAACCGAATACAATCTTTCATTAAACTATCCTTCCAAAAAGTTTCTTCTGCTGTTTATCTGTATCATGGAGATTCGGCCTATTGATGAAACCATGAAATTTTGTTACCGCCTGCCGTTGGCGCCATTAAACATCCGCTTTGTTGATGACATCAAGAAAAACAAGCTGTACAATGTGGCCTTCAGCATGATGAACTTTTCCCGCAGTCTGGATTTTCCTTTTGACAAGCGCCTGTGGTATACCACCGAGCAATTTACCGAGCAGGTGGTGAGTCATCTAAAAAACCCGTTTACCATCCAGGAAGAATTCATCAATGAGCTTTACAACTATTTATACCGAGAAATCACCCTGGATCACTTTCATTGTACGTTTGTGGACAAGACCGTAGAAAATACGAAAGAACAGTTTTCAGACCTGTATGAAACCGTCGGAAAGTATGAGGTGTATTTTAAAGCTTCCTATAATTTTTCTTTCATGGATGAGCACCTTTCCACGCTGACCCTGCTGGTGCAAAAACACATTCTCCGCAACCGTACCATAAACCGCCAGTATAAGAAAATCGTTGTGATGACCAGCATTAACTTTGAGCGTGTCAGCTTTTTTCTGGAACAGATCAAGGAATATGTAGAGCTGCAGTGGATGGGGACCTTAAACATTAACGAAATCCACAGGCTGAAAGACTTAGATTATGACTATATCCTTTGCTTTTCATCCCGGATTTTTAATATCCTTCATGCCCATAACCTTCCTGTCCTCCGTATGAATTTCTTTGTAGACAGCAATGATATGAAAACCCTTCTGGCTAATGGCTTTTCTACCCGGAAACACCGGTTCTTAACCACCAGCTTTGTATCGGAAATCGGAGGAAAAAGCGAATCTGAAATGGAAGCATATTTAAAAGAGAATTACGGAGATTATTTTGTATAAGAAATCGAAGCAAGGATACGTTCCAATGGAAAGCACAAAAAAAGCACCTGACTTTGTCTATGATAATTTTTGAATTCATCATAGACAAAGCGGTGCTTTTAGAATCTTAAAGCAATTCCTCTATTGACTCTCCAATCATATCCTGAGCTTTTTGCAAACCGAAATTATCCAACACCGTTGCCCCGATCACTGCAAATGTATTCTGTTCCTTTAATTCTTCGCAGTTGGCATAAGAAGCCGAATAGGCCAGGAAAGGCACCTTTTCTTTTGTATGGTCGCTTCCCTTAAAGGTGGGATCATTGCCATGGTCTGCCGTAATCAGAAGCAGATCGTCCTCTTTTAAAAGCGGTAAAAGTTCTCCCAGCTTTTCATCAAATCGCTCTAATTCTGCACCGTATCCAATCGGATCCCGGCGATGTCCCCACAGGGCGTCAAAATCTACCAGGTTTACAAAGCACAGCCCGTTAAAATCCTTCTTTGCAATCTCTATGGTCTGTTCCATGCCATGAACGCTGCTTTGGGATTTATTGCCTTCTGTAAGACCTTCGCCGTCGAAAATATCAAAGATCTTGCCTACGCTGATCACATCCAGACCTGCATCCTTTAATATATTAAGAGCAGTGGTCCCAAATGGCTTTAAGGCATAATCATGACGGTTTGGAGTTCTTTTAAACTCGCCTTTCTTCATGCCAACATAAGGTCTTGCAATGACCCGGCCTACCTTCCATTCATCCCTTAAGGTGAGTTCCCTTGCTATTTCACAGCAGCGGTAAAGCTCCTGTAAGCCAAAGGTTTCCTCATTGGCACAGATTTGTAATACGGAATCCGCAGAAGTGTAAACGATCATGTCCCCGGTAGCAATCTGATGCTCTCCCAGTTCATCCATGATTTCCGTTCCACTGGCGGATTTATTTCCGACGATCTTGTGTCCGGTGCGTTTCTCCAGTTCATCCAGCAGTTCCTTAGGAAAACCTGTTTCCGTAAACGTCTGGAACGGCTTTGTAATGTAAAGCCCCATCATTTCCCAATGGCCTGTCATAGTATCTTTTCCCACGCTGGCTTCATTCAGTTTTCCATAATACGCCTTAGGCTCAGATACCGGTTTTACATGCTTTAAGGAACGTAAGTTTCCTAAACCAAGAGTTCCTAAATTCGGCAGATTCAGATGATCCACTGTGGCATCAATATGTCCAAGGGTATCGCTGCCCACGTCGCCATACTCGGCGGCATTATCCATCTCACCGATTCCTAAAGAATCAATTACAACTACAAATATACGTTTAAATCGTTTCATATTACCTCCCCGCGCTTTGATCGCATATAAAAGCAATCGAATTATATGATGGAAGTTTGTCTGACTGTCCTGGACAGAGACTTCTTCCTTGGAAAAGACTCATAATATTTAAATTAGGATCAAGTATATCTTTTCACCTTCATTATACAATTTTGTAGAATTTTTGCAATCTTTTTCTCTATTTTCTCTGAATACTTCAAATGTATTCCTTTGATTTTTAATTATACTAAAGATTATACAGGTGCAGGATCATACCCAATCACAGTCCAGATTCCGGTATCATCCTGACGGACCAGGCGCTTTAAATAAACATACTTTGCAATCGATTTTTCGTCTTTGATTTCTGCAATAGCATCAATTCCGTTATTTGAAATAATTTCGATATTCTCATAAGCAATGGGATAATCTCCTACAATACCTTCCGGCGACAACAGCAGGCTCGCAAATACCTGGGCCACAAAAGCCGGATCCAATTTCCAAGGGGAATGACCTGCATCAACACTCTTCTGTTCATTTTCTTCCGCCAACTGATCCACCTCGACCTTGATTTTTGGTTCTCCTACCGTCTCAGTGCTTGCCGGCAGCTCGACCTTTCCACTAGCCAGACTCTCCGCGAAAACGGTCAGTTTCTCTAACGGTACAGTTCCAAGTATACTGTATTCCATACCACCCTCTTGCCAGCGGATCGATTTATCCGGTTCCGCGGTAATGATCTCGGCTTTGTTGTGATTCACAGTTCCAAGAATTGCAGCAGAAGAAGGTGCAAGCTCTCCTGTTATTACTGACTGGGTAAAGAGAATGGTATTCGCCGTATCATTGTTTGAGTAATATAATTTTACCGCTGCCCGGTCTCTCTCTACAGCAATCCGATTCAGTGTATACCCTTTTGCTGCCTGATCCGGAAGCCTGAGTGTAAAGCCGGCCAGCCTCTCAGCTTCTTCAAGGGAAGCCACCTCCTGCTCCATATTTGTATCAACCGCTTTATAACCGCCCGGCATATTATAAACAAGAAGGTTCTTTGGAATTTCATCAATAAATTCCATGGAAGTGTATTCCGCCTTCATCTGTATGCCATTCTGCATCGCCGAAACCCTTTGCAGAGGCAGGTCTGTCTCGTCATCAACCCATAGAAAATATGGATCTCCGCCCTCTGGGATGATTTGAAGCTTTGTAGTCTTTCTTCCATTGATGGTCTCCAACCCGGCTATTTTAACTGTCTGTGCCCTTGTGATGCTTTTAATTTCATTACCAAGTTCAAAGGCAAAACGGGACGCATCGGGAAACGCCGGTAAAAGGTAAGCGGCTTTTTTCTCCGGCAAAAGCTGCCACTTCTGTTCCCCATTGTTGGCGGTTATGGTACCTTTCGAAGTCCCTTCAAGATCTATGATATAATAATTCCCCTTCTCATCCGCCCATACTTCCCGCTTTGACTGGGTTACGGTTTCCCCCAAACCATTCGTCTCACTCACTTCCAGTATCCCATGATAGGCCCGGATTTCTTTCATTGCATTTTCCATTGCATATACGATTCCGGCGTCCCGGTTGGGAAGAACATAATATGCTGTCACGAAAAGCAATATAGCTGCGGCAGCAGAAGTGCAAATCATTGCATATTTTCTGATCCGATTCCTTTTTGGTTTTCTTTCTGTCAAAGAATTAACAAGGTGCTGTTGGAACGAATCATCCGGATATTCCACCTCCCGCAGAAGCCTTGCTTTCCTTACAGCCGCAAGCAGAAGCTCATCTTCCTTCTGCAATTTCTCTGCATGCTCCCCGGGTTTCTTTCCAGCATTCAGCTGATCAATATATTGAGATATTTTCCTTTCATCCATTTTATCTTTCCTCCTTACCCTGTTCCGTTTCCAATAGTTTCGCCAGGGCTTTAACCGCGCGAAGCTGCATAACGCGAACAGCCCCTTCCGTTTTCTCCATCAGCTTAGCAGTTTCTACCACCGTATAGCCTTTCACAATTCGTAATTCGATAACTGTCTGCTGTTCTTTGGTCAAACGGTTGATAGCCTCTTCCAGCCTATTCTTTTCCGTTAACGAATCCGCAAAATCCTCCAAGGCTACCTCCTCTGGATTCACATCCTCGATATTGATACTGTTACGCCGCTTTTTCGATCTCCATTGATCACGAATGACATTCATTGCTATGAACTTTAAATATTTTAAACATTCAAGAATATTAACATCATTCCTATTCAGAAAAGAAATTGCCTTTACATAGGTTTCCTGTGTTATATCCTCCGCTTCTTCACGGTTTTGGACTTTATAATAAATGAAGCTGTACAGCTCCCGCCAGGTGTCCGCGCAAAGTCTTTCAATCATTTCCCTGTTGTCCTGTCTATTCCTCATTCCTGCCTCCATAATGCTGCAACATGGCATCCTGTATTTTTAATGGCTAATATAATCTGGATTATGGTACGTACAATTATAAAGACGTCCGTTGTATATTAAACTGGTCCCCATGTCGAGGGCATTTAAAAAAAAGAGTATGATAAAGCGTCACAGCTAGTAATTGTAGTTGTGACGCTTTTGCTATACCTCAATAGGATAATAACCTGTTCTCAAATATTCTGC
>Ga0213824_1000375_pt1 | contig 35595 bp, 28 predicted proteins | sample MC6MC0906MG_FD_179892 | JGI IMG/M metagenome (GOLD analysis project Ga0213824, IMG submission 179892) | Enriched soil aggregate microbial communities from Iowa State University, Ames, United States - MC6-MC0906-MG | ecosystem: Environmental > Terrestrial > Soil > Unclassified | place: USA: Iowa...
GTTACCTGGACGTCGGCCAGCCCTATCAGGACAACAGCAAGCGCCCGCTGAACCAGGAATTCGTGCTCAACCACGAACGCTACCAGGGTGCCAGCGTGTTGCTGGCGCGGGAGAACTTCGGTTGCGGCTCGAGCCGTGAGCACGCCCCGTGGGCGTTGGACGAGTACGGCTTTCGCAGCGTGATCGCGCCAAGCTTTGCCGACATCTTCTTCAACAACAGCTTCAAGAACGGCCTGCTGCCGATCATCTTGAGCGACGAGGAAGTCGATGAGTTGTTCAAGCAGGTTGAAGCCAACCCGGGCTACCAGTTGACCATCGACCTGCAGGCACAGGCGGTGACACGGCCGGACGGCAAGGTGCTGCACTTCGAAATCGATGCCTTCCGCAAGCATTGCCTGCTCAACGGCCTCGACGACATCGGCCTGACGCTGCAGGACGCCGATGCGATCAAAGCATTCGAAGGCAAGCACCGCGCGTCGCAGCCTTGGCTGTTCCGTGATGCCTGAATGATGTAACCGGGTTTGCTGGCCTCATCGCCGGCAAGCCGGCTCCCACAAGTACTGCACAGGTCCTGGCGCTTGTGGGGTCTCTGTAGGAGCCGGCTTGCCGGCGATAGCGGCCGTAGAGACAACCCAAAATCAAAAGGAATGCGCCCATGACCAGCACCACCCACACCGATGTGGTCCAACGCCAGTTCGGCGAACAGGCCAGCGCCTACCTCAGCAGCGCCGTGCACGCCCAGGGCAGTGAGTTCGCCCTGCTGCAGGCCGAGCTGGCGGGGCAGGGGGCCGCTCGGGTGCTGGACCTGGGGTGCGGAGCCGGCCATGTCAGCTTTCACGTCGCGCCGCTGGTGGCAGAAGTGGTGGCCTACGACCTGTCGCAGTCGATGCTCGACGTGGTCGCCAGCGCCGCTGCCGAGCGTGGCATGGGCAACATCACCACCGCGCGCGGTGCCGCCGAGCGCTTGCCGTTCGCTGACGCTTCGTTCGACTTCGTCTTCAGCCGTTATTCGGCGCACCACTGGAGCGACCTGGGCGTGGCCCTGCGCGAAGTGCGTCGGGTGCTGAAGCCGGGTGGGGTGGCGGCGTTCATCGACGTGATGTCGCCGGGCAGCCCGCTGCTCGATACTTATCTGCAAACGGTAGAAGTGCTACGCGACACCAGCCACGTGCGCGATTATTCTGCTGCCGAGTGGCAGCGCCAGGTCAGCGAAGCAGGCCTGCATACCCGCAGCCATACCCGTCAGCGCTTGCGCCTGGAGTGGCACTCGTGGGTCGAGCGCATGCGCACGCCTGAGCTGCTGTGCGTAGCCATACGCCAGTTGCAGCAAGCCATGGGTGAAGAAGTGCGGCAGTATTACCAGATTGAAGCCGATGGCTCGTTCAGCACCGATGTCATCGTGCTGTGGGCTGAGCGCTGAGTTTTTTACGGTGCGGCCGAGCTGGCCGCACCGCTTGAATGGATAGAGGAAAGCATGAGCAAGCAGATTCTGATTCTCCCAGGTGATGGCATCGGTCCGGAAATCATGGCCGAAGCGGTCAAGGTGCTGGAGCTGGCCAACGACAAGTTTCAGCTCGGCTTCAGCCTTGAGCACGACGTGATCGGCGGCGCTGCCATCGACAAGCACGGCGTGCCACTGGCCGACGAAACCCTGGAGCGCGCGCGCCAGGCCGATGCCGTGCTGCTGGGCGCCGTAGGCGGCCCGAAGTGGGACAAGATTGAGCGTGACATCCGCCCTGAGCGCGGCCTGCTTAAAATCCGTTCGCAATTGGGCCTGTTCGCCAACCTGCGCCCGGCCATCCTCTACCCGCAGCTGGCCGATGCTTCGTCGCTCAAGCCGGAAATCGTCTCGGGCCTGGATATTCTCATCGTCCGTGAGCTGACGGGGGGCATCTACTTCGGCGCGCCGCGTGGCCAGCGCGAGCTGGAAGGCGGCGAGCGCCAGGCTTACGACACCCTGCCGTACAGCGAAAGCGAAGTGCGCCGCATTGCCCGCGTCGGCTTCGACATGGCCCGCGTGCGTGGCAAGAAACTGTGCTCGGTCGACAAAGCCAACGTTTTGGCCTCCAGCCAGCTGTGGCGTGAAGTGGTGGAAGAGGTCGCCAAGGACTACCCGGACGTCGAACTGAGCCACATGTACGTCGACAACGCGGCTATGCAGCTGGTACGCGCGCCGAAGCAGTTCGACGTGGTGGTCACCGATAACATGTTCGGTGACATCCTGTCGGATGAAGCTTCCATGCTGACCGGTTCCATCGGCATGCTGCCTTCGGCATCGCTGGATGCTGACAACAAGGGCATGTACGAACCTTGCCACGGCTCGGCGCCGGACATCGCAGGGCAGGGCATTGCCAACCCGCTGGCGACCATCCTGTCGGTGTCGATGATGCTGCGTTACAGCTTCAACCAGCAGGCTGCAGCCGAGGCCATCGAGCAAGCGGTCAGCCTGGTGCTGGACCAGGGCCTGCGTACCGGGGACATCTGGTCGGCCGGTTGCACCAAGGTAGGCACGCAGGAAATGGGCGACGCAGTAGTCGCAGCGCTGCGGAATCTGTAATCTCTCTGGCCCGCCACCGTTTTTGGTCGGTGGCGGCCCACTTTTAGCAAAGGTGTAGTTGCGATGAAACGTGTAGGTCTGATCGGTTGGCGCGGCATGGTCGGTTCCGTGCTCATGCAGCGGATGCTGGAGGAGCAGGATTTCGACCTTATCGAGCCGGTGTTCTTCACCACCTCGAATGTCGGTGGCCAGGGGCCGAGTGTGGGCAAGGATATTGCTCCGCTCAAGGACGCTTATTCGATTGAAGAACTCAAGACCCTCGACGTGATCCTGACCTGTCAGGGCGGCGACTACACCAACGAGGTCTTCCCCAAGCTGCGCGAAGCCGGCTGGCAGGGTTACTGGATCGATGCCGCCTCGTCGCTGCGTATGCAGGACGATGCAGTGATCGTGCTCGACCCGGTCAACCGCAAGGTGATCGACCAGCAGCTCGATGCCGGTACCAAGAACTACATCGGCGGCAACTGCACCGTCAGCCTGATGCTGATGGGGCTGGGTGGCCTGTTCGAAGCCGGCCTGGTCGAGTGGATGAGCGCCATGACCTACCAGGCAGCCTCCGGTGCCGGCGCGCAGAACATGCGCGAGCTGATCAAGCAGATGGGTGCCACCCACGCGGCCGTGGCCGATGACCTGGCCAACCCGGCTGCCGCCATCCTCGACATCGACCGTAAGGTCGCCGAGGCCATGCGCAGCGAAGCCTACCCGACCGAGAACTTCGGCGTGCCGCTGGCGGGCAGCCTGATCCCGTGGATCGACAAGGAACTGCCGAACGGGCAGAGCCGTGAAGAGTGGAAGGCTCAGGCCGAAACCAACAAGATCCTCGGCCGCTTCAAGAGCCCGATCCCGGTCGATGGCATCTGCGTGCGCATCGGCGCCATGCGCTGCCACAGCCAGGCGCTGACCATCAAGCTGAACAAGGATGTGCCGCTGGCCGACATCGAAGGCATGATCAGCCAGCACAACCCATGGGTGAAGCTGGTGCCGAACCAGCGCGACATCAGCATGCAGGAGCTGAGCCCGACCAATGTCACCGGTACCTTGAACATTCCGGTTGGCCGCCTGCGCAAGCTGAACATGGGTTCCCAGTACCTGGGCGCGTTCACCGTCGGCGACCAGCTGCTGTGGGGCGCCGCTGAACCGCTGCGTCGCATGCTGCGGATTCTGCTGGAGCGTTGAGCCGGGGTTGACCGCTCGAAGCCCTGCAAGGTGTTGGCCTTGCAGGGCTTTTTAGTTCGCACAGCGTTGGCGATGAGCAGAGTGTCCGGGATCAGGCGGTTTGTCATCTGCAATCATTCTATCGTAAGTACGTAGTCAAAGACCTGAGCGTCACCTGCCAACGGTTTAAGTGAAACCGTACCGTCCTGCCCTACCTCAAGAAATTGACGGGTCTTCTTGTTCTGAAGTCGAGTCTTGAAGGGCGTCCCGGTCAAGTCCTTTCGAGTCAACCAGGTGAGTTTGTCCGCACGCGGTTGCGCGCACACCTGAAGCTGCAACTCGTCGTTCAAGCATTGGCCAGCGTCGTTCATCAGCGTAAGCTCGGTACTTCCATCTGGCAGCGGTTTGGCAGGCGTGTTGATCATGTACCATTTATCCGCGTGTCTGCCCCTGCCGCTCGAAAATGCGACCGTTCCGCCCGAAGTTATCAGGTATCGATGTTTATGCATCACCAAAAGCTTCGGTAGCCCCCATTTCTGGAAACGTTGCTCTTCGCCGGGGCTCAGCGGGGCAAGCACAGGCGTGTCGCTGCCGTGGGTTGTGGTGATGAAGCGTCCGGTGATTAGCTCCTGTAGATAGATCTCAGAAGGGGTCTGGGTCAGGTCTTGGCGTGTCCACCAGACGGTATCTTTGCGCGGGAAATGGCACTCGCCGGTTGCTAAGCTGGCGTTGATGCACCGGCCCGAGATGTCGAGTGGTTCGTAAGTGTCGAACTGATGGGGGTGCACCTTCTTGAAGGGGAGGCGCCAAATTGCGTCCGCATTGCAGGCCGCCAGTTTCAAACCTTGATCGGTGGCTGTGAGGCAGGCGTCCTGTTCTTTTGAATAGAGCCATTGCGGCTCCCAGGCCCGGTTTATCTGCTCGCCGTGCTCAGCCCCCATGCTGATAGCCGGGGGGAGTCGGTTAGCTTCAAGCTGTCGCTCATGGGTCACGGCGTCATCCACTTTGAGCACCGCCTTGACAGGTCTACGCGCGGAGCTGACATTGAAAACGGCTGTTTTCAACGTGTCTATGGCGATGGGGCCGGCATAGACTAGGTGTGTTTCGATGGCTCCGCTGGCGTAATGGATATCGACCCGATAAGTGTGCGTGCTGCGATCGTCGCCTGGCTTGAAATCACTCAATTCGTTATCGCTGCTATTGGCAAGCAAGGCAAGATCGCGGTTGCCAATGGGGGTGATGAACTTGCCTGTTCTGCTTTCCTGCAGCTTCAGCAGGCGAGAATTATTCGTTAGGTCTATGCGGCCACGCCAGCGAACTTGTGGTTCGGCGTTGACACAACTGCGAAAGTTAAAATCGAAATCCAGGCACTTGCCGGCACTGTTACGCACGATGACAATCGGCGCGAGTGGCGCTTCCGCTGCGTTTTCGGGGGGTACGGTTTGAATGTCTAGTTGAGCCGATTGGTCATCGCAAGCTTTCGATACCAGTTGGTCGTTTTCCGAGGCGAGGCATTGCAAGGTCAATGTCATCAATGCGTGGTACCGCGCACTGCGCTGTAGGCTGGTTGCAGAGCGGGCGGATAACGGTGCAGGGCTGAAAACATTCCCATAATTGCTCAAGATGGCGGGATAGATTTGGTTGATGCCGTCTCTGTTGTGGGAGGGGTCTGAGAAGGTCACCACCAACGTATGTACGGGTACTGCAGTTTCAACTGGGACTTGATTTGCTTCAGGCGAAAGCAACGGCCGCAGGGGCGCAGGTTGCTGGATGCCTGAGTCAAGGAGGCCAGATGAGACCTTCTCCTCAGAGCCTTTGCCTTCCTCGGCGGCAACCGCCGTCACGGCAATGGCCGGCGGGCGGTGGTCGTCACCCAGTTCAGCGTACTCTGCGCCGTCGGGCAGCCGTCCGAAGCGCTGCTGAACTCGTAGCGTCTGCTGGTGGGTATAGGGCGCAATGTAATGTTTCCAGCTGGCACGTTCTGTTGATCTCGGGCTGAGCTTTTCGAACTCGTCGATCAAGGGCGCGGAAGCGGTGCTGGGGTGCCAAGGAGGGGCGGAAAGTGATCCAACAACATGACCGAAGTAGTGCAAACCCAAATAGTCCACTGGCAATCCGTAACGGCGTGGGTCAGGGTGTGTGTTGGGCAGGAAGACATTATCATACGCCCGATACGACCAGTCTTCGTAGCGAGCGGGTGTATCGTGGGCAAGGCCAAATGCGTGGCCTGCTTCATGCCAGAAGCCATTAGGCACATGAGGGAAATTGCAGCTGTTACCTCCACAGCTGGCGCCTACGTCTGGCGGAAATGGAGGCATGCTTCCGGGCGTGTCAAGCAATTGCCCGGTAATGGCTACGGGGTAGCCAGATCTCTTGTCGCCCAGTTTCGAGGCTGCGCGCCAGTAATCGCCCATGCCCACTTTGGCCGGTAACGTTTTGTCGCCGAACTCAGCCCATTCCATGCCATTGGTCTGGTAGTAAACATGCGGCTTTTGATCCGGTCCCATGGCAATGATGCGTGGCCAGTAAGCTTTGCCGGTGCCAAGGTGAAGGCGTTGGGTGGGCAGTTCGGAGAGCATTTCCCGTGCTGCAATGCGCGCGGCAGTGGGGTTGGACTCACCGTCGAACTGATCGACGGTGTCCCTGCACGTCAACTCATCCTTAAAGATGCAGCCCTTGATGTTCATCAGTACCAGCCCCTCGCTTTCAGGGGTCATGAATACGAATTTGTCAGCGGGTAGCGAGCCTTGATTGCTCGGATTGCCAGCTTGCTGAAAGCTGATGCGTGCATCGGCGCTGAACAGGTTCCAGGGGACCTGATAGCTGAACGTGTTTTCCCTGAACTTCGGGTAGCTGCCTTCAATGCTCTTTCCGGAGAAGGTGTTCTCCTGGTCATATACTGCGGTGCCAGGCAGTGCTTCCGGGCGCTCCATGCGTACAGTGGTGGTGCGGCCATTCAACGTTATGGTCATGTCCACGTCGGTGACTGGCTTGATCGGCCTGAAAAGGACCAGGGCCGCTTTGTCCGGCACCAGAAAAGGGTCGAAGACTCTCCGAGTCGCCGCTACTACATGCGTCTGGGCAAAATCGACCTGCCCCTCCAGAGCGCCCTGCAGATCATTTCTCGGTGCGTCCGCGGCGTTAGTCTGGGGTACCCAGGCGGTGGTGGCCAGGCATGACAGAAGCGTTGTTATCAGTAGCGGGCGCATAACGAGTGCCTTGATCAAGAGTCGTCATGCAAGATTGAGGGCGATTGAGAAAGCCCGATACTGGCAAAAATGTCAGGTAGCGCCTGTCGTTCCAACCGGCCTGATGTTCGACTGTCGGTCGCAGAGGGGCTGGCGCATTGAGGGTGTTCGTTGATCCATAATCCGAGTAAAGTGCCGCCCCCCGCCGTTTCAGCAAAAGGATCCCCTCCATGACCCAACCCCTGGACATCGCCGTCGTCGGCGCCACCGGTAGCGTCGGTGAAACCCTCGTACAGATCCTCGAAGAGCTGGATTTTCCGGTTGCGACCCTGCACCTGCTGGCCAGCATGGAGTCGGCGGGCAGCAGCGTGATGTTCGCTGGCAAGAAGATCAAGGTGCGTGAAGTCGACAGTTTCGATTTCGCCCAGGTCAAACTGGCCTTCTTCGCCGCCAGCCCTGCCGTCAGCCGCAGCTTCGCCAGCAAGGCCCAGCAGGCAGGCTGCACGGTCATCGACCTGTCCGGCGGCCTCGATGACGCCATTGCCGTGGTGCCCGAAGCCAATGCCGAGCGTATCGCCAACCTGGAACTGCCTGCACGCCTTGCCAGCCCTGGCTCTGCAGCCGTGGCCCTGGCGGTCGCGCTGGCACCGCTGAGGGGGCTGCTGGACATCGAGCGGGTGCAGGTCATGGCCGCCCTGGCGGTGTCTGCTCAGGGCCGCGAAGCGGTCAGCGAACTGGCACGGCAAACTGCCGAGCTGCTCAATGCCCGTCCGTTGGAGCCGCGCTTCTTCGACCGCCAGGTGGCGTTCAACCTGCTGGCTCAGGTCGGTGCGGTGGACGAGCAGGGGCATGCCGGGCTTGAGCGGCGCCTGGTCAGCGAGCTGCGCGAGCTGCTGGGGCAGCCCGAACTGAAGATTTCCGTGACCTGCATTCAAGTCCCGGTGTTTTTCGGCGATAGCTTCAGTGTGGCGGTGCAAAGCCGTAAACCGGTAGATCTGGCGGCCGTCAATGCTGCGCTGGAGAGCGCCGGCAGCATCGAACTGGTGGCGCGCGACGATTATCCGACGCCGGTAGGTGACGCAGTAGGGCAAGACGTGGTCTATGTTGGTCGTGTACGCCATGGTGTTGATGAAGACCAGCAACTCAACCTGTGGCTGACCACCGACAACCTGCGCAAGGGCGCCGCACTCAACGCCGTGCAGGTGGCGCAATTGTTGATTAAACACATGGCGTAAAAGATACTGCCAGGCACTTTTTGTCCTACACCGCATGCGGGTTTTCAGGACGATTCATACAAGGGAAGAGGTCATGCTTCGAATTCGCAAACTGGTTCTGGCCATGGCGGCAGCGTCGGCGCTGTCGTCTGGCATGGCGAATGCCCTGGGGTTGGGTGAGCTGACGCTCAAGTCGGCGCAGAACCAGCCGCTGGACGCCGAGATCGAATTGCTCGATGTGCGCGACCTCACCGCTGCCGAAGTGGCGCCAAGCCTGGCGCCGCCGGAAGAGTTCAGCAAGGCCGGGGTGGATTATCCAACCTACCTCGAGGACCTCACCTTCACACCTGTGATCAACCCCAACGGCAAGAGCGTGCTGCGGGTTACCTCCAGCCAGCCGCTGCCTGGTTCGGTGGTCAAGTTTCTGGTCCAGGTGATGTGGCCCCAGGGCCGCCTGCTGCGCGATTACAACGTCCTGCTCGACCAGGCCAAGGCCCAGGGCGAGCAGCCTGCCGCAGGCAATGTAAACCCTGCGACCAGCAGTGCTGGCAGTTACACCACCAAACGCCGCGATACCTTGTGGCAGATTGCCGCGCGCAACACCCAGGGTGGCGGCTCGGTGCAGCAGACCATGATCGCCATCCAGGCGCTGAACCCGGATGCCTTCATCGGCAACAACATCAACCAGTTGAAGGTTGGCCAGGTGCTGCGCTTGCCCGATCAGCAGCAGGTACAGAACATTCCCCAGGGCGAGGCGAATCGCGAAGTGGCCGAGCAGTACGCGGCCTGGCGTGAAGGTCGGCGCTTGGGCCCGCGTGCCCGTCAGCTCGATGCTACCCGCCGCGGCGCTGCCGATGCGGCGCCCGAGCGTATCGCCCAGGGCGACAACCTGCGCCTGGTCAGCCCAGGTAACCAGGCCGGTGCGGATGCCAAGGCGATCAACGACAAGCTGGCCGTGGCCCAGGAAAGCCTCGACACCAGCCGTCGTGACAATGATGAACTCAAAAGCCGGATGACCGACCTGCAGAGCCAGCTGGACAAGCTGCAGAAGTTGATCCAGCTGAAGAATGACCAGCTGGCTCGCCTGCAAGCACAGGGTGCCACTGATCCCGTAGCGCCTGCCGCAACTGCCCCGGATGCCCAGCCCACCGCCGCCGAACCCGTGGTGCAGCCAGCCCCCGCTGCCGTGGATACCGCGCCTGCTCCTGCGCCCGCCACCGAGCCTGCACCTGCCGCCGAGCAGCAGGGTGCCTTCGACGAGATGCTGGGCAACCCGGTGGTGCTTGGCCTGATCGCAGGCTCCGCATTCCTCGTACTGTTGCTGCTGCTGTTGCTGCTGGCACGCAAGCGCAAAGCCCAGCAGGAAGCCGAAAAGCACCTGCGCATGGCGCGTGCGCTGGCCGAGGAGGAACGCAACCCTGACCTCGACCTGCCTGCAGGCAGCTTCGACGAACTGGATATGTCGGCGCCTGGCGAAACGTTGTCGCCGGCCGTGGTAGCGGCTTCGGCTGCAGCAGCGGTTGCCGCCGAAAAGTCGGCCACGCCAGACGCCGCGGATGCAGTGCCAGTCGTTGCCCAAGACCCGAACGCCGAGCTGCTGGCTGAAGTCGATCACTGCCTGGCCAATGGCCGGCTGAACCACGCCGCCGACCTGCTGGAAACCGCAGTCGCGGCGCAGCCTGAGCAGGACAGCCTGCGCCTGAAACTGATGGAAGTTTATGCGCGCCAGGGTGATCACAGCGCTTTCGTGGAGCAGGAGCGCAAGCTCCCCGGCAACGAAGCGAACACCGCGCAGGTCGACGGGCTCAAGGCGCGTTACCCAGCCATGCTTGGCGTCGCTGCGGCGGGCCTTGGGGCTGCTGCGCTGGCCGCCGAACTGGACGAGCAGTACGTACAGGATTTGCTGGATGATCAGCCTGAAGCGTCGGCGCAGCTCGCAGCTGAGTCCGAGCCCGAGGCTGAGCCACAGCCAGAGGAGGCCGTCACCGGGGCCGAGCCTGTCATGGCACCTGAGCTTGACGAAGTGCCTGCCGAGGCCGTCGTGGAAACGCCGGCCCTCGACGACAGCGACCTGGACAGTGCCTTCGACCTGAGCCTTGGCGACGAGGAGCCGGTGAGCGCTACCGAGCCGCCTGTGCTGGATGACGCCGATCTGATGGAGCTGCAGGCGGGTATCGAGCCGGTTGCCCCGGCAAGCGCCGTGGAGTCCGACGCCGATGCCGATTTCGAGGCCTTGCTGGCGCAGGCTCAGGCCGAGCCGCAGAGCGTGGGCGACCTGGCAGACTTCGATCTGGACATCGGCGAGCCCAGCGTCACCGAGGCTGTTGACGACACGCCAGTAGATGTTGCCGCCGAATTGGCAGCATTCGATTCCATTCCGGAGTTCGATCCGATTTCCGAACTGGAAATGCCGGAAGACTTCGACCTGTCGTTGTCGCTGGATGACCAGTCGCCGGCCGCCCAGAACTTTGCTTCGGAACTGAACGACGTCAACGCCGAGCTGGACAAGCTGTCGCAGAGCCTGGAGTCGCCGTCGCTGGAGCCGCACTTCAGCGCCGAAGACGCAGCGCAGGAGCCAGAACCTCTGGACGACCTGGACTTCGACTTTTTCTCCGGTAGCGATGAAGTGGCCACCAAGCTCGACCTGGCGCGTGCCTACATCGACATGGGTGACCACCAGGGTGCGCGGGATATCCTCGACGAAGTGGTCAAGGATGGCGACGACACCCAGCGCCAGGAAGCCGAGGACATGCTCTCGCGGCTGGTCTGAGGCTGACAACGCAATAACCAACGGCAGCCCAACAAGGCTGCCGTTGTCGTTATAATCCCCGCCAATCCGTATTCCCCACAGGTTTCATGCTCTTGGACATCATCGACACCGCTGCCTCCGAATCGGCCGCCGCAGGCTTCACTCGCATTGCCCTGGGGGTGGAATACAAAGGCTCGCGCTATCGCGGCTGGCAACGCCAGGCCAGTGGCGTGCCGAGTGTCCAGCAGGCGCTGGAGCAGGCCCTGTCGAAAGTCGCCAACGAGCCCATCTCCGTACTCTGCGCGGGGCGTACCGATGCGGGTGTGCACGGCTGCGGGCAGGTGGTGCATTTCGATACCCGTGCCGTTCGCGACGAGCGTGCCTGGACCCTCGGTACCAACTTCAACCTGCCCCACGACATCAGTGTGGTCTGGTCGCGGCCGATGCCGGCGGACTTCCATGCCCGCTTCAAGGCCACCGCCCGGCGCTACCGCTATGTCATCTACAACGACCCGATCCGCCCGGCGCACCTGGCCGAGGAGGTGACCTGGAACCACCGCCCGCTGGATGTCGAGCGCATGGCGCAGGCTGCGCAGTACCTGCTCGGTACCCATGACTTCAGTGCCTTCCGCGCCAGCCAGTGCCAGGCCAAGTCGCCGGTCAAGCATATCCATCACCTGCGCGTTACCCGCCACGGCCAGATGATCGTACTGGACGTGCGCGCCACGGCGTTCCTGCACCATATGGTGCGCAACATTGCCGGGGTGCTGATGACCATCGGTGCCGGCGAACGCCCGGCGTCCTGGGCCCGTGAGGTGCTGGAAGGGCGCAACCGCCGCGAAGGCGGTGTGACGGCGCACCCGTACGGCCTGTACCTGGTGCAGGTGGAATACCCGGAGGAGTTCCAACTGCCCCGGCGTTATATTGGGCCACACTTTCTGACCGGCTATGAGGCGTTGGCCGACTGACGGGCCAAAAGGCTTTTGCTACCATCGGGCACTTTCACGGTCTCTCAAGGTTTGCAGTCCATGAGCAACGTTCGCAGCAAGATCTGCGGGATTACCCGCATCGAAGACGCACTGGCCGCCGCCGAGGCGGGTGCCGATGCCATCGGCTTCGTTTTCTATGCCAAGAGCCCGCGTGCCGTTGACGTGCGCCAGGCGCGGGCGATCATCGCCGAGCTGCCACCGTTCGTGACCACTGTAGGCCTGTTCGTCAACGCCTCGCGTTGCGAGCTCAACGAGATCCTCGAGGTGGTGCCGCTGGACCTGCTACAGTTCCACGGCGATGAAACCCCGGCCGATTGCGAGGGCTATCACCGGCCCTGGATCAAAGCGCTGCGGGTGCGCCCGGGCGACGACCTCGAGGCCGCTTGCCAGCTTTATTCCGGTGCCCGGGGCATCCTGCTCGACACCTATGTCGCCGGCGTGCCTGGTGGTACCGGCGAGGCGTTCGACTGGTCGTTGGTGCCGGCAAGGCTGAGCAAGCCGATCATTCTTGCCGGCGGGTTGTCGGCTGACAACGTCGGCCAGGCCATCGCCCAGGTGCGGCCGTACGCGGTGGATGTCAGTGGTGGTGTCGAGCAGGCAAAAGGCATCAAGAGCGCAGCGAAGATCGAAGCGTTCATGCAAGCGTTAAAACAGGCGTGATGCCAGATGTGACGGCTGGCTGCGCGCCATCGTCCATAGCTATCGCAGCCCTGCGGGGTGGCTGCCGGCATGCCGGGCAGCCGACGCACACATTGAAGGCGGCGCGGTACACAGGCAGCCCCTGTGGCCGAGCCGTCATCGTTTCATAGAAGAATTTGAGCTCAAAGGGCAGGGCATGGCCGGCCAGACCGGTCCCCGCCCGTCAATACTGGAGAAATAGAGCATGAGCAACTGGTTAGTCGACAAACTGATCCCTTCGATCATGCGTTCCGAGGTGAAGAAGAGCTCGGTGCCAGAAGGCCTGTGGCACAAGTGCCCAGCCTGCGAGGCCGTGCTGTATCGTCCGGAGCTGGAAAAGACCCTGGATGTCTGCCCCAAGTGCAACCACCACATGCGCATTGGCGCACGTGCGCGTATCGACATCTTCCTCGACGCCGAAGGCCGTGCCGAACTGGGCGCCGAGCTGGAGCCGGTCGACCGCTTGAAGTTCCGTGACGGCAAGAAGTACAAGGACCGCCTGACCGGCGCCCAGAAGCAGACCGGCGAAAAAGACGCCCTGATCTCCATGAGCGGCACCCTGATGGGCATGCCGATCGTGGTCAGCGCCTTCGAATTCTCGTTCATGGGTGGCTCGATGGGCGCCATCGTCGGTGAGCGTTTCGTTCGCGCCGCCAACTACGCCCTGGAAAACCGCTGCCCGATGATCTGCTTCTCGGCTTCCGGTGGTGCGCGTATGCAGGAAGCACTGATTTCGCTGATGCAGATGGCCAAGACTTCGGCGGTGCTGGCGCGCCTGCGTGAAGAAGGCATCCCGTTCATCTCCGTGCTGACCGACCCGGTCTACGGTGGTGTTTCTGCCAGCCTGGCAATGCTCGGCGACGTGATCGTGGGTGAGCCGAAGGCGCTGATCGGCTTTGCCGGCCCGCGTGTGATCGAGCAAACCGTTCGCGAAAAACTGCCGGAAGGTTTCCAGCGCAGCGAATTCCTGCTGGAGCATGGTGCCATCGACCTGATCATCTCGCGTGGTGAACTGCGTCCGCGTCTGGCCCGCCTGCTGGCGCAGATGACTGGCCAGGAAACGCCAGAGCAGGCACGTGAGGCCGCTGCGGTCGCGTGATGAAAGGAAGAACCTTGGGCGAATGGCTCGCCTACCTCGAACAACTGCACCCGTCGGCCATCGACATGGGGCTGGAACGTTCGCAAAAGGTGCTTGCCCAGCTGGCGCTGGGCAAGCTGGCGCCGCGCGTGGTCACGGTTACTGGCACCAACGGCAAAGGTTCGACCTGCGCCTTCGTGGCGTCGATGCTGCGCGCCCAGGGCCTGAAGGTGGGCGTTTACAGCTCGCCACACCTGCTGCGCTATAACGAACGGGTGCTGATCGACGGCCAAGAGGCTAGCGATGCGCAGCTGTGCGAAGCCTTCGCCGCGGTCGAGGCGGCGCGGGGCGACATTTCCCTGACCTACTTCGAAATGGGCACCCTGGCGGCCTTCTGGCTGTTCCATCGCTCCGGGCTCGATGCCGTGGTGCTTGAAGTGGGCCTCGGTGGCCGTCTGGACACCGTGAACGTAGTCGATGCCGACCTGGCGCTGGTCACCAGCATCGGCGTCGACCATGTCGATTACCTGGGTGATACCCGTGAGTTGGTGGCTTTCGAGAAGGCTGGCATCTTCCGCCAGGGCAAGCCGGCGCTGTGCGGTGACCTGGATCCGCCGCAACCGCTGCTGGACAAGGCGCTCGAGCTGGCGGCGCCGCTGTTTTTGCGGGGCCGCGATTTCGACCTGACCAACGCCGAAAGCGTCTGGCACTGGCGTGGAACCACCGCCGAGGGTGTGCAGGTAGAGCTTCGCGATCTGCCGTTGCTCGACCTGCCGATGGAAAACGCCACCCTGGCCCTGCAGGCTTACCTGTTGATAGGCCTGCCTTGGGATGCCGGGCAAATTCGCCAGGCGTTGCTCGATACCCGCATCACCGGGCGTCTGGACCGCCGTATGGTCAACTGGCAAGGCAAGCGTGTAGAACTGCTGCTGGATGTGGGGCATAACCCACACGCCGCAGAATACCTTGCCCGTCGCCTGTCGGCGCGGCCGCTCAAGGGTCGCCGCCTGGCGGTGTTCGGCCTGCTCGCCGACAAGGACCTGAGTGGCGTTCTTGAGCCCCTGCAGGGGCTGGTGGATGAGTGGGCGGTAGCGCCTCTGCAAACACCTCGCAGCCGTCCGGCCGCCGAGCTTGCCGGCGCCTTGACGAACCTCGGCGTTGCGGTGAAGTCTTATGCCAGTGTCGACGCAGCCCTTGAGGGGCAAAGCGCGCAGGCAACGGCAGGTGACCAGATCTTGCTGTTCGGTTCGTTTTTCTGTGTCGCCGAGGCCCTGGAATGGCTGGGGCGGCAGGCCCTGGAGGGGTGAGTAGATGGCAGTGCTGGACAAAGGGATGAAACAGCGCATGGTGGGTGCGTTGGTGCTGGTGGCGCTGGCGGTGATCTTCCTGCCCATGCTGTTCACCCGCGAGGACGAGATGCGCCAGGTGCGCGTCGAAGCCCCGCAGGCGCCGGCAATGCCGACGCTGCCTGAGGTCAAGGTGGACCCGGTTGCCGTGCCCGAGCCGCAAACACTGCCGCAAGAGCCGCAGCAGCCCGAACAACCGCCCGTGGTAGTCAACGAGTCCACCGCGCCGGTCACCACGCCAAGCCAGCCAATCGCGCCTTCCCCGCAGACCCAGGCGCAGGTTCAGCCCAAGCCGCAAACGCCTGTGCCAACCCCGGCGCCGAGGGTCGAAACCCAGCCCGCTGCGAAGCCCGCGGCTACCGCAGGTACGCCGTCGAAGATCGACGCCAACGGCTTGCCGGTCAGCTGGTCGATCCAGCTGGCCAGCCTGTCCAATCGTGCCGGTGCCGAAAGTCTGCAGAATACGCTGCGTAGCCAGGGCTACAACGCTTACATCCGTTCGGCCGGTGGCATGAACCGGGTCTATGTCGGGCCGTTGATCGAGCGCGCCGAGGCCGAGCGCGTGCGCGATGCGATCAACCGCAAGCAGAACCTCAAGGGGTTCGTGGTGCGCTTTCAGCCGGAGCGCGGCTGAGGCTTGAGGCGAGTCGCCGCAGCGTTGCTGCCACGGGTTTTCCTGACTTCAGAGTCCACGAAAAGCCCGTGGGAGTGGGCTTGCGGCGCAAACAAGGCACTGCCAAACGACCTGACATTCTGCTTACCCACAGCCTTGCGCTCTGGTAAAATGCGCCGCCTCAAACGTCTGCAGGCAGCACCGTGGCATTTACCTGGGTTGATTGGGCGATCATCGCGATCATCGCCGTTTCCACACTGATCAGTCTCAAGCGCGGCTTCGTCAAGGAAGCCTTGTCTCTGCTCATCTGGATCATTGCCGGCGCAGTCGCCTGGATGTTCGGCGGGTCGCTCTCGGTGTACCTTGAAAGCTATATCCAGACCCCGTCGATGCGCATCATCGCCGGCTGCACCATTCTTTTCGTCGCCACCCTGCTGGTGGGGGCAATGGTCAACTTCCTCGTCGGCGAGCTGATCCGTGTGACCGGGCTGTCTGGCACCGACCGTTTTCTCGGCATGGCCTTCGGCGCTGCGCGCGGGGCCATGCTGGTGGTGGTGGCCATCGGCTTGCTCAGCCTGGGGCCGGTGCAACAGGATACCTGGTGGCAGGAATCTCGCCTGATACCACAATTTCTATTGGTCGCTGACTGGTCCAAAAACCTGATTCTGGGTTTCTCCAGCCAGTGGATGTCCAGTGGGATGATCAGCACTCCGGCTGATCTTCCGTTCAAGGAACAGTTGCTCGGGCCTGCAAAGCCTTGAGCGCTATTCACTCAAGTTTCATCAAAGTAGGGGTTGCGTCGCATGTGTGGCATCGTCGGTATCGTCGGTAAGTCGAACGTCAATCAGGCGCTGTATGACGCGCTTACGGTCCTCCAGCACCGCGGCCAGGACGCTGCCGGTATCGTGACCAGCCACGACGGCCGGTTGTTCCTGCGCAAGGATAATGGCCTGGTGCGCGATGTCTTCCAGCAGCGCCACATGCAGCGCCTGGTAGGCCACATGGGTATCGGCCACGTCCGCTACCCGACTGCAGGCAGCTCGACCTCGGCCGAAGCCCAGCCGTTCTACGTCAACTCGCCGTATGGCATCACCCTGGCGCACAACGGCAACCTGACCAACGTCGAGCAGCTGGCCAAGGAGATCTACGAGTCCGACCTGCGTCACGTCAACACCAATTCCGACTCGGAAGTGCTGCTGAACGTGTTCGCCCATGAACTGGCGGTGCGCGGCAAACTGCAGCCGACCGAAGAAGACGTGTTCGCCGCGGTTTCCCACGTGCACAGCCGCTGCGTCGGCGGCTACGCGGTGGTCGCGATGGTCACCGGCTACGGTATCGTCGGTTTCCGCGACCCCAACGGCATTCGCCCGGTGGTGTTCGGCCAGCGTCACACCGACGAAGGCGTCGAGTACATGATCGCCTCGGAAAGCGTTGCCCTGGACGTGCTCGGGTTCACCCTGATTCGCGACCTGGCGCCGGGCGAAGCGGTGTACATCACCGAAGAAGGCCAGCTGTACACCAAGCAGTGTGCGCAGAGCCCGAAACTGCAGCCGTGCATCTTCGAACATGTCTACCTGGCGCGCCCGGACTCGATCATCGACGGTATCTCGGTGTACAAGGCACGTCTGCGCATGGGTGAGAAGCTCGCCGACAAGATCATGCGCGAGCGCCCGGAGCACGACATCGACGTGGTCATCCCGATCCCGGACACCAGCCGTACCGCTGCGCTGGAGCTGGCCAACCGCCTGGGCGTCAAGTTCCGCGAAGGTTTCGTCAAGAACCGCTACATCGGCCGTACCTTCATCATGCCGGGCCAGGCTGCACGCAAGAAATCGGTCCGCCAGAAGCTCAACGCCATCGAGCTGGAATTCCGCGGCAAGAACGTGATGCTGGTGGACGACTCGATCGTGCGCGGCACCACCTGCAAACAGATCATCCAGATGGCCCGTGAAGCCGGCGCCAAAAACGTCTACTTCTGCTCCGCGGCCCCTGCGGTGCGTTACCCCAACGTCTACGGCATCGACATGCCGAGCGCTCACGAACTGATCGCCCACAACCGTACCACCGAGCAGGTGGCCGAGTTGATCGGCGCCGACTGGCTGATCTATCAGGACCTGCCGGACCTGATCGACTCGGTCGGTGGCGGCAAGATCAAGATCGAGCACTTCGATTGCGCGGTGTTCAATGGTGAATATGTCACCGGTGACATCGACGAAGCCTACCTCGACCGTATCGAGCAGGCCCGTAATGACCTGGCCAAGGTGAAGACCCAGGCGGTCAGCGCGATCATCGACCTTTACAACAACTGATTCAGGGAGTGACGGCATGACGGATCAATGGGATGCCGGGCGACTGGACAGTGACCTCGAGGGTGTCGGTTTCGACACCCTGGCGGTGCGCGCCGGTCAGAACCGTACACCGGAAGCAGAGCACAGCGAAGCGCTGTTCCTGACCTCCAGCTATGTCTTCCGCACGGCCGCCGATGCGGCCGCGCGTTTTGCTGGCGAAACCCCGGGCAACGTCTACTCGCGTTACACCAACCCGACCGTGCGCGCCTTCGAAGAGCGCCTGGCGGCCATGGAAGGTGCCGAGCAGGCTGTGGCCACCTCCACCGGCATGGCGGCGATCCTCGCCGTGGTCATGTCGCTGTGCAGCGCCGGTGACCATGTGCTGGTCTCGCAGAGCGTGTTCGGTTCGACCATCAGCCTGTTCGAGAAGTATTTCAAGCGCTTTGGTGTCGAGGTGGACTACGTGCCGCTGGTCGACCTGGCGGGTTGGGAGAAGGCCATCAAGGCCAATACCAAGCTGCTGATCGTCGAGTCGCCATCCAACCCGCTGGCCGAACTGGTCGACATCACCGCCCTCAGCGAAGTGGCCCACGCCCGTGGCGCCATGCTGGTGGTGGACAACTGCTTCAGCACCCCGGCGCTGCAGCAGCCGCTCAAGCTGGGTGCCGACATCGTGTTCCATTCGGCAACCAAGTTCATCGACGGCCAGGGCCGTTGCATGGGCGGCGTGGTGGCCGGGCGCAGTGAGCAGATGAAAGAAGTGGTGGGTTTCCTGCGTACCGCTGGCCCCACCCTCAGCCCGTTCAATGCGTGGATCTTCACCAAGGGCCTGGAAACGCTCAAGCTGCGCATGCGTGCGCATTGCGAAAGCGCGCAGCAGCTGGCTGCGTGGCTGGAGCAGCAGGACGGCATCGAGAAGGTGCATTACGCCGGCTTGCCAAGCCACCCGCAGCACGAGCTGGCCAAGCGCCAGATGAGTGGCTTTGGGGCGGTGGTCAGCTTTGAGGTCAAGGGTGGCAAAGAGGGCGCCTGGCGCTTTATCGATGCCACGCGCGTGATCTCGATCACCACCAACCTGGGTGACAGCAAGACCACCATCGCGCACCCGGCGACCACCTCCCACGGCCGTCTGTCGCCGCAGGAGCGTGAAGCTGCGGGTATTCGCGACAGCCTGGTCCGCGTGGCGGTTGGCCTGGAAGACGTGGCCGACCTGCAGGCGGACCTTGCGCGTGGGCTGGCTGTATTGTGATCGACTGGAAAGGTGGCGGGCCGGGCCATAACGGCCGGGTAGCCCTGGTAACCGGTGCCGCGCGCGGCATTGGCCTGGGTATCGCTGCCTGGTTGATCTGCGAAGGCTGGCAGGTGGTGCTCAGCGACCTCGACCGCCCGCGCGGCGCCAAGGTCGCCAAGGCACTGGGCGACAACGCGTGGTTCATCACCATGGACGTCGCTGACGAAGCCCAGGTCAGCGCCGGGGTTTCCGAAGTGCTTGGGCAGTTCGGGCGGTTGGATGCGCTGGTGTGCAATGCGGCCATCGCCAACCCGCACAACCAGACCCTCGAGAGCCTGAGCCTGGCGCAATGGAACCGGGTGCTGGCGGTCAATCTCAACGGCCCGATGTTATTGGCCAAGCACTGTGCGCCGTACCTACGGGCGCACAATGGCGCGATCGTCAACCTGACCTCGACCCGTGCCCGCCAGTCCGAGCCAGACACCGAGGCCTACGCGGCCAGCAAGGGCGGCCTGGTGGCGTTGACTCATGCCCTGGCCATGAGCCTGGGCCCGGAGATCCGCGTCAATGCGGTAAGCCCGGGCTGGATTGATGCACGTGACCCTTCCCAGCGCCGTGCCGAACCGTTGACCGAAGCCGACCATGCCCAGCATCCGACGGGCAGGGTAGGGACCGTGGAAGACGTTGCGGCCATGGTGTCATGGTTGCTGTCGCGCCAGGCAGCGTTCGTCACCGGCCAGGAGTTTGTGGTCGATGGCGGCATGACCCGCAAGATGATCTACACCTGAGCATGATGCTGTAAGGGAAAGGGACCGAAAGGTCCCTTTTCTGTTTTTGCTTTTTTTGAAAAAAATTCAATGGGGCTATTGACTTAGCATCGGTACCTGCGTAAATTTCGCGGCCTCAGCGAAGCAAACGCAACAAGCAACATCGCGGGGGTGATTAGCTCAGCCGGGAGAGCATCTGCCTTACAAGCAGAGGGTCGGCGGTTCGATCCCGTCATCACCCACCACTTCCTGAGCGTTCCTGGTGCAGCAAGCTTCGCAAGAAGCTGACAGCCAGAGAGGAACAAGGCCTGATAAGCCACACTGCGCAGCGGTAGTTCAGTCGGTTAGAATACCGGCCTGTCACGCCGGGGGTCGCGGGTTCGAGTCCCGTCCGCTGCGCCATTTTTCAGTAACAGAGGGGTGCTTTGCACCAATCTGCAGCCAAAGGCAACATGCCTGAGGCGATCCCAGTTTCAATCGGGCGCAAGCCTGAACGATACGCAGCGGTAGTTCAGTCGGTTAGAATACCGGCCTGTCACGCCGGGGGTCGCGGGTTCGAGTCCCGTCCGCTGCGCCATCTTCGTTTCGAGGCCCCTTGAACGCCTCGAAGCAACAAAAACAGCGATCATCGTGTCGCTTTTTTTGTGCCTGCCCTGAGGCTTCCATGCCGGAAGGGAAGGTCCCAGTTTCAACCGGGCGCAAGCCCGAGCGATACGCAGCGGTAGTTCAGTCGGTTAGAATACCGGCCTGTCACGCCGGGGGTCGCGGGTTCGAGTCCCGTCCGCTGCGCCATCTTCGCCTCGAGGCCCCATGAACGCCTCGAAGCAAAACGAGAAAGCGACCTACGGGTCGCTTTTTTCGTTTCTGCGCCTGCGCATCCAGGATTTACACGATGCTGACAGACTCTTCACTGATGAACGGTTCCAGTGCAAGGGCGCTGTGATGCACAATAGACGCCTCTCGACTTACCCGGAATCCGCAATGACCAGATCATCCGTCTTTGGTGCGCTCGGGCTGGCCCTGGTGCTGGCGGGCGTGTCCGGTTGCTCCTCGAAAAAAGCCGCCATCTATGAACATGAGAATTTCGACGATTCGGGCACTTATTCGCGCAGCTTCCCGGTCAGCGAGGCAGGTTCGTGTGAGGCCGCCCGGCGCGCGCTGCTGAGCCAGGGTTACATCATTACCAGCAGCGGCTCCAGCCAGGTCGCGGGTAACAAAAGCTTCCAGCAGAACAGCGATAACCACCTGCAGATCAGCTTCAGCGTCACCTGCGCACCCGACAGCGGCGACGAGCAGCGCTCGACCATGTTCGCCAACGCGCTGCAGGACCGCTACGCACTCAAGAAGTCCAACACGTCCGCCAGCCTTGGTGTCGGCATATTGGGGTCGGTGTCGATGCCGATCGGCTCCAGCGACGATTCGATGGTCAAAGTTGCCAGCGAAACGGTCACCGCGCCGCAGTTCTATGAACGCTATTTTGCGTTGGTCGAAAGCTACCTGCCCAAGCCGAAGAAGGTCAGCAAGGCCAAAGTCGAGGCACCTGCACCCAAGGTCGAGAAGCCGGCGCCTGACCTTGGGTTGCCGGAGCAGGTATCGGCGGCGCCTGTGAGCGCACCTGTAGCGCAAACGGCCCCCGCTGCACCGGCACCTGCCCCCACGGCGATAGCCCCGGCCAGTGAAGCCGCAGCTGCGCCGGTGGTGGATGACAGCCAGGGTTCACAGCCTGTGGCGCCGCCTTCGGAATCGGCACCGATCGAGGTGCAGCAGAACGCGCAGCCAACCGAGGCAGCACCTGCGCCGCTTTGAGGGGCGTCAGCGTGTACAGACACTGTTACAGATAAGCGGGGATAACTTCCAAAGCACCTGCTACGTTTATCACTCATGAGCTTGTCATCATTTCTTCATCCAGCCTGCTTAGGTTGAAGGCATGACCAACGAAGATAAATGAGTGAAGAGGACGCAGGGCGATGGATGACTATCAGGAAGAGCTGCTCGAGTTTCAGGCCTACGAGCTGGACCCGCCGGAACCGGCCGACGACGCCACCGAGCTTTAACCCACCTGCCGCTGGCTGCGGCGGAACTCCCCCGGTGTGAGGCCCGTCCAGCGTTTGAATGCGCGCTGGAAGGCCTCGGCCGAAGCGAACCCCAACAAGTAGGCTATCTCGCCAAAGGCCAATTCCGTGTCGCGGATGTAGGCCTCGGCCAGGTCGCGCCGTGTGTCATTGAGCAAGTCTCGAAACCGCGTACCTTCTTCTGCCAGTTTGCGCCGCAGGGTCCAGGTGGGCAGTTGCAGGCGTAGCGCCACTTCTTCGAGGTCGGGGTCCCGGCCACCATTGAGCAGCGGGCCAAGCAAGTGGGTGATGCGCTCACCCAGGCTACGTACCCGCGTGCGTTGCAACATTTCCGCTTCACACAGCTGCAGCAGGTGCTGCCACGTGCTTGGGCAGTGCTGCGGGTTGGCCTGGTCCAGCGTGGCGCGGCTCAGGCGCACTCGGTTGCTGTTTGCGCCAAACTGTACTGTGCCGCTGCACAAGGGCTGGTATTGGGCGGCGTAGTCCGGGGCTTCGAATTCGATTTCCAGGCGTTCAGCCTGTAAAGGTGCGGTGGACAGGGCTGCAAGCTGGGCGAGCCAGCCGGCCAGCAGTGAGTCGACGACGAAACGGTTGTACGCGTTGTAAGGGCTGATCGAATAGAAGCGCAGCCACGCCCCGTGGGCATCTTCCTCAAAGCGTGAATGGCCACGGTAGTTGGCGGCATACAGCGGCTCGAAGCGCAGCAATGTACGTGCGGCTTCGCCAAGCGTTGGGGCCTGGGCCGCCGTAACGCCTGCCAGGCCGGCCTGGGCCAGCCGGCTGAGGCGCCCCATGTGCAGGCCAAGCGCGGGCTCGCCACACTGTGCGATGGCGGCATGCCCAAGGTGCATATAGCGGGGGATCGACAAGCGCGCGCCAGCTTCGGCCAGGCGCGTGGCGTCAAGCCCGTAGCGGTGCAGCAGTGGCTGTGGGTCTTGGCCCAGGCCGAGCAAGGCCTCGGCCAAGGGCTGGACGAAGCCTACCGACAGGTCGCCCAGGCGCACACGTGGGCGTGGCATGCGCTTATAGCCACACGTTCAGCAAGCGGGCGCCGGGGCTGGGCGGCCCCGCAAGCAGTTCGCCTGCCTGATGGGCAAAACCCTGGCCGTCGCTGGCCTGCTCCCAGAACTGCCCACGCATGAATACGCTCATGCTGCTGACGCCGTTGCCAGCAGCTTGGGTCAGGCGTTGCCAGGCGGTCTGTTCGCTGACTTCGCCGCGCTGCAGGGCAAGCTCGGCGGCGGCGTCCTGATGTCGGTTGCCGCGCCAGGGAGCTTCCCAGCTGCCTTTGCCGCTGAGAAACACCGGGTTGGCGATCAGTTGTACCTGTTGTTGTTCCAGTTGGCGTTGGTTTTCCGGGTACCAACTGTCGCTGCCGATCAGCACGCCAAGGCGGCCGGCTGGGGTCTGCAAGACCTGAAGCGGGAAATGCCTGCCATGGTGGATGTAACGCCGCACCTCGCTGTCGGGATACTGCTGGCGCTGTGGTTGGCCCAGCAGTGAGCCATCGCTGGCAAATACCATACTGCTGTTGAACAGCGGGCCGCTGCCTGCGTGCAGCACACCTTTTTCCACGTACGGGGCAGGCAGCACGATCGAGCCGGCCACCAGGGTCACGCCGAACTCTTTGGCCAGGCCGCCGAACAGCTGCTGGTAATCGCTGGCCATCTGCTGGGCCTTCATGCGCAGGTGCGCGTCGGCCCGGCGGTCATCGCCGCTGGCCCGTAACATGGCCAGGCCATAGCGCAGCGGGTTGCTCAGCTCCAGCCATTGCTCGGCCTCCCGGCTGTGGGTGACCTGATACAGCTCGTTCTTCTCGCCACGCGCCCATAGCCAGGTGCCGATGTGTTCGGGCAACACCACCACGGTGCGCGGGCCGACCAGGCCCTGGGCACGGGCTTGTTGCAGGTATGCCGAGAGCTTGCGATGCAGGTGCTGCAGGTTCTGGTAGTCATTGGGGTAGAGCAGTGGCTCGACGCCCAGCAGGTTGCCCCGTTCGCCGGGCACGCCATGGTTGAGCGCCAGTTCAACACGCAGGTCGGACAGGTAATGGCCTTCTGGGCGCTGTTGTGTCCAGAAGCCGTAGCCGCATAAGGCGGCAATCATCACCAGCGCCAGGGCGCCTGCCAGTAGTTTTCGCATGTAGCGGTACAGCGCCTTGGGGAACGAAGGCTTCTAGGGTAGTCCCGCTGTGCGGAAGGATCAATAAGTTGTCAGTTTCGATCATTGAGCGCGTTCAAACGGCTGTTTAATGTCGGTGGCAGATAAACGACGGGGCCCGTTGAGGCACCCGCATTCCGTGATCACGCCACATGGGGAACCGTTCCATGGCTGCCGACCGCTATCCACACTTGCTGGCCCCGCTCGACCTGGGCTTTACCACCCTGCGCAATCGCACCTTGATGGGTTCGATGCACACCGGCCTCGAGGAGCGCCCCGGCGGTTTCGAGCGCATGGCGGCGTACTTTGCCGAGCGCGCCCGTGGAGGCGTCGGCCTGATAGTCACAGGGGGTATCGCGCCTAACGACGAAGGCGGCGTGTATTCCGGCGCAGCCAAGCTCAGCACCGAGGAGGAGGCCGACAAGCACCGCATCGTCACCGAGGCCGTGCATGCTGCCGGCGGCAAGATCTGCCTGCAGATCCTGCATGCCGGGCGCTACGCCTACAGCCCGCGCCAAGTGGCGCCCAGCGCCATCCAGGCGCCGATCAACCCGTTCAAGCCCAAGGAACTGGACGAAGCGGGCATCGAGAAGCAGATCGCCGATTTCGTCAATTGCGCCGTGCTGGCTCAGTGCGCCGGCTATGACGGCGTCGAGATCATGGGTTCGGAAGGCTACTTCATCAACCAGTTCCTCGCCGCCCACACCAACCATCGTACCGACCGCTGGGGCGGCACCTACGAAAACCGCATGCGCCTGGCCGTGGACATCGTCAGCCGGGTGCGCGGCGCCGTAGGCCCGAATTTCATCATTATCTTCCGCCTGTCGATGCTCGACCTGGTCGAGGGCGGCAGCAGCTGGGACGAAATCGAACAGCTGGCCAAGGCCATCGAGCGGGCGGGTGCCACGCTCATCAATACCGGCATCGGCTGGCACGAGGCGCGTATCCCGACCATCGCCACCAAGGTGCCGCGCGCGGCGTTCAGCAAGGTCACCGCCAAGCTGCGGGGTGCGGTGAGCATTCCGCTGATCACCACCAACCGCATCAACACCCCGGACGTGGCCGAAGCGGTGCTGGCCGAGGGCGATGCCGACATGGTCTCGATGGCCCGGCCGTTCCTGGCCGACCCGGACTTCGTCAACAAGGCGGCTGAAGGGCGCAGCGACCAGATCAATACCTGCATCGGCTGCAACCAGGCCTGCCTGGACCATACCTTCGGCGGCAAGCTGACGAGCTGCCTGGTCAACCCGCGCGCCTGTCACGAGACCGAACTCAATTATCTGCCAGTGCGCACGGTGAAGCGCATTGCCGTAGTCGGTGCCGGCCCGGCCGGCCTGGCGGCGGCCACAGTGGCTGCCGAGCGTGGCCACGCGGTAACCCTGTTCGACAGTGCGAGCGAGATCGGTGGGCAGTTCAACGTGGCCAAACGGGTGCCGGGCAAGGAGGAATTCTTCGAGACCCTGCGTTACTTCAGCAACAAGGTGAAGAACACCGGCGTCGACCTGCGCCTGAACACCCGCGTGGACGTGCAGGCGTTGTTGGCAGGTGCTTTCGACGAGATCATCCTGGCCACCGGCATCGCGCCGCGCACCCCGGCGATTCCGGGTGTGGAGCACGCCAAGGTGCTTAGCTACCTGGACGTGCTGCTGCAGCGCAAAGCGGTCGGTGAAGCGGTTGCAGTGATCGGCGCGGGCGGGATCGGCTTCGATGTCTGCGAATACCTGGTGCATCAAGGCGTTGCCAGCAGCCAGGACCGCGAGGCGTTCTGGAAGGAGTGGGGCATCGATACCAATCTTGAAGCGCGTGGCGGTGTGGCGGGCATCAAGGCTGCACCGCATGCGCCGGCCCGGCAGGTGTACCTGCTGCAGCGCAAGGCGTCCAAGGTCGGCGACGGCCTGGGCAAGACCACCGGCTGGATCCACCGCACCGGGTTGAAGAGCAAGCAGGTGCAGATGCTCAACAGCGTCGAGTATCTGGCGATCGATGATGCTGGCTTGCACATCCGTGTAGGCGATGGCGAGCCGCAGGTGCTGGCGGTGGACAATGTGGTGATCTGCGCCGGGCAGGAGCCGCTGCGTGAGCTGCACGACGGCCTGGTGGCGGCGGGGCAGTCGGTGCACCTGATCGGCGGTGCCGATGTGGCGGCGGAGCTGGATGCCAAGCGGGCGATCAACCAGGGCTCGCGGTTGGCTGCCGAGCTTTGACATAGAAGACCCGGGCCGCTCTGCGGCCCCGGGTTTTCACTGATAGACTGATGCCCTCGCATCAGGCGCCGATCCATGTCCAGCTGTTTCCTCGACCTTCCCCATGCCCCACTTCAGCCTATGCGCCTGCCATGGCTGGAAAGCGCCAACATTGAAGCTGCCATCCTGCGCCTGGACCTGGTTGACCCACTCATCAGTGGCAACAAGTGGTTCAAGCTGCGCCACCACCTGCTGCAAGCCCGTGAAGCACGCGCGCCGGGGCTGATCAGCCTGGGTGGCAACCACTCCAACCACCTGCATGCCCTGGCCGCTGCCGGCAAGCGCTTCGGTTTCGCTACCGCAGGCCTGTTGCGTGGTCATGCCCAGGACACCCCCACCGTGCGTGACTTGCATGCGCTGGGCATGGAGCTGCACTGGCTCGGCCATGGCGGCTACCGTGCCCGTCACCAGCCCGGTTTCTGGGAGCCTTGGCAGGCGCGGTACCCCGGCTGGCACTGCATCCCCGAAGGCGGGGGTGGGCTGCAGGGGGCACTGGGCTGCGCGCTGATCGTCGAGCCGGCCAGGTTGCAACTCGACGCGCTGGGTTGGCCGGATTATCACGCCTGGTGGCTGGCCGCCGGTACCGGTACGACCTTGGCTGGCCTGGTGCTGGCCGAAGCGGGGCGGCATGCGGTGCATGGCGCCCTGGCCGTGCCATTGGGTCATGGTGTGCCGCAAGTGGTGGCGGAGCTGGCCGGTACGCGCGGTTACCAGCTCCATGAAGCCTGCCGCGGCGGTTTTGCCAGGTTAGATGATGAGTTGCTGGCATTCATCGATGAAACCGAGCGCCACACAGGCATTCCCCTGGAGGCGCTTTACACCGGCAAGGCCCTGCTGGCACTGCGTGAGCAGGCCCAGGCCGGGCTGTTTGCTGCTGGCACCCGGCTGATCTTCCTTCACACCGGCGGCCTGCAGGGCCGCCGTGGTTATTTGTAGGGCAGCATGCGCAGCAGCGTGTTGTCACGTTGCACGTAGTGGTGGTAGAGCCCTGCCAGCGCATGCAGGCCGATCAGCCAGTAACCCCAGGTGGCCACCCGCTCATGCCAGCCCTTGATGAACTTCGCAAGGTCCGGGTCCGCGCCGATCAGGTGCGGCAGTTCCAGGCCATAGAAGGGCACCGGCTTGTCGGCGGCACTGAGGATCAGCCAGCCGGCCAGCGGCAAGCCGATCATCAGCAGGTACAGCGCCAGGTGCATCAGGTGCGCGAGGCCGGTCTGCCAGGCCGGTGGCTTGGGCAGGATGGGCGGGGTGGGGCGGCTCAGGCGCACGGCCAGGCGCAGCCAGACCAGCACGAATACCGTCAGGCCAAGCATGAAGTGCAGGTCTTTCATCAGGTTACGTTCGGCGCTGTCCTTGGGGAACAGGCCACGAAATTCGATGCAGGCGTACACGGCCGCCAGCAGCACCAGCATCAGCCAGTGCAGGGCGATGGAAAGGCGCGCGTAACGGGGCGCGGGGGTGGTTGAAACCATGGTGGGTCCTCGTCATCAGGTCGATGGTAGCGCTCTTGGCGGCGCTCACTGCTAACTCTAACGGCTGATCGAGCGGACGCATTGCGCTAGGTCGGTATCGGCCACTGATCGGCCACCAGAAACACTCGCTCCGCTTCGTGCCAGGCGCCGTCATCTTCGGCTTCCAGCCTGACCAGCATCTGCGCCGGCGCTTGTGGCTCCAGCGATTGCAACCAGGTGGCGAACTGCTGTGGCGCCCAGCACACATCCGCTTCAACCCGTGCCGGTGCCAGCCAGGCGTGGCGGGGCAGCGGCTGCCAGCGTTCGCCGGCGGCCACCGGCCAATCCCGCCGCCGTAACCAGCGCCCGCGCAGGTGCAGCGGATTTGCCCCTTCGGGCGGGTCGGCATGCCCCGGCGACGGGTAGAACAGGTAACCCCCCAGCCACACGTGTGCCTGAAGCTCATGAATGCCAAGCCCGGCCAGCGCCTCGCGGCTCTGCGCATCACTCGACATGGGCAACTGATGCCCAGCCAAGTGCGCAAGCTTGGTGCCCAGCCGGTCATGGCAACCCGGCCCGAGCCATTGGCCGGGGTCATGGCCTTGACCGTTGACTGGCCCCAAGTACAGCTTGATGGCAAGCTCCAGGTGATGGGTGCCGTCGGCATCGCGCAGCAGGATGTCCAACTCGCCCAGCGTTCGTCCGCCCGTGCGTATTGCCAGGTTGGCCGACAGCAGCTCGACACCGGGCGCCTGGCCCAGGGCGAACTGCCACAGACCTTCGTAGTACAGCCCTAGGCGTCGGCTGGTGAGGGTTGCCAGCCGCTCACGCAGGGGTTGGTCGTCGTTATCGAGCTGCAGCAACCAGGCCTTCAACCGTTGCGGGTCCACCGCCCAGGCGCTCCCCGCCAGCGGATGGCGCTGGGGGCAGGGCGGTGTGCTGAGCAGCGGTGGCGACAGCAGGGTCCAGGCCAGGTCGCGCACGGCAGGGCGGCGCAACTGGCGGGGCAGGTCGTGGAGTTCGGCAAAAGGCATCATGCTGCGAGCATAGCCGGTTTGCCGCTGCCCGGTCGTTTCGCCATAATCGGCGCATAGTCACCCGCCGCAGAGCCTCGCAGGAGCCCCATGGAGCAATTTCGCAATATCGGTATCATCGGCCGCCTTGGCAGCTCGCAGGTGCTCGACACCATTCGCCGACTGAAAAAATTCCTCCTCGAGCGCCACCTGCACGTGATCCTCGAGGACACCATCGCCGAAGTCCTGCCTGGCCACGGCTTGCAGACCTCCACCCGCAAGCTGCTGGGCGAAGTCTGCGACCTGGTCATCGTCGTCGGCGGTGACGGCAGCCTGCTCGGCGCCGCCCGCGCCCTGGCCCGGCACAACATCCCGGTGCTGGGGATCAACCGCGGCAACCTGGGCTTCCTCACCGATATCCGCCCCGACGAACTGGAAGAGAAGGTCGCCGAGGTGCTCGACGGCCACTACCTGGTGGAAAACCGCTTCCTGCTGCAGGCTGAGGTGCGTCGCCATCACGAGGCCATCGGCCAGGGTGATGCGCTCAACGATGTGGTGCTGCACCCGGGCAAATCGACGCGGATGATCGAGTTCGAGATCTACATCGATGGCCAGTTCGTCTGCAGCCAGAAGGCCGACGGCCTGATCGTCGCCACCCCGACCGGTTCGACCGCCTACGCGCTGTCGGCCGGTGGCCCGATCATGCACCCCAAGCTCGACGCCATCGTCATCGTGCCGATGTACCCGCATACCTTGTCGGGCCGGCCGATCGTGGTGGACGGCAACAGCGAGCTGAAAATCGTGGTGTCCAAGGACCTGCAGATCTACCCGCAAGTCTCCTGTGACGGCCAGAACCACTTCACCTGCGCGCCCGGCGACACCATCACCGTGAGCAAAAAACCGCAAAAACTGCGCCTGATCCACCCACTGGACCACAATTACTACGAGGTCTGCCGCACCAAACTCGGCTGGGGCAGCCGCCTGGGAGGCAGGGACGACTGATGCTCGATCCGGCGCGAAGTTTCGACATCATCGGTGACGTGCACGGCTGTGCACTGACCCTGGAACGCCTGCTCGACGCCCTCGGTTACACGCGTATCGGCGGCGTCTGGCGCCACCCACGGCGCCAGGCCCTGTTCCTCGGCGACATCGTCGACCGCGGCCCGCGCATCCGTGAGGCGCTGCACATCGTCCACGACATGGTCGAGGCCGGCCAGGCGTTCTGCATCATGGGCAACCACGAGTACAATGCGCTCGGTTGGGTAACCCCGGCGCTGCCTGGCAGTGGCAAGGCCTACGTGCGCGAGCACACGCCGCGCCATGCCCGCCTGATCGACGAAACCCTGACCCAGTTCGCCCACCACCCTGGCGACTGGCACGATTTTCTGCAGTGGTTCTACGACATGCCACTGTTTGTCGACGCCGGGCGGTTCCGCCTGGTGCACGCTTGCTGGGACCCGCGGCTGATCGACCCGCTGCGCCAGCAGTACCCCGACGGGCGCATCGATGAACATTTCATCCAGGCATCGGCTGTGCCCGGCAGTTTTGCCTCCACGGTCTGCAACCGCCTGTTGCGCGGCACCGACATGCGCTTGCCGGACGGCCTGACGCTGACCGGTGGCGATGGCCTGACCCGCGCCTTCTTCCGCACCAAGTTTTGGGAAGAAGACCCGAAAACCTACGGCGACATCGTCTTCCAGCCCGACGCGCTGCCTGACGAGGTGGCCCGCACGCCGCTCAGCCACACCGAAAAGAACGCGTTGCTACGCTACGCCGAGGATGAGCCACTGCTGTTCGTTGGCCATTACTGGCGCAGCGGCCGCCCGGCGCCAATCCGCGGCAACCTGGCCTGCCTGGACTACAGCGCGGTGCTGTACGGCAAGATGGTGGCCTATCGGCTGGATGATGAAACCCGGATAGACCCGCACAAGTTCGTGTGGGTCGACGTCGACCGACCGCAGGGCAATCAATGAATATCGTCGAAGTGATGCGCTTGCCGCTTGCGGTCGACCTCAGTGGCTTCGTGCACCTGCTGCAGCGCCTGCAGGTGCCGCACCGGGTCAGCGAGGAGGGCGAAGTCCAGGTGCTGTGGGCCCCGGAAACCATGGCCGCGGATGTCCTTCAACTCTACCAGCGCTACCCCGACGGCAACGCCGACATCGAAGCGGTCAGCGACTCTGTGACAGAGGGCTTGCCCGCGAAAGGGCCGACGCTGGGCGAGCAGGCCCGCGCCTGCAAGGTTACCGCCGCCATTCTGTTCCTCTGTTTGATCGTCGCCGGCCTCACCCGCCTGGGCGACAACCTCACCACCATCAGCTGGTTCACCTTCCTCGACTACCGCGTGCAGGGCGAATACCTGCACTTCACCCCGCTAGCCCAGGGCCTTGCCGAAGGCCAGTGGTGGCGCCTGGTGTCGCCCATGCTGCTGCACTTCGGCGTGCTGCACCTGGCCATGAACGGCATGTGGTACTGGGAGCTGGGCAAGCGCATCGAACTGCGCCAGGGCCCGTGGCTGCTGGCCGGCCTGACCCTGCTGTTCAGCCTGGTGTCCAACCTCGCCCAACACTACACCAGCGGCCCGAGCCTGTTCGGCGGCTTGTCCGGTGTGCTGTACGGCCTGCTCGGCCATGTGTGGCTATACCAGTGGCTGGCGCCCAACCCGCACTTCAACCTGCCCAAGGGTGTGCTGGTGATGATGCTCATCTGGCTGGTCATCTGCCTGACCGGCGTGGTCGGCCAGCTCGGTTTCGGCCAGATCGCCAATGCCGCCCATGTCGGCGGGCTGCTCATCGGATGCCTGACGGGCCTCTTGGGTGGAATGGTGGCCCGGCGTAAACTGTCCGCTTGATTTAGGAGACGCTATGTCCACGTTCGCGCAAATGATCGAAAACATCACCCCGGAAATCTACCAAAGCCTGAAAACCGCCGTGGAAATCGGCAAATGGTCCGACGGCCGCAAGCTCACCCCCGAGCAGAAGGAGCTGTCGTTGCAGGCGGTGATCGCCTGGGAGATGCAGAACCTGCCCGAAGACCAGCGCACCGGTTACATGGGCCCGCAGGAATGCGCGTCGAAGTCTGCGCCGATCGCCAACATCCTGTTCAAGTCGGACTCGGTACATTGATCGAACTCGCTCGTGGCTCTTTGAGCAAAATGGCGGTAAGCCTGGAAGCACCGCTGGTGCAGTACAGCTTCCGCCTGGATGACACGCAGGTGCCGGTCAACCCGTTGATCGGCCAGCGCCTGCGCCTTGAGTACCTCGGTGCCATCCACTGCAGCCATTGCGGCAAGCGCACCAAGACCAGCTTCAGCCAGGGCTACTGCTACCCATGCATGACCAAGCTGGCCCAGTGCGACGTGTGCATCATGGCCCCCGAACGCTGCCACTACGAGGCCGGCACCTGCCGCGAGCCGTCGTGGGGCGAGCAGTTCTGCATGACTGACCATGTGGTGTACCTGGCCAACTCGTCGGGCATCAAGGTCGGCATTACCCGCGCCACCCAGCTGCCCACCCGCTGGCTCGACCAGGGCGCCAGCCAGGCGCTGCCGATCATGCGCGTGGCCACCCGGCAACAGTCCGGCCTGGTCGAAGACCTGCTGCGCAGTCAGGTGCCAGACCGCACCAACTGGCGTGCGCTGCTCAAGGGTGACGCCGAGGTGCTCGACCTGGTTGCCATTCGCGAACAGATTTTCGACGCCTGCGCCGACGGCTTGCGTGAACTGCAGGCGCGTTTCGGCCTGCAGGCGATCCAGCCGCTGCCCGACGCTGAAGTGGTGCAGATGAAGTACCCGGTCGAGGCCTACCCGACCAAGATCGTCAGCTTCAACCTCGACAAGAACCCGGTGGTTGAAGGCACGCTGCTGGGCATCAAGGGCCAGTACCTGATCTTCGACACCGGCGTGATCAATATTCGCAAGTACACGGCCTACCAGTTGGCCGTGCTCCAGTAAAAAGGACCTGCACATGCGTACCGAACAACCGCAAGTGATCTACCTCAAGGACTACCAGGCGCCCGAGTACCTGATCGACGAAACGCACCTGACCTTCGAGCTGTTCGAGGACCACACGCTGGTTCATGCGCAACTGGTCATGCGTCGCAACCCGGCACGCGGTGCCGGCCTGCCGCCACTGGTGCTCGACGGCCAGCAGCTTGAACTGCTGCGCGCCTCGCTGGACGACGAAGACCTGCAGGCGAGCGACTATCAGCTCGAAGCCGACAGCCTGACCCTGCACCCCAAGGCCGAGCGCTTCACCCTCGACACCAGCGTCAGGATCCACCCCGAGAGCAACACCGCGCTGGAAGGCCTGTACAAGTCCGGCAAGATGTTCTGCACCCAGTGCGAAGCCGAGGGCTTTCGCAAGATCACCTATTACCTCGACCGCCCGGACGTGATGAGCACCTTCACCACCACGGTGATCGCCGAGCAGCATCGCTACCCGGTGCTGCTGTCCAACGGCAACCCGACCGGCAGCGGGCCGGCCGAAGATGGCCGGCACTGGGCAACCTGGGAAGACCCGTTTAAGAAGCCGGCCTACCTGTTCGCGCTGGTAGCAGGTGACTTGTGGTGCGTGGAAGACAACTTCACGCGCCAGTCCGGCCGCGATGTGATGCTGCGCATCTATGTCGAGCCCGAGAACCTCGACAAGTGCGACCACGCCATGGTCAGCCTGAAAAAGTCCATGCGCTGGGACGAAGAAGTCTACGGCCGTGAGTACGACCTCGACATCTTCATGATCGTCGCGGTCAACGACTTCAACATGGGCGCCATGGAAAACAAGGGCCTCAACATCTTCAACTCCAGCTGCGTGCTGGCCCGCGCCGAAACCGCGACCGACGCCGCCCACCAGCGTGTCGAAGGCGTGGTCGCCCACGAGTACTTCCACAACTGGTCGGGCAACCGCGTGACCTGCCGCGACTGGTTCCAGCTGTCGCTCAAGGAAGGCTTCACGGTGTTCCGCGACGCCGAGTTCAGCGCCGACATGAACTCGCGCACGGTCAAGCGCATCGAGGACGTCGCCTACCTGCGTACCCACCAGTTCGCCGAGGACGCTGGCCCCATGGCCCACCCGGTGCGCCCGGACAGCTTCATCGAGATCTCCAACTTCTACACCCTGACCGTGTACGAAAAGGGTGCCGAGGTGGTGCGCATGGTCCGCACCCTGCTGGGCGCCGAGGGCTTCCGCAAGGGCAGCGACCTGTACTTCGAGCGCCACGATGGCCAGGCGGTGACCACCGACGACTTCATCAAGGCCATGGAAGACGCCAACGGTGTAGACCTGACCCAGTTCAAGCGCTGGTACAGCCAGGCCGGCACGCCGCGCCTGGACGTCAGCGAAACCTACGACGCCGGCGCCCAGACCTACAGCCTGACCTTCCGCCAGCACTGCCCGCAGACCCCGGACAAAGCCGAGAAGCTGCCGTTCGTGATCCCGGTCGAGCTGGGCCTGCTGGATGCCGACGGCAACGACCTGCCGCTGCGCCTGGCCGGTGAGGCCGCTGCTGGCGGCAGCAGCCGTGTACTGTCGGTGACCGAGGCCGAGCAGACGTTCACCTTCGAAGGTATCCAGGCCAAGCCGCTGCCCTCGCTGCTGCGCGGCTTCAGCGCGCCGGTGAAGCTCAGCTTCCCGTACGACCGCGACCAGCTGATGTTCCTCATGCAGCACGACAGCGACGGCTTCAACCGCTGGGAAGCCGGCCAGCAGCTGTCGGTGCAAGTGCTGCAGGAACTGATCGGCCAGCACCAGCGTGGCGAAGCGCTGCAACTCGATCAGCGCCTGATCACCGCCCTGGGCACCGTTCTGGCCAACGAGTCACTGGACGCCGCCATGGTTGCCGAGATGCTGTCGCTGCCGGGCGAGGCTTACCTCACCGAGATCAGCCAGGTGGCCGATGTCGACGCCATCCACGCCGCCCGCGAGTTCGCCCGCCAGCAGATCGCCGCGCAGCTGTTCGAGGGCCTGTGGGCGCGCTACCAGGCGCACCGCGAGGTGTCGCGCAACACCCCCTACGTCGCCGCGGCCGAGCACTTCGCCCGTCGCAGCCTGCAGAACATTGCCCTGTCGTACCTGATGCAGAGCGGCAAGCCGCAGGTGCTGGAAGCGACCCTGGAGCAGTTCGACCAGTGCGACAACATGACCGAACGCCTGACCGCCCTGGCGGTGCTGGTCAATTCGCCGTTCGAGGCCGAACGCGCCAAGGCCCTGGAAACCTTCGCCGAGCACTTCAAGGATAACCCGCTGGTCATGGACCAGTGGTTCAGCGTGCAGGCGGCCAGCGCCTTGCCGGGCGGGCTGGCGCGGGTCAAGGCATTGATGCAGCACCCGGCCTTCACCCTGAAGAACCCGAACAAGGTGCGGGCGCTGATCGGTGCCTTCGCGGGGCAGAACCTGGTCAACTTCCATGCGGCCGATGGCTCCGGCTATCGCTTGCTGGCGGACCTGGTGATCCAGCTGAATGCGCTGAACCCGCAGATTGCCTCGCGCCAGCTGGCGCCGCTGACCCGCTGGCGCAAGTATGACGACGCGCGCCAGGCGCTGATGAAGGGTGAGCTGGAGCGGATTCTGGCTTCCGGGGCGCTGTCCAGTGATGTGTATGAGGTGGTGAGCAAGAGCCTGGTGTAAGCCTGGCAAACCCCGTAGCTGCTGCAGCCCATCGCAGCGGTTCGGCACCCCGACAGGCCAGCTCCCACAGGTAAAGCGCACAGTTCAAGGGCGGCGCTGTACCTGTAGGAGCTGGCTTGCCGGCGATGGGCCGCAAAGCGGCCCCAGCTTTTTGGCGTTAACAAAACATAACGTCCCATTCGT
>Ga0213824_1000379_pt1 | contig 35393 bp, 36 predicted proteins | sample MC6MC0906MG_FD_179892 | JGI IMG/M metagenome (GOLD analysis project Ga0213824, IMG submission 179892) | Enriched soil aggregate microbial communities from Iowa State University, Ames, United States - MC6-MC0906-MG | ecosystem: Environmental > Terrestrial > Soil > Unclassified | place: USA: Iowa...
CAAGCAAGGAGCTGTCCATGACCCGTCTGCTACTGCCGCTTGAACACCCAACGCCTGTTGCCCAACACGATGCCGACCACGCCCTGCTGCATGCCCTGAAGCGGCTGCCCCGGCGCGTGCAGCAAGTCTTCCTGCTCAACCGCCTCGACCAACTGGACTTCGCCACCATCGCCGCCCGCCTCGACCTGCCACTGGCGAGCATCGAGCGGAATATGGACCAGGCGCTGCAGGCCGGTCGCTCGCGTCGTGATGTACTGTCGAGCGTTGCAGGGCAATGGTATGTGCGCTTGCAGAGCCCACAGGTGACGGCGTGCGAACGGATCGACTTTCGTCGCTGGCTGGATGCGGACACGGCGAACCTGCAGGCGTTTCACGAAACCGAACTGCGCTGGCGCAGCCTGCTGGCGCCGGCACGGCAACTGGGCCATGACGGCTGGTACCGGCAAGGCCGGGCGGCGCTGTCGCTGGGCGGGTGCTCGATTGCGGTCGGGCTTGGCGTGGCGGCGTTGGTAGTGTTTGGTCTCTGGGCCTGATCGCGGACTGGCAAGCCGGTCAAAAGCGCTCGGCCGGGTCTGTGGTCATGAGCATCTGCTGGAACCGCTCCAGAAAGATCGACTCGGCTTGGGTAAACTTCTGTTCGCGGTTCCACAGCAGATACACGTTCACATCGATCACCCCTTCCCACGGCGGCAGACGCCACAGCTCATTGGCCTGTACATCCGCCGCGACAATGTGCTCCGGCAGGCAGCCGATGCCGTAGCCGGCCCCCACCAGCCGCAGGATTTCATCCAGGCTCGGTGACGATGCCACAATACGCCCGGTAAACCCCTGCTGATCGCGAAACACCGTCAACGGCGACAAGTTGCCGCCCATCTGGTCACTGGTGAAGCTCACGAAGTTCTCGCCCTGCAGATCCGCCACAGTGAGGTTCTTGCGACCAAACAAGCGATGGCGCTTGCCGCAAAAAAACGCGTAGCGCTGTTCCAGCAGCACCCGTTGCTCCAGGCGGGGCTGGGGCGTGCGGCACAGGCTCAGGCCGAACGAGGCGGTCTTCTGCAACAAGCCACTGGCCACATCCGAACTGCGCAGCACATCGATCTCCAGTTCCACCTGGGGGTAGTCGCTGTGAAATTGCGCAAGAAAGTCATCGTAGGCGCGGGACTGGATGCGGCTGATGCTCAGCAGGCGGATCTTGCCCGTCACTGTCTCGGCCGGGCTGTCCAGCGCAGGCCCCAGGCGCGAGACCGTGCCGTACAGCTCGGCAGCAATCTGCATCACCTCTTCCCCCGCCTGCGACAGGTTGATGCGTGGCCCACGACGTACCACCAAGGCACTGTCCAGTTGCTCCTCCAAACGCCTCAGCGCCTGGCTGACGGCCGGCTGGCTCAGGTGCAGACGTGCCGCAGCCCGGCTGATGCTGCCCTCCTGGCCGATTACCAGAAACGTCCGCAACAGGTTCCAGTCGAGGCGGTCGTTGAGGAAACGCTTGGCTTCGGGGTCTCTTGCCAGGGTCGTTGTCGTCGGGGTCATTATTTGTTGATCTTATACTTGAGTATTTAAATTAGAAGCTTTTCCTAGCATAGGACTTGGCTCAACATCTAGCAACGCACCGCCAGAGTGCCTTTGTCCTGCCCGTGCAGGGCTCTCCTCCTCCTGCCTATAACAATGACGCCCAGGAGCCTCAGATGACGAGCAATACCCCCACCCCGCGTCGTGCCGCGGCGGCTGCCTTTATTGGCACCACCATCGAATTCTATGATTTCTACATCTATGCCTTCGCCGCAGCCCTGGTGCTCGGGCAGCTGTTCTTCCCCAGCGAAAACCCGATGCTCAGCACCATGGCCGCGTTCGGCAGCTTTGCCGTGGGCTTTATCGCCCGGCCGTTCGCCGGCATGGTGTTCGGCCACCTGGGCGACCGCCTGGGGCGCAAGAAAATGCTGCTGGTCACGATTGTGCTGATGGGCGTGGCCACCACCTGCATCGGCCTGCTGCCGACCTACGCACAGGCCGGTATCTGGGCCCCCATCGGCCTGATCTTCCTGCGCCTGCTGCAGGGTATTTCAGTCGGTGGCGAATGGGGCGGCGCGGTGCTGATGGCCAGCGAGCATGCGCCCAAGGGCCGCAAGGTGTTCTTCGCCTCGTTCGCCGAGTGGGGCAGCCCGGCGGGCCTGCTGCTGGCGCTGATCGCCTTCCGTTTCATCACGGCAATGGAAACGGAAGACCTGACGAGCTGGGGCTGGCGCATTCCGTTCCTGATGAGCGGGCTGCTGATGATCGTTGGCCTGCTGATCCGCTTCGGCGTGCCAGAGTCGCCAGAGTTTGCCGAGGTCAAGGACAGCGACCAGACCAGCGACAACCCGGTGCGCGAAGTGCTGCGCAACCACTGGCGCAATATCGTCTTCGCAGCCCTGGCGGTGACCATCGGCTCCGGCGGGTTCTTCTTCACCAACACCTTCATGATCACCTACGTCACCCAGTACCAGGGCATCGCCAAGACCACCATCCTGGATTGCCTGTTCGTGGTCACCATCCTGCAGTTTCTCTCGCAACCCTGTTCGGCCATGCTCGCCGAGCGCCTGGGCGAAGGGCGTTTCCTGACAGGGGTCGCTACGCTGTGCATGGTGGTGCCTTACCCGATGTTCCTGCTGGTACAAACCGGCAATGTGATCTACATGACCGCCGGCATCGCCCTGGCCGTGGTCATGCTCTCGGCCCTGTATGCCGTGATTGCCGGCTACATGGCCGAAGCCTTCCCGGCCCGGGTGCGTTACTCGGGCATTTCGATCGCCTACCAGCTGGGCAGCGGCCTGACCGGTGGGCTTACGCCGATGCTGGGCACTTTCGTTGCCGGCCAGTTCGCCGGGCAATGGGTACCGCTGGCGCTGTTCTTCAGCGTGCTGGCCTTGATGTCGCTGGCCGGCGTGCTGGGGCTGTCCCACCTGCGCAACGCCAGCGCCAGGCCGGCCGCCCTCTCCACCTCGCAAGGAATCGCCTGATGAGCAAGCCTTACAACCTGTCAGAAACCGAATGGCAATCGCGCTGCGAGCTGGCTGCGCTGTACCGCCTGATCGCCTACTACCGCATGACCGACCTGATCGACACGCACATCACCCTGCGCGTACCGGGCCCTGACCGGCACTTTCTGATCAACCGCTACGGCGTGGCGTTCGAGAAAATGCGCGCCAGCGACCTGGTGCTGATCGACTTGGACGGCAACGTGGTCGACAGCCATTTCAACGGTAGCAGGGTCAATGCAGCCGGCTTCGTCATCCACTCGGCGATCCACGAGGCGCGCCCTGACCTGCACTGCATCATCCACACTCACACGGCAGCGGGCATGGCGGTGGCAGCACAACGTGACGGCCTGCTGCCGCTGACCCAGCACGCACTGAAGTTTTACGGCAACCTGGCGTATCACACCTATGAAGGCATCGCGCTTTCACTTGAGGAACGCGCACGGCTGGTCGCCGACCTTGGCCCGCACAAGGCGATGATCCTGCGCAACCATGGGCTGTTGGCCGCCGGCAGCAGCGTGGCGGCAGCGTTCCACGAGATCTACTTCCTCGAGCGCGCCTGCCAGGCGCAAATCCAGGCGATGTCTGCCGGCGTGGCATTGAACATCCCCAGTGAAGCAGTGTGCAGGCACACCGCCGCACAGTTCGGCCGCGATGGCATCGACGGTATCATCGACCTGGCCTGGCAGGCCGCACTCAGCCTGATCGACGCGCAGCGCAGCGAGTGGTGCAGCTGACATGGCCAGCCTTGTATTGCTTTGCCAGAACCCGGCACTGACCGACTGGCTGGCCACGGTGTTCGCCGAACACGCCCCGCAGCTGAACGTGTTGCGCCCGGACGATGCCAGCGCACGCCACGCCGAAGTGGCCGTATGCTGGTTCCCGCCCGAAGGTAGACTGGGCCGCTTGCCGAACCTGCGCCTGGTGCACTCGATTGGCTCGGGCATCGATCACCTGGCCCAGGACAGCTCACGCGATGTGTCGCTGCCCGTGTGCCGTGTAGTCGACCCTGACCACACCCAAGGCATGAGCGAGTACGTGCACTGGGGCGTGCTGCACTTTCACCGAGGCTTCGACCAGGTCATCACCGGCAATGCCAGCCAGCACTGGCAGCGCCCCGTGCAGCGCAAGGCCGGGGCTTTTCGGGTGGGTGTGATGGGCCTGGGCGCGATTGGCGCACCGGTGGCGCAGCGGCTGGCGGCGGCGGGTTATGACGTGCGCGGCTGGGCCCGCACCCCGCGCAAGATCGATGGCGTAACCACCTTCGAAGGCGCGGCTTCGCTGCATGGCTTCCTCGCCGGGCTGGACGTGCTGGTCAACCTGCTGCCCCTCACCGCCAGCACGCATGGCCTGCTGAACCATGCCGTTTTCCAGCACATGGCCGAAGGCAGCGCCCTTATCAACTGTGGCCGTGGCCAGCATCTCAACCCGGGCGACCTGCGCCAGGCGCTGGCCAGCGGGCAGTTGCGCGGCGCCTTGCTCGATGTGTTCGAACAGGAGCCATTGCCCGCCGATTCGCCGCTGTGGCACACGCCCGGGGTGTGGGTGACACCGCACATGGCCTCTGCCGCTTCCGACCTGTGCATCGCCCGGCAAGTGGCCGACAACGTGTCGCGCCTGAGTGCCGGGCTGGGACTGAACAATCTGGTCGATCCCGAACTGGGTTATTGACCGCACGCGTTACCACGAGGTGATTCATGAAAACGTTTTTCCATCCTGCTCAACGCCTGCACCACCCCCGCTCCTACCTGTCGCGTGGGCAGATGCGCCAACCGCAAGAAGTGCCGGCACGCATCGACCCGCTACTGGCAGTGGTCGAAAAGCTCGGCTACCCGCTGTTCGAACCCGCCGACCACGGCCTGGCCCCGCTGGCGGCCGTGCATGGCCAGGCGTACCTGGACTACCTGGGCAGCGCCTACCAGCAGTGGCACGAAGTGCCGGAAGACTGGGGCGATGAGGTGATGTCCAACATTTACATCCGTGAAGGCAACCCCTTGCGCGGCATCCTCGGCAAGACGGCCCGCTACCTGGCCGATGGCAGCTGCCCGATCGGTGAGCACACCTGGCAAGCCGCCTACTGGTCGGCGCAGAGCGCGGTGGCCGCGGCACATGCGGTGATCGAAGGCGACCAGGCCGCTTATGCCCTGTGCCGGCCACCAGGGCACCATGCCCGCGCCGAAGCGGCAGGTGGGTTCTGCTTTCTGAACAATGCCGCAATCGCCGCCCAGGTGCTGCGTGGCAAGTTCGGCAAAGTGGCCGTGCTCGACACCGACATGCACCACGGCCAAGGCATCCAGGAAATCTTCTACGAGCGGGACGATGTGTTGTACGTGTCGATCCATGGCGACCCGACCAACTTCTACCCCGTGGTCGCCGGTTTCGATGATGAGACCGGGGCCGGTGCAGGGGCCGGCTACAACCTGAACCTGCCCATGGCCCACGGCGCCAGCGAAGCGGATTTCTTTGCCTGCATGGACCAGGCGGCAACCGCGCTGCGCGCCTTCGCTCCGGACGTGCTGGTGCTGTCGCTGGGCTTTGACATCTACGAAAACGACCCGCAGTCCAAGGTACACGTCAGCCATGAAGGGTTCCGCCTGCTGGGGCAGCGGATCAAGGCGCTGGGCCTGCCTTGCGTGGTGGTCCAGGAAGGGGGCTACGACATTGCGACCCTGGATGAAAATGCCTCGCGCTTCTTTGCCGGCATGACTGCCTGAGGCAAAACCCGATGTGTTCCGGGTTGCCACGGGCAACCCGGCCTACCGAGCAATACAACAATAAAGAGCGCAACTTGCCGAACCCGCAAGTTAGCGATCAGGCCCCCGGCTGCCCGCCGCAGACGCAGGGGCAATAACAATAAATCTTCACGCTGCCGTTCTTGAATCTGGCAATAAGGAAGTCTTCATGTCGCTCAAAACGTTCACCTTGGGGATGGCAGGCGCGAGTGCCTGTCTGTTGGGCTCGATTGCCTGCGCGGCTGAATCGGACCATGGTTTCATTGAAGACAGTACCACCACGGTCGGCTTGCGAAACTTCTACTGGAACGCCGACAACCGCAACGGCAGCTACCTCAACCCGGCCGGCGAGCGGCAAAGTTATCGCCAGGAATGGGCGCAAGGTGTGCTGGCCAAGTTCAATTCCGGCTATACCCAAGGGCTGGTAGGGTTCGGCCTCGACTTGCATTACATGGGCGCAATAAAGCTCGACGGTGGCAAGGGCCGGGTTGGCGACGGTGTCGGCAATGGCGGCATCGTCGCGCGCGACAACCAGGGCGACCCCAAGCATGAGTACTCCAAGGCCGGTGGCGCGGTAAAGATGCGGGTTGGCAGCACTGAAATGGCCTACGGCGACCTGTTCCCTGATTCACCCGTACTCAAATATGGTGATATCCGCCTGCTGCCGCAAACGCTGCGAGGCTGGAACGTCACCGATCATACCTTCGCCGGGCTGGCCCTCAATGCAGGGCGCTTCACCTCCAGCAGCGACCGGGCAGCCACCAATCACGGCGGCAAGCTGGGTACCGCGTACGGTGGCCGCCAGGCCGACAGTGACTTTGTCAGTTATTACGGCGGTATCTACACCGGCCTCGACAACGTGAAGGTCAAGCTGTTCGGGTCCGAACTGGACAATATCTGGAACCAGCAATTTGCATCCATCGAATACCGGGTGCCGTTGAAGGTGGGTGGCGTATTCAATACCGGCGCCAATTACTACCGCACGCGCGACACCGGCACCTCGCTGCTTGGCGACATACGCAACGATGCCTGGAGTGCCCGGGTGGGCTACGCACGGGGCGGGCACAAGTTCGAAGTTGCCTATACCCGCATCGATGGCGACCAGCCTTTCGACTATGTATGGAACAGTTTCGACATCGAACTGGATGCGGCGTCCCAGGGCAGCGACTTCAACAGCCCCAACGAAAGAGCCTGGAGCGCGCGTTACGACCTGGACGCCGTCGTCTTTGGCGTCCCTGGGCTGAGCTTCACGGCACGCTACATACGCGGTAGCGATATTGATGGCCGCGACGCAGGCGGTGCCTATTCACGGTTCCAGGCGGTCCGTGACGGGTCGCAATGGGAACGGGACCTGTGGGTGAAATACGTGGTGCAGTCGGGGCCTGCGAAAAACCTGTCCGTGCGGCTGCTGCATGCGTCGATGCGCACGGGCGGCGATTACGGGGCAATCGCCAATGACCTGGACCAGACCCGGATCATTCTGGACTATCCACTGGACCTGAACTTTCTCAGATAGCTCGGCAACAATTTGGGGCCGCGCTGCGGCCCTTCGCGGGCTCGCCCGCTCCCACAGGTTGCGCGTGCGGTGCGCGAATACGCTATTTCTGTGGGAGCGGGCGAGCCCGCGAAGGGCTGCCAAGTTTCTACCTGGCCCTGACGATGACGGAACCTGAGGAAAAAACTGCCCGTCATACCCTCATGCAGCAACACCGCATCAGCGATCTCGGTCGGGCGATCCGCAAGGCCCAGGACGTCGACCGGACCCAAGGAATCGAGCCCTTTCTTCTGGGACTGCCAGGAGCGGCACCATGCGCAAACGGATAACGGCACACAACCTGAAATGGACCTGCGGTTGGCTCACGGTCGCGGGTCTGGCGCTGTGCTGGTGGCTGCCGCTACCCTTTCGCTCTGCTGCAAATGACAGCCCGCCGTGGATCTATGGCAATCCCGAAGCACGCTTCACACTCGCCCTCCACACCGACCGCGAATGCCCGCATTGCCGGGTCTACCTGCCGCAACTGCAGCGCTGGATCGTCACCAACGATCACGTCAACCTCGCTTGGCATCACCTGCCATTACCGCAGCGCGCCACTGCAGCCAGTCGCGAAGCGCGGCTGGCTGAGTGCGTGGGCCAGTTCGAAGGCCGTGAGGGGTTCTGGGGCACAGTGGTGTGGGTCTACTTGCATACCCAGGGCAACGGGCGGGGGTTGGCTGCCGGCACGTCCTACCCTGGCGCCAATCCTTCACTGCACCGCTGCCTGGCAGACGAGCAGGCCGAGCACACCGTGGCAGCACAGCAAGCGGCGGCCTTGCAGGACGAATTGAACGCCACACCGACCCTGCGCCTGATCGACAATCACACCCGGCACACCCTGATCCTGGAAGGTCCCATCGAACCCGATGCGTTGCTGTCCGCAGTGGACCTGTTGAGCGCACCCGAGCTTTCCGAAATGCCTGCTGATGTGACCGGCGCCATGCCGAGGTAGGCCACGTTCGCCATGGCTTTGGCACCACGGTGCGGGGCTTGTGCCTGAATGTTGCGGCTGTCTGCCTACGATCTGGGCGCTGCGTTATCGGATGCCGGGAATTCAAAGACGCCGTCCATCCCTATGAATCAAAACAGCGAAAGTGGATAGTTGAGGATCAGACGGTTTTCATTGAAGCTCGTGTTGGTACCCCAACCCCGACGCAACGTCGAGTTCCGCCATTTGATATTCAAGTCTTTCAGCGCGCCAGACTGGAACACATAAGCCAGTTCGGTCTCCCGCCCCCACTCTTTGACACCGGTCTCACCTCCAACATGAATGCCACGCCCTTTGATATAGCGGTTCATAACGACCAGACCCGGAACGCCCAATGCCACAAAGTTATAATCGTGGCGCACCTGCCAGGAGCGCTCATTGGCATTTTCGTAGCTGGAGCTGAAGCTGTCGTTAGCCAATGAGCCACCTGAAGTACCGTTGACTTTCATCCAGCCGTCCTGGCCGGAGACCTTCTGCAGACCGATATAGAAGGTGTTCGCGCCGTACCTCGCTGAAAACAATCCGGACCAGGTACGGTTGTCGAGATCCCCCGCCAATGACCGCCCCTCATCCTGACCCTTGTACCACTGGACGTTCGCCCCCAGCGTCCATTTACCAATGGGCTGGCTGTGAGTGACCTGTATCATCTGCTGGCGGTAGATGTCCTTTAACTCCGCCCCCCACCCACCGAGCAACGTCCGCTTGTCATTGAACGTATACTCCCCCCCCACAAAGTTGAACCGATCCGAAGTGACGCCGGGTTTCTGGGCAAGGAACATCTCTTCCATGCTGGCATCGTTTCGCGGGCTGTTGGCGCGGAACTGGCCACCATACAGGGTGAGATTTTCAATCTCTCGAGAAGTGATCTGCGCACCTCTGAACGTCTGCGGCAACGACCGCCCGTCATCTGAAAGCAGGATCGGTAGTGTAGGCATCCATTCGCCGACCTTGAGCTCCGTGGCTGAGATCCTTGCTTTTGAGGCAATCGCCAGCCGCCCGTAATCATCTGCCGCGCGACCACCGTCATGAATCGGCAGCAATTGGGTGCCAGGCGTGCCACGGCCACCGTCCAGTTTCACAGCGTAGAGACCCATGGCGTCCACACCAAAACCTACCCAGCCTTGGGTGAAGCCGGATGTGTAGTTCAAGATGAACGCTTGGCTCCACGCCTCGGCCTTACTTTGAGTCGCCGAGTCGTTGACATAGTTGCGATCAATAAAGTAATTACGCAGGTTTAACCTAGCCGTTGAACCTTCTATGAATCCGGTTTCGACGGCCTGCACGCTGATTGCAGTACTCAGCAGTGGCACGGCCATCAACACGTTTGCGTTATTGAAAAAAAACTCGGATGTGCGGATTTTCATTTTTTATTATTTCCATCACAGATATTTAATACACACGCAGCCCGTCACGGCGAACATTCATTCGACGCGTTGTCTGGCCGAAAAAAGAGCGCGCCCACAGCGGTGCTTATCATGCACGCGAGGCGCGCCCAGAAGAGCAAAACGCGGAGCGCTGTTTGCTTACTGCAGCTCGGAATGATCAGCCCGCGCTAGAAGGCGTCTTGCAGCGGGTATATTCGAGTTGATAAAGCGTCGTGGCGAGTTGCGGTTCAGGTTCGTCCAGGCAGTTGCCAACGGCCGCGACCAGTTGCTCTCGGGCATGTCCGACATAGTCCGCAGCACAGCCTTCGATGATGATGATCCAGGATGGGATTTCAGTCCCCTCCGATCGGGCCTTTTTCTCCGCAGTCTCAACCTTGCTGACGGCTTCATCGGCGGTGCACAGGTGGACCCCGGTAATCCCTTGAGCTTCGGCCAGTGGAGGCAGCACCTGATCACGCAACGCTTGGAGAACGTCTGCGTGGCGTTCGGCGGTTACATTGAAGCGCAGGGTGACCAGGTAGGCGCCACTTCCTACGCCGGCGGTGTAGTGCACATCACAGATTGAGCGAGCGACATTGCGGTAAGACTGCACCACTTTCTGTGTCCAGGGCGTCGGCGCATTAAGGCGAGCCAGATAATCTGCCCCTCCTAACACCCCGACGGTATCGGCCTCGTACAAGTTGAAATACAACGGCCCCGCATCCAGCGCGATGTACCGCCGCCCCCGCTGAAACCCGGGGATCGCCGCCCGCTCTGGCATGTGCTCACGGTTATGCCATTCGTAGAATTCATCCCGCGCCTCTGGCTGAAGATCATGCCAAATTGCGACTACGCCTGTTCCTGCAAAACTCATATCTTTTTCTCCGGGATCAATCAACGTTAGGGTAGCGACCGTCAACCCAGGCTGCGCCCATCTCCGAAACATAGGGAACGACCGTCTGGGTCTGCTCACCCAAACCCGCTCCACCTACGCGCATGACATCCCCGGCCTTGAGAAACACATGCGGCTTCTGACCCAGGCCGACGCCGGGCGGCGTGCCGGTAATGATGACGTCACCCGGCAGCAGCGGCATGAAACGGCTAAGGTAGGACACGATGTGAGCCACGCTGAAAATCATCGTCCGGGTGTTACCGTTCTGATAACGCTTGCCGTTCACCTCCAGCCAGAGGTCGAGGTTCTGCGGATCGGCGATTTCATCGCGCGTCACCAACCAGGGCCCCAGGGGCGCGAACGAAAAGCTGCTCTTGCCCTTGGTCCATTGCCCTTCGTACTCCAGTTGGTAGGCGCGTTCGGAGACATCGTTCGCCAGGCAGTAACCGGCGATATGATCCAGCGCCTTGCTTTCCTCTACGTGCCAGGCGGGTGAACCCATCACGATAGCCAGCTCGACTTCCCAGTCGAGCTTCTTCGCATCCCCCGGCAGAATCACGGGATCGTTAGCACCGCTGATGGACCCTGTGTGCTTGTTGAACACCACAGGTTGGCTCGGAATAGGTGTGTTGGTTTCGGCGGCGTGGTCAGAATAATTGAGGCCGATGCAGATCAGGTTTGGCACGCTGCCCACGCACGGCCCCAGACGGGTACCCGCCGGTACCAGCGGCAGGCGGCTGGTGTCGATGCCACGCAGTTTTTCAATACTGGACGGCGCCAGCGCTGCGGCATCGATATCATCGACGATGCCCGAAAGATCCCTGATCTGTCCTTGAGCATCCAAAATCCCAGGCAGTTCTTGTCCTGGCAAACCGAAACGAACCAAGCGCATACGTTACTCCTCAAGCGTTGAAAAAAAGACAGAAAGGGACCCTGCCTCGCCGAACTGGATGTCCAGCGGCTGATGGGTGGGAACTTCGAGTAGCCCCGCATAGGAGCCGGTGATCACGACCTGACCCGCTTGCAGACCGATGCCACGTGCAGAAAGAAAATTCGCGAGCCAGACGATCGGCGAAACAGGGTCTTGATCCGGGTGAGTGCCGGCAATGCTCACAGGCTCTACGCCCGGATGACTCAGGGTTACATCAAGGTGAGTGGGCAAATTGTGCGAGCTCAGCGAAATGGCGCGAGGCCCCAGCACTAACCCATGGTTGAACAACCCGTCAGCAAGCAACTGCTCGAACGGGACTTTCTGCGGGTCGGTGTACCGACAGTCGATGACCTCGAGTGCCAGGTGTACCTGACCGATGGCCCGCGCAATGTCATCGGCCGTGTACGGCGCCGCGCGGGCAGGAAGACTGGCGCCCAACACGCAAGCAAGCTCGGGTTCGATCCGCACCGTGGAAGTTGCGAAGCCCAGGGGGTATCGGTCGCAACTCACGATGCTATCGGTGTAGATGGGCGCGACTATCCACTTGCCAGGTTTGGGCAGTGCGCATTTCCAGCCGCCCACTTTTTTCCCGGCCAGCACACCGACGTGCTGCTGTATCTCGAAGCCTTGCTCCAGGCTCAGTGACGCCTCATTGCAGGGCAGAGCATCTAGTCGATTACCCGTTTGGCGTGCGTTCGCGAGGTACGCGGCGGCTTGCAAAAGGGTGGGTTCACGCGCATCAGCTGATTGACTGCACTGATCCATGAGCTTCACCCCTGCACGCTGGGTTGCCGAGGCCATACCGTACCGAGCTTGTTCGCAGCATCCTCAAGCAGTGCATGCAAATCGTCGTAGCGGTCTGGATGCATCCGCAACACCGGGCCGGCAATACTCATGGTCCCGACCACAACTCCAGACGGAATCATCTTCACCGGCACCGCGATTGCCCACACACCGGCCTCAGCCTCTTCCACAACGAGTCCATAACCCCGTGACCTGGTCGCCGCCAAGTCGGACAGCAAGCGTTCAACGGTATTGATAGCCTTAGGGCCTTTGCCTACACCCAGGTCTTTGCCCAGACCGTCGCGGATAGCAATTTCGACAGCTTGCTCGTCAGGCATGGATGCAAGCCAGGCTTTGCCGTTTGCAGTGGTGTACAGATTGATTGGCTGATCCATGGCTGGCGAGTACATCAAACCAGGTGCAGCGCCTTGGGCCGAGGCGAGCCAGGACAAACCGCCCTCGCAGACGACCGTCAGGCGAACCAGCTCATGGGATAAAGACGCGACGTTTTCAATGATCGGCTGCACGAGCTCCGGCAACCCGATGCCGTTCAGGTAACGCTGCCCCAGAAGCGCCAGCTTGAGTGTCAGCCGGTATTGGGATGTAGCCTCGTCCTGCTCGGCCCACCCTTGTTCTACCAACTGCGCAAGCACACGGTGGGCCGGACCCTTCTCCATCCCCAGTTCACCTGCAATATCAGACATTCGCATCCAGCGGGCTTCACGAGCCAGCAGCTCGATAGCTTCAAGGCAGCGATCAACAGCACCTTTAACGACTCTCATGGGATTCTTCTCAGCGGGTTATGAGCAGCGCCAACCAAAATGTCACGCCGTTCTATTTGGAACACAGTTACAATAGTAAGCACCGTGTGATCGTCACGTCAACGCAAATGCACGCTTGGCATCGACACTGAATCGCGCTTGGGCAGCCAGCCTGGCGCGGGTCGACTTGCGGGTCGTGCGCCGTGCCAGCACCCTTGACAAAGGCCATACTCGGGAACAACATTACAAATGGAACGAAGTTACAATAACAAAATCACGGTATCGGAGACACTTCATGAGCCATGGCATCCCGAGCGATCCACACTCCAAGCGTCAGTCGAGGAAGGCCGCTGCTAGCGGCTGGATCGGATCGGCGCTGGAGTACTACGACTTTTTCATTTATGCGACTGCCGCAGCCCTGCTTTTCCCGCAGCTGTTCTTTCCAACGGACAATCCCACCGTGGGCATCATCGTTTCACTCGCCAGCTTCGGCGTGGGATACATCGCACGCCCTATAGGCGCGGTGGTGCTAGGGCATCTGGGTGACCGCCATGGCCGCAAGACCGTCTTGGTCTACTGCATGTTCTTGATGGGTTTCTCGACCATGTGCATTGGCCTGCTCCCGACCTACGAGCAGATTGGCGTGTGGGCGCCCGCAATACTGATCACCTTGCGTCTTATCCAAGGGTTCGCGGTTGCCGGCGAGGTGTCTTGCGCAAGCTCCATGACCATGGAGCATGCCCCTGATGGGCGCCGTGGTTACTTCGCAAGCTTTACGCTTCAAGGCGTGCAAGCTGGGCAACTGCTGGCGGCGGCGGTTTTCCTGCCGCTGGCCCAATTCATGCCCGCAGATGCTTTTGCGTCCTGGGGCTGGCGAATTCCGTTCCTGCTTAGCGCTGTGGTGCTTGTGGTCGGCTGGATCATCCGCCGTGAAGTCCATGAGGCCCCGGTCTTCGCTGAGGCACAAGCAGGGGACAAGCCTCGCAAATTGCCAGTGGTCGAAGTGCTCACCGAAAGCTGGAAGGATGTGTTGCGCGTCGTCTGCATGGCACTCTCCGCAGTCCTTGCAATCCTCGCCTCCGTGTTCGGCGCCACCTATGCAGTCCAGCCTGCTTACGGTATTGGCTTCCCGTCAGGCTTGTTCATGTGGATTCCAGTCCTGGGCAATTTGTGCGCGGTGATACTTATCCCATTCGTCGGTAAACTCTCTGACAGAATTGGGCGTCGCCCCCCAGTGATCGTGGGCGTGCTCTGCGGCGGCCTGTTGTCGTTTGGGTACCTCTATGCCATCAGCATCCACAATCTCTGGCTGTCTCTGATCCTGTCGCTTCTCATGTGGGGCGTGGCCTACCAAGGCTTCAATGGTGTTTTCCCAAGCATGTTCCCAGAGTTGTTCCGCACCCGGGTACGCGTCACCGGTATGGCTATCGGTCAAAACATCGGCGTGGCATGCACAGCGTTTCTGCCAGCGCTGTTCGTATCGGTTGCGCCGCCTGGCACCGAAAATATTCCTCTGAAAATTGGCGCCCTGACGTTTGGTATTTGTGCAATCTGCGCAATTGCGGCGTTCACGACCCGCGAAACGTTCCGTATTCGGCTGAGCGAACTTGGCGACCCCAACGCTGTGCCGATGTCGAAGGAGGAGTACGAACTGCTGCAGGAAAAATCCAATCCCAGATCGAGCACTAGCGCCCCCAATCAAGCGCTGAAAAATCAACTGCAGTGACGCACACCTGACAACCAGACCCATCACGCTCAACGCGTTGCGCAATTGCCCTGCGCAGCACGTTGAGCCCCACGGCGATGAACGTGTGCGCCGCCAGCAAGCCTCCAACCCGCGAACTGGCAATTGGCGCGCACTCGCCAACTACAGTAGGTCCACATGCACCCACTCATCACCGGCAACACGCGCATCTATGGATTGATAGGTGACCCGCTCAAGAGCGCCAAATCCCCGATGCTGCTGAACAGGCTATTCGCCGAAGCACAGACTGACGCCGTGTGCATCCCCTTGGAGGTCGGTACGCAGGGCCTGGCCGAGTTTGTCAAAGGCGCGCGCGCTGTGCGCAACCTCGCTGGGCTTCTGGTGACCATGCCGCACAAGCAAACCATGCTTGACGTCGTGGACATCCTTCACCCCACCGCGCGCCAGGTCGGCGCAATAAATGTGGTTCGCTGCGACAAGGACGGTCGTTGGGAGGGCGCTGTGTTCGATGGGCTCGGCTGCGTCCTGGGCATGCAGCGTCAGGGTGTTTGTGTGCTTGGGAAATCTGTTCTGCTGGTCGGCGCCGGTGGCTCGGGCAGGGCCATCGCTTTTGCCGTGGCCGCTGCTGGCGCCCGCTCACTGATCATTTCAGATCTGGATCCGCACCGTGCCGCCGACCTGGCACAAAACGCTGGCAAAGAAGGTTTGTGCGATGTGCAGGCAGGGCCAGCAGACCCTGCAGGTCATGACATCGTCATCAATGCCACCCCGCTCGGCATGAACCCTGATGATCCGATGCCCATAGAAGCAGAGCACTTGACCCCCGCCATGGTGGTGGTCGACATAATCACGCGATCCGAGCCAACCGCGTTGTTACAGGCGGCACAAGCACGCGGATGCAAAACCCTTGATGGCCAGCCCATGCATTTAGGCCAGGCCTTGCTGGCACTTGGTTTCCTGGGCTTCAAAGACATCAAGCGCCGCTACTCGAGCGGACTGTAACACCCCTCCTCCCCCTGGCTGCCAGCCCGGGCGTACTTCAGCACGCCACTCGGACGCCTCAACGATGCGCATGCTCTGGTCATGCTCACATCCTTGGTGCTGGCTGCCATGCTTCCACCGCGCTTGACGCCCGGAAAAACGTAACTCACTTCCGTTCGCAACAGGGTCGTGCTAGGCTGCTTGCAACTTCGCCAATGTCGCTTGCGCGCTATTCGTTAGCGGTCCAATCCGAAACCCCGATAGCGTCGACAAGTTTTCACACTTACTTATCTATAAAGGGTGGATGTTTGAAAGTCGTTCTCCTGGAAGTCAGTCACTGGCACACCCCGCTCTATCTCGATGCCCTGGAGCGTTTGCCGGGTGTAACGGTCACGGCGGTGTCCGACGCAACGCGGTCGCGGGGGCCTGCTCTCGCCCAGCGTTTCGGTGCACAACTTTACGATCACTGGGAAACCCTGCTGGAAAACGAGGAGGCTGATTTCGCCTTTGCCTTTGGCCCACACGATGAGCTGTATGCGATGGGCACGGCATTGATTGAGCACAAGGTCCCCTTCGCGATGGAAAAGCCCTGTGGACTCACCCAGCACGAGGTGCTGGACCTTTACCAACGCACCGAAGCCGGCGGCCTGTTCGTGGCGGTGCCGCTGATATGGCGGCACAGCGAATTACTGGACCGCCTGAAACAAGAAGCCAGGCAGCGTGAAGCCAAGTGGAGGACCCTGGCGTTTCGATTCAACGCCGGCCCACCTGGCCGCTACCTGGCTAACAGTTGCTCCTGGATGCTTGAGCCGAAACGCTCCGGTGGCGGATGCACAATCAATCTCGCGCCACATTTCGTCGATCTGGTTCAGGAAATTTCCGGCGAGGCGATTCGAAGCGTGTCGGCAGTGATGTATCGCGACCCGTTACTGACAGCCGTTGAGATCGGCTCGTTGATGACCCTGGTGACCGAGAGTGGCTGCATCTGCACTATCGAAACGGGGTACAATTATCCCGCTAATACCCCCGAACAACGGGAGTATTCATTTTCAATGTCGACTGACCAGTTCTATGCACGCTCCACCGCAGAGGGCATGCGGCTGGTCGACGCCACCGGGCAGGCCAGTGACCTGCACATGAGCTTGAACTCTGATGTGTATTACGACAACTTCGTAACCGACATCCTGGCGGCTGACCGTGATAGTGCATATGCAGGCGCCGGGCTAGCAACCATGCACCGCGTCATGCGTATCATCGAGGCGGCCTATGAGTCAGATCGCCTGGGCGGCGTCCCCATCAAGGTCTAACACCCTGACGCGAAACAAAGGATTAGAAAATTGTCACATATAGGCCGCTACTTCAATACTTTGGAACTGCTCCTTTCCCATCCAGGCGGCCTCGCCCTGTCTGAAATCAGTGAACAGACTCAAGTGCCCATGGCCACGGCTCACCGTATCTTGAGCGCCCTGCGGGAAAGAGGCTACGTTTACCAGGACGAGCAGGACCATTACTGCCTGACGCTGAAAATCCCCAGCATGGGGGTGAACTACATCACTGAAACCGGCTTTGCCAGGATCATGCAACCGTTGCTTAACGAACTCGCCAGGGAAACCGGCGAACATGTTCGCTTGGCGGAAGTTGCAGAGGATCATCTGACGTGGGTACTGCAAGCCACGAAAAATACCAGGGGGCTTCAATACCGCCGCGCCCTGGACGAAAAAATCATTCCCCATACCACGGCGGCAGGCAAAGCATGGCTCTCCACCATGCGTGATGAGCGCGCCATGCGCATTCTCGCCGCCTGGGATATCGAGAACAGCCGGGAGTACGCAGGGCCCAACGCACGCGTCTCTATACGGGACATTTTCGATGACATCGCCCTGATCCGCAAAGAGGGGCACGCGATAGTCAGAGAAGAAGGTGAAGTGGGCGTGTGCGTTGTGGCAGTGCCTGTATTCGATATCTCACGTGCAGACAAATCCACCCCAGTGGCAACCCTCAGTATCGCCGGCCCCATCGCACGTATGCGCGAGGAAACCCTGGATGCTCATATCGAACACCTGAAAAGGTCGGCCATCAGGGTTGGCGAGTGCTGGTCGCTGTGGACTTCGGTCAGCGGTGAAGATTCGCTGCCCGCACGTTAAGGCTCAAACTTGCACCTGGGCCCATTGCGGGCCTCAGGGCTATTGTGGCGACGGGCGATAGAACAGCAATTACGGAATGTTCCAACCCTTGTCACGCAGATCCTGCACACCTTTGTTCAGCTCGTACAAGGCGTTTTCTTCGCGGATGATTTCTAGCACGCAGTTTTCAATCCCACAGGTCGCGTGAACGGCCTCACCCAATCCGACGAAGTCCACGATTCCGGTACCAACGGGATCATGCCCCCACACCTCCGTGCCGGTGTCGGACACATGCACAAAGTCGATAGCGCTGTGATAGGCCAACAAACTCGCTACCGGATCCTCACCTATATAAGCAGCATTGGCGATGTCATAAACGACCCTGACGACATCATCATTGAGAGCCCCAACAACCTCTGCCAACTCCCGCATCGTAGGCGTGAAGCAATACGGGGTATTTTCTAGCAGCAAGCGAACCCCTGCCTGCTTCGCCAACGGCGTCAAAACCGCCAGGCTCTCGTACATCCAGTCATAAGTCTTTTCAAGCGGTGGAGAAATCATCGGGCGTCGGGTTCCAGGGGATATCACCACCTCCTGGGTACCCCAGGCGACTGCCAGGTCAATCACCGCCTTGATGTGATCGACGCTCTTCTGACGCATATTCGCAGCCGGGCTGGCCAGGTTTATGTCATAGCCGCCGGCATTGAGCGACCTGATCTTCGCATCGTACTGGCGCAGCCGCACGCTTGCGGCAGAACGCTCTGCGGTCGACATTTCCACCGGCCAGCAATGTGGCGAGCTTACGGGCACCTCGAACACACGGTGCCCATGCTCGGACAACTGCGCAATTGCATCGATTGCCGTGGACGACCACAGGTAAGAAAACGTGCTGATGATCATATCCAAACATCCTTTCGGTTGAGTATTCACCTGAGTGAAACGGGCCATTCATATTGTGAATTTTGTAAGTTGACCGCTATCGCTTACGCAGAGACGTGACGATGGATGTAACTGGATGGCGCCAGCCACTGCGCCGTTAGGGACATCCAGATGACGAAAAAACCATAACGAAACTGACTTCCATTGTCAATTTGATTGCAAAGTAGCATTCAGTTTTGTAGGTTAAGGCTCCACCTACAACAAAATCCATGAGTGAGGGTTGTCAAATGAGAGCTTTGGTGAGTGGCGGTAGTAGCGGCATCGGTGCTTCTGCATGCCTGAGAATCGCGGAGGCGGCGCTTGCCCGGGGCTCGCAGCCGAAAATTGCCGTTTGTGGCCAGACTCCAAACGCAACCCAGGATGAGGTCGTTCGAACCATCAAGGCCATGGGTGGCGTCGCGATTTCGTTGTCCGGTGACCTTGGCGATCCTGCAGTGCCTGAGCAGCTGGTCGCCGCTGCAGTAGCAGAATTTGGCGGGCTTGACACGCTGGTTGCAAATGCCGGCATCGCCAGCCCCGGCGCGATCTGTGATTTGTCCATCGAGGAATGGGACGACATGTTCGCCGTCAATCTTCGCGGCGCCTGGTTGCTTGCCAAGGCAAGCTACCCGCATCTTCGCGAGAGCCGAGGCTCAGCGTGCTTCACCTCTTCGATGTCTGGCCAGCTTCCGCATGCCGGCTCTGGCGCCTACAGCCCCACCAAGGCAGCATTAACCATGTTGGCGCAAACGCTGGCGCTGGAGTGGGCACCTGATGGCATTCGAGTGAATGTGGTGTCGCCAGGTATGACGCATACACCCATGTCTGAAAAAATGTACGCAGACCCACAGATCAAGAAAGCACGGGAAGGGATTATTCCGCTGGGGAGAATTGGTGAGCCAATGGATATCGCGAACGTGATCGAGTTTCTCGTTAGCCCGCTAGCCGGTTTTGTCACCGGGCAGGATATTTGTGTCGATGGCGGCTTCTCCAAGTCGATACTTAGCCATATCCCGGGCCGACCAAGCTCCAAAGCCTAGGCCCCCATAACGCCCGGCACACCACGTGCGGGTCTCGGGCAACACGGCCAAGCCGCTGGCCCAGCACAGGCCGCATCTGAAGAGTTCAGTCGCGGCTTGCCGCTTGATCGGGCATCGCGAACAGGAGTGCTCGCGAATCGCCTTTGCTGATCGCAGCCAGGCTGACCCAGTTCCGCATCATCGTGCGTTCGATCTCCGTGACAGGGCCGCTGGTGACCCACCAGACTCTTTTGTAGCGGTGTTCCAGTGTTCGCGGGTCGTTGACGACCCGTTGGGCAACGCGCGGATACAAGGCAATGGCAGGATCGGTGTAGTAAGGCTTGTAAACCAGCGGTGCGGTGCCCGTTTTATTGTAGAAATCAATAGTCAATGACCAGACTCTGTCATCGGCGAGCAGTGCATCACCTTGCAGCCACCGTGAATTGACCTGAGCCATGACATAGTCGAGCCGGTTGTCGACCCACTCACTGCCGCCCCGCAGATTAAATTGCCGGCTGTATAGATTTACCATGCCTGCCGCTTCGAAGAACACGCAAAGAACCAGTAACAGCACACGCCAGCGCTGACGGAGTTCAGCCAGTGCACTTGCCAGCAGAATGGGCAAGCCCAGCAAGGCAAACAGCAAATAGCGCTCCATGAACAACGGTTTCACCGAGGAAACCAACCAGGTCGCCAACACCGGGATGAAACAGTAGATGACGAGCATTGACCCGGGTCGGGACAATGCGTGGTCCCGAGACCAGAGGCGCGTTGCGCCAGCAAGCAGCGTCAACGAAAAGGCCACCGCCAGCAAAATGGCGCCCGCCATGTTCGTGTCTAACGTGAATGCTCGCAAAAAAGCAAGCGGCACCGTCATCGGTGTGACTGCGGCTATCCACGCGATGAGATTGGGGCGACCGGTCTGCTCGATCAATGTGGGTAGCCATGGCAAAAAGGCCAAAGCAATCCCCAGGTTGTAGATCCACCAAGGCCCCGAGCAGATAAGCAATCGCCCGTTCTGCCCCCTGGCCAACAGTACATACAACCAACAGGATAATGCGCACAGTATCGCAAAGTAGTGTGTGTACAACCCCGCGACCATCAACAGGCTATAAGCGAGCAAGTATCGCTGCCGCTGCTGCCGCCCCCAAAGCAGTACCGCATACAGCGCCGAAAGCATGAGCAATCCGAGGAGCGCGTACATGCGGGTTTCCTGGCTGTAGTAGACCCCAATAGGGAAAACCGCCAACAGCAAACCCGCCATTGCAGACGTACGCCAGCAACCAAACTGATGTGCGATCCGCATCCCCATGGCGACAGTGGCGACACCTATCACAGCACTCAGGCTACGGACGGCCACAACACTATCACCCCAACAGTACATCCAGACGTGCAATAACAGGTAGTACAAAGGCGGATGCACATCGCGCGCTGTAAACAGGATGACCTGCGTTGGCGGCATTCTGGACAGCCACACACTGTAGGCTTCATCGAACCAGACGACCTGCAGTTCAATCTGGTAAAGCCTGACCGCGAGCGCAAGGAGCAAAATGGAAACAACTGTTAACGCCCGGATAATGGATTGACGCTCGACTGCTAGACGTATCATCAATCTTCCTTTAAAGGATGAGGATCCTTGTGCGACCTGCGCCCCCCTGCCATCCCTTTGACCACATAGCGGGGCCGGTGTTTGGATTCCATATAGATGCGCCCAATGTACTCACCCAACACCCCAATGCCGATCAATTGCACACCACCCAGAAACAGGATGGCTGTCATCAGCGAGGGATATCCCGGCACCGGGTTGCCGAAGAGCCATTTGTCGATAACCTGCCAGGCCGCTGAAGCCAGCGCGAGCAATGCGATGGTTCCGCCCACATACGTCCAAATTCGCAAGGGCACGGTACTGAAGGAGGTGATCCCGTCCAGAGCCAGATTCCACAGTTTCCAACCGTTGAAACGGCTTTTTCCTTGCGTTCGCGAAGAACGTTCGTACTCGACCACTGTGGTCCTGAACCCTGGCCATGACAGCATGCCTTTCATGAAAAGTTGCTGTTCGGGCATCGACTTGATGACGTCCACGACTTTACGGTCCAGCAAACGGAAGTCACCGACATTCTCCTCGATGCGAATCTGCGATATGCGATTCAACAGGAAGTAGAAAATCGCCGCCGTAGACTGCTTCAAGTAACTGTCACATGAGCGATCACGGCGTTTGGCAAGTACGACATCGAAACCCGCCCGCCATTGTTTGATCAGCTGTGGAATGACCTCGATCGGGTCCTGCAGGTCGACGTCGATTGGGATGACTGCATCGCCGCTGGCCTGGTCCAGCCCGGCGAACAACGCGGCCTCCTTGCCGAAGTTACGTGACAGGTCGATCAGCGCAACATCGGGGTCCCCTGCGATCAGTTGGCGAATCTTCCGTTCAGTTCCATCCTGGCTGCCGTCATTGATGAAAATCAGTTCGACCTGATCAGCCTCATTGGCAAGCGCCCGGCGAACCGCGTCATAGAATGGCCTGATCGCCTTTTCTTCATTGAACACCGGCACGATCAGCGAAATATCCATCCGCGCTTCTCCATGAAGACCCAACGCGAGAAGAAGAAGCCCAGCACCAAGCTGAGCAAAGAGAACAGCGTGACCGTGAACATTGGCTGCCAATCCAAACGGTCGCCGAGATAGCCCAATGCCACGCTGAGGCTGCCCATCCCAGCCACGAATTTCAGGTAGCGTGACAGTGACACGGATGCCCTGAAGGTGAACCTAGCATTGGCCAGAAACGAAAATGACAGCGCCATGATGAAGGCGACCAGATTGCTCACAGCCTGATTGCTGCCAATCATCAGCATGGCGATGAACACTGCGACATGGATGGCAGTGTTGAAGACGCCCACAAGCACGTACTTGAAGAACGCGGCCATACCTCAGACCTTTACGTTGTGACCAAGGCCAACATAGATGAAGCCAACGAGATGCACCACTGACAAAAATGTCAGTTGACGCTACGGGGCAGCGCGCGCTCAAGGCTCGGCGCCAGGGTGGGAGTCCAGATTGCATGGGGGAATGGTTTTGTTTGTCTCACCCAATTCAACCTCCAGCATCCACACTCGCGTGATTCGAGCATAACCGCACTGTGCGCTACCTACTCTCGCCTGACATTCGACAACCGCACATCACCACGTCGGTTTAGCTTGCCCCAACCCGTCGTCTTACCGAATAGAACCCGAAACAGTCCGTTCCATGTGGCGACACACCCAAAAATCAATATCAGTGCATGCGCGACTACGCCATTAGCAGATTCGCGCCCTGAGTCTGCAATTTGACTACCTCCTAGCCGTGAAGCATATCTTCTGCACACACGCCCAACTGACCAACAGAAGCCAAACACAAAAAGTGATAGCAGGAACAACCAATTAAACACCCCAGTATTGCGCGCCTCGATAAAAAGGCAACATAAGGACACCACAAAAACCGGAATCAGTAGCAGCGGAGCAATGCAGTGGTTTGTTAATACATAAAGCCAGACCTTGAATGCCCGCCCCCCTTTTCGCCAGAAATTTCGAGAAAGCAAAGCTACCACTTGCAGCTTTCCAGTACTCCATCGCAATCGCTGCGCATAGAGCTGAGACCATGTAGTAGGAACCTCTGTCACGGCGAGAGCCGCAGGCTGATAAAGCGTTCCGTAGGCTTCCGAAAGAAGGCACATTGTAAGCTCTGTATCTTCAGCCAGTGTCTGCTTACTGAAACCTCCTACCGCCCTTACCACATCTGTTGAAAACGCCGATATTGCACCAGGTACCACGGGCACACTGTAAAACCTGGAAAACGCTCGCCGTTCAACCTCATTCGCAACTTGATATTCAATCCGCTGAGCACGACAAACTAGAGAATCACTGAATCCTCCTCCCCCAGCAATCATATTCCCTGAAATCGCTGCCACATTTCGCACAGAAAAAGAATTTACCAAAATCTTCAGCGTATCGGGAAAAACCAGCGTATCAGCATCTATGCACACAAAGCGAGCGGTGTGAACCTCTCTCAAACCTCGATTGAGCGCCATTGCTTTCCCTGCATTGCGTTGAGAAACAACTTTAAACGTTTCGCCATACTTGATTTTTAATTTCCGCGCAAGCGTTAGCGTTCCATCTGTCGACCCATCATCAATGCAGATCACCGAATGAAACCTGACGCCACGGGATTCAAAAATCGCAACAATCGTTGCTTCCAGTACCCGCTCCTCATTGTAGCAAGGTATCAAAACGCTCACGAGAGGCGACGGACTCATATCAATGTCTTCAGCCCGCCCAGTGCCGGCCCAAATCAGAAGCACAATACTTTCAAAAGAATGAATCATCAAAATAACAAGCGAAGCAGCCAGCACCCACTCGTTCATAACCCACCCTCACCGACTCCCAGACGCCTCTTGCAGTAAATCAAAATTCGAGAAACCACTCACCTAGCAGAATTGATAGGTACACAAACAATGCGAAACTGCTCGCTCACTCATTGTTTGATGTTTTAGTTTTTCGCACCTGATCCAATCGCCAGCCTCCACGCTTGGGTGCATGTGTGCCAGCCGCTGCTGGCAGACAAGCATGACGGTTACTGGCCTGCCGGCAAGCTGAATGAGGGCGGTGCCGAAACTGGGAGATGGCAGGGCCTGCTTGCCCAACCGATAGAAACGAAAATGCCACTGCTTGGCGCCCTTGGCACCGACGAACAGTGCAAGGCCAGCGGTGTCTTTGAGGGTGGGTGTCGTTTGGTGGATTCAGGCAGGCTGCGCTGAAACGAAAAAAGACGCCGAAGCGTCTATTTTCAAGGACTTACAGACTTCCATGGAACTCTGTAGATCTATATTTGGAGCGGGAAACGAGACTCGAACTCGCGACCCCGACCTTGGCAAGGTCGTGCTCTACCAACTGAGCTATTCCCGCGTCGTGATGGGTGCCATTCTAGCGATTTCTAAAACAGCGTCAACCCCTTGATTCAAAAAAAGTTTATTTCTGCTCGGAGCCTTCGCGCAGGTGCGGCCAGGCGGCCAGCAGGTAGTGCACCATCGACCACAGCGTCAGCCCCGCCGCCACCAGCAGCAGCCCGTAGCCCAGAATGACCCAGAACGTTACCGCTGGCGGGTTGGCCAGCAGGATCACCAGCGCCAGCATCTGCGCCGCGGTCTTCCACTTGCCAAGGTTGGACACCGCCACATGCGCCCGCGCACCCAGCTCGGCCATCCACTCGCGCAGGGCCGACACCACGATTTCGCGGCCGATGATGACCGCCGCCGGCAGGGTCAGCCAGAAGTTGGCGTGGGTCTGCACCAGCAGCACCAAAGCCACCGCCACCATCAGCTTGTCGGCCACCGGGTCGAGGAAGGCACCGAACGGCGTGCTCTGCTGCAGGCGACGCGCCAGGTAGCCGTCCAGCCAGTCGGTGGCGGCGGCAACGGCAAACACGCTGCTGGCTGCCATGTAGCTCCAGTGATAGGGCATGTAGAACAGCAGAATGAAGCACGGAATGAGCAGGACGCGTAGAACGGTGAGCAGGTTTGGAATATTCATCGGTACGACTGGCTGCAAGTTGAGCCCGGCATTCTACTCGCTATGCAGGCTGGCATAAATCGACTCGGCAAGCTTTTTACTGATGCCGGGGGCTTTGGCGATTTCATCGACACTGGCGCGGTTGAGCTCCTGCAGGCCGCCGAAATGTTTCAGCAGGTCGCGCCGGCGCTTGGGCCCTACCCCGGCCACATCCTCCAGGCTGGACACCCGGCGGGCCTTGCCGCGGCGAGCGCGGTGGCCGGTAATGGCAAAACGGTGGGCTTCGTCGCGGATCTGCTGGATCAGGTGCAGGGCCGGTGAATCACCTTTTAGCGTGAACTCGTGGTGCACGTCGTTCAGGTACAGGGTTTCAAAACCGGCCTTGCGGGTCACCCCTTTGGCCACACCGAGCAGGGTCAGGTCGGTGAAGCCCAGTTCCTGCATCACATCGCGGGCCATGTTCAGCTGGCCCTTGCCGCCGTCCACCAGCAACACGTCGGGCAGCTTGCCCTCACCGTCCTTGATGCGCCCGTAACGGCGGGTCAGGGCCTGGTGCATGGCGGCGTAGTCATCACCGGCGGTGACGCCTTCGATGTTGAAACGGCGATAGTCGGACTTCAGCGCGCCTTCTGGGCCGAATACCACGCAACTGGCCACGGTAGCTTCGCCACTGGAGTGGCTGATGTCGTAGCATTCCAGCCGCTGCGGCACTTCGTCCAGGCCCAGCACTTCGGCCAAGGCCTCGAAACGTGCAGCCATGTGCTGGCGGTTGGCCAGACGAGCATTCAGCGCCTGCTCGGCATTGGTCACTGCCAGCTGCTGCCAGCGGGCGCGTGTGCCGCGTACCCGGTGGCTGATGGTCAGCTCGCGGCCACGCAGCGTGTGCAGCGCTTCGGTGATGGCTTCGAAATCTTCGTGTACAACGTTGACGATCAACTCGCCGGGCAGTTCGCGTTCGGCGTTGCCCAGGTAGTACTGGGAAAGGAATGCGGCCATGACCTCGGCCACCTCCTCCTCGATGCCCACCTGCGGGAAGAAGTTCTTGCTGCCCAGCACCCGGCCACCGCGCACGCTGATCAGGTGCACGCAGGCGCCACCCGGGTTGACGAAGGCGGCGATGACATCGACGTCACCACTGCCGCCCTCGATGTACTGCTGGTCCTGTACGCGGCGCAACAAGGCGATCTGGTCGCGCAGCTCGGCGGCCTTTTCGAAGTCGAGGGCCATGGCGGCCTTCTCCATCTCGGCATTCAGCTCGTTGCCCAATTGTTGGCTACGGCCTTCAAGGAACATCACCGAGTGGCGCACGTCTTCGGCGTATTCTTCGGGGGTGACCAGGTCGGTGCAGGGCCCTTTGCAGCGTTTGATCTGGTACTGCAGGCACGGCCGGGTGCGGTTGGCGTAGTAGCTGTCTTCGCACTGGCGCACTGAAAAGGCCTTTTGCAGCAGGCTGAGGCTTTCGCGGATGGCACCGGCGCTGGGGTACGGGCCAAAGTAGCGGCCCTTGGCCTTCTTCGCCCCACGGTGAATGCCCAGCCGCGGGAACTCGCCGTCGGACAGGAACACGTAAGGGTAGGATTTGTCGTCGCGCAGCAGGATATTGTACGGCGGCCGCCACTCCTTGATCAGGTTCTGCTCCAGCAGCAACGCCTCGGTTTCGTTGGCGGTGATGGTGGTTTCGACCTGCGCGATGCGCCCTACCAGCGCGGCGGTCTTGGGCGCCAGGCCGGTCTTGCGGAAATAGCTGGCCAGGCGTTTCTTGAGGTTCTTGGCCTTGCCCACGTAAAGCAGCCGGGCTTCGGCGTCGAACATTCGGTAAACGCCCGGGCGACCACTGCAGGTGGCCAGGAATGCGCTGGCATCAAACACTTGGGACATGAGGTTTTACAGGCTTGCGTCGACCATACCGTGGCGAACGGCCAGCAAGGTCAGTTCGACGTCGCTGGTGACCGAGAGTTTTTCAAAGATCCGATAACGGTAAGTATTGACGGTCTTGGGCGAGAGGCACAACTTGTCAGAGATGATCTGCACTTTCTGGCAGCCGACGATCATCAGGGCAATCTGGATTTCCCGCTCCGACAGTGTGTCGAACGGTGAACCCTGCGGTTGGAACGGTTTCAGCGCCAGCTGCTGGGCGATCTGCGGGCTGATGTAACGCTGGCCGGCAAATGCCAGGCGGATGGCCTGGACCATTTCGTCAAGGCCTGCGCCCTTGGTCAGGTAACCGGCCGCACCGGCTTGCAACAGGCGGGTGGGGAACGGGTCTTCCTCGCACACGGTCACGGCCACTACCTTGATGTCCGGGTGACTGCGCAGCAGTTTGCGGGTAGCCTCCAGGCCGCCGATGCCGGGCATTTTCACGTCCATCAGCACCACGTCAGGCTTCAGCTCGCGGGCCAGCTTGAGCGCGGACTCGCCCGAGTCTCCCTCACCCACCACCTGCAGGCCATCGATGTCGGCCAGCATGCGGGTAATACCGGTTCGTACCAGATCGTGATCGTCGACCACTAAGACCCTAATCAAGCACACACCTCGTCAGCAGGGCGATTGGATCCCGCCACCTTAACAAAATTTTTCCAAGCGGGTCTAACGCATTGCTTCTGTAAGAAACGCCTGACGCTCAACAGTGACAGGCCTCACGGTTTGCCGGGGCTTTCTATCGCTGCTCAAGCGGCCCAGCAGGTGCCAGATCGCCGCCTGGTCGTCGGTCGGCAATTGCCTGAAGGCGCCCAGGAACCCCGACTCATCCGTACTCAAGCCCTCTAGCGGTGCCGGCGTGCGGATACCGCTAAGCACGTACAGTGCATCCACCCCCCTGGCCGCCAGGGCTGCAAGGTAATCGACCCGCGGCGTACGCTCGCCGCTTTCGTACTTGCCCTGGGCATTGGGTTCGACCCCACCGATATCGCCAAACACGCGCTGGGTCAGGCCCAGACGCTCACGTTCTTCCCGCAGCCGCGGACCAATCCCGTTCATCGTGGGCTTCTCCTTATCCCTGATCACGCTCATCTCTGCCGCCCCGTCTGCGGGCGACCGTGAGCGCCTGGGCTCACTATGCCGCTGCGCTTCGGTGGAGACAAGCCATCATTGCGCCACTAGCCTATTGCACGCTGCATGCGCACAAAGCATGCGTCCTCGCCCATTTCGACAAAGCCGTGGCGCTGGTACAACAGGCGCGCCGGGTTGCTGCGAAACACCATCAGCCTCAGCAACGGCAGGCGCCGCTGGCCGGCCCACAGCGCCAGCTCTTCCAATACCCAGCTGCCGACACCGCGCCCGCGGTGTTCGGGCAACAGGTGCAACTCGCGGATAAACAGCGCCTGGCGGTCCTGGCTGAGGCTGCAGAAACCCAATAGGGTGTCGCCTTCGCTGATCAACCACTGCTCGCGCCAACCCCAGGCCTGGTCGAAGGCTTCCTCGATCCAAAGCAGGTCATATTCACGGTAGTACGGCAGCATGGCGCGCCGCGTGAGGTCGCGGGCAAACGAACGGTGATTGTCGTTGGCGGGAATCAAATGCAGCGGCATCGCACATGGGCTCCGGCGTTTGGCAGGGCCGGCCTCATCGCCGGCAAGCCAGCTCCCACAGGCACAGCGATAGCCTTGAAGCCAGTGTTGTACCTGTAGCTGGCTTGCCGGCGATGAGGCCGGTGCAGCAAATATCACTCATTGGGCATAGCATACCGGTGAACTGCCAGGCCCATGCCGGTCCAGTTCGCTTTCCAGCCATTCGGCCAACACCCGCGCATTGTTGTGCTCGGTGTCCTTGCCCGCATAAAGCAGGGTCAGCGGGCCCTTGCCGGCCAGGTCCAGCAGCGGGTACCAATGCTCGGGGTGGGCAGCCAGCTCTTGCTGGTAGCGCTGGGTAAAACCGGCAAAGTCGACCGCGCCCTGGTGAAATGCCCTGCGCAAATCATGCGAGGGTGCCACTTCGCGCAACCACTGCCCGTGCAGGTCTTCCTTGCGCAGGTTGCGCGGCCACAGGCGGTCTACCAGCACACGCTGACCATCGTCGGCGGTGGCCGCATCGTAGACACGCTTGCAGCGGATCATGGCGTTCTCCTGCATCTACCGTCCGTCTTGAGCCTAGATAATTCATTGAGAAGCGCACGTTGTTCAACCTGCTGATGGCCTGGGTGCTGACCTTGCCGGCAGCGATGCTGTTGGCTGGCAGCCTGTACTGGTTGCTGAGCCACATCTTCTGAACCCGTCATCCGCCCGATGCAGGACCGGCGTACACGACGGGTTCTGCGTTATCAGCCCGGGATTTTCAGGCCGCGTTGCACCGCTGGCCGTTCGAGGAAGGCCGCCAGCACCCGCTGCACTTCTTTGAACTGGTCGAAGCCCACCAACTCCCGGGCGTTGTAGCGTTCCACCAGGTTCCGCACCCAAGGGAAGATAGCAATGTCGGCGATGCTGTATTGGTCAGCCATCCACTCCCGACCTTTCAAGTGCCGATCCAGCACACCCAGCAGCCGCTTGGATTCGTTGACATAGCGGTCACGCGGGCGCTTGTCTTCATAGTCCTTGCCAGCAAAGAAATGGAAGAACCCGACCTGGCCGAACATCGGCCCTATGCCGCCCATCTGGAACATCAGCCACTGCAGCGTCTGGTAACGCTGGGCAGGGTCCTGGCTGAGCAGCTTTCCAGTTTTTTCGGCCAGGTACTGCAAGATCGCCCCTGATTCGAACAGCGGCAACGGCTGGCCGCCCGGGCCGTCTGGGTCGAGGATCGCGGGGATCTTGTTGTTGGCGCTGAGCGAAATGAACTCGGGGCTCAACTGGTCATCGTTGTCGAAGCTGACCTTGTGTGCCTCGTAGGCCAGGCCGATTTCTTCGAGCATGATCGACACCTTGACGCCGTTGGGCGTCGGCAACGAGTACAGTTGCAGGCGTTCGGGGTGTTTGGCGGGCCACTTGCGGGTAACAGGGAAAGCGCTGAGATCGGTCATGATCAACCTTGCCTGGGGAATGAACCTGTCACTCTAGAGACATCCCCGGCCGCTGACCATCACCGACCACTCATCAGTGCTGGCAACTCAGGCCTGGCCGTGGGCCTTGAGCTTGAGCTTTTCGGTATCGACACGGACGAACACCGAGTCGGCGGTCACAGTCAGCACATCCTCGGCCCAGACTTCGCACATCACCCGGCTCTTGCGCCCCACTTCCCCTTCCACGCGGGCCTTGAGCAAAAGCTCGACGCCCATCGGCGTAGGTTTGTGGTAGGTCAGGTTGAGTGTGCCGGTAACGCAGTCGATACGCGGCAGGCTGCCCGGCTCGCGGCCTTCGTTGCGGTAGTGGTAAGCCATGGCCGTCCAGTTGGAATGGCAATCGACCAGCATCGCCAGCAGGCCGCCGTAGACCAGGCCCGGCCAGCCGATGAAGGTGCCGTCGGGTGCATGCCGGCACACCAGGTGGATGCCGTCGGTGTCCCAGTAACTTTGCAGGTGCAGGCCACTGGGGTGGGCGCAGCCGCAGCCGTAGCAGATGCCTTCAGGCGCCGCCAGGGCCTGAAGAGAAAGTGGGTGATCAGTCATACGCTACCTGTGCGTGTTGGAATGGGGGCGTGCAACGCCCCCATTAAAGCAGATACATCAAGCCGTCTGGGCAACCACCTTGGCACGCCGCTGGGTCAGCGAAACCAGCAGGATGAAGGCAGTCACCCCGGCGGTCATCAGGGTTTCATAGCGGTAGGCATCGCTGAACAGCATGTAGCCCAGCACCATGACGATGGTGCCGATCACCAGCCAGGTCAGCCATGGGAACAGCCACATTTTCAGCTCCAGTGGGCGCCCTTCGCGGTCGGCACGGGCACGCATGCGCAGCTGCGACACGGCGATCACCAGATACACCAGCAACGCGATGGCGCCGGTGGTAGACAGCAAGAAGCCGAAGACCTTGCCCGGGAACACATAGTTGACCAGGCATCCGGCAAAACCGGCCAGCGTCGAGCAGATGACTGCCACGGTCGGCACGCCGGAGCCGGAGATACGCTTGGTCATGCTCAGTGCCTGGCCGCGGGCGCCCAGCGAATACAGCATGCGCGACGCGGTATACAGGCCCGAGTTCATGCAACTGGTCACTGCCACCAATACCACCAGGTCGACCAGCAGCTTGGCGCCTGGCACGTTCAGCACTTCCAGCACGCGCTGGAACGAACCGACTGCTTTGAGCGCAGGGTCATTCCAGGCCACCAGCGACACCACCAGAAAGATCGACGCCAGGTAGAAGATGGCGATGCGGTACACCACCAGGTTGGTGGCACGGCGGATCTTGTCTTTCGGGTTTGCAGTCTCGTCAGCGGCGATGGTGACGATTTCGGCGCCGAAGAACGAGAAGATGGTGATCAGCACGCCCCCGAGCACAGTGCCGAACCCATTGGGCATGAAGCCGCCGTTTTCCCACAGCCGGCTGACCCCGGACACCTCGGCCAGCGGCCAGAAGCCGAATACCGCCAGGCTGCAGACCACGATGAAGGCAATGATCGCCACCACCTTGACCAGCGCGAACCAGTACTCGAAGGCGCCAAAGTTCTTCACGCTGATCAGGTTGGTACCCGACAGCACCAGCATGATCAGGAAGGCGAACAACCAGGACGGCACCCCAGGGAAGTAAGCATGCAGGATGTCGGCGCCGGCGATGGCCTCCACCGGAATGATCAGCACCCAGAACCACCAGTACAACCAGCCGATGGTAAAGCCCGCCCAAGGGCCGATGGCCTCGGAGGCATAAGTGGAGAACGAGCCGCTGTTAGGGTTGGCGATGGCCATTTCGCCCAGCATGCGCATCACCAGCAATACCAGCAGGCCGGTCATGGCGTAGGAAATGAGGATGGCCGGGCCGGCGGTGGCGATGGCGTTTGACGAGCCGATGAACAGGCCAGCGCCGATGATGCCGGCGATGGAGATCATGGAAACCTGACGGGAGGTCAGGCCGTGCTGCAGGGAACGCTGTTTCTTGTTGTCTTGCAAAGCCATGAAGAACCCTCGAATGGGTCGGCCGCGATGAAGCGGCTGAAGGTCGGAGCAGAATTCTTATAAATTTCTGATAGTCGTTGTTGTTGTTTTGCAGATGCCGGAAGCGGGTACTGACCTCCTCTTCACATGACCGGTTGTAATCGTTGATCCAGGTCAGTATTAATCTATAGGCCGGGGTCAACAAACGACCTTTTCGAACCACATGATTCCGCTTTGGAATGAACTCCTTCCTTTTTTGCTCGGTATTTGCCTGTCATGTCCAAACGCCTGATGCCTTCGACCACCGCCCTTCAGTGCTTCGAAGCGGCCGCCCGCCACCTCAGCTTCACCCGCGCGGCCCAGGAACTGCACCTGACCCAGAGCGCCGTCAGCAAGCAGGTCGCGCAGCTCGAAGACATGCTCTCGCACTCGCTGTTCCAGCGCATTCGCCGGCGCCTGCACCTGACCCCGGCCGGCGCGCTGTACCTCACCGAAGTGAACAAGATCCTCACCCAGATCGATATTTCCAGCCGCTACATCCTCAGCTACGGCGACGAAACCGAAGTGCTGCGCATCGCCACCCAGCCTACCTTCGGCGCGCGCTGGCTAGTGCCCAAACTCAAGGGTTTCGGCGACCGCTACCCACGTATTCACCTGGATGTGCGCAACGAACTGGAGCCATTCGACCTGGTGCAGGCCAAGGCCGACGTGGCCTTTTTCTTCGGCCAGGGCACCTGGCCTGGGGCAACCTGCATCGAGCTGTTCAGCGAAGAAGTGGTGCCGGTGTGCAGCCCGCAGTTGCTGGCCCACCACCCTTTCGCCAGCGCCCAGGCGCTGACCGAGCACCGTCTGCTGCAGTGCGTGTCACGGCCGGAGGCGTGGCATGAATGGTTCCTGGGGTTGGGGCTGCACAGCCAGAACAGCTACCACGGGCCGCGTTTCGACACGTTCTACCTGTGTATCCGCGCCGCGATCGCCGGTTGCGGCATAGCCCTGATTCCGCGCTATCTGGTGGCCGAGGAGCTGAGCGAGGGCAAGCTGGTGGTGGCCTGGGACCACCCGGTGGCGAGCAACGGGAAGCACTTTATCGCGCATGCCGAGCATGCGGCCGAAGTGCCCAAGATCAGGGCCTTTGTGCAGTGGATTCGGGAGCGGGTGGCTGAGGGGGACTGATTGTTCTTGCACTGGCCCTATCGCCGGCAAGCCAGCTCCCACAGGGATCGCACAATGCTCGGGTCCATGGTGAACCTGTGGGAGCGGGTTTACCCGCGAAGAGGCCGGCACAGGCAACACACACTCCGGCCAGTTCACGAATTCAGGGAATGACCGCAATCGAATAATTCGTTTGCGGCATAACCCCCCGACACGCTTGGATAATAAGAAACTTGAACAAAGGTCCCGCGTGCCCATGAACCAGGAAAGTATCAGCCAATCCATCGCCATCGTTCACCCGATCACACTTTCCCATGGCCGCAATGCCGAAGTCTGGGACACCGACGGCAAACGTTACATCGACTTTGTCGGCGGCATCGGCGTGCTCAACCTGGGCCACTGCAACCCCGCCGTGGTCGAAGCGATCCAGGCTCAGGCCACCCGCCTGACCCACTATGCCTTCAACGCCGCCCCCCACGGCCCCTACCTGGCGCTGATGGAACAGCTGAGCCAGTTTGTACCGGTCAGCTACCCGTTGGCCGGCATGCTCACCAACAGCGGTGCGGAGGCTGCAGAAAACGCCCTGAAAGTGGCCCGCGGTGCGACCGGCAAGCGCGCCATCATCGCCTTCGACGGCGGCTTCCACGGCCGCACCCTGGCCACCCTTAACCTCAACGGCAAGGTGGCACCGTACAAGCAACGGATCGGCGAGCTGCCCGGGCCGGTGTACCACCTGCCCTACCCTAGCGTGGATACCGGGGTTACCTGCGAGCAGGCGCTCAAGGCCATGGAGCGCCTGTTCAGCGTGGAGCTGGCCGTAGAAGACGTGGCAGCGTTCATCCTCGAACCGGTACAGGGCGAAGGCGGTTTCCTCGCCCTCGACCCGGCTTTCGCCCAGGCCCTGCGCCGCTTCTGCGACGAACACGGGATCCTGATCATCATCGACGAGATCCAGTCCGGCTTCGGCCGCACCGGCCAGCGCTTCGCCTTCCCGCGCCTTGGCATCGAGCCCGACCTGCTGCTGCTGGCCAAGAGCATCGCCGGCGGCATGCCACTGGGTGCGGTGGTAGGGCGCAAGGCATTGATGGCGGCGCTGCCCAAGGGCGGCCTGGGTGGCACCTATTCGGGCAACCCGATAGCCTGTGCGGCGGCGTTGGCCAGCCTGGCGCAGATGACCGACGAGAACATCGCCACCTGGGGTGAGCACCAGGAGCAGGCCATCGTCAGCCGCTACGAACGCTGGAAGGCCTCCGGCCTGAGCCCGTATGTCGGCCGCCTGACCGGTGTGGGCGCCATGCGCGGGATCGAATTTGCCAATGCCGACGGCAGCCCGGCACCGGCGCAGCTGGCCAAGGTGATGGAGGCGGCGCGGGCCAAGGGCTTGCTGCTGATGCCCAGCGGCAAGGCGCGGCACATCATTCGCTTGTTGGCACCCTTGACCATCGAGGCCGAGGTGCTCGAGGAAGGGCTGGATATCCTCGAGCAGTGCCTGGCGGAACTGAACTGAGGCTTACAGGCCCAGTTCTTCCGGGGTAAGCATGTCGGACTCGAAGGCGATCCAGCCGCCTTCGAGCTCGGCATGGCCGTTGACGATCGGGCCGTAGTAGGTCAGACCGTTCTCCAAGGTCACGCAGATATGCGTGGCCGGCTTTTCAGGTGCCGCGAGCGTACCGACGAAATGTACCTTCTTCAGGGTTTCGGTCACCGCTTCCAGACCCACGCGCATGCTGGGGTTTTCCGAAGCCTCGATATCTCCGCCACGGTCTTCAGCGCTGATGGTCACGGTGGCGGTGTACGGGTACTTGGTGCTCAAACGGGGATACCTCAGTGGGTGTGTAGGCGTAAGGGCGCGTAGAGTACGGCAGGCGGTCTCTGTTGTCTCTACAGGTGATCTGAATGCCCCGATCTGTTAGGGTGCCCGCCGATGCACGCCACACCACACGAGGATCCCGAGTGAGCGCCGAAGAACCCCTGATCGCCGACCTGTTCGATGTCGACAAA